>Ga0210398_10000281_pt1 | contig 61692 bp, 46 predicted proteins | sample IncBWC4OmetaG_FD_161047 | JGI IMG/M metagenome (GOLD analysis project Ga0210398, IMG submission 161047) | Forest soil microbial communities from Barre Woods Harvard Forest LTER site, Petersham, Massachusetts, United States - Inc-BW-C-4-O | ecosystem: Environmental > Terrestrial > Soil >... | reverse complement strand
GGTCGCGCGTGAGGTTTCCACGGCGCAGTTGGGGGCTGCTCGTGGTGCTGGCCGCGATTCGCTGTTCGCCGTGCGTTGGCAAGAGCTGCCGGGTGGCACCCCTGAGGGTCTTGTCGATGCTGTCGATGGTGCTGGTTCTGTGGTTGGGGATGTGGGTGTGGTGTTGGTTGGTGCTTCGGCTGGGCGGCTGGCTTGTTCTTTGCGAGAGGTTGGTGTTGGTGTTGATGCGTTTCCTGATCTTGAGCGTTTGGTGTTGGGTGAGGGTGGGGTGTTGCCTGGGGTCGTTTTCTATGAGTGTGATCTGGGGGAGGATGTCGGGGAGGGTGGGGGGCTGCCGGGGGCGTCGTGTGGGAGTGCCGAGCGGGCTTTGGCTGTGATTCAGGGTTGGCTTGGGGATGAGCGTTTCGCTGGTTCGTGTTTGGCGTTGGTTACTTCGGGTGCTGTGGATGTTGATGCTGGGGATGTGATGGATGGGCTTAGCGTTTCGTCGGTGTGGGGTTTGGTGCGTGCTGCGCAGTCGGAGAACCCGGAGCGTTTGATTCTTATCGATACTGATTGTTCTTCGCGTTCGGCGCACGTTCTTGCGGGGGTGTTGGCGGTGAGCGAGCCGCAGTTTGCGTTGCGTGATGGCGGCGTGTTTGTGCCGCGGGTTGTGCGTGCGGCTGGGGCGGGTGGGGTGTTGGAGGTTCCTGAGGGTGTTGTGGGGTGGCGTTTGGGGGTTGGTGGGAGTGGTGTGGTTGATGATCTTTTGTTGGGGGTTGCCCCGGGGGTGATGGAGTCGCTTGCGGCGGGGCAGGTGCGGGTTGGTGTGCGTGCTGGGGGGTTGAATTTTCGTGATGTGGTGATCGCGCTGGGTATGTATCCGGGTGTGGCTGGTGTGGGTGGTGAGTGTGCGGGTGTGGTGCTGGAGTTGGGTGAGGGTGTTGAGGGTTTGGCTGTTGGTGATCGGGTGATGGGGTTGTTCGATGGTGTTGGCCCGGTTGGTGTGACTGATCATCGTGTGGTTGCGCGGGTGCCCGAGGGGTGGTCGTGGGGGCAGGCGGCGTCGGTACCGGTTGTGTTTTTGACGGCTTTTTATGGGCTGGTCGATTTGGCTGGGTTGAAGCGTGGTGAGCGGGTGTTGGTGCATGCTGGGACGGGTGGGGTTGGGATGGCTGCTGTGCAGTTGGCGAGGTATTTGGGTGCGGAGGTGTTCGTGACTGCGAGCCCGGCGAAGTGGGGTGTGCTACGCGAGCTTGGGTTTGATGATGCGCATATCGCTTCTTCGCGGTCGCTTGAGTTCAGGGAGCGTTTCTTGGAAGCGACTGGTGGGCGGGGCATGGACGTCGTGCTCGATTCTCTTGCGGGGGAGTTCGTGGACGCTTCGCTTGACCTTCTGGGGCAGAACGGTCGTTTTATTGAGATGGGTAAGACGGATATTCGTGATCCCGGGGATGTGGAGAGGGATCATCCGGGTGTGTTTTACCGGGCGTTCGATCTGTTCGAGGCCGGCCCTGAGCGCATCCAGGAGATGTTTGGTGAGTTGCTGGGGTTGTTCGCTGGGGGTGTGCTTTCGCCTTTGCCGGTGAGGGCGTGGGATATCCGTCGTGCTCCGGAGGCGTTCCGGTTCATGAGCCAGGCGCGTCATATCGGCAAGATCGTGTTGTCGGTGCCGGTGCCGCTTGACTGCGATGGGACGGTGCTGGTGACGGGTGCTACGGGGTTGTTGGGTGGGTTGGTGGCGCGGCATTTGGTGGTGGAGCATGGTGTGCGTCATTTGTTGCTGGTGGGGCGTCGCGGCATGGAGGCTGAGGGTGTCGGCGAGCTTGTGGCGGAGTTGGAGGGCTTGGGTGCGCACGTGAGGGTGCAGGCGTGTGATGTGTCGGTACGCGAGGAGCTCGAAGGGTTGCTTGGGTCGATCCCGGTAGAGCACCGGTTGTGCGGGGTGGTGCACGCGGCGGGCGTGATCGACGATGGTGTGGTCGAGTCGTTGACTGGGGAGCGGTTGCAGAGGGTGTTCGCGCCGAAGGTCGATGCCGCCTGGCATCTGCACGAGCTGACCAAGCACATGGACCTTTCGATGTTCGTGTTGTTTTCCTCGGCTGCTGGTGTGTTCGGCAGCCCGGGGCAGGGCAACTACGCGGCCGCGAACGCGTTCTTGGATGCGCTGGTGTCCTACCGGCGCGCACGGGGACTGCCCGGCACTTCGCTGGCGTGGGGGCTGTGGGAGCAGGCCAGTGGTATGACCGGAGGGTTGAGCGAGGGTGATATCGCGCGGATGACACGCGCGGGAGTGCGCCCGATCTCCAACGAGGAAGGCCTAACGCTGTTCGACCGCGCGATACGGGGCGGCGAGGCGCTGGCGCTGCCCGTGCCGCTGGAGCTCTCAGCGCTGCGCGCACAAGCCAGAGCCGGCGTGCTACCCGGACTATTCAGCAGCCTCATCAGCACCCCGCGACGCTCCAGCGCCACCGGGGCCGGCTCGCTGGCGCGGCGTCTGGCAAGCACACCAGAATCCGAGCGCGAGGGTGTGGTACTGGAACTAGTCAGGGCACAGGTAGCGATGGTGCTGGGACACACCTCACCGGAATCAATCGACGCGCAGCGCGCATTCAAGGAGCTCGGGTTCGACTCCCTAACCGCCGTAGAGCTACGCAACCGCCTAAACACCGCAACAGGACTACGCCTACCCGCCACACTCGTCTTCGACTACCCCACCCCCCACACCGTCGCAACCCACCTACTCAACCAACTCACCGGCACACAAACAAACCCAACCATCCACCACCACACCACCACCACACCAGACGAGCCCATAGCAATCATCGGCATGAGCTGCCGCTACCCGGGTGGGGTGCGCTCCCCCGAGCAACTATGGCAACTCGTAAGCGAAGGCCGAGACGCGATCAGCGAGTTCCCCACGAACCGCGGCTGGGACCTCGACAACCTCTACAACCCGGACCCCGACCACCCCGGCACCAGCTACACACGCCACGGCGGATTCCTCTACGACGCCGATCAATTCGATGCCGCGTTCTTCGGCATCGGCCCCCGCGAGGCACTCGCAATGGACCCCCAACAACGACTGCTGCTCGAAAACGCATGGGAAGCCCTCGAAAGCGCGGGCATCAGCCCCAGAGCGCTGAACGGAAGCCCCGCCGGGGTCTTCGTGGGCATCATATCTTCGGGCTACGGCATGGGCAGCTTCCGCGACGACGTGGAGTTGGAAGGCTACCTGGCGACGGGTGTGACGAACAGCGTGGCATCCGGGCGGATTGCCTACACCCTCGGTCTCGAGGGCCCCGCGATGTCGGTGGACACCGCGTGCTCGTCGTCGCTGGTGGCGCTGCACCTGGCGTGTCAGGCGCTCCATGGTGGCGAGTGCACGCTGGCGCTCGCGGGCGGCGTCACGGTGCTTTCCAGGCCGCAGGCGTTCAGCGAGTTTTGCCGCGCGCGCGTTCTGTCGGCCGACGGGCGCTGCAAGTCGTTTGCCGCCGCCGCGGATGGGACGGGGTTTGGGGAGGGTGTGGGAATGCTGGTGTTGGAGCGCCTCTCTGACGCACGGCGCAACGGCCACGAGGTGTTGGGGTTGCTGCGGGGGAGCGCCGTCAATCAGGACGGCGCGTCGAATGGCCTGAGTGCGCCGAATGGTCCTGCCCAGCAGCGAGTGATCGCGCAGGCCCTTGCCAGCGCGAAGCTCCAGCCCGCTCACGTGGATGCGGTGGAGGCGCACGGTACCGGCACGATGCTCGGCGATCCGATCGAGGCGCAGGCGTTGATCGCCGCCTATGGGCAGGGGCGCGTCGAGGGTCGTCCGTTGTGGCTGGGCTCGATCAAGTCGAACATCGGTCATACGCAGGCTGCGGCGGGAGTGGCCGGAGTGATCAAGATGGTGATGGCGATGCGCCACGGCACGCTGCCGAAGACGCTGCATGTCGATCAGCCTTCGACCAACGTGGACTGGTCGTCCGGCGCGGTGTCGGTGCTGACGCAGGAGAGGTCGTGGGAGCCGGGTCCCGAGCCGCGCCGGGCGGCGGTGTCGTCATTCGGTGTCAGCGGCACCAATGCACATGTGATTCTCGAGGAGGCACCGTCGGCGACCGACCGGTCCGCGGGGACCGATGCTCCCGATGGTGCGCTCACGGCCGTCGGGAGCGCCGCCGGCGCACCGTTTGCGAGCGATGCTCTCGCGGCGAGTGCGTTGCCGTGGGTGCTCTCCGCTCGCGACGAAAGCGCCTTGCACGCCCAGGCTGAGCGTCTGCGCGAACACGTGGACGGCAAGCCGGAGCCCCGGATGACGGATGTGGGCTTCTCGCTGGCGACCCGCCCCGCCTTCGAGCATCGCTGCGTGCTGTTGAACGGGGAGCGCGACGGGATGCTGGCCGGGCTCTCCGCCCTGGCGAAGGGCGCGAGCACCGCACAACAGGATTCGGTGGTGCGCGGCGTGGCGGCGACGGACGGCGCCGGCGCCGTGTTCCTGTTCCCCGGCCAGGGCTCGCAGTGGCCGGGCATGGCGCTCGCGTTGCTCGACTGCTCGCCCGTGTTCGCCGAGCAGATGCGCGCCTGTGGCGAGGCGCTGTCAGCGTATGTCGATTGGTCGCTGGAGGATGTGCTGCGCGGAGCGCAGGACGATTCGAACCTCCTCGGCCGGATTGACGTCCTGCAGCCCGTGCTGTTTGCGATTGTGGTGTCGCTGGCGACGTTGTGGCGGGCTGTCGGTGTGCGTGTGGCGGCTGTGGTGGGTCACTCCCAGGGTGAGATCGCGGCGGCGTACGTGGCCGGTGGGCTGTCGCTCGAGGACGCGGCGCGCGTGGTGGCGCTGCGCAGCCGTGCACTGCTCAAGATCGTAAATGAGACTGAAACGATGGCCTCGGTCGCGCTCGGAGTGAAGGCGCTGCGACCGCGCCTGGAAAGGTGGGGCGATCGGGTCACAGTGTCGGCCGTCAACGGGCCCTCCCTGGTGGGGTTGGCGGGCGATCGGCAGGCGCTGGAGGAGCTGCGGGCGGAGTTGGAGATCGAGGGCGTGAGAATGCGGTTGGTGCCGGGGGCGACTGGGGCCACCCATTCGCCCCCGGTGGAGGTTCTTCGCGAGGAGCTGATGGAGGCGCTCGCGCCAATCGATCCTCGTGCGGGCGAGGTGCCCTTTTACTCCAGTGTGACGGGAGGGCTGCTCGACACCGCCCAGCTGAACGCGGAGTACTGGTACCGCAACGCGCGCCAGGCCGTGCTTTACGAACAGGCGGTCCGCGCGCTGCTGGATGATGGCAAGCGGGCGTTCATCGAGGTCAGTCCCCACCCGGTGCTGACGATGGCCACCCAGGAAACGGTGGAGGAGGCGCTCGAGGACCCGCGGGAGGCCGTCGTGGTGGGCTCGCTGCGCCGCAAGGAGGGTGGTCCCCAACGCTTCCTGACGTCTGTGGCCGAGGTGTGGACGCACGGTGTGGGCGTCGATTGGCCGGGGCTGTTCGCCGGCTCCGACGCACGCCGGATCGGGCTTCCCACCTACGCCTTCCAACGCGAGCGCTACTGGTTGACCCACGCGCCCGGCGGCGGCGATCCCGCCTCGATCGGCCTGTCCGCCGCCGATCATCCGTTGCTTGGCGCCGCCATCCCGATGGCTGGCGGGCGGGGCTGGCTGTTCAGCGGATGCTTCTCGCTCGAATCCCATCCGTGGTTGAGAGATCACGCGATGGCGGGCCACGCGCTCATGCCGGCTGCCGGCTTTCTCGAGTTGGCGCTCGCCGCGGCGGAGCGGGTCGGCGCGAACGTGGTCGAGGAGCTCACCGTCGAGCGCCCTCTTGCGCTCGGGGAAGGGCATGCCGTGCAGCTGCAGATCTCCGTGTCCGAGCCCGATGCGCAGGGTAAGTGCTCGCTGGGGATCTACTCTCGCCCGCAGGGCGTCGCAGCGGGCGAGCTGCAGGAAGAGAGGTGGGTTTGCCATGCGGAGGGCACGCTTGGCGAAAACGGCGAAACGCCGCTCGTCGAGAGCGACGGCGTGCAATGGAGAGAGCGGTTTGCGGGAGTGGTGGGCGATGCATGGCCCCCCGCGGGCGCACAGGCACTCGATCCAGAGCTGCTCCACGAGCGCCTGACGGACGCCGGCTATGACCGTGGACCCGCGTTCCAGGGTGTGCGCGCCGCATGGCGGGTGGGGGACGAGCTGTACGCCGAAGTGGAGCAGGCAGCGCCGCACGCGGCGGGTGCAAATGGATTTGCCTTCCACCCGGCATCGCTCGACGCGGTGCTGAGCATCTCGGCTTTCAATGAGCTGGGCGACCGGCACGCCGGTGCGTCGGACGACGGACAGGCTGGCGATCACGAACAGATCGGTGAGCTGAGGGTGCCGTCGACATTTTCGGGCGTGCGCCTGCTGGGACGCGGCGAGGGTGTGCTGCGTGTGCGCATCGGCGGTGGCCGAGAGGCAGATGTGCTGAGTTTGGCCGTTGCCTACGAGGACGGCATCCCGATGCTCTCGGTCGAGGAGCTTCGGCTGCGAGCGATCGATCGCGCTCAGCTGTGGGCGATCGGCTCGGTGGGCGACAACGCGCTCCACGAGCTGCGGTGGGTGGCGCTTCGTAGCGCACCCGTCGAGGACCCACCGTTGCCGGTGGCGCAGCTCGACGGAGGCGTGGAGGTCGAGCCGCTGGGAATCGAGACGGAGCGTCATACGAGCCTGGGGGCCCTCGAAGAGGCGATCGCGGCGGGCGCCGCGTGCCCTGAGGTCGTGCTGATCAGGGCCAGCGCGCTGGCCGGTGGCGCGATCGCCCACGAGACCGATGCTGCATCCGTCTCGGCCAACCCCGATGAGCTGGCCGAGAGCGTTCATGCGGCGACGGCGCGCGCGCTCGCGCTGCTGCAGGCATGGATCGCCTCACAGCCGCTCGCCGGGGCCAAGCTGGTGCTGCTGACAGAACGTGCGGTCAGTGTTGTGGGCGACGACGCGCCGGCCCCCCGCCTGATTGAGGCCATGCTGGCTGGCCTCATGCGCGCGGCTCAGTCAGAGCATCCCGGCCGTTTCGGGGTGATCGACTTCGACGGTGGAGAGGCCTCTCCGAACTCGCTGTACGGCGCCCTCGCGAGCGACGAGCCGGAGCTGGCGGTGCGCGAGGGTTCGCTGTTTGCGCCACGACTCGCTCGCCTCCCGGCGGAAGCCCTGCGTCCACCGGTCTCGCTCGACGCTCGGTGCACGGTGCTCATCACCGGGGACGACGACCACGGGCTCGGTTTGGCGCTCGCGCGGCACCTGGCTGGCGCGCATGGTGTGCGGCACGTGGTGCTTGCCAGCCGCTCGGCCCCGCCCGCGGAGGGGCTCGAGGCGCGCCGCTCGGACCTGGGTGAGCTTGGTTGTGAGGTGCGCCACGTCGCCTGCGATGTGTCGCAGCGGGGACAGCTCGAGGAGTTGCTGATGTCGATCCCGGAGGAGCATCCGCTGGGCATGGTGATTCACACCACCGGCCTGCTCGCGGAAGGCGTGATCGAGTCGTTGAACGCGGAGCGCCTGTCCGGCGTGCTGCTCCCGGAGGTAGGCGCGACCATGAGCCTGCACGAGCTCGTGGGGCAGGCGGAGTTGATCGTCCTCTCCTCCGTCACGGCTGCCATGGGCGTCGCCGGGCGGGGCGGCCATGCGGCTTTCGATGGCTTTGTGGATGCGCTGCTGGCCGCTCGCCGCGCTCGGGGCATGCCGGGTGTCGCGCTGGCTTTGGGTGAATGGAATCCTCTCGCGGAGGGGACGGGCGAGTTCGACGTGCCCGCGCGAGCGGGCATGCAGCGTCGAGGGCTGCTGCCTCTCTCCCCGGAGCAGGGGCTCGCGCTCCTCGACCTGGCTCGGGGCGCCGATCGTGCGCGGCTGCTCGCGGCGCGTTGGGACACGGCGGCATTGCGCGCCGCAGCGAGAGCGGGGGTGCTTCCGGCGTTCTTGAGTGGCCTGGTGCGAGACTCCTCGCATGGAGCCTCGGCGATGCGAGTTTCGTTGGCGAGCAGGCTCGCCAAGGCTCCGCAATCCGAGTGGGACACGATCGCGTCGGATCTCGTCAGAGACCATGTCGCGGGCATCCTCAACCACGCGAGTTCCGCGGCGGTCGACCTGCATCGACCGTTCAAAGAGGCTGGCTTTGACTCGCTTGGCGCCCTCGAATTCAGAAACCGTTTGAGCCAGGCGACCGGCTTGCAGCTCCCCGCCACGCTCGTATTCGACCATCCCACCCCGGCCGCGGTGGCGAAGTTTCTGCTGGCCAAGGCGACCACCGACGCTGGGAGCGGGAAAAGCATCGACGAGGAGATCGACAAGCTGGAGACGATGCTCGCCGCCGACGCGGGCGACGGCCCCGAGCGCGAGCGCATCGGTGGGCGCTTGCGCGCGCTGTTGGCGAGGATCGCCGACGATGGGGCACGTCACGACGTCGTGACAGCCGAGATGATCGAGGCGGCATCGGCCGAGGAGATCCTGGAGCTGCTTCACCTCGACCTTTCGGAGACGTCAACGCCGTGACCGATCAAAGTGAGCTCCTCCCCCATTTGAAGCGCGTCATGATCGAGCTTCAACAAACGCGTGCGCGGCTGCGCGCGCTGGAGGAGCGCGACAGCGAGCCGATCGCGATCGTCGGCATCAGTTGCCGCTATCCGGGCGGCGTCTCCTGCCCCGAGGAGCTGTGGGAGTTGGCTGCGAGTGGCCGCGACGCGATCGGCCCGTTTCCCACCGATCGCGGCTGGGACGTGGAGGGCATCTTCGATCCAGATCCGGCTCTGCCGGGCAGGAGCTACGTGAGGCATGGCGGCTTTCTCGACGATGTCGCCGGCTTCGACGCCGACTTCTTTGGGATCGGTCCGGACGAGGCTTTGACGATGGACCCGCAACAGCGACTGCTGCTCGAATGCACCTGGGAGGCCTGTGAGGACGCTGGGATCGATCCCGAAGCGCTGAGGGGCAGCCAAACGGGTGTGTTCACCGGGGCGGCCTTTTCGGACTACGGCCTGGACGTGCGCCTGCCCGAGCTCGAGCACCTGCGCATAACGGGTAGCGCCACGAGCGTCATCGCGGGCCGCATCGCCTACACCTTCGGCTTCGAGGGGCCGGCGGTCAGCCTCGATACAGCCTGCTCATCCTCGCTCGTCGCCATCCACCTCGCAAGCCAGGCTCTGCGTGCGCGCGAGTGCTCGCTCGCGTTGGCGGGCGGGGTGACAGTGCTGTCCACGCCCATGCCATTCATCGGCGTCTCCCGCGTGCGAGGGCTCGCACCGGACGGGCGTTGCAAGTCGTTCGCCGCCGGCGCGGACGGCATGGGCTTCGCCGAGGGTGTCGGTCTGCTGTTGCTGGAGCGCCTCTCCGACGCCCGCACGCACGGTCATCCAGTGCTGGGCCTGCTGCGCGGGTCGGCGGTAAATCAGGACGGGGCCTCCAACGGCCTCACGACGCACAGCACCTCAGCGCAGGAACAGGTGATCCGCCAGGCCCTGTCGCGGGCGGGCCTGTCGATCGCGGATGTGGATGTTGTGGAGGCCCATAGCACGGGCACCCCCCTGGGGGATCCGATCGAGGCTCAGGCGATCATCTCCACCTACGGGCGGGAACGCCCCGACGGTCCCCTGCGACTGGGAACGATCAAGTCCAACATCGGCCACACCCAGCTTGCCTCCGGCGTCGCGGGAGTGATCAAGATGGTGATGGCGATGCACAACGGACTCCTTCCCCAGACCCTGCACGCGGAGGAGCCCTCTCCGTATGTGAACTGGTCCGAGGGGAACGTGGCGCTGCTCCGCTCGCCCGTGAGCTGGCCCGCCGGCGACCGTCCCCGCCGCGCCGGCGTCTCATCGTTCGGAATGAGCGGGACCAACGCTCACGCAATCCTCGAGGAGGCTCCGCCGGCTTCTACGCCCGAGGTCCCCGGAGACACGCACGAGATGCCGAGCGTGCCGGTCATGATCTCCGCCAAGAACATCGAGGCGCTGGCCGCGCAGGCTGAGCGTCTGCGCGGGCATCTGACGGCGCGCCCGGAGATCGAGTTGCTCGACGTGGCTGCCACGCTTGCTCTGCATCGCGCGCATCTGCCCGTGCGCGTGGCGATCGTCGCGGCGGATCGCGAGGAGCTGCTGGCGGGCCTGCGCGCGGTGGCGCGGGGCAGGCAGGCCGAGCATTGTGTGACACGGCAAGGCACAACGCTCGCGGACGCGCGCACCGTGAGCGCAGCGGAAGTGATCGCCGGCATGGGCTCCGGCGGGCAGCGGGCCGGGGAGTTCCTGGACTCCCTGGTCCGGTCCTACGTTCAGGGGGCGACCGTCGACTGGCAGCCGCTCTTTCCCCGCGAACGCCGCGGCTTCACGCGGCTTCCCACCTACGCCTTCCAGCGACGCCGCTACTGGCTTTCACCTGAAGCCGGGGCGCTGGAGCCCGATGCCGCGGCGCATGAGGCAATCGAGCTGGAGTCCGATTCCAGGGTGCACGCGAAATCCAACTGAAACCACAACCAGAACTCACCACACCGACCGCTGTCACGAGGAAAACGAGGAGCGATATGTCTGCATTTGCGAAGCTGGCCGACCTGCCCGTCGAGATCGAGACCTGCAGCCTGCAGGGGTTGACGAAGAGCGTTCTACTGGGCGATGTGCAAGCCGAGAGGATGACAACCGTCGTACGCCTGCTCGGGGGAGGCGAGGAAGGAGTGGGAGAGGACGTGATCGTCTTTCCCAACGACCAGCTCGCCTTCCAACGCGCCGGCGCCCCCGACTTGGCTGGAATGTGGACCCTGGCCGAACTTGGCGACCACATCGACGGCCTGGATCTGTTCACGGTGGAGCCGCTGTTCAAGGCCTACCGCGGGTGGCGGCGCTGGGCGTTTCACTCGGCGGCGCTCGATCTGGCATTGCGCCAAGCCGGCCGCGCGCTGCACGAGGTGCTCGACGTGCAACCGCAACCGATGACGTTCGTCCTTTCGGCCACCCTCGGCGAGCCGGCCCAAACCAACGGGCTGCACGCGCTGCTGGCCCGCTACCCCGATCTGCGCCTGAAGCTGGACGTGTCGCCTTCGTGGGACGATCGACTGCTCGGCGAGCTCGCCGAGCTGGACGCGGTCGACACGGTCGATTTCAAGGGTTTCACTCCGGATCTCGGCGACGCGCTTCCCGCCGACCCCGCTCTGTATCGGCGGGTCGCGGAGGCGCTGCCCGATGCGTGGTTGGAGGACCCCAACCTCAACACACCCGAGGCCGACGCGGCGCTCGCGCCGTATCGCGATCGGATCACCTGGGACACCCCCAGCCGTTCGATCGCCGACATCGAACTGTTGGAGTTTGCGCCCCATATGATCAACATCAAGCCCTCGCGCTTCGGCTCGCTGCGGGCGCTGTTCGACGCGTACGACTTTTGTGCCGACCGAGGCATCAACGTGTATGCCGGCGGCATGTTCGAGCTCGGCCCCGGGCGCGGGCAGGCGCAGTATCTGGCCTCATTGTTTCACCCCCAAACGCCCAACGACATCGCTCCGGCCGGTTACAACGACCCGGTGCCCGCCGATGGACTGGCGGCGAGCCCAATCGCGCCGAGCCCCACGGCCACCGGCTTTCGCTGGGAGGAGTGAGAGTCGCCGCGATCGACCCTGACAGACCGTGTGGGCGAGTGCTCAGCGCCTCAAGTCGGCAGGCGCTCGCCCGCACGATCCGCATGCACGGGTTGCGCGAGGAGTTGCTCGGAGGCGCCGTCGCGGCCGCGACGGCGCCGACGCTCCCGCCGCAAGGCCAGGTGGTAGGGCGCGTAGTCGACGTAGATGGCGTGTCGCCCGCGTGCGCCGAAGCGCTTCTGCCGCCTGCGATCTTCACGGGCGATGGCCTGCCGCATCCGGGCGCTCGACGGCAGCCGAACCTTGCCTTCGAGCAGGTCGGCGATCCATTGCGCCTGGAGCTCGGCGAGCGGATTCAAGGGTCCCGCCACATCGATCAGGCCGACGAAGTACAGGCCCGGCAGCTCGGGATGCACGACCCGTTTGTAGAGCGGCACCGTACCGTCGGCGTCGACGACCGCCCGCGGGAGAAAGGGCAGGGCAATCTTGTAGCCGGTGCAATAGACGATGACGTCGATCTCCTCCGCCGAGCCGTCGTTGAAGAACACCTGCTTTCCCTCGGTGCGTGAGATCCACGGCTTCGGAGTGACACGACCGTGGCCGATGCGCGTATAGAAATCGGACGCGACCGCGGCGATGTCGGCGCCGAACTTGTGGTCGGGCTTTGGCAGGCCGTGCGCCTCGGGGCGCCCCAGTTGCAGGGTGTTCAAGCGCGAGAAGACGGAGGTGGTGAGCTTGAACAGCGGGCCGCCGGCCACCTCGCCGGAGATCGGCGAGCGTGACATCAGCCTGAGCGCCACCTCGCCCAGCGGTTGGCCGCCGAAATATTTGGGCAGGATCCAGGCACCCCGCCGCGCGGTGAGGAACGTCATCTTCGAGACCCGCGAGGTGTCGGACGCGATGTCCACGGCGGAGTCGCCGAGGCCCACCACGAGCACGTTCATGCCCTCGAAGTCACGTGCCGTTCGATAGAAGTGCGAGTGGATCTCCAGTCCACCGAAGCTCCCCGGGAGCGGCTCGGGATTCCGCGGGCACCAATGGTGTCCGCTGGCCACCAGCACCCCCGCGTAGCGATCGGTGTGCACCGCGCCGTCGGCCTCGCGCCACTCAACCTCCCACCCGTCGCCACCCACCTGCCGGATGGCGGTGACCTCCGTGCAAAAGCGGATGTGCTCGCGGAGCGAGAAGTGCTCGGCATACTCCTGGAGGTAGGCGAGCATCTGAGTGTGGTGCGGAAAGTCGGGGTAGTCGTCCGGCATCGCGTAACTGGAGTACTGCGCCGTCTTGCGTGAGGTGTTGACGTGCAGCGAGGCGTACGCGGACGCGAGGCCGTTGTCGTTTTCATACCGCCACAGGCCCCCGACGTCTGAGCCTTTCTCGAAACAGTCGAATGCGAGGCCTCGCTCCCGCAAAGCCTGGCAGGCGGCCATCCCGGACGAGCCGGCCCCGATGACCGCGACTCTTCCCTCGCTCTCTGTGCGTGATAGGTCTGAGCTCATGGCGGCTGGCGCCGCGGCCGAGGCATCGTGCCGCAGACGCGCGTCGATCCTCGCCGCCGACGAGGCGTATGTCAAGAATCGGCGTGAGCCCGAATGCCAAGCCCGTGATCCGTGGATTCGGGCTCAGCGAGCGCTGCGTGGGCCAGCCAGCCGCGCAAGCTCCCCGGCGCTCAATTCGAGGACGGCGAGTGTGAAGCGGTGTGCAGCTGGCAGCCCTCGTCGGTGCATGTGCGCTTCAGCCGCCCCGCGGAGACGGTCTCGGCCATGTCGTACATCCAACACGTGGGGCAGCCGCCGAGCGCGGCGAAGCCGGGGACGCCCAGCAGGAGCGCGGCGGGGCCGGCGACGGGCGTCAGCGCCACCCCCGAGGCGATCAGGCCGAAGCCGATCACTCCCTTTGCGAGCTGGCGACCGAACGGCGCAGGCGACCCGCCCGACTCGGAGGCGTGCGTCGCGTGAGTCGGTGTGAGCGTGGCGTCAGGATTGCGAATCTTCATAGCAACCTCCGTGGTGGGCGGTGACGTGGTTGGGGTGAGGGACAGTGTGGCGTGGCGCCGTCAGGCGCGCGCGCATGGCGCCCCGCCCGCGATGCAGGCGCGACTTCATCGCGGCGCGGCTGAGACCAAGCGCCTCGGCGGTCGCGGCGCCCGACAGACCTTGGATGTCGCGCAAGACGAGCACCGCGCGCTGCTCGATGGGCAGCGCGGCGAGTGCCTCGACGATCCGCTCCATTTCCAGGCGGGCGAGCGTGGCGTCTTCGGCGGAAGGCTCGCTGGTTGGCCGCGGGGTGGGCCTGGTGAGGCGCAGGCGCGAGCGGCGGACGCACTCGTTGCGAACTATCGAGAACATCCACGATGCCAGCGCCGCGGTGGTGCGCAGCGTCCCGATCTTGCGGAACAGGACGATGAGCGCCTCCTGGGCGGCATCCTCGGCATCCTCGGGCGTCGAGCAGAGCGTGTGGGCGAAACGCTGTACGTGCGCGTGCGAGCCCGACACCAGCGTCGTGAGCGCACGCGGATCCCCCTGTTGCGCCGCATTGACGATCTGCTCGGTGGGCCAATCAGCCACGGCTGCGAGAACGGCGCCGTTTGGTAAGCGTGACACAGCCACAGACGAGCACGGCGGCGACGACGACGTAGACGATGACCATGTGAGGGTCCTCCCGATTGTTGGCGGTATCGATGGTACGCCCATAAGATGCGCGTCCTCGCAAAAGGATTCCCCAGAAAAGGAATTTCTTCAAGCGGGCGCGGTTCTTTCAACGCGGAATCGCACGGCTCGGCGGGCCTTGCCCGGATCGCCGGGCGGCTTCAACCGGCGGGAGGAGAGGCACCATGAGTCAAGTCGAGGCGGTCTGTACGGTCGGGAGCTTCCTCGAGCGCGCACTGGACGGCGAGCTGCCGTCCAGCTACCGGGCCGCCCACCTCGCGCGCGAGGACGCGGGCCTGTTCGAGGGCGTGGCCGACAAGGACGTGCGCCGCTCGATCAGGGTCGGCGAGGTCCCACTTCCGGAACTGGCCCCTGACGAGGCGCTGGTGGCGGTGATGGCGAGCGCCGTCAACTACAACACCGTGTGGTCGGCGATGTTCGAGCCGATCCCCACGTTCCGCTTCCTGCAAGCGCTCGCGCGCGGCGGCGGGTGGGATGCCCGTCACGATCTGCCGACCCACGCGATCGGTTCCGACGCCGCCGGAATCGTTGTGCGCGTGGGGGCCGGCGTGCGCCACTGGCGCCCCGGCCACCGAGTGGTGGTGGCGCCGCTGTGGCTCAATGAGCAGGAGCCGATCGCACAGGTCGACGGCATGCTCGCCGAGAGCCAGCTGGCGTGGGGGTTCGAGACCAACTTCGGCGGTCTCGCCGACCTGGCGATCGTCAAAGCCAGCCAGCTGCTGCCAAAGCCGGCGCATTTGAGTTGGGAGGAGGCGGCATGCAACTCGCTGTGCCTGGTGACCGCCTACCGGATGCTGGTGAGCCAGCGCGCGGTGCAGTTCAAGCAGGGCGACATCGTGCTGATATGGGGGGCCGCGGGCGGCCTCGGCAGCTACGCGGTGCAGCTCGTCGCCAACGGCGGCGGCATCCCGATCGGCGTGGTGAGCTCGCAGGCGCGCGCAGAGCTGCTGGAACGAGTGGGCTGCGAGGTGGTGCTGCGCCGCGACGAGCTGGGTCTCGACGACTTGCCGCCGCGCGAGCGCGGCAAACGGCTGGGCGGTGCGATCCGCGCGGCGGTCGGCGAGGATCCCCACGTCGTTTTCGACTACATCGGGCGCGAGACGTTCGCCGACTCGCTCTACGTATTGCGCCGCGGCGGCGCGGTGGTGACGTGCGGCTCCAGCTCCGGCTACCACCACACCTTCGACAACCGCTACCTGTGGATGAAGCTGAAGCGGATCATCGGCAGCCACGGCGCCAACGCGCAGGAGGCAGCCGAGGCCACGCGCTTGCTGGCGCGCGGCTCGATCGTACCGGCGCTCTCCCGCGTATACCCGCTGGAGCAGGTGGGGGAGGCGGCACGCGAAGTGCAGCTCAACCGCCACGTCGGCAAGATCGGCGTGCTGTGCCTCGCCGAGCGGGAGGGTCTCGGCATCGAAGACCCCGTCAGGCGCGAGCAGATCGGCGAGGAGCGGCTGCGGCTGTTCCGCGAGTTGGCCTGAGCGGGAGGGCGATGACCGGGCCGGTTGGACGGTGAGACAGTAAGATCGGCCACCGATGTGGGTGTGGGCGAACGTACCGCAGACGGCTGATCGCGCCGGCTGACATGGGTCGACAGGGCGGCCCCAGCCTGCTGGCGATCAGCGACCTGCACGTGGCCCATCCCGAGAACCGCCGCATCGTGGAAGAGCTGCGCGGGCGCTCGCGGGAGGACTGGCTGCTCGTGTGCGGCGACGTCAGCGAGTTGAGCACCGAGCTCGAGTGGGCGCTGGGCGTGTTGCGGGAGCGGTTTGCCACGGTGGTGTGGGTGCCGGGCAACCACGACCTGTGGAGCGTCCCCGGCGATCCGCTGCCGCTGCGCGGCGAGGCGCGCTACCGCCATCTGGTGGCGGTGTGCCGGCGGCTTTCGGTGCTCACGCCCGAGGATCCCTACCCGCTGTGGGACGGCCCCGGCGGGCCGGTGACGGTGGCGCCGCTGTTCGTGTTGTACGACTACTCGTTCGGACGCAACGTGGCCCCCACCAAGGAGCAGGCGCTGGCGCGCGCGCACGCCGCCGGAGTGGTGTGCAGCGACGAGATGGTGCTGCACCCCGACCCCTACCCCACCAGGGAGGCGTGGTGCGACGCGCGGGTGCGTGAGAGCGAAGCGCGGCTGGCGGCCCGTCCCCCGGGCGTACCGACGGTGCTGGTCAACCACTTCCCGCTCACGCGCCACCCCACGCTGGTGTTGCGCCACCCGGAGTTTGCGCAGTGGTGCGGGACGGTGCGCACCGCCGACTGGCACGTGCGCTACGGGGCGGCGGCGGTGGTGTACGGCCATCTGCACATCCCCCGCGTGACGTGGTGCGACGGCGTGCGCTTCATCGAGGTCTCGCTGGGCTACCCGCGCGAGTGGCGCCGCTGGGGCGGTGCGCGGCGGGCGGCCCCGCGGCCGGTGCTGGGTGACGAGGGGGGTGCGCCGTGATCGAGGAGATCCTGTCAGCCGCGGTCTTCGCGGAGGACACCCGGGAGGATTTGGAGGTCGAGCTGTTCCCCGATGAGCTGGCGGCGGTGGGGCGGTCGGTGGAGAAGCGCCGGCTCGAGTTCACCACCGCCCGGGCGCTCGCGCGGCAGGCGCTCGCGCGGCTGGGCATCGCGCCGTGCGCGATCGCCAATGGCGATCGCGGGCAGCCGTTGTGGCCGGCGGGGGTCGTGGGCAGCATCACCCACTGCGCCGGCTACCGTGCGTGTGCGGTGGCGCGGGCCAGCGAGGTGATGGGCGTGGGCATCGACGCCGAGCCCCACGCGCCGCTGCCCGACGGGGTGCTCGGTCAGATCGCCCGCGCCGAGGAGCGCCCGCGGCTGGCCGCGCTGGCCGACGCCGAGCCGCAGGTCCATTGGGACCGGCTGCTGTTTTGCGCCAAGGAGACCGTGTACAAGGTGTGGTTTCCGCTGGCTGGGTGCTGGCTGGGGTTCGAGGACGCGGTGCTCACCTTCGACCCGCCGGCGCGCGTGTTCCGGGCGCGGCTGCTGAAGCCGTGGCCGCAGCCCGGCGGCGGTCCGCCAACCCTCGAGGGGCGGTGGCTGGTGCGCGACGGGCTGGTGCTCGCGGCGATCGCGCCGGCGCGGTGAGGGGCGCGGCGATGGCGGGCGCGGCGGCGGCGCGGCACAGGGGTGCGGGATCGCGGCGTGCGCAGGACGGGCCGCGGCCAGCGCAGGACGGAACGCCACGCGCGGCAGCCGGATGCATCTGTGTCAACGGTCGCTTATGCCAGCCCGACCGGGCCTTCGTGTCGGCGCTCGACGCCGGTTTTCTGCTGGGCGACGGCCTGTTCGAGTCGCTGCGGGCCAGCGGTGGTGCGCCCTACCTGCTGGAGCGCCACCTGCGGCGGCTGCTGGAGGCGGCGGCGCGGCTGCAGTTCGCCCACCTGCCGTCCGCCGAGGAGATCCGCTCCCAGGTGCTGCGCACGGTGCGGCGCGCGGCGCTGCCGGAGGCGTATGTGCGGATCACGCTCACACGCGGGACGGGCGGCGTGGGGCTGGTGCCCCCGGACGGCCCACCCACGGTGGTGGTCGCCGCGCTGCCCGCGCCGCCGCCGGTCCCCGCCGGCGGCGCCATCGCCGCGGCTCTGCTGCCGCGGGCGCGCGGCCCGCGGATGGCGGCGAAGAGCACCAGCTGGCAGTCGGCGGTCGTGTCCAGGCGGCGGGTGCAGGCGGGTGGGGCCGCGGAGGGTTTGTATGTGTCGGCGCGCGGCAATGTGCTGGAGGGCGTGTCGTCCAACGTGTTCGCGGTGGTGGACGGCCGGCTGCTTACGCCCCCTGTGCGCCACTGTTTGCCGGGCGTGACGCGCGCCAGGGTGCTGGAGCTGGCGCGTGCGCACGGGCTGCCGGCGGTGGAGGCGCCGCTGTCGGTGGGGGTGCTGATGAGCTCCCAGGAGGCGTTCGTCACCAACGCGGTACAGGGTCTGCGGGCGCTCGCCGGCATCGACGGCGCCGCGCTGCGCCGGCAGGGCGCGACCGGCGTGTTCGCCACCATGCATCGCCTTTACGCACGCGATCGAACGGCCGGAGGAGGCGATTGACCGGGCCGGCCCCGCGGCGGCTGTCGCTGTGTGAGGAGCAGCCCGTGCGCATCGACTGCTGGACCGCCGCCCGGCAGCTCGAGGGGGAGGCGTTCCTGTTTCTGCTGGACAGCGCCGGCGGCCCGCGCGAGCTGGGGCGCCACTCGATCCTCGCCTGGCGCCCGCGCTGGGAGTTCATCGCCAAGGACGGTCGCGCTCGGGCGGGACCGCCGGGCGCCGCCCGGCCGCTGGAGGGGCCGGTGCTGGACGAGCTGGAGCGCACGCTGGCGCTGTTTTCCGCGCCCCCGGTCACGTGGCGCGCGGAGGGCGCCGCCCCCCCGGTGTACGGAGGCGGGGCGGTGGGCTTCTTCGCCTACGAGCTGCTGCACGAGATCGAGGCCGTGGCGCCAGGCGCGGCGGGCGATCTGGGGGCGGCCGATTGCCACCTGCTGTTCTGCGATCTGGCGGTGGTGACCGACGAGCTGGCGGGCCGCAGCTGGATCCTCGCCAACGGCTGGGGGAACACGGTGGCCGCGTGCCGCGCGGAGTGCGATGCGCTGCTGCGCGAGGCCCGCGTGGTGTGTGCGCCGGCGGGGGCACCGCGACGCCGCCCGGGGGGCCGGCCGCCGCACAACGCCGCGCTCGCGAGCCGCCGCCCGCCGCACGACGAGGCGATTGCGGGACGCCGGCTGCGGTGGGAGGACCTCGGGCGGCATGGCGTCGACGCCGTCACCCCGCGCGGGCGCTACCTCGAGCTGGTGGCGCGCGCACGTGAGCGCATTTTCGCCGGGGACGTGTTCGAGCTGTGTCTGACACAGCGCTTCGACGCGGTGTGGGAGGGGGCGGGCGTCGAGTTGTACGACGCGCTGCGCGCCATCAACCCGGCGCCGATGGGCGCCTACCTGCGCTACCCGGAGCTGGAGGTGCTCTCCAGCTCGCCCGAGCGGTTCCTGCGCGTGGACGGGGAGCGACGGGTGCAGACACGCCCGATCAAGGGCACCCGCCCCCGCGGGCGTTACGCGCGGGAGGACCGGGAGCTGGCGGGCGCCCTGGCGGGATCGTCCAAGGACTGCGCGGAGAACACGATGATCGTCGACGTCGCCCGCAACGATCTCGGCCGCGTATGTGAGTTTGGCACCATTACCGTACCGAGATTACGCGCGGTGGAGCGCCACCCGTCGGTGTTCCAGCTGGTGTCCACCGTGTGCGGGAGGCTGCGCCCGGACGTCACGCCGGTGGAGCTGCTGCGGGCCGCCTTCCCGGGCGCCTCGATGACGGGTGCGCCGAAGGTGGCGGCGATGCGATTGATCGCCGCGATGGAGGAGTCGCGGCGCGGGGTGTATGCAGGCGCGATCGGCTATATCGACTACCGCGGCCGGCTGGACCTCAGCATCGCGATCCGCACGATCGTCAAGCGCGGCAGCGCGCTCTCGTTTCACGCCGGCGGCGCTGTCACCAGCGACTCGACGCCGGCCGAGGAGCACCAGGAGACGCTCGACAAGGTGAGCGCGCTGGCGTGGGCGCTCACCGCGGCGCGAGGCGCGGCTGCCGGCGTGGCGCCGGCGGAGCTTATTCGCCCCGCCAGCGGGGGGCGCGTTTCTCGGTGAACGCGCTCATCCCCTCGCGCAGGTCGCGCGACTCGAAGGAGGCGCGCCGCAGCTCGATCAGCTCCTGCTCGACGTCGTCGTCGAGGCTTCCCTCCGCGCTCAACAGCGCCGCGATCACGCGCTTGTTGCCGAGCTGCGATAGCGGCGCGTTGCCGGCCAGCTGGCCGGCCAGCTCCAGCGTGACCGCCTCCAGCCGTGCTGCCGGGACGACCCGGTTGACGAGGCCCCACAGCAGCGCGGTCGGGACGTCGATGTAGCTGCCCAGCAGGAACAGCTCGCGCGTGCGAGCCGCGCCGATCGCGTCGATGAACCGCCGCAGGCCGGTGTGCGAGTACACCAGTCCCAGCTTGGCGGGTGGCATGCCCAGCTTGATCCCCTCGCGCGCCACGCGCAGGTCGCACGCCAGCGCCAGCTCCAAGCCGCCGCCGATCGTGTGCCCCGGGAGCGCCGCCACGGTTGGCCAGGGGAAGGCTTGCAGCGCGTCGATCGCCGCGGTGAAGGGGTGCGCCACCAGCGCCTCCGCGCGCTGCTGGAACTCGGTGTCGGGGATCTCGCCGATGTCGTAGCCGGCCGAAAACACGCCGCCGGCACCGGTGACCACCACGCAGCGTGTCTCTCCGGTCGTGTCGGCCAGCTCGCCGAGCGTGGCGGTGATCGCGTCGAGGATCGGGTGGTCGAGGGCGTTGCGCTTGTCGGGGTTGGAGATCGTCAGTCGCACCACGCCGGCGGCCGGCCGGTCGACCAGCAGCTTTCCGTCGGCGAGATCGCGCCCTGGCGCGGCGGTGGACATGGGCGTAGCGTAGTGGTCGGATTGGCGCGCCGCCGGCCCCATCGTCGCCGGGCCGGCTCGGCGACTGTGCCGCAGGGCGGCCTGGAAGGGCGAGGAGGGCGCAGTCTGGAGCGGCGAGGAAGCTACTCCAGCACGACCAGCGTGTCGCCCTCGTTGACCGCCTGGCCCTCGTCGCAAAGGATCTCGGTGACGGTGCCGGAGTCCTCGGCCTCGACCGGCATCTCCATCTTCATCGACTCGAGGATCGCCACGGTGTCGCCCTCCTCGATCTGATCGCCGACCTCGCATTCGATTTTCCACACGGTGCCGGTGATGTGCGCCTCGACCTCAGCCACAAAGATCCTCCCTTGGAGTTCGCCTTGCCACGATGGCGGGGAGAATAGCTCCCCGGTGCGAGCGCGTTGGCGCCGGCTGCCGGCCGGCACAGCTTGCGTGAACCATAGGCGGCCGGTGGCCTTACGGCAGCAGTGCAAACGCCTCGCGGTGCTTTGGGCGGATCGCGGCGAAGTGACGGTGGTCGAGCGTGACGATCGCCGGGGCGCGGAGGCGCTCGGCCAGCGCGACGACGGAGGCATCGGTGCCGCCGAGGGGTAAGTCGCTGTACTGCTCGACCAGCTCTGCCATGCGGTCGAAATCACCGGGGGCGGGGCCCTCGATGTCGAGCTCGGCGAGGCCGCGCAGGAAGTCGCGCTCCGCCGTGGGGCCGAGGTGGCGCCCGACGAAGTAGGTGGCCTCGGCGATCGCCAGCGCGGCGACCACAAGCCTCAGGTCGGTGCGCTGAAGAGTCGCCAGCGACGCCGTGTGATCGTCGTCGTCGGCGTCCGCCGCCGCATACAGCGGGCCGGCGTCAACGACCGCGAGCGTGCTCATCCCACTCGCGCGCGAGCAACTCCTCCATGTCGCGTCCGGTGGTGTGGTGGCCGCTGTGCCCGAGCGCGGCGAATGGCACCGGGCGCGGCTCGCCAGGGGCTAGTCGCAGATGCTTGGCGATCGCTTCGCGAGCGATCGCGGAGGCCGAGGTGGAGCGGCGGCGAGCCTCGCGGGCGAGCGCTTCGGCGAGGTCGTCGGGCAGCGACAGGGTTGTGCGTGTCATACGTGCATACTACAATGACGCCGACGTGGCGTATCGCGCGTCACTGGGGCTCTCACCCTCGGCACCTCGTTCGCGTCGGGCACGCCCAGCCTCGTGTCGAAAACGAACTCGGGTGCTCGTCTTACTCCGCCGTCGACTCGGCGAGCGCGCTTGGGTATTGACAAGGGGGTGTGGACGGTGTACGCTGCTTGTCGCCTAGGTCATACCTTGCGGGTGGGCTGAGCATTGGGATTGAACATAGAGGATCGGGTTGGGTCGGCCGCATCGTGTGGTTGACCGTCTAGCGCGAGCAGGATGCTATGGCAGGGGAGAGGACCGGGTTCGCGACGGTATGAGGGAGTTGGGTTTCAGCGTGTTTTGTAGAGAGGGATACGTGCCGGGAGTCGCCGCACCTCGTTTGAGGGCTGAGTCTAGATGCGCCAGCCAGGGGCTGTCGCATCTCTCTCTCTCTCTCTCTCTCTTCGTCTTGGGCTTCTAGCACCAAGGCCGCCCATCCGCCGCTTCTAAGCACCCGCGCAGGTCGGATCGCACGGGGCGGGATCGGGCCGTCCGCTGGGGGGCGGTTGTGATGGCCGCGCGTGCGCCGCGCCGTCGTGCCTCGGAGGTCTCCGAGTCTTCGGCTGTGCGCCCGGCGGCGCGGGCGGTGGTGCGCCGTCCTGGCCGGGTTTCGGTTCGGGCGGTGGCGTCGGAGTCGGAGCTCTCGAGGCGGCGGCTGACGGGGCTGGGGGTGGCGCGTTCGAGGGTCGCGGCGATTCAGCGCGTGCGGATTCTCGCTGCGACTGTGCGCGCGATCGACGAACTTGGTTATGCCGATACCTCGGTCGCTGGCATCGTCGCGCGCTCGCAGGTGTCGCGGCGCACGTTCTATGAACTGTTCGCCAACCGCGAAGAGTGTTTGGTGGCGGTGTTGGACGACGCGGTCGCGCGTGTGGCGCTTGAGTTGGAGCGGGCCGACCTGGCGCGTTTTGCGTGGCGGGAGCGGCTGCGTGCGGGGTTGTGGGCGATCCTGTCGTTTTTGGATCGTGAGCCGGTGTTGGCGCGGGTGTGCGTCGTGCACGGGCTCGGCGGTGGCGCCGCGGTCCGTGCGCAGCGTGAGCGGACGCTTTCGGGGCTGGCGGCGGTCGTGGACGCGGGGCGCTTTGAGGGCGGGCGCGGTGGGGAGTGCACGCGGCTGATGTCCGAGGGTTTGGTGGGCGCGGCCTACATGATCCTCTACACGCGTCTGGCCGAGGGTGGGGAGCCCGTGAGTGGGCTGCTGGGGGAGTTGCTGGGGTTGATCCTGCTGCCCTATCTGGGGCCGGCCGCGGCTAGGCGCGAGCAGGCCCGGCCCGCGCCGAGCGCGCCGATCTTCGAGGACGCTGGTGAGCGCTCTCCGTCCGCGAGCGCGGCCGACCCGTTGCAGGGCGTGGCGATGCGTCTCACCTACCGCACCGCGCGGGTGCTGGAAGCAGCTGGTGAGCATCCCGGGGCGAGCAACCGTCAGGTCGCCGACCTGGCTGGGATCGGCGACCCCGGCCAGGTGTCAAAGCTGTTGCGTCGCCTGGAGCGCCTGGGGCTGCTGAAGAACCGGGGTGGCGGGCACGCCCAGGGGGAGCCCAACGAGTGGTCACTGACCGCCAAGGGCCAGATCGTCACCGGCCACATCCGCATGCACGCCCCGCGACAGCCGGAGACCGCATGAGCGTCGAAGCACGGCATTGCAGGTCGGAGCACGGAGAGGCTTCCGATGGCGAGCAGAGGGAGCGGAGGTTCTCGCGAGAGGGTCGCGTCTGCGTATCAGGGATCCCATTGGAGAGGAGGACGTCGCAGCGATGCGCCGTCATGAACGTACACATCGAACGGGAGGGGTAGTGAGCATGCGCAAGGGTTTGGTTGTGGCGGTTGCGTTGTGTGCGGCGCTGGCGGGCGGTCTCGTCTTGGCGGTTGGCGCGGCCGGGGCGGCAGGCGTCCTGCCGTTTCTCGGCTCCTTCGGTGGAGAAGGCGCCGGCGCCGGCCAGTTCAAAGTCCCGCGCGGCGTCGCCGTGGATAACTCGAGCGACTCCTCGGCGGGCGATGTGTACGTGGCCGACGAGGAAAATCAGCGGGTGGAGAAGTTCGGCGCGGCCGGGAACTTCATCTTGATGTTCGGCGACGATGTCAACAAGGACGGCGCCGATGTTTGCAAGGCCGGTGAAGAATGCCGGGCCGGCGTCGAAGGGAGCGGCGCGGGCGACTTCAACGCCCCGGTCGGCGTCGCCGTCGACCCGACCAGCGGCGCGGTCTACGTCACCGACTTCTCCAACCACCGCATTGACAAGTTCGATGCCGAAGGCAAGTTCGAGCTGATGTTCGGCGGCAACGTCAACGAAAACGGGACGAACATCTGCAAGGCCGGCGAAAAATGCCAGGCGGGCGAAACCGCCTCTGAAAACGAAGAAGGCGAAGGCAAGTTCCACCGGTGGAGGTTCTCCATCGCCGGCACCTTCATCGCCGTCGGATCGAGCGGGACGGTGTACGTCGGGGATGAAAACCGCGTACAGGAGTTCAACGAACAAGGGGAATATCAGACTCAGATCAAGCTTTCGGGGTTTGGCATCCCGACCGCCCTGGCGGTCAATGTGAGCGGCGATGTCTTCCTCCGCGCTCACGAAGGATCCGGTGTCCACGAGTTCGACCAAGCAGGCACAGAACTGCACGAATACGAAAGCGAAGACGGGCACCCCGAAGCACTCGCCGTCGATCCCGTCGGCGGCGACCTGTACGTGGTGTCAGGAGACAGCAACCACGTGATCAGACAGTACGAAGCCTCGGCTCCATACTCGCTCATCTCGGAATCGAAGTCCGGCCTGCTCGAAGAATCGACCGGCATCGCGCTCGGCAGGCACGGCACCCTCTATGCCTCCGATACGGAGAACAACTCGGGCGCGAACAAGGTGCTGATCTATGGCAGCGCACCGACCGAAGGCTTGGCCGGTGCGCCGGCGCCGACGATCGGCTCGACCTATCCGACGCCGGACGGCAGCAACAGCGCCGATCTCGCCGCGGTGGTGAACCCTCATTTCCTGTCGGGCAGCTACTACGTCGAATATGGGCGCGAAGCGTCCTACGGCTCCGTCTCCGCGACGCTGCAGCTTGCAGCCACGACCGAAGTCCCGGAGACCGTTCTGCTCGAAGGGCTGCAGCCGGAAAGCGAATATCACTACCGCTTCGTGGTCACCACGAATGCGGGCACGACATACGGCTCCGAGGAGACCGTAGCAACCTTCGCGCCGGCGCAGAGCAGCCTGCCGGACGGTCGCGTCTATGAACTGGTGACGCCGCCGTACAAGAACGGGAACACGCTCGCGCCGTTCGCGAAGTTCAAGTTTGGGATCGGCGAAGCGGGCGGCGAAGCGGTGGCGTTTATGGCGAGCGGCGCGATGGGGACCTCGACGTTCAGCACCCAGTCGGAGTTCGTCTCGCGGCGCACCCCGGGTGTGGGGTGGAGCACGAGCCAGGTCGAGCCGCGGCCGACGACACCGGTTGAAATCTACACCGGGCCGACGACGCTGGTTCCGTCTGCGGACTTCAAGCAGTTCGTCTTCGCCGGGGGCACCAGCGCATTTACGAAGGAAGATCGGCAGGGCTCGGCCAATATCTTTCTGGCTGAAAGCCCGTTGGTTGAACCGTTGTGGCTCGGCAAGCCGCAGGTCGATGACCCGGTGCCGGCGCTGGGCGGGGTCTCCGAGGAAAACTATGTAGTCGCGGGCGCCTCGCCCGATCTCGGCGAAGTGTACTTCGCCTACTCGGGCACGCTGCTGCCGGAGGACAGGGAACGTGAAGCGCATATCGGTGACGGTCTCAGCAACGGGGGGAGTGGCGAAGTCGAGCCATGGGGCTTCTACGCGTGGAACCACGGCACGCTGGAAGAGGCAGGCGAACTGCCCGGCGGAAAGCTCAGCCCATTCGGGGCGATCCCCGCCGATCTTCCGGGGGGCAACGCTGGCGGCAGCAGCCGCGAGTCTGACGATCAGGCCGACCTCCAGGACAACTGGCTCTCGGACGAAGGCAGGCGCGCCCTTTTCGTCAGCCCCGATCCGATCTCCACAGTCGCGTCAGACCCGGCTTTCTGTGCCGGCAACCCGAAGTGCACGAGCGAACCGCCCGAGTTGTATCTGCGTGAAGCGCTGCCGGGTGGCGGGCACAAGGTGGCGCTTGTCTCGGGCTCAGCGCTTCTCGGCCATCAGGGTGAACCGGCTGTGGCGGGCGTAGCGGAAGGTGCGAATGCGCTCGGCGACCAGAGCGGGACGTTTGCGTTTGCGTCCTCGGACGGGTCGCAGGTGTTCTTCGCCAGCGAAGACTTTCTGACGAAGGCTGCCGAAGCAGCGGGTCACGCCGGGCCCAAGGAGTACGACTACGACGTCGAAACCGGTGGGCTGACGTACCTGCCGGAAGTTCACGGGTCGATCGTGTCGGTCGCTCCGAACGGCTCGGATCTCATGTTCGTCGAAACTGTCGAACCGACGACGGGGCTGCAGGAGCTCAAGGTGTGGCGGCGCGCGACCGGCGTGGCGACGGATGTCGCGGAACTGCCATCCACATTCGTGGTGGAAGGCAGTGGCCTGCGACCCGGTGTCCCGGCGCGGATCGACCGCGCTTTCGTGAGCGGCGACGGGAACGTGTTCGTGTCCCTCACCAATGCGCGGATCCCCGGGTTCAACGATGGCGGCTTCAGCTGCGACAAGGCAGGGAGATGTCTTCAGCCGAGGGAGGTGTTCCGCTATGACGTCGCCGAAGGCAGGCTGTCCTGTCTCTCCTGTGGCCCTTCCGGTGTGACGCCGTTCGGTGACGCTTCGATCGGCGCCACGAGCCGCCAGACGGAAGGGTCCACTGAAGAATGGCAGCACGAAAACGGTGAGTCGGGTACGCCGGAGACGACGATCGAAGCGCGGGGTATGTCGGCTGATGGGGAACGTGTGTTCTTCGATACGCCCAATCAGTTGGTGGCGCAGGCGACGAACGGCAAGCGTGACGTGTACGAGTGGGAGAAAGGGCACGTCTATCTGATCTCCTCGGGCACAAGTAGCGAAGAATCGTATTATGTGGATAACAGTGAATCGGGGAATGATGTGTTCTTTGTGACCAGCGCTGGGCTGGTGGCGCAGGATACCGATGGTTCCGCTGATATGTATGACGCGCGGGTGCCGCGGCCGGGTGATACGGCGCCGCCGTCGGAAACGCCGTGCAAGGGCGCGGTCTGTCAGGGTCCGCCGAGTGTGCCGTCGCTGTTGGGCGTGCCGCCGAGCGAAACGTTCTCCGGCCCCGGCAACCTGGCGGCGGAAGTGAAGTCGGCGGTCACGACCAAACCGAAAGTGAAAACGACGAAGAAGAAAGCGAAACGGAAACAGGGTAGGCGGAGCAGGCATAGGGCGCATGGTTCCTCGCGCTACGGTAAGGGTCAGGTTACAAGCGGCAGGAGGGGTAAGTGATGATGCGGGGAATCGCGTGTGTGGGTCGTGTCCGCGGGTGGTTGGCGGGCACTGGTGTTGCCGCTGTCGTGTCGTTGTGCGCATTGGTGGTGCCGGTGTCGGCGTTTGGCGCTGAAGCGCCGAGGTGGGCGATTACCGCGGTGTCGGATCCGACGGTGATGAACGCGAGCGCGGGGGTCGACGAGGTGCAGAGCCTGAAGGTGAGCGCGACGGCCGGGCAGTTCGTACTGATCGATCCGGAAGCGGCTGGGTTTGCCTACAAGCTGTTCAAGTGGGACGCGAAAGCCTCCGAAGTGCAGGCGGGGCTTGAAGAACTGTACGGTCCGCATAACGTGGAGGTCAGCGGCGGTCCGGGCGACGAAGAAGGCACCGAACCCTACACGATCGTTTTCACCGGTGAAATGGCTGGCCGGCACGTACAGGAAATCAGCACGGAGTATTCGAAAATGTACCTGAGCTGCACGGGCGCGACCGGCACGAAATGCGAACAGGAAGCGACTGTCACCCAGACGACAGCTGGCAGGCCGTGGGGCGCGATCGTCGTGACCGCGACGAACGTCGGCGGCGCGGCGACCGACGGCGGCGCGATCACCGTGGCGGATGTGCTGCCCGCGAATGTGCAGGCGATCAAGATCAGCGGTGTCGACGCGTACCGCTCCGGCGGCGGGTTCGAAGATGGGCGCACGGAAGGCCTGTCGTGTTCCACCGTGTCGGTGAGTTGCACGACGTCCGCTCCGGTAGATACGGGTGACCAGTTGATCGTGACGGTCGCGGTGAGGCCGCCCGCGAGCGGAGCGGGCAGTGTCGATGAAGCGAGCGTGTCCGGCGGTGGCACGGGCTTGGTGAGCGTGCGCTCGGCGTTTGCGGTGGGAACGTCGCCGGCGCCGTTTGGTCCCGTGCCGGGGAGCGTCGTGTCTGCGTTGTCGAGTTCGCAGGCGGGGGCGCACCCGGACTTCACGACCCAGTATTCGCTTGACACCTCAGCGTATAACACGGTTTCCGGAGATGTAAAGGACGTTCGCTTCGATGCGCCGCCGGGCTTGGTCGGCAGCACCGTGGGCCTGCCACGCTGCACGATGGGGCGAGTGCAGGCCACCGCGGAACGTCCGGAGGAATGCCCGGCGGACACGATCGTCGGTATAGCGACGGTGACCCTGTTCCGCGAAGGACAGGGAACCAGCTCTTATGTCGAGCCGGTGTATAACATCGCGCCTTCGCCTGGTGAGCCGGCGGCGTTCGCGTTCGCGATTGAGGCGACGCCGATTCGCTTGGACACGAGTGTGCTGAGCGACGGTATGGATAATGTGCGGGTGACGGCGCCGAGCCTCGCGGATACGCTGCACAACTTCACGACGTCGGTGACGGTCTGGGGCGTGCCGCAGGAACACGTCGGTCGCGGCATGGACGAATCGGCGTTGATTGGCGCGTCAGGAAAAGGCTCGCTGCCGAACGGTGGCACGTTTGGTGGGGTGGAAGGCAATCAGACGCCGGTGCCGTTGATGACGAGCCCGCAGCGGTGCGGGGCACCGCTGAGCACGACGTTCGAAACCGATCCGTGGGAAGAACAGGGCGTCTACCGCTCGGAGACCGTGACGGGCGAATCGCTCACGGGTTGCGATCTGGTGCCTTTTGAAGCGGCGTTCACGTTCCTGCCGGACACTTTGGAAGCGGGCGCGCCGGCTGGCTACTCGTTCGATCTGGGGTTGCCGCAGCACAACGAACCGGGTGTGCTGACGACGTCGAGTATGCGGGATGCGAGCTTGACGTTGCCCGAAGGCGTGGTAGTCAACCCGTCAGCCGCATGGGGGCTGAAAGCGTGCAGCACCCAGGAGTTTTTCGGTTCGGATCACCCTTCTCAGGAGCCGGCTGGGGAAGCTGAATGTCCGCGTGAAGCGAGGGTTGGGGAAGTGGAAGCGCAGAGCCCCGATCTGGAAGTGCCGTTGAAGGGCCAGGTGTTCCTTGGCACACCCAACTGCGACCCATGCACGCCGCACGACGCCGAAGACGGCGAAATGGTGCGCCTGTTCATCCAACTCGTCGGTGAAGGGGAATCGGGGGTCATCGTCAAGCTGGAAGGTCACGCGCTGATCAACCAGACCACGGGTCAGATCACCACGGTTTTCAAGGAAACACCGCCGTTGCCGGTCAGCCACTTCCGGTTCGTCCTGGAAGGCGGACCTAGGGCGGTCCTCGCGAACCCCCGCACCTGCGGGAAGGTCACCGCAAACGGTGTGTTGACGCCGTGGTCGGAGGAACAGGGTGTCCTCGGTGAAGTATCGCCGAGCTATCAGTTCGAAATCAAGCAGAACTGCTTCGCTCCGCAGTTCAACCCGAGTATCCACGTCGGGCCGACGAACCTGCAGGCCGGCGCGTACTCGCCGCTGGATGTGTCGTTCTCGCGCTCAGATGAGGACCAGTATTTGAGCGGCCTGGAAGTGAAAACTCCACCTGGTCTGTTGGGTACGCTCGCGAATGTTCCGTTGTGCGCGAATGCGCAGGCGGAAACGGGGGAATGCTCCGAAGGGAGCCTGATCGGGCATACCGATGTCGAGACCGGCCCTGGTGCCGACCCGTTCCTCGTGGAAGGCGGCAAGATCTTCCTGACCGAATCCTACAATGGCGCACCCTACGGCCTCTCAATCGTCGTACCCGCGGTCGCTGGCCCCTACACCCTCGCGGGTTCGACCGGTAAAGGCACGGTTGTGGTGCGGGCGAAGGTCGAAGTGAACCCTTCGACGGCGGCGTTGACGGTCAAGACGAATGCGTTTCCGACGATTCTGGATGGGATCCCGTTGCAGCTGCGCCTGGTGCAGGCGGTGGTCGACCGCCAGGGGTTCACGTTCAACCCGACCAGCTGCGAACCCGTGCATATCGAAGGGGCGTTGCAGAGCGCGGAAGGGATGAGCGCCTCGTTCAGTCGTCCGTTTCAGGTCACGAACTGTTCCGACCTCAAATTCGAACCGACGGTGGAAGCGTCGGTCGGTGGGAATGTCAGTCGCGTCGACGGGACGAGCTTTAGGTTGAGGATCTCTAAACCGGCGGTGCAGGGTCAGCAGGCCGACCTGAAGCGGTTCAAGATCGCTCTGCCGACGCAGCTGCCTTCGAGGTTGCCGACGTTGCAGAAAGCGTGTACGGCCGCGCAGTTTGAATCGAACCCGGCGGGGTGCCCGTCGGCGTCGGTGGTGGGACACATGCGTGTCTTGACGCCGATCCTCCCGGTCGCGATCGAAGGGCCGATGTACTTCGTCTCCCACGGCGGGGAAGCGTGGCCCAGCCTCGAGATCGTGCTGCAGGGCTATGGGGTGAAAGTGATCCTTGTCGGCTCGACTCTGATCAGTCCGTCGGGGGTCACCACGAGTACATTCAGCACAGTCCCGGACGTCCCGTTCACCTCCGCGGAAGCCACGCTTCCCGGCGGCCCCTACAGCGCGCTGACCGGTCTCGGGGACCTCTGCGCTCCGACCAAGACCGTGACCGTCAAGAAGAAGGTCTTGGTAAAGACCAAGCGAGGGCACAAGACCGTGACCAGGAGCGTGAAGGAGAGCGAGCCCACGAGCTTGGTGATGCCGACGGAAATCGTCGCGCAGGACGGGGGCAACCCGATCGAGGTGAACACCCCGGTGGGCGTGACCGAATGCCCGACCGCGGGCACGGCGGCGCACAAGAAAACCAAACCCAAACCGCACAAGAAGGCCAAGAAGCACTCGAAGAAGAAGTAATCTGCCTTCGTTCACCCCCCCAACCCCTCCAGCGCGTCGGCCGCCGCCACGGCCCCGCCGGCGGCGGCGTAGGCGCGGCTGACGCGCTGCGCGCCGGGGCGGCAGTCGCGCGCCTCGCGGACCGCGGCGGCGAGGCGCGCGGGCGTGAGGTTCTTGGGCGAGAGCCGCACCCCCGCCCCCGCCAGCTCGACGCGGCGGGCGGTCTCCAGCTGGTCGCGGCCGAAGGGGACGACCACGACGGGGACCTCGGCGCTGAGCGCCTTCTGGGTGATGCCCATGCCGCCGTGGCACACCACGCAGGCGGCGCGGGCGAGCACGGGGTCGTGGGAGACGAAGCGCGTTACACGGCTGCCGGGGGGCGACTCGAACTGCGCCGGGTCGTGGGCGGCTGTGGTGGCCAGCACCGACATGCCCGCCGGCGGCAGCGCCTGTAGCGCCACGCGCACCAGGCGGCGGTCGCGCTGGCGCTCGGTCGAGCAGGTGACCAGCACCAGCGGGTCGCGCAGCTCCTGCAGCCATGGCGGAGGCGGCTGGGGCGGGCTCCAGTTGATTGGTCCCACCAGGCGGACGTTGGCCGGCCAGTCGCTGCGCGGGTATTCGAAGCCCTCGGCCGTCAGCGCCAGCATCAGGCCGGGGCGTTCGAACAGCTCGCTCCAGTGCTGCAGCGGGCCGAGGCCGTGGCGCTCACGCAGGGCGCGCAGGGGAGGGATCGCCTGGCGCTCCAGCACGACCCTGCCGACGGTGCGCAGCAACGCGTCGCGGGCGCGGTGCATCCGGCCGCGCGCGGGGGCCAACCCCGGGCCGAACGGCGGCAGGTCGCGGGAGGGGACCGGCAGGACATAGGGGGCGTACATCGCCCACGGGAGGCCCGACGCCTCCGCCACCGTCGCCGCTCCCCAGCAGTTGACGTCGATCAGCAGCAACTGCGGGTCGTGCGCCGCGATCGCCTCGGCGAGGTCGGGCGCCTCGGGGGTGGCGCGCGCCAAGAACGTCGCCAGCGCCCGTTTCGCCTTCGCCGGCACCGAGCGGGCGCGGTGGTCGTCGAGTTCGATCGCTTCCACGCGCGAGGAGATCGGCTCGGCGTCGATCCCCAGCGCGCGCAGCAGCTCGACCTGCGAGGCCAGCGTGCGCAGCGTCACGGCGTGGCCGCGCCGTTGCAGCTCCTGCACGATCGGCACTGCCGGGAAGAGATGGCCGCGCGCGGGTGAGGTGTAGACGAGGATCCTCAACGGGGGCGCTCTCCCAGCAGCCGCTCGATCGCGGTGGTGAGTGTGGCGCTCACCGCCGCGCGTGCGAACCCGAGGTCGTGGCTGAGCAGCCACCACGTGTGCACGTCGCACAGCGCGATCAGCGCCGCGCGCACGCGGGTGCGCTCCTCCTCGCGGCAACGTTCCATCTGGGGTCCGAATGCGAAGTCGACCCAGTCGTAGTGGAGTTTGCGGGCCATTCGCGATATGCCCGCGAGCGCCGGGTTGCCGTTGTCGAGCCACGCGCCCACCCGCAGCGAGCGCTCGCCCCACGCGTCGTAGTGGTCGAGCACGTTGTCCACCGCGCCCTTCACATCGCCCGGCCGCGCGCTCCAGCGCTGCTCGTACATCTCCGCGGCGCTGCTCGCGAGCGCCTGCATCAACAGCCCCTCCTTGCTGCCGAAGTGACGCAGCAGTGTCTGCTTGGTCACGTGTGCGCGTGCGGCGAGCGTTTGCAGCGAGACCTGCTCCCAGCCCCCCCGCGTGAACTCTTCCATCGCGGCGTGGATCAGCGCCTGGCGCGTGCGCTGCTGCGCCTGCGCGCGCGCCACCTGCTTGTAGGGGCGTTTGTCGATGTCGGTCATCTCGCCTTCCGGAGATTCGGGGAAGGGGACGCTAGCTGGCCAGGAGAGTGCGCTCAACGCGCTCACTCCTGCAACGCCAACGCCGCGGGCACGTCGGTGGCGAGGTAGCCAGGTAGCGCGATCGTCAGCAGCGCGGCGGCCGCCACCAGCGCAAGGCTCACGAGGCCGGCCGGGGCACCGGCCGCGTGCGCCACCGGGAAGTTGATCGCCTGCCCCAGCGCGCGGTCGGCCAGCCGCTGGCCGTAGAGGCCGAACAGCGCGCCGGCGCCGAAGCCGACGCCCAGCAGCAGCGCACACTCCAGCAGGATCGTCCGCCACAGTTCCCCGCGCGCGAGACCCTCGAGCTTCAGCTTCGCCAGTCGCGGGCGGCGCTCCCACACCAGCGCGCCGATCGCCGCCACCATCGCCAGCGCCGCCGCGATCGGGATCAGCGCGGCGATCTGGGTGAGGCGAGCCAGCGCCCGGCGGCTGAGCGCGCTCTGCGCGGCGGCGTGCTGTTCTGCCGTCTGCACCGCCCAGCCCGAGCGCGAGGAGGGACCGAGTGCCCGTTCGATCTCGCGCACGCCGGCGGCGGGCGTGGTGTTGGGGGCGAGCGTGACGCTGTAGGCGGTGGCGTTGTTGCTACCCCACGCGCGCGTGTACTCGTTGCCGCCCAGCACGATCGCGCCCGGCTCCCAGCCGAGGTTGGTTGCCAGCGCCGCCACGCGCAACCGGCGCGGGGTGGGTGTGGGCAGCGTGAACGGATCGCCCATCCGTAGGTGGTGTTCGGCCGCCAGCGCCCGCGACACGACCGCCCATCCTCCCGCGCGCAGGCGGGCTGCGGCCCGGCGGGGGTTGCCTTCCACCAGCTGCCCGGCCAGCAGCGGCGCGAGCGCCGCGGGCGGGGGCGCCAGCGCCAGCACGCGCCGCGTGCCGTAGTCGAGCAGGTCACTGCGGTACAGCGCCACCGCGCGCACCCCCGGCAGGCGCGCCAAACGGGTGCGCAGCGTGGGCGCGAACGGAGCGGTGTGCAGAAGGTCGTAGCCGCCCGTCGGTGCCACCCACACGGCGGTGGAGGCGTTCAGCTCGCGCGAGGCGCCTTCCAGTCCGGCGAGCAGGTCGCCGTGCGCGCCGTCGATCGCCACGCTGCCGAACACCGCCACCGCGCCGGTCGCCGCGATCGCCAGCGCTCGCGCGCCGGCCGCGCGCAGCTCCATGGCCGCGACGTGCGCCACCGGGCTGCGCACCCTGCCCGCCGCGCGTCCCACCAGCGCCAGCGCCGCGCCCAGCGCGAGCGGCAGCGCCAGCAGCAGCGCGGCAACCGTCAGCACCATTCCCGGCAGCGCCGCGTCGGGCGCCGCCAGCAGGATCGCGCTCGCTCCGGCCAGGCACGCCGCGGCGGTGAGGCTGGACGCCAGCAGGGGGACGGTGCGGACCGTGCGCGGGGTCCGCAGCGGGATCAGCACCGCGAGCGCCGCCGCCAGCATGCCGCCGCCTACCGCGAACGCGATGCTCTGCCAGCCGACGGTGCGCGCGCTGCCGAGCGCAAACGCCAGCGAGAGGAAGGCGGGGTTGGAGTGGAACAGGTGGATCGACAGCTCCTGCCCGAGCGCCAGCCCCAACGCGCACGCCAGCGCGCCGAGTGCGAGCGCGTCCAGCAGCAGCACGGCCGCCACGGTCGGCGCGCCGTACCCTTCGCGGCGAAGGTCGGCGATTAGCCGCCGGCGCTGCGGCGCGGTGAACAGCACCGCGTTGAACGCGAACAGGAAGCCGACCAGCGCGCTGACGGCGGCGAACAGCGCGGTCGACTGGTTGCTGGCGGCGGCGGCCTTTTCGAACAGCGTCTGCTCGTAGCCGACCGGCTCGACATTCAGGTGGCTGCCCGCCAGGCGTGTCAGCGCCGCGCGCACCGATGCTTGCGCACCGGGGGCGGGGCGCACGAGGATGCGGCTGACGCGGGCGCGCATGCCCGCCAATTCCTGCGCGTAGGAGAGCGGCGCGAGCGCGACCGGCGTGTCGATCAGCGTACCGATCTGGCGGGCGTGCAGCTGTTCGTAGAGCGGCGCCGCGCTGGTGCGCCCGCCGATCTGAAAGCGGGCTTCTTGGCCGAACTTGGTCACGCCCAGCGCGTTGGCCAGCGGTGCTGGCAGCACCACTGCGCCGAAGCCTCCGAAGGGCGTCAGCCGGGTGTGGCGCACGAGTGCGCCGCCCAGCTTCGCGAGGCTGCCGTCGGCGCCGACCAACTCGACCGAGGTACTGCCGCGCGGGCCCGACGCGTTGGCGTCGACTTCCAGCAGCGGCGCCGCCGTGCGCACGCCGGGGATCGCGCGCACCCGCGCCAGCGTGCTCGCGGGGAGGCCCTGCGGCCCGCGGACCACCAGCTGCAGCGTCGCGCTGCCGGCGATCCCGCGCGTCAGCGCCGCCACCGAGCTCTGCAAGCTCGCGCTGGAAACCTGCGAGGCGAACAGCAGCGCCACGCCGGCGGCGATCCCCACCACCGCCAGGCACTCCTGTGCCAGCCGGGCGCGCAGCCGCACCCCGTAGAGGCGGGCCACGTTGGCCGGTTTCATGGGCCTACATGCTCGAAGTTGGCCGCGATGCCGGGTGCCGTGGTCCCGTTGCCGTCGCGGGGCTGTGCGCCCACGCCTGCGAAGGACGGCGGCGGCGCCGCGGCATAGTCGCAGAGCTGGCCGTCGCGCAGCGCCAGTACGCGGTCGGCGTACTCGGCCGCCGCCGGGTCGTGGCTGACGAGCACGATCGCGACCTGGCGCTCGCGGCACAGCGCGCGCAGCAGTTCGAGCACTTCGCGCCCGCGCTGCGTGTCGAGGCTGCCGGTGGGCTCGTCGGCGAGCAGCAGGCGCGGCTGGGTGGAGAGCGCGCGGGCGATCATCACCCGCTGGCGCTCGCCCATCGAGAGCGTCTCGGCGCGGTGGCGCAGCCGCTCGCCCAGCCCCAGTCGCTCCAGCAGCGGCGTCACCTCGCGCTGCGCTTCGCGCCAGCGGTGAGTCTTCAGCAGCTTCAGCACCGCGTTGTCGAGTGCGCTCACGCCCGGCAGCAGGTCGAAGTTCTGGCGCACGAACCCCAGTTCGGTGAGGCGAAAGCGCGAGGCCTCGCGCTCGGAGAGCGTGCGCAGGTCCCGCCCGCCGATCAACACGCTGCCGGCCGTGGGCGCCAGCAGCGCGGCGATCATCAGCAGCAGCGTTGTCTTACCCGAGCCGCTCGGCCCGTACAGCGCGACCATCTCGCCCGGCTGCACGCGCAGCGACACGCCGTCCACCGCGCGCACCGGCTCGCCGCCGACGGCGGGATAGTGCTTGACGAGCTCGCGCAGCTCGAGCATCTCACTCGGAGTCCTTCCTGCGGTCGCCGCGGGCGTCGCGGTCGCTGCGGTTTCGGTGGCGGCGAGCGCCACTGTGCCCCCGAGACCGGCCGGCACGCGCCGGGCAGGGCACCTTCGCCGCGGTGGCGCCGGTGGCGCCGCTGGCGTAGGTGAACGCCGCCGCGAACGGGTAGCCGCCGTCTGGGCAGCGCGGCGGCAGGACGATCGTGTTGGCGCTGGGCGGCGGGTGCGCGGCGGCGGTGCCGAGCGTCAGCGTGAAGTCGACCAGCGAGGCTTCCGAGCCTCCGGGCAGCGAGGGGATCGGCGGGATCGGGATCACGATCTGTTCGCCGTAGGGCGGGCGCGCCGGCACGACCGTGCCGATGACGACTACCTGGACGGGCACCGGCGTCGTGCCTTCTCCCACCAGCTCGATCGTCGGGTTGTTGCCGGTCGGAGGGCCGATAAACGCCCACACGGTTGCTTCCTCAACCACCACTTCGGAGCCCGTCAGCGCCTCACCGAGCGCGCGGCCACGGCCGACCAGCGACTGCGGTGGGCACGCCGAAGGACCCCGATTGCGCAGCACCGTCGGACTGCAGCTGCGCAGGCTGGGGACGTCGAAGGTGAGACCGGCCGGCAGGCTCATCGTCGAGCGGCGCACCGGCGCCGGCACGCCGTGTTCGCCGCCGGCGTAGTGAACCTCGAGCGTCAGCGCTCCCCGTGTGCCCGGGCGGTTGGAGGAGAGCGAGGGGGCGATTGTCGCGGAGGTCGGTTCCGGTGTGGCGACGACGAGCGCGGCAGAAAATGGCCCCGGCGCGGCGGTGGTGGACGCCGCGCCGGAGGCCTCTGCCCGCGCGGGCGCTACCAACGCCGCGCAGATCGTGAACGCGATCGGGAGGGTGCGGGCGAGCCCGATTGCGATCGCGCGACTGGCACAGGTCCAAGCTCTGGTCGTCACAGCTCCCCCTCCAGTGGAACCCTCAGCCGATCTACTGTACTAGATTTATAGCACATTATGCATCGGGTGATGGGTGGCGATGTTGTTCTTTTGGGACGCCAACCAGTCGCAGGTGGTTGGCACGGGTGATGTTGTTGTTGTCTTTTTGCCACGCGAACCAGATGGTGACGCGTTTTATGTTGTCGTGGAGTGGTTGGTTGCGTTGAGGTTGGTTCGTTGTGGACACCAACCAATCCCGAGGAGCCTGTCGCCGCACATTCATATTACCTAAGGTAACACGAATGATGCTCGCGCGCGAGCATCCCATTCGTCCGACGTGTGACGCTGCCGCGTCGCGCCGGTGCACGGCCCGCGTCCCGCCGGTGCACAGCCCGCGTCCCGCCGGTGCACAGCCCGCATCGCGCCGGTGCGCGGCCGGGCACCGGGCTTGCCGATGTGTGCTCAGCCCTGCCCGGGCGCTCCACGCCGCCGCCACACGCATTAAGCTCCTCCGCGCGCCAGATGCACCACCCGATCTCCTACTTCCAGGCGGTGATCCTCGGCCTCACGCAGGGCGTGGCCGAGCCGTTCCCGATCTCGAGCCTCGGGCACGCGGTGGTGCTCCCGCGCCTGTTTGGCTGGAACATCCACCAGAACGACAAATACTTTTTGACGTTCCTGGTGGCCACCCACTTCGCGACGGCGCTGACGCTGCTGCTGTTTTTCATCCGCGATTGGATCAAGATCGTCGGCGGCATCCTGCGCTCGCTGCGGATGCGCAAGATCCGCGAGGATGACGTGTATGCGCGGTTGGGGTGGCTGCTGGTGGTGGGCACGATCCCGGCGGGCATCCTCGGCTTGGTGCTGGAGGAACCGCTGCGCAAACTGTTCGCGTCGGCCACGATCGCCGCGATCTTCCTGATCGTCAACGGCGTGGCGCTGCTGGTTTTCGAGCAGCTGCGCAAGCGCCCCCCGCGGCCGGGCGACTATCTCGGCGACTCCGACGCGAGCATCGCCAAGCTGAGCTGGCGGCAGGCGATCGCGGTGGGCACCTCGCAGGCGGCTGCGCTGATCCCGGGCATCTCGCGCTCGGGCTTCGCGATGGGGGGCGGCCTGGTGGCGGGGCTCTCAAACGAGGACGCGGCGCGCTACTCGTTTCTGCTGGCCACCCCCGTGATCCTCGCGGCGGCCGCGCTGAAGCTGCCGGAACTGCTGGGCTCGGCGGGCAACGGCGTGCGCGGCCCGGCGCTGGTCGCCGGCCTCTGCGCCGTAGTCACCACGTTTTTGGCGGTAAAGTTTTTGCTGCGCTTCTTCCAAACCAACCGGCTGTCGCCGTTCGGTATCTATTGCATCGCGTTCGGGGCGATCTGCACGGTGGCGTTCGTGGCGTGAGCGGGAGGGGAGGGCGCTCGTTCGGGCCCGCCGGCCCGTGCGACGCTCGGCCCCGCGTGGGCCCGCGGCGCCCCGGGTACCCTGATGAGGTCGATGCCGCGCACGCCACCGCTGCCGAAAACGCCTCCGCGCATGTTCGAGACCCGCAGCCAGGCGTGGCGCGAGGTGGGGCTGCTGCACGAAATCGACGCGGGAGTGGCGCGCCGGGCGCGCGTGGAGGCGCTGCTGCTGGTGCCGCTGTTCGTGGCGATCGTGGTGGTGTACGACAACCGCGAGGCGATCTTCGGGAAGCTGTCCTCGGAAGCGAGCACGGTGGCGCAGGTGGCCACGGTGGTGGCGCTGCTGATCCTCGGCTGGGCGATCGCGCGCGACGCCGGCCGGGCGATGCGCCCGTCGCTGTTCCGTCGGCTGGACCCCGCGACGGCGGGCACGGTGGGTTTCATCATCCGTTTGATCACCGTCGCGGTGGCGCTGCTGGCGGCGTTGCTGGTGGCGGGCGTGGACCCGCGCACGCTGGCGGTGGGCGGCGCCTTCACCGCGGTGATCCTCGGCCTCGCGGCCCAGCAGACGCTCGGCAATCTGATCGCCGGTACGGTGCTGCTGAGCGCCGGCCCGTTCCGCGTGGGCGATCGCATCCGCCTCCAGGGCGGCCCTCTGGCGGGCCAGATCGAGGGCGTGGTCAGCTCGCTGGGCTTGATGTACACGACGCTGATGACCGAGACCGGCCCCACGCTGGTGCCGAACAGCGTGGTGTTGAACGTGGCCGTCCACACCGATGGCGGAGTGCGGGCGCCCGTCGGCGCCGACACCGGCGGTACGGGTGCCGGCGATGGGGGTGTCGGCGGCGGTGGTGCTCAGCGCGAGACGCGATAGCGCAGCAGAAGCAGCCCTTCGCTCTCGAGCGCGTCGCAAAGCTGGAGCTCCACGGGCGGGTCGAGCTCCGGTCCGCAGACAATCCGCAGCTGCGCCTCATCCCCACCGCCCAGCTTGGGCGCGAACGAGAGAAACACCTCGTCCACCACGCCCGCGCGCAACAGATCGCCATTGAGATGCGGACCCCCCTCGCACAGCACGGTGCGCACGCCCCAGCGCGCGCGCAGCTCGGCGAGCGCCGCCGGTAGATCGAGCGCACCGTCGCGGGCGGCGCGCACGTACTCGACGGCCTGGGCGTCGGCGTCGCGCACTACCCCACCGGCGGACGGCGTCAGCACCACCACCCGTGCGGCGGGGTCGGCGAGCAACGGAACCTCCGCGGCGCAGAGCGCCAACCTGGCGGAGACGATGCAGGCGAGCGGTTCCTCGCTCAGCCCCCGCGCACGTCGCAGCCGCCGGCGCTCCTCGTCGCGCACCAGGCCGCGGTAGCGCTCCGTGCGCGCGGTGCCGGCGCCGACCATCACGGCGTCGACGGCGGTGCGCAGCGCGCGGAACAGCTCACGGTCGGCGCGGTTGCCGATCCCTCCCGAGCGCCCCCCCAGGGCGGCGCGTCCGTCGGCGGTGGAGGCCATGTTGAGGAACACGCGCGGGCGCGACGGCGCGGACGTCCCCGTTGCCTTGCGCGAGCCGGGGGCGGCGAAGCGCTCACCGTCCGCAGCGCTCTCCCCGGCGGCATCGTGGCCGCTCGCCGGATCCCACAACCGCATGCGCTCCACAGCCTGCGCGGCGGTCACACGCGGGTTGGAGCCGGGGGGAAGGAAGGGGACGAGGAGTGAGGGGCTGCAATCGGGGGTCATGGGCGAGTCAACAATTCGAGAACACAAACGCCTCTGTACGTGCTACCGTCGTGGCCGTTGGGCCGGATAGAGCCGGCATAAAAGCAGTGCAGGCGCTCGCAGGTCGAGGCTCTTCGCAGCATCCTCCGCGCGGCAGCAAGCACGAATTGTGGAGGATGTCACATGCCAACTGGCACAGTGAAGTGGTTCAGCGACGACAAGGGATTCGGGTTCATCACGCCGGACGACGGCGACAAGGACCTGTTCGTCCACCACACCGGAATCAACGGCGAGGGCTATCGCTCGCTCCAGGAGGGCTCCAAGGTGTCCTACGACGCGGAGCAGGGCGACAAGGGCCCCAAGGCCGTCAACGTCAGCTCGATTTAGCCTGGCGGCATCTCGTCGCCCTGGCGGCGCGTCGCTCGCCGAAGCCGGGTGACGCGCGCACCTTTGGTGCGTGTGCCCGCTTCGGCCAGCTTAAGCACACATAGCTGGCTGAGTCTTTGCCAGAAACGGCGAGCCATCCGTCAGGTCGGCTCCGTCGCCGGAAAGCTCGGCGGCGGGGTCGGTCACACGAATTGGAAGCGGTGCGGAAGCACTAACCTTCGGGGGTCCGGTCGTCGCCGGGCCCCCTCTGGTATGTCGACCGACGCGACCACATTCCCGCTGCGCGACTCCGGGCTGGAGCAGCCGCTCAAGGGCGGCCGCAAAGGCACGCCGTCGCCCAGTGGCGAAAGCCATTCGCGGCAGCGGGAGAGGGAAGGCGAGGGCAGCCGCGAGCGCACGCGCAAAGAGACAGCCATCGGCGCGGCTGTGCTGGTGTGGATCGGCGTGTGCGTGCTGCTGATCGTGCTGGCGGCCGCCGACCGCCCGAGCTTCCTCTCCTCGCCCTCGCACTACGGCTTCTTCCCCCGCTGGCTGGCCGGCCCGCTGGGAGGACTGTGGCCGTGGTTTACGCGCAATCCCTCCACCGTCAAGGCGTTGCTGACGGGGGCGCTGGTGAGCATGTATGTGGCCTACCTGGTGGGCCTGCGGTATGTGCCGCTGCTGCGCGCGCGCGCAGCGATCGTGACGATCGTGGCGGTGCACGCGATTCTGCTGCTGTCGCCGCCGCTGTCGCTGACGGACGTGTTCAACTACATCAACTACGGGCGCATGGGGATGCTGCACGGCCTCAACCCCTACACCACGATCCCGGCGCTGGGGCCCCACAGCGATCCCAGCTACTCGCTCAGTAACTGGCATCAGCTGATCACCCCCTACGGGCCGCTGTTTACGCTGATCACCTACGCGGTGGTGCCGCTCGGGCTGGCGGGCTCGCTGTGGACGTTCAAGGCCATCTTGATGGTGCTTTCACTGGGGACGCTGCTGCTGGTGTGGCGCTGCGCGCGGCTGCTGGGCCGTGACCCGGTAGCCGCGATCGTACTGGTGGGCCTCAACCCGCTGATCCTCGTGTGGGGGTTGGGGGGCGACCACAATGACTTTTTCATGATGTTTTGCATCACGCTGGCCTTCTATCTGCTGCTGCGCGCGGGCGCGCCCGGGATCTCGCCGGAACTGGCGGGCGCACTGGATGGCGATCGATCGCTCGGGAAGCGCTGGCGTGACTGTCTGCTGGCGCTGGCGCCACTCGAACTGGGCGCGGGCGCGGCGCTGGCGGCGGCGATCGCTCTGAAGGCGTCGGCGGCGATCCTACTGCCGGTGGTGCTGGTGGGGCTGGTGCGAACGCCGCGACGACTGGCGCAACTGGTGCTCGGGCTGGTACTGGGCGGGCTGGTGCTGGGCGCCGCGACGGTGGCCGCGTTCGGCGTACACCTCCCCGACCTCGGCGCGCAGGGGAGACTGGTGGTCCCGATGGGGTTGCCCAACCTGCTGGGTCTGGTGCTGGGGCAGGGCGGCATCACCGAAACGTTGCGCGGCGTGCTGAGCGCGACGCTAGTGGTGGCGGTGGCGGGCTGCTGCGTATACGCGTGGCGCCGCCGCGACGCGGTGACCGCCTCGGGCTGGGCGTCGATGGCGCTGTTGCTGACGCTCGGCTGGGTGCTGCCGTGGTACGTGCTGTGGGTGTTGCCGCTGGCGGCGCTGTCGCGCTCGCGCGTGCTGCGCGCCACGGCGCTGACGTTTGGCGCGTTTCTGCTGCTCACCTGGATGCCGCTGGCGACCGCGATGGACAACGCGCTCGGCATCCGCCCCACCACGACCACGCTGGGGCAAGAACATCAGCTATACGTGCGCGGGCTACTGGACTGAGCGGTGCTCGGCGGCGGCGGGGCCGGCGGCGGTGACGTGTCTATTTTGTGGACGCCAACCACTTCGTCACATCATTTGAGTTGTCGAGTAGTGGTTGGCGTCCATTTTGGACAACAATCGCCGCTCGGCGGGCCCGAGCGTCAGAGGGCTGCCCAGCGGCGCGACGCCGACGCTTAAGACGCGCTTGCCTGTCCGGCACCCGAGATCGGCCCCGCGCCGGCCGCGCCGGGAGGGCCGTCGACCGCACTGACGCGCGCTTCACCCTCCGGCAGGCGCCCGTCGCGCCCGACATAGCCGTCTTTGCCACCGGCGCACAGATAGATGGCGTCGCCGTCGCCCACGTTGCACACGCGGCGCACCGTGGCGGCATCGACGCGTGCGAAGCCGCCCTCCTCCAGCCGGTGCACGGTGCCGTCGCCGAACTCCATCTCGATGGTGCCGCGGTGCACGAAGTACAGCTCCTCCTGGACGTCGTGGTAGTGGCGTCCGGTCTGGTAGCCGGAGGGCATCACGATTGCGTTGACGCCGAATGCGGTGACGCCAAGGCCCTTGCGCACCTTGCGAAAGCCGTGGCCCTCGCCCAGCGCGTCGAGGTCGCCGACGGCATAGCCCTCGCCGACGGTCACGTTGGGGTACTCCGATGCCTCCATTGGCTCTCCTTGGGGGTTGTGGGCGATCGTGCAGTTGGTTGGCTGGGGCAGCGAGTGTCAGTGCTCGGCGACGTGCCCATCTTCGGGCGAGAGCGCGCGGCCCTCCCGCGCCCAGCGGAGCAGCCCGCCGTCCATCGTGTAGGCGTCGAAGCCCGCGGCGCGGAACGCCTGTGCGGCCATCAGCGAGCGGGCGCCCACGCGGCAGTAGAAAACGACCGGGCGCGCGCGGTCGATCTCCTGCTCGTGCGCGGGCAGCCGCACGAGCTCGACGTGGAGGCTGCCGGCGATGTGCCCGGCCTCCCGCTCGTAGGGTTCGCGTACGTCCACCACCTGCGCCTGCGTAGCGGGTGACGCGGAGCCTGCGGCGATCCACTGCTCCACGGTCGCCGGATCGACGCTCAACTCGGCGGATCGATCGGTGGCGCTGGGACTCATCAAAGTGAGCGTAGCCTGGTTTGCGCGACGAGCGCGCCGCCGTGCGCTCCGGGCCACTAGCATCCACGTCGTGGAGGCCGTCAGCGACATCTACACCATCCCCCAGGAGCACCTCGACTTCTGCGCCACGATCGGCCAGATCGCCCGCGAGAAGATCGCGCCGCGCGCGGCGGAGATCGACGAGCGGGCCGAATACCCGTGGGACATCCGCAAGCTGCTGGCCGAGCAGGACGTGCTGGGGCTGCCGTTCCCCGTCGAGTACGGGGGCACCGGCACCGGCACGCTGATGCTGAACATGGCGGTGGAGGAGATCGCCAAGGTGGACGCGGCGTGTGCGCTGATACTGATGGTGCAGGAGCTGGGCACGCTGCCGATCCAGCTGTTTGGCAGCGACGAGCTGAAGGAGCGCTTCCTGCCGAAGTGCGCCAGCGGCGAGTGGTCGCCGGCGTTTGCGCTGTCCGAGCCCGAGGCCGGGTCGGACCCTGCGGGGATGAAAACCACGGCCGTGAAAGACGGCGACGAGTGGGTGATCAACGGCACCAAGAACTGGATCAGCAACCTCGGCGTGGCCGACTTCTACATCTGTTTCGCCGTCACCGACCGCGACACCCGGCGGATCACGGCGTTCGTCGTGGAGGCCGACCGGCCGGGTTTCAGCGTGGGCAAGCTGGAGCACAAGCTCGGCATCCGTGCCTCGCCCACCGGTCAGCCGATCTTCGAGGATGTGCGGGTGCCCCAGGAGAACGTGATCGGCGAGGTTGGCAGGGGTCTGCGTGTGGCGCTCGGAACGCTCGAGCGTACGCGCTTGGGCGCGGCGGCGCAGGCGGTGGGGATCGCGCAGGGGGCGACCGACTACGCGGTGGGATACGCCCGCGAGCGCGTGCAGTTCGGCCAGCCGATCATCGACCACCAGGCGATCCAGTTCAAGCTGGCCGATATGGAAACACGCACGGCCGCCGCGCGCGAGCTTCTGTACAAGGCGTGCGCGATGGCCGATCGTGGCGATCCGCAGCGCGCGAAGTACTCGTCGATGGCCAAGGTGTTTTGCTCCGACACGGCGATGGCGGTGACCGTCGAGGCGGTGCAGGTGCTGGGCGGCTACGGTTATGTGAAGGAGTACCCGGTGGAGCGCATGATGCGAGACGCGAAGATCACCCAGATCTACGAGGGCACCAACGAGATTCAGCGGCTCGTGATCGCCCGTACGCTCAAATGAGCACGTGCTTGGAAAGCGCCGGCGTACCCCCACCTCTCGAGTACGTCGCATGGGTGGGCCGGCGGTAGCCCACACACGGCGATGCGCCCATCCAAGCCTCCCGGAGCGCCCCCCCAGCTGAGGAAGATCGGGCTGGCGGCGCTGATCGCGCTGGCGCTGGGCCTGGTGGTGATCGTGGTTGGGGAGGGCTTCAGCACGCAGGGAGCGGTGCGTGCGGTGGAGGACTTGATCCTCGGGATCGCGGCGGTGGCGCTGCTGACGACGGCGATCGCGTTCGTCGCGGTGCGCATGGCCAACTGGCACGACCCCGAGTCGGAGGAGGAGTTCGACAAGATCGTGCGGCGCGTCGAGGATCTCGGTCGCGAAGGGCTGGCGGTGGACCCCAACGAACGCGAGTTCATGGCGCTCGACCCGCTGGACGACGACGACTTCGAAGAGCTGGTGCGCGACGCGCTGGACGAACTGCCCGACCTGCTGCGCAATGCGCTGCGCCACGTGGCCGTGGTGATCTCCGACAAAGGCCGCCAGGCGGGTGCGTATGGTCTCTACCAGGGCGACCAGATGCGCGAGCGGCTGTTGGGGGCCCCGGCCCACGACCGCATCGTGATCTTCAGGGACACGCTGCGGCGCGACTTCGGCCACGACCCCGAGCTGCTGCGCGAGCAGGTTGTGAGAACGGTGCGCCACGAGTTGGCACACCATGTGGGGTTCGACGAGCTGGGGGTCTCGCGGCTGGATCTGTGAAGGTCCGTGAGGCCGGGCCGAGGCGGGGCCGTCTCGGAGGGGCGGACCGCGCTTTGCCGGCTGGGTTTGGTCCGCTGGTGAGGCGGATCGCGTAGGATGCTCCCGCCGGGGGGGAACGGCTGCGCACCGGCGGGACCACGACCACAAGGAGAGCCACAGATGCCTGACGCCGTAATCGTTGACGCCATACGCACGCCGATCGGACGGGCGGTGAAGGGCTCGCTCAAATCGGTGCGCGCCGACGACCTGGCGTCGATTCCGTTGAAGGCGATCCTGGAGCGCAACCCGCAGCTGGAGTCGAGCTCGATCGTGGACGTGATGATGGGGTGCGGCTTCGCCGAGGGCGAGTCGGGCTACAACATCGGGCGCAACGCGTCGCTGCTGGCGGGCATCGACTACCACGTGCCCGGCACGACCGTCAACCGCTTCTGTGCCTCCTCGCTGCAGACCACGCGGATGGCGTTCCACGCGATCAAGGCGGGCGAGGGCGACACCTACATCGCCTGCGGCGTGGAGGCGGTCTCACGCGCCACGCAGGGCGGTGAGTTCCAATTCCACCCCAAGCTGGACGGCTCGGAGGGGTCGCTGTACAACGTCTACATCCCGATGGGCCTCACCGCCGAGAACGTGGCGGCGGAAAAGAAAGTCAGCCGCGAGGCGCAGGACGAGTGGGCGCTGGTCTCCCAGACGCGCGCGGTGGCGGCGCAGGAGTCGGGCCACTACGACGTGGAGATCGTCCCGGTGACGGCGCCGGCGCACAAAGACACCGACCGCGAAGGCAACGAGATCGAGATCCCCGAGCAGGTTGTCAGGAAGGACGACGGCCCGCGCCCCGGCACGACGCTGGAGAAGCTGGCGTCGCTGAGGCCGGCGTTCAAACCGGACGGCACCGTGACGGCAGGCAACGCCTGCCCGCTCAACGACGGCGCGGCGGCGCTCTTGGTCACCTCCGAGGAGCGCGCATCCGAGCTGGGGCTGAAGCCGAAAGTGAAGATTCTCGCCTCCACAGTGGTGGCGATCCGCCCCGAGGTGATGGGCCTCGGACCGATCCCCGCGATCCAGCAGTTGCTGAAGAACACGGGCATGTCGATGAGCGACATCGACGTGGTAGAGATCAACGAGGCGTTCGCCGCGCAGATCGTCCCCTGCAAAGAGGAGCTGGGCATCTCCGACGACAAGCTCAACCCGTTCGGTGGCGCCATCGCCCTCGGCCATCCCTTCGGCATGACCGGCGCCCGGATCATGACCACGCTGATCAACGACCTGCAGACGCTCGACGGCACCTACGGCATCGAGTCGATGTGCGTCGCCGGCGGCATGGGAATGGCGATGCTGGTGGAGCGGGTGAGCTGAGGCGAGGCTAAGCCCCGCCGCTGCGGAGAAGCTGCGGGCGGCCCGACGTCCGAGCCCTGCTGGGTATACGACAGAGCGCGGACGCCGGGCCGACGTTCAGATGTCGAGACCGGGGATTGGGTCGGTCGGGAGCTCGCCGTGTATCTCCTCCAGGCCAATCAGATCATTTCGGTCGCGGGGACGACCGGCCAGACGCTTGAACCCGACGATACTGCTCAGACCGGCGACCAAGAATCGGACGCCGTCATTGTCTGCTGGCATAGCGCGCTCCTCGACCGTCTCATAGTCGAGCGGAGGTAGGCCCCCGCGCATGATGTCGATCACTCCGGCGCGTGTCTTCGCACGTAGATGTGTCTGGCCAAGCAGGTGCTTCTCCTCGAGCGGAGCATCGTCGCGTAGTCGTACGCCGCCAAGCTTGATGAGGGCGGCGAGTACGCGTCTGTCGTTGTCGGCGTCGTCGGGGACCAGGAAATCGACATCCTCCGTTGCGCGGATGAAGCGGTTGGCGATTACGGAAAAGCCACCCACTACCACAAAGCGGGCGTCCTCGGCAACCATGGCGGTAACTGCGACGTCGAGTTCAGGATCGAGGGGCGCCATTTGCCCGTTCGACCGCCCGCAGCAGTTTTGCGGCTTGAGCCGAAAGATGCTGCCCGCGCCGCAGCAACTCGCTGATGGGCGTGTCGGCGGGTGGGGTGAGAGCTCGGCGCTTTTCCTCGTTCAACGCTGCCCACTCGGCCTCGTGGCCGGGCTCGAGCAGGGTTTGAGGATGGATGCTCATGGCCTCATTTTAGCCACTGCAGTCAACAGTTCAGACGGACGTCTGCTCTTTAACGCGGCGGCATCCGCAGCGCGCCGTCCAGCCGGATCGTCTCGCCGTTGAGCATCCGGTTCTCCACGATGTGGCAGGCCAACTGGCCGTACTCGTCGGGGTCGCCGAGCCGCGGCGGGTAGGGGACGCCGGCTCCCAGCTTCTGCCGCGCCTCCTCGGGCAGCGCCGCGAGCAGCGGCGTGTCGAACAGGCCCGGTGCGATCGTGCACACACGGATGCCGTACCGCGCGAGGTCGCGGGCGGCAGGGAGCGTCATGCCGACCACGCCTCCCTTGGACGCCGAGTAGGCGATCTGGCCGATCTGGCCGTCGTAGGCGGCGATCGATGCAGTGTTGACGCACACGCCCCGCTCCGCGTCGTCGCCAAGCGGCTCGTTGGCGACCATCGCGGCAGCTGCGAAGCGCAGCACGTTGAAGGTGCCGATCAGGTTGATCTGGATGATGGTCTCAAACGGCAGCAGCGGGTGGGGACCCTTGGAGCCGGCCACCTTCTGTGCCCACCCGGTCCCGGCGCAACAGACGGCGATTCGCAGCCCGCCCTCGGCGGCGGCGGCGCGCTGGACGGCCGCCTGCACCTGCTGCTCCTCGCGCACGTCGCACGCCACGAACTCCGCTCCCAGTTCCGACGCCAGCTCCTGGCCCTTCTCGGCGTTGACGTCGGCGATCGTCACCGTCCCGCCGGACGCGTGCAGACGGCGCACTGTGGCGGCGCCAAGGCCGGAAGCGCCACCGACGACGATCGCTGAGCTGCCGTCGATGTGCATGCGATCGGCAGCTTATCCGATGGCCGGCCCGTCAGCACGATGGCTCTCCAAAATGTCGTCCGGCGTCTCCTCGGGAAAATCCTCCTCCCACTCCATCTCCTCCATCTCCTCCTCCTCCCACTCCTCTTCTTCTTCGCTGCCGCCGCCGCCGCTTGGGTACTCGGAGCCCGTGTACCGGACAAACGACGCGTCGCCCATCGCCCATTCGGTTGCCAGCACCTGCGCGCGGGCGCTCATTTTCAGCTGTGCGATCGCCTCCTCGACGTCCAACTCGGCCCGCCCGAACCGCCGTCTTGCGAGGGGAGCCAGCTGTGCCGCCCACGGCAGCGGCGACGCGTCGAGCGCGGCGAGCGCCGGAGACCGTTCGCTGGACTTCTCCAGTGCCGCGCCCAGGGCGGCGATCAAGCCGAACGCGGTGTCTCCCGTGACGCCGCCAAGCACGTCGCGGGCGCCCTCGGCGAGGTATTTGGTGCCCCTGGACCGCATATGGGTTGTAAGCCAAGGAGGCTCCGTGGCATCGAGTGCCGATCCCAGCTCGCCGAGATAATCGCCCACGATCGCGGGATCGAGTTCTATCGAATACGTGGCCGGCCCGTTGGCTGCGCGCAGCAGCAGAGTGGCGATGTCAGGCCGGAATCGCCCTGGGTAGAGACGCAACTCGCGCGTTGCGAAAAATACTTCCGGCGGATGATGGGGGGTGAGCTGCGCAGGCGAAAGCAACGCAAACGAAACGGCGTCGCAGGCGGCATTCGCATCAGAGCGGGCGGCGGCTTGGATGGTGGCGCTGATCGCGTGGGCGGTGGCGACGGCGGCGTTTTTCCAAAACTGGTTGAGCTCCTCCGGGCAATTTTCGGGCAGGCAGCGGTCCATGTGCAGCCCCACCTCCAGTAGCGCCTTCGGCGTGACGGTCTGCGCGCGCGCCGCGTCCACAACGGTTCTTTGCAGCGCCTCGGCGACGGTCGCCCGGTTCTCCCAGTGGGTGGACATCAACGCATAAAACGCATGTCGGCCGGCGATCGGCTGCTCGTCGCCGGCGCTGTCGCACTCTTCCAGCATCCACGAGGCGATCCGCGTGGTCAAGCGTGACAGCGTCGCCGGCTCGGGAACCAAAAACTTCAGCGATCGGCTGGCAAACTCCAGGAGTCGGACGCGGTCCGCCTCATCGGCCGCGGTGGCGGCCTCCAGCAGCGCGCTCAGCAACTCGTCCGCGCCTCCGTCGACATTGTCGTCGTACAACTGAAACGCAAGTTGTGCCACGATCTCCCACTCGGCACGGGCGACATGCGGCAGCAGCTCCGCGGCGAGCGCATCGGGGGTGCGGCAGGTCCGCACCAGATGCTCCGCGGTGAAAAACTCCAAGAACGTTCGATGAGTGAATCCGTAGAGTGACTCGCCACTCGCGGTGGTGCCGGTGTCGGTGAACACCCATGCCCGGCCGCGGCAGAACTCGACAAAACGGCGTGCCTCGGCCCGGGCCTCATCTTCGTCGGGGAAGCGCTTGCGTTGCAGGAACGCGGCAGCCTGCTGGATCAGCACACGCTCAGGGACCCCGGACTGCTCGTCGGGGCGCGAGTAGATCCAGTGTGCAATGTTTTGGAGCGCCGGACGCAAATGGCGTTCGAAGTCGAGCGGCACTTTGATCCGACGGCCGCGATCCCAGCGCTCAAAAAGCATCACCGCACACCGCTCGTACACCTCGGGCCGGTTGCGCGGGATATAGCCGGCGCCCCGATAGAGATTGCACATCAGCGCCAGCATCAAAGGGTTGGAGCGCAGGTCGCTCACATCCTCACTGTCGGCGATGAAATCCGACACCTCGGCATCCAGCGGGCGCACGGCTCCGCCCGGAACCGAGGCAAACCATTTGCGCGCATACCCACCCACCTGTGCGTCGATGAAGCCGCCAAGCGCCACGGTTTGAAACCGCGTTGGGTCGAGCGGCGCCTCGGCATAGCCCACGCGTCGCGAGGTGACCAGCATCGGCGTGGTCGGGTAGAGGTTGGCGAAGCTCTCGATGTCGGCGGTGACTTCGCCGCGGTAGGAGGTATCCAACAGCTCGTCCAGTCCGTCGAACACCATCACCACCCGGCTGGCGCGCAGCAGATACTCCATCGCTCCCTCGGGCACGTCCAGCTGCAGGTCGGTGTGCGCCCGCTCCTCCACGAAATCGCGCACCGAGATGGCACGGGCGCGCTTGGTTGCGCCGTAATCCCTGAGCACCACCAGCACCGGCACGGTGCCGGGTGGGATCAGCCCTCCCGTGCGCCGATCGAGCGCGATGTCGTGGCAAAGCTTGCGCGCCAGCGTCGACTTGCCGCCACCGGGATCGCCGAGCACCACGGTGCGGTGCAGGCGGGCCACGAGCTCGCCAATGCCGAGCCGCGCAGGACGGTCGCCCTTGGCGCCCTCCTGTTCCAACAGCGGGCTCACGTACAGCTCGTCGATCGGCACTGCCCGGATGACGTCGAAGCTGGGGGGCTCGATCAAACCGGTGCGCGCCACGGTCTGGCTGCGATGGTCCTCGGCGAAGTCGCGAATCGCGTCCAGCGGCGGCCCCGCGGGTGACGCGCTCAGCAGCTCCAGCATCCGCTCCACGCCGCTCAGCGCGTCCATCACGAGGTTGTGGCGCAGCGACTCCAGCGCCTCGTGCGCGGCGGGGGTGCGCCGGCTGCTGGTGCTCGCCAGCGCCGCCAGTGCTGCCGCGCTGGTGGCGAGGATCGCATCAAACACGCGGTCAGACACGCCGTCGGGCAGCTCCGCCTGGCCGCCGCCGCCGACGCCATACGCAAGGCACAGACGACCAAACAGCTCGCGACTGCCCGACAGCGCGTCGCGACGTCCCAGCGCATCGGCGGCAAAGATCTGGCGTACCAGGGCGGCCACCTCGGCCGACTGCAGCAGTGCGCGCAGGCGCTCCTCGTCAACCTCCCCGTCTGGCAGCTTGATCTGCTCGAGCGACTGCCCGATCGCGTCGCGGATCGCCTTGTGGGCGCGCCGCCCACTCGGCAGCGGGGCGACGAGCAACGTGAACAGCCCGTCGGAGACGACTCCCAGCAGGACCTGTGCGATCGCTGCGCTCATCGATCGCAGTCAGCGACGGCGTTGTGAGAGCGTGAGCGCAAACATGTCGTCGGGATCGGTCAGCCACCGCACCAACCGCAGCCCGGCCGCATCGAGATCGCCCTCCAGGCGCGGGCGGGTGAACTTGGCGGAGATCTCGGTGCGCATCTCCTCGCCGGCGTCGAAGTGCACGTCGAGCTCCAGCGCCGACACCGTGACGGTGTGATCGCGCCGCGCGCGCAACCGCATCTCCACCCACTCGTGGCGATCGTCGAACAACGCCACGTGATCGAAGTTGCGCGGGTCGAAGTCGGCGTCGAGCTCGCGGTTGAGCACGTGCAGGAGGTTGCGGTTGAACTCGGCGGTGACACCCTGTGCGTCGTCGTAGGCCGCTTCCAGCACGGTGGCGTCCTTGACGAGGTCGGTGCCCATCAGCAGGTGGTCGCCCGGGCCGAGCAGCTCGGCGATCTGGCGCAAAAAGCGGCGGCGGCTGCCGGGTGGGAAGTTGCCGATGGTGCCGCCGAGAAACACCACCAAGCGCGGCCCTTCGGCGCGCGGGACGCGGTCGAGGTGGCGCTCGAAGTCGCCGATCACACCGTGCACCTGCAAGCCGGGGTACTCCAGCGTGAGCTCCTCGGCGCAATCGCGCACCATGCTCTCGGTGACATCCAGCGGCACGTAGCGCTCCAGCGTGCCGGCCTCGTACAGCGCGTCAAGCAGCACCCGCGTCTTGGCGGCGGTGCCCGAGCCCAGCTCCACCAGCTCCACCGCGCCGGTGAGCTTGGCGATCTCGCCGGCCTCGGCGTCGAGGATGTGGCGCTCGGTGCGCGTGGGGTAGTACTCGGGCAGCTCGCATATGCGGTCGAACAGCTCGGCGCCGCGCGCGTCGTAGAAGTGCTTGGGGGGAAGTTCCTTGAACGGCCGCGTCAACCCGTCCAACACGTCCTCCGCCAGCGTGCGCTGCTCGGGGCCACCGAGGTGGGAGTCGATTTGGATGTCGGGCTGGGCGGCGCTGCCGTTCGCCGGGGCGTCGCCGTTGCCACGTACGTCGCCGCTGCCACGCGCGCCGTCGTTGCCGAGGTTGTCTCCGTTGCCGGTGGTGTCGCCGTTACCGGGGTTGTTGCCGTTGCCCGCGTGCCCCGCGCTCCGCTGCCTGCGTGTGGACTCGCCGACAGGTCCCATCACGCCACATCCCTTGCCAGCCGCACGCCCGCGAAGATCTGGCGGCGCAGCGGGTAGTCCCAGTTGCGGAACGTGAGGCTGGCCACGCGGGGGTGGGTGGCCCAGGAGCCGCCGCGCAACACGAGGTAGTCGTCGCCGAAAAACACCTCCGAGTACTCGCGGTAGGGGTGGGCGACGAATCCGGGGTAGCCGTGGAAGTGGGAGGAGGTCCATTCCCACACCTGTCCGACGCCCTCAAGTCCCTGATCCGAGGTCGCCGCCCGCTCCCACTCCGCCTCCGTCGGCAGTCGTGCGCGGTGCGCGCGTGCGAAGGCGTCGGCCTCGAACCAGCTGACATGGCAGACGGGGGCATCGAGCGTGTCCGCCCGTCCGCCCGCCCGGGTGGCTGCCCGGGCGGCTGCCACGGCGGGATGGTGGGTGATGTCGTACTCCTGTTTCCACGCCCACCCCTCGTCCGACCACCACTCGCGCCGCTCATACCCGCCGCCCTCGCTGAAATGCAGCCAGCTGGCGTTGGTGACGGGGCGGCGCGCGATCTGAAAAGCGCCGGTACGCGCCAGGTGGCGGGGGCGCTCGTTGTCGTAGGCGAAGCCGTCGGGACCGGCGCCCATCGTGAACGCGCCGGCGGCCAACGTCAGCCATCCCTCCTCGCCGGGCAGCGGCCGGAGCGTGGGCTCCTCGGGCGGCAGCAGATTGGCGAGCGCCAGCGTTTGGCGCATGGTCTCGTTGTGCTGCAGCTCGTGGCGCACCACCAGCTCGGCCAGTGTGCCGTCGCCGACACCCACCTCGGCGAGTGCCGCCACCGCGCGCCCGCGTACCTCCTCCATGTAGCGGCGCGCGTCGGGCGCGTTCAGCAACGGCACTTCGGTGCGGCGCGCGCGGGGCGTCTCGAACGCGTCGTACAGCTCCGCCAGCTCCGGGCGCAGCAGCGGCAGGCCGGCGTGGCGGTGGGCCAGCCACAGATCCTCGTAGGCGGCGATGTGCGCGAGGTCCCACGCCAGCGGGCTCATGATCGGAGAGTGGGGCTGCTCCAGCTGGCTGTCGGCGAGGTGGGCCACCAGCCGGTGGGTGCCGCGACGGGCCTCATCCAGCGCCGCCAATATTCGGGCGAGCGTCTCAACGTGCGCGGCGGTGGGCGCGGCGGTGGGTTGGGAAGCGATGCGGGCCATGGGGTCCGGGCGCGTCAAGCTAGGACCTTAGCGTGCCCGCCCGCGGGACACGGCACTACCCGTTATCTGAACCGTCCCACCGCGGCCATGTCGGCGAGCACGTGCAGGCGCTCGCTCGCCACCAGGCTGGCGGGTACGCGAGGGTCGGGCCCCCGCAGCATCGCCGCCAGTGCGTCGGCCTTGCCGGCACCCGCCACCAGCAGCAGCGCGCGGCGGGCGGCGCGCAGCACGGGGAGCGTGAGCGTGACCCGCTCGGGCGGCGGCTTGGGGGAGTCGCGCACCGGCAAACACAGCGCGTCGCTGTCGTCGGTCACCTGGGGATGGCCGGGGAACAGCGAGGCGGTGTGGCCATCCTCGCCGATGCCCAGTAGGGCGACGTCAAGAATGGGCGGCCCGTTGCCATCGTCGGATGCCACCGCGGCACGCAGTTCCCGCTCGTACTCGTGTGCTGCCTGCTCCGGCTCCAGCTCGCCCTGCACGCGGTGCTCGCGTGGCGGCGTTCGCCCGAGCGCGGCGATCGGGGCGAGCAGGGTTTCCCGCACCAGCCGGTGGGTGCTCTCGGGATCGTCGGGCGGCACGCAGCGCTCGTCGCAGTACCACAGACGCACGGCGCTCCAGTCGTCCAGCAGGCCGGCCAACGCTTCATACGCCGGCCGCGGCGAGTTGCCGCCGGAGAGTGCCAGATGGGCGACCCCGCGCCGCTCCAGCGCCTCGCGCAGCGCCCCCGCGATCTCGGCCCCCGTGTGCTCGGCCGCCGCCTGAAGATCGGGGAAGGTGCTGACGCGCGTCACCGCACGATCCCCCGCGCACCAAGTTGGTTGGCGTCCAAAAAGAACAACAACATCCGCGGCCCGTCCCAGCAGCCGACGTGGGTCATGGCACGATCTGCTCCGCCGCGGCCAGCGCGGGGGCGTAGGTGGGGTCGCGCAGCAGCGCTTGGCGGATGCCCTCGCCGAGGATGCCGGCCTCGCCGCGCGAGGCGCCCAGCATCGTCCACTCCTGCTCCTGCCCGCGCGACCGGTCGGCCCCACCGCCGGCGGAGCCGGTGGTCGACCAGCGCCGGCGGGCGTGCAGGCCGCCGGGGCCGCGGTCGAGGCGCAGGTGCAGGCCGGAGGCGGTCTCCAGCTCGAGGCCGGCGAGCCCGCGCACCTGCTGCTCGGGCGAGGGAACAAGGTGCAACGCGATGTCCTGCCGGCGCCCGTGGGCCTTGCCGGAGAGCACGCCGTGGTGGGCCACCAGCGGGCTGAGCTCCCAGCCCAACCTCGAGGCCAGCCAGCCGATCAGCAGCATCGCGGCGATCGCCGAGTCGGGGTGGTGGCGGATGGAGAGCGAGGTGAGCGTGCGCAGCTGGCGGCGCATCGGGGGCGGGTCGAAGGTGCTCGCCAGCCGCTCGCGCCAGGGCGTGGAGCGCAGCCATGCGAGGTCCACCACGTAGGCGTCGCGCGCCAGCGCCTGCGCCCGCGCGATCGCCTCACGCGCGTCGGGCTCGTCGACGGAGTCGACCAGCACCGCCTGCGCCAGCGGCAGCAGCTCGCCCAGCGCGTGGTGGTGGCCGTGGGGCGACCACAGCAGCGTCAGCAGGTCGCTGACGACCAGCGGGTCGGCGATCGTCAGCAGGTCGTCGAGGTGGGGGTCGCCGATTTCGACGATCACCGTCTCGCGCAGCAAGCTCAGCTCGCCCGGCCCCGGGTCGCCTTCGGAGGCGACGGTGGCGCGCGCGTCGATGCGCCGGCGGGAGGGCTCGTAGGAGAGCACCACCAGCCGCGAAGCGTGGTAGCGGCCGACGCCGCGCAGCCGATTGGCGATCTCCCCGCTCCACGCATGATCGACGAACACGATCATGTTGAGCACCCGCGCCGGCGCGTACCCGCCGTTTTCGGCGTGACGCGCCGTCAGCAGTTCGCGCAGCGCCGCTTCGATCGCATCGGGCGTGGTGTCGCGCGCGCTCCAAACGGCGTCGCTGGAGACGGGCATCAGATTGCCCGCCAGCGGTGCCCTTCGCAGAGGATGCCGACAGCCTCCGCGGGCCCCTGCGACCCCGCCTCGTACTGCGACAGCGGCCCCGGCGTGGAGGCCCAAGTGGAGACGATCGGGTCGCAAATCTCCCACTGCGCCTCCACCTCGTCGTTGCGCGTAAACAGCGTGGGGTCGCCGCGCATCGCGTCCGTGATCAGCCGCTCGTACGCCTCCGGCGATTGCGAGAGGAAGGAGGTGCCGTACAGGAACTCCATGTTGACCGGGCGGATGATCATTCGCGTGCCGGGGATCTTGGCGCCCAGCTGCAGCGACACGCCCTCGTTGGGCTGCAGCGTGAGGATCAGCTGGTTGGGGCGGATCCCCAGCGAGCCCTCGGCCGAGAAGGCGAGGTGGGGGACGGGCTTCAGGGTGATGGCGATCTCGGTGATCTTGCGCGCCAACCGCTTGCCGGCGCGCAAATAAAACGGCACGCCCGCCCAGCGCCAGTTGTCGACTTCCAAACGAAGGGCGGCAAACGTCTCGGTGATGGAGCCCTCCGCAACCCCCTCCTCTTCCAAATAGCCCACAACATCCTCCCCGCCGGCGTGCCCCGGGCCGTACTGTGCGCGCACGGCCATCTGCCGCACATCTTCAGCGGTGGGAGCGTGGATGGCCTGCAGCACCTTGACCTTCTCGTTGCGCACCTCTTCGGCGGTGAAGTTGACCGGCGGCTCCATCGCCACGTGGCAGAGCAGCTGGAGCATGTGGTTTTGGATCAAATCGCGCAGCGCCCCGGAGTGGTCGTAGTAGCCGGCGCGGCTGCCGATGCCGATGTCCTCGGCGGCGGTGATCTGCACGTTGTCGATGTAGTTGCGGTTCCACAGCGGCTCAAACATGCCGTTGGCGAAGCGGAACGCCAGCATGTTCTGGACGGTCTCCTTGCCGAGGTAGTGGTCGATGCGGAACACCTGGCTCTCGTCGAACACCTCCAGCACGCGCCGGTTGAGCTCCGTGGCCTCCGCCAGCGACGTGCCGAACGGCTTCTCGATGATCACTCGCACATCGGCTTGCTCGCGGCGGTTGAGCCCCTGCTGGCCGAGCGCCTCCACAATCACCGGGAAAAAGGCGGGCGCGGTGGAGAGGTAGAAGGCGCGGCTGAGCGGGTCGCCGACCGCGTCGTCGAAGCGGTCGAGCAACTGCCCCAGCTCCTCGTACACCGACGGGTCGTCGAACGTGCCGGGCACGTACTTGACATGCGCCAGCAGCCCCTCCAGCACCTCCTCGTCGGGGGTGCGCCGCGAGAAGGAGCGAATCGCCTGCCGGCACTCCTCGCGGTAGTCGTCGTGCTCCTTGTCTTTGCGCGACACGCCCACCAGCCGGAAATGCTCCGGCAGCGCCCCCTCGTGCGCGAGGTTGTACAGCGCCGGCAGCAGCTTGCGCCGCGCGAGATCGCCGGTGGCGCCGAAGATCACCAGCGCCGTGGGTGCCACCGGCAGGCGCTCGAGGCCCGTGGTGAGGGGGTTGTCGAGGGTTTGCTCGACCGCGCTCATCGACCGGCCCCGACGCTCATGCTTTGCGCACCGCGTGTCCGCCAAACTGGTTGCGCAGTGCCGCCAGCACGCGGTTGGCGTAGTCGCCGTTGCCGCGCGAAGTGAGGCGTGCGTACAGCGCGGCGGTGATCGCCGGCGTGGGCACGTCGCGCGCCGTGGCCTCCGCGATCGTCCAGCGGCCCTCGCCGGAGTCCTCGGTGTAGCCGGTCAGCGCGTGCAGATCGTTGCCGTCGGCTTCGAACGCGCGCGCGGCCAGTTCGCACAGCCACGAGCGCACCACGCTGCCCTGCCCCCACAGGTGGGCGATCTTGGCGTTGTCGAGCGTGTACTCGCACTTGTCAAACAAATCGAAGCCCTCGGCGTAGGCCTGCATGAGGCCGTACTCGACGCCGTTGTGCACCATCTTCACGAAGTGCCCCGCGCCGGCCGGCCCCATGTGCAGCCAGCCGCGCCCGCCAATCGCCTCGCGCGAGGCGTCGTTGGTGGGGGGCGCCAGCACGTCGAGAATCGGCGCCAACCGCGTCACCGCGCGTGCGGGGCCGCCCACCATCATGCAGTAGCCCACTTCCAACCCCCACACGCCTCCGGAGGTGCCGACGTCGACGTAGTGGATGCCCAGCTTTTTCAGCGCACCGGCGCGCTCCTTGTCTTCGGTCCACTTGGTGTTGCCGCCGTCGACGATCGTGTCGTCGCGGGACAGCAGCTTGGCGAGGCGGTCGATCGCGCGCTGCGTGATCTGGCCGGCGGGCAACATCAGCCACACGGTGCGCGGTGCATCCAAACGCCGCACGAGGTCGGCAAGCGACGTGGCGGCCACGGCACCGTGATCGGTCGCTCGGCGCACGGCGTCGCGGTCGGGGTCGTACACCACCACCTGATGGTCGGAATCGCGCAGGACGCGGTGCGACATGCCGCCGCCCATCTTCCCCAGTCCGACAAACCCGATCTGACTCACGAGCGTCCCTCCTCTGGTGTAGGTTTGGCGCGCACCACCGCAGTGAGAGTACCCATTCGCGTCCCCACCAACGTAATCGTTTGAGCGCCAACCAATCTCAGCAACGTCCCGACCGCAATTTGGCGCTGGAGCTGGTGCGCGTCACCGAGGCGGCGGCGCTCGCGGCCGCGCGGCTGGTGGGCAAAGGCGACAAGGAGGCCGCCGACCAGGCCGCGGTGGACGGCATGCGCTACGCGCTGCACTCAGTGCAGATGGACGGGTTGGTGGTGATCGGCGAGGGCGAGAAGGACGAGGCGCCGATGCTCTACAACGGCGAGCACATCGGCGACGGCTCGCCGCCGGAGGTGGACATCGCGGTGGACCCGCTGGAGGGCACCACGCTCGCCGCGCACGGGATGCCGAGCGCGCTGGCGGTGATCGCGCTGTCGGCCCGCGGCACCATGTTCGACCCCGGGCCGTGCGTGTACATGGAGAAGATGGCGGGCTCCCCGGAGATCGCCGACCTGCTCGACCTCGACCGGCCGTTGGCGCAGACGGTGGCGCTGGTGGCCGAGCGCAAGCAGTGCGAGGTGGGCGACGTGATGGTGCTGGTGCTCGACCGCCCCCGCCACGAGCAGGGCGTGCAGGAGATCCGCGAGGCGGGCGCGCGCGTGCGGCTGATCTCCCACGGCGACGTGTCGGCGGCACTGCTGGCGGTCACCGAGCGCTCGCCGGTGGATCTGCTGTGGGGCATCGGCGGCACGCCCGAGGGCGTGATCTCGGCGGCGGCCATCAAGTGCCTCGGCGGCCAGCTGCTGGGGCGGCTGTGGCCGCGCAACGAGGAGGAGCGCGACGCGGCGCTGGCGGCCGGGTACGACTTGCAGCGGGTGCTCGACCGCGACGATCTGGTGGCGGGCGACGACGTGTTCTTCTCCGCCACCGGCGTCACCGACGGCGACGTGCTGCAGGGCGTGCGCTACCCCTCCGCCGGCGGCGCCTCCACCGAATCGCTGGTGATGCGCAGCCGCTCCGGCACCGTGCGCCGCGTCAGCGCCCGCCACGACCGCGCGAAGCTGCGGGCGCTGTACGGCGACACGCGGTTCGGGTAATCGCCGGCCGGTTGCCGGGGAGCTGGCGGCGCCGCGCTGTCACGTGACCTGCCTGCGGTGGGGGGCAGCAGCGTGGTGAGGATCGCCAGCAAGCTGGCGTGGACGGCCGTTTTTGTTGCATGAACTTTTTCGACGCCAACCACTGCTCGACAACACAAATGATGTAGCGAAGTGGTTGGCGTACGATTTTTTGGTTGTGCAACGCGTCCCTTCCGCGCCGCACTCACGCCACCGCCAGCCGCCCCACGCGCGACTCGGCGAGATCCAGCCGGGCGAGCGAGCGCAGGAAGCCGTGCGTGACGATTACGTGGATGCGCGCCTGGGTGGCGTTGTACAGGCGCAAACTGATGCCCGAGGCTATCGCCGGGTAGAAGTTGGCGACCTCCACCTCGATGTGCAGGCGGGCGCCGTCCGTACGCTCGGTCATACCCTCAGCCGCGCCCACGTCGGCGCCACCAGCGCCGATGCTGTCCGCCGGCAGCCGGCGCACGTCGATCTGCAGGTGGCCGGCGCTCTCACGTCCCGCCCGGGCCACCAGCAGACCTCGCTCGATGCGCCAGCGCACCACCCCGTGATCGGCATCCAGCTCGTATTCGGGGGCGCGGAACGCGAGCAGCGTCAGCGGCCGAAACAGCAGCACCACAAAGCGCTCCCCCTCGGTGTATCGCACGCGTATCAACCCGAGCGTGACCCGGGTGAGGAAACGCCAGTAGGTGCGCGCGAGGCGCTCCAGGTGCTCCGCTGACCACAACTCGCCCAACGCGTGCTCGCTGAGCCGCAGGTCGGCGGCCTGCACCGAGCGCATCGCCCCGCTGTTGGGGTCGACGGTGGTGCGGTCGCACAGGTTGGTGATCGCGGCGTTCGCCAGCATCCGATCGCGGCTCAGCAGCTCGCGCGCCGCCCCCATCAGCAGCGCGACCAGCAGCAGCGCGCTCACCAGCGCAAGCAAAATCCACAAGCCAACCATTGTCTGCACACAGGCTAGCCGCGGGGACGACCGTCGAGCGCTGACGAGCACGGACGTTGAACACCTCCACCTGATGCCGTACAATAGTACGTAGTTATCGCGGCTAAGGCAGAGCGCTTCGAGGCGCGTCTTACTTCAACGCAGCGCAAGCAGATCGCTGGATGAGGCGGACGAAGCACCGAGACTTGCACGGGTTGCTGCCAGGGCGAAGCGGAAAGGCCGAATCGCGCCAGCGTGAGCTATCGCGTCAAGCCGTTTTCCGACGGCGATGATCTTGAGAGCTTCGATTGCGGGCATGCGGCTCTCAACGCCTGGCTGCGTAAGCACCCCCGGCGTGCCACAAGGCAGGGAACTCGCAAGTATCTGCTCATCGAGGACAACACGGAGGCGGTCGTCGGCTACTTCGCGCTCGCCCCTCACCTCGTCGAGCGCGACGCGCTTCCCAGAAGCGCAGGTCGAGGCGCGCCGTCACGGATACCTGCAATCTTGCTTGGGAAGCTAGCGCTCGATGCCCGTCTGCAGGGTCAAGGGATCGGTGCCGAGCTGCTGACGCAGGCTCTGGTGATGATCATCGAAGCGGCGCGTGCTGCCGGCGGACGTCTCGTGGTTGTCGATGCCGTCGATGAGAAGGCCGCGAGCTTCTACCGTGCCCACGACTTCCAGCCCTCGCCAGCAGACACAAGGCGGCTGATCATGAAGCTGAGCACCGCCGAACAGTCCACCCGGCGCGTTTCGGCCCGTTGGCCGATGTGACCACTCCGAATAGCCCGTATCTGGATATGATCCCGCCGGATGCCATCGCTATTTCCACGGGGCGAGTTGTCTCCGATCGGGGCTGTGCTTGCGTTGGTCGTCCAGCAGCCGGATACGGTTGGCAACCTGGCGATTCGGTTGAGCAGGCAGTTCCAGCATGCGCAGTTCTCGCGCAACGCGGTGCACAACAACCTGCCGAGTCTCGTTGAGAAAGGGCTGGTTCGCCAAGTGGTTGGGGGCGCGGGCACCTCCCGGGATCGCTTCGAGGCCACGCCGGAAGGCGCGGCGTACTGCCGTGCGTGGGTGCGTGAGCCTGCCAAAGGCCCGCGGTGGTGCGACGGGCTGCGGGGGCGGCTGCTTTTCTCCTCTCGCGAGGATCTCGACGTGCTGATTCGGGCGGCGAGTGCCGAGGAGGAGCTCTGTGCGCGTGAGTACGGGATGGCGCACGCCGGTGAGATGAGGGCTCGCACCTCGCGTGTCTCGCTCGACGATGCGGACTATGAGACCAAAATCGAATGTGCCCTGATCGCCGATGAGGCTGCTTTCTGGGCGGCGCTTGGCAAACGGCGCCAGCGTCTTCGGGAGCGGCTTGAAGAGATCCGTGATGCGTCCCGGGCCTGACGCCCGCCCGCCGGGTGTGTCGCAGCCGGATGGGTTGCTGTCGTGGGTGGGTGTGTGGAAGGGGTTTCCGCGTGGGGGTGGGCGGGTTGGTGTGTTGGCGGGTTTG
>Ga0210398_10000279_pt1 | contig 61900 bp, 52 predicted proteins | sample IncBWC4OmetaG_FD_161047 | JGI IMG/M metagenome (GOLD analysis project Ga0210398, IMG submission 161047) | Forest soil microbial communities from Barre Woods Harvard Forest LTER site, Petersham, Massachusetts, United States - Inc-BW-C-4-O | ecosystem: Environmental > Terrestrial > Soil >... | reverse complement strand
AAAACGGTGTTCGAGCGCGCCAAGCCGCAGTTGCACGTCGCGTAGTTCAGCGGTCAGCGTGAGCACCCGCGACCCGAGTAGCTCGAGGCTGATTTTCTCGTCGCTCACCCGTTTTCTCCTGGGTACATCCTTCCCACACTAACAGATGCCGGCGTCCGATGATACTTGACCTGATCGCAGGAGCCGGTTCCCGCCGCCGTTTTCAAGACGCTGGTTCCCGGACGCGGCCGGGAAGCGGCCCAAGCCCCAGCGGCCCGCTTGATCGGGGATTTGGCAGGCTTACATCTCATTCGGTCGCGGCACGGGCTCCCGAAAAAGGCGCATGGATCATCATCCCGACGGCAATGTTTGGCACGGCACGACGATCCTGTGCGTGCGCAAGGATCACCAGGTGGTGATCGCCGGCGACGGCCAGGTCACGATGGGCCAAACCGTCGTCAAATCGAACGCCCGCAAATTGCGCCGGCTCGGCGGGGGGGCGGTGATCGCCGGGTTTGCCGGTGCTACCGCCGACGCCATCACCTTGTTCGAGCGCCTCGAAGCCAAGCTCGAGCAATATAGCGGGCAGCTGTCGCGTTCATGCGTCGAGCTCGCCAAGGATTGGCGCAGCGACCGCTATCTGCGCCGGCTCGAAGCGATGATGGCGGTCGCCGACAAAAACGTGTCGTTGATCCTGTCGGGCACCGGCGACGTGCTCGAACCCGAGGACGGGCTGATCGGCATCGGCTCGGGTGGCGGCTACGCGCTCGCCGCGGCCCGCGCGCTCGTCGGCATCGACGGGCTCGACGCCGAGACCATAGCGCACCGCGCCATGGCCATCGCCGCCGGCATCTGCATTTATACGAACGACAAGATCACCCTCGAAAAAATGGACTACTGACCCGCCGATGCCCGCCTTCAGCCCGCGCGAAATCGTCTCCGAACTCGACCGCTTTATCGTCGGCCAGCACGACGCCAAGCGCGCCGTCGCGATCGCCTTGCGCAACCGCTGGCGCCGCCAGCAGCTCGCGCCCGAATTGCGCGAGGAGGTGTTGCCCAAGAACATCTTGATGATCGGCCCGACCGGGTGCGGCAAAACCGAGATCGCGCGGCGTCTGGCACGCCTGGCGCAGGCGCCCTTTGTCAAGGTCGAGGCGACCAAATTCACCGAGGTCGGCTATGTCGGCCGCGATGTCGAGCAGATCGTGCGCGACCTGGTCGAGATCGCGATCGGCATGACCCGCGAGCGGCTGCGCAAGGAAGTCGAGCCCAAGGCCGAAATCGCCGCCGAGGAGCGCGTGCTCGACGCGCTGGTCGGGGCGAACGCCAGCGCCGACACCCGCCAGAAATTCCGCAAGCAACTGCGCGAGGGCACCCTCGACGACCGCGAGATTGAAGTCGCCATTCAGGAGAGTGCCGCGGCCAACCTGCCGACGTTTGAGATCCCGGGCATGCCGGGCGCGCAGATGGGCATGCTCAATCTCGGCGATATTCTCGGCAAGACCTTCGGCACCCGCACCAAGCCGAAAAGAATGACGGTCGGCGAAAGCCACCGCGTGCTGATGGCCGAAGAAAGCGACAAGCTCCTCGACCAGGACATGGTCGTGCGCGAGGCGATCGGCGCGGTCGAGCAGAACGGCATCGTCTTTCTCGACGAGATCGACAAGATCTGCGGCCGCGGCGAACGCGCCAGCGGGATCGGCGGCCCCGATGTCAGCCGCGAGGGGGTGCAGCGCGATTTGCTGCCGCTGATCGAGGGCACCACGGTCGCGACCAAGCATGGTGCGGTCAAGACCGACCATGTGCTGTTTATCGCGTCGGGCGCCTTTCACCAGGCCAAACCCTCCGACCTTCTGCCCGAATTGCAGGGGCGGCTACCGATAAGGGTCGAATTGAAGGCGCTCGATCGCGGCGATTTCCGCCGCATCCTGGTCGAGCCCGAGGCGAGCCTGATCAAGCAGTACAAGGCATTGCTCGCGACCGAGGGAGTGACCCTCGATTTCGACGACGAGGCGATCGACGAATTGGCGCTATTGGCCGAGGAGATCAACACCGCGGTCGAAAACATCGGCGCCCGCCGCCTCCACACGATCCTCGAGCGCCTGCTCGAAGAGATTAGCTTCACCGCCTCCGACCGCCCGGAGGGGACCCTGGTGCGGATCGACCGCATCTATGTTCGCGACCAGGTCGGCGCCCTCGCGCAAGACGCCGATTTGTCGAAATTCATCCTGTAGAAGCAAGTCAATCGGGGTAGCTGCCTGTCTGTCGCGACGGACGCGGCCGAGCCGGACGGCTCCGGGCGCGCCGCGACCGGCGGCTGGCATTCGGCGCTTTGGTCAGTTCGCCCGGCCTGCCTTCGTGGCGTCCTCGATTTCCACGAGCTTTCCCGATTTCACATCGTAGATGTGCCCGTAAATCGGAATATCGCTCGGGACCAAGGGGTGATTGCGGATCCGGGTGACGTCCTCGACCACGCTCTTCGCATTGTCGGAAAAGGTCAACCATTTGATAAAAGTGCCCTCGGCGCTGCCGGGCCCGTCCCCCGAATCGCGCCACCCAGTTTGGTCTAACGTCGCCGTCTTCAAGCTGCTCGCCAACAGGTTATGCATATCGTCGTCGGTAAACAGCAGCATCCCGCAATCCGTATGGTGGATCACAAACCATTCCCGCGTGCCGAGGAGTTTGTACGAAATCACCAACGAGCGGATGGCGTCGTCGCTGGCGCGACCGCCGGCATTGCGAACCACGTGAGCGTCGCCCTCGGCGAGGCCAGCGTATTTTGCCGGATCGAGGCGGGCGTCCATGCAGGTTAGAATCGCAAAACGCCGGCTCGGAGGCATCGCCAAGTTTGCCTTGTCGCCAAATCCTTCCGCGTATTTGGCGTTTGCCGCCAGCACCTCATCCAGAATCTTGGTCATGGCCTCCACCTCTCAAGGTGCCCCCGGCGGACGGGCCAAGCCGGGGACGGCGAATTCGGCGAGGAGGGCATCGCGGACGGTGTCGAGGTCGAGACTGTGCTCGGCGATCAGCGGGCCGGTTTCGACGATAATGTCGTCGATGTCGGCTATCAATTTCAGCCGCTTGTAGAGGTCCTCGGCATGGAGGCCGAGGCCGGCGCCGAGGATCTCCATAAAGTTGACGATTTCGAAACTGCGGCCGTCGCCGGCGTCGCACAATTCGCGATGGCAGGCGTGGTAGACCGTCGCCAAGGTTGTAACCCCGGCATCAGCGACCGCGACGAGCTCGCGCCGCACCAATTCGCGCTTGAACGCGGGCAATGCCGCAAGGCTGTTGGCCTGGGTCCCGACGCGCGGCACGTCGATGTCGACAAGCTCGACCCCGGGGACGACCGCCAGCAGCTTTTTGACCGCTTCCATGACCTGCGGCAATACCGGGCGCTCATGCAGGGCGACACGCTTGTCGACGCGGTGCTTCATCAGCGCCGCCAGTTCTTGCGCGCGACCCGCGAGGTAGACGAGGAACGGGTTCAAATCGAACGGCTTTTCGCCGAATTGCCGCTCGTAGCTCGGCAATGCCACCTCGCCAATCTGCAACTGGCAACTCGGGCACCACGACAGCACCGTCGATGTGCCGGCCGAGGCGAGCCCGTCGATCGTCTTAAACCCGACCTTGGCGGTGCTCTCGAAATCGCCTTCGCGAAACTGGTAGACGCCGCAGCATTGGCCCGGACCGCCCATGACCTCGTAATCGACGCGCAACAGGTCGAGCACGTCGAGGCACAACAGCGCGATATGCGGCGTCTTCAAGATGTTGCAGCCGGTGTAAAAGACGATTTCGGGCGGGGCTTCCCGCGGCGGCTGGCCTTGGCCGCGCACGCGAGCCAAGGCTTCGGGCGGCATTTGCAGGCGCGACAGGATGCGCACGCCGCGGCTCATCGTCTGAAACGGCGCGCGCCAGCGGGTGTTGAGCGGCGCGCCGTCCTGTTGCGCGCGGGCAAAGCCGCGGGCGAGCTGCACCATAAAGCGCGGGTTGATGCCTTCGGGGCAGGCCGGGATGCAATTGCCGCTGCCGCTGCACACATTGGCCCAGCGCACCGCGTCGTTGTTGCCGTTGCCGCCGGTGATCAAATCGACGATCGCCGCCGTCGTCTCGCCCGCATCCGCCGCGCCGATCCCGGCCGGCTCGACCATCGGGCAGGCGCGAAAGCACGCGCCGCACCGGGTGCAGGCATCGGCGAGCGCCTCGCCCCGCGCCCGAAACTCGTCGAGATAGCCCGCCGCATCGCCGCTCATGTAGTGCTCCGTCCGCCCAACCGAGTCCAGGCTACGCTACGGTGCCGCCGGTGGAAAGCCGGACAAGAGCCGAACGAGAGCCGGAAAAGGACAAGAGATTATCTCGCCCGCGACTGGCCGGGTGCCGGGCTGCTCCGTTGTCGGCGTCAGTAGGTCGGTGCTGCCAGAAACGAGCGATGCTGTCATAAAAGGGAAACAATTGTAATCGCTGGCAGGGATCGCCACGATCCTCCGTGGCCCGAGCGGCCGGATGGAGGATGCACGATTGTCTTTAGTAACGGCCGTCACCCGCGGCTTTCCCGGGATCTCGGAGCGGCGCACAATGGCGGTGGCGTGCGGCGCGCATGCGCTACACGACGGGTTTACCGATCTCCTCTATGTGCTGCTGCCGTTGTGGCAGGCGGAATTTGGCCTGGGCTATGCCCAGATCGGCATCCTGCGCGCGCTCTATGCCGGGTCGATGGCCGGGTTTCAGGTGCCGGCGGGTCTGGTCGCCGAACGGTTGGGCGGGCCGGCGCTGCTGGCGCTCGGCACGGCGCTTGCCGGCATCGGCTATCTCGCGGCCGGCGCCGGCGCCGGGTTTGCGATGCTGACAGCAGCGCTGGTGATCGGCGGCATCGGGTCGAGCGTGCAGCATCCGGTCGCCGCCAATCTCGTCGCCCGCGCCTTTTCCGGGCAGCGCTCGCGAGCGGCCCTCGCCAGCTACAATTTCTCCGGCGATCTTGGCAAGATGGCGTTGCCGGCCGCGACCGCCGGGCTCGTCGCGGTGATGCCGTGGCGATCGGCGACCTCGCTGCTGGGCCTCGCGGGCCTGGCCGCGGCGGTGGCGATCTTCGCCGCGCGGCGCGGCTTGACAAGCGAAGGCGGAGCCGCCGCCGATCGCGCCGAGCCGGCGGCGCCGCCAACCGTGTCGCCGCCGCGGCGCGGCTTTGCGTTGCTGTTGTCGATCGGGGTCATCGACAGTGCGACGCGCATGGGATTTCTGACCTTCCTGCCGTTTCTGCTGCGCGCCAAGGGCGCCGATCTGCCACTGGTCGGCCTCGCACTGACGTTGGTTTTCGCCGGCGGGGCTGCGGGCAAGCTCGTCTGCGGCTTTCTCGGGGCGCGGCTCGGGGTGGTGCGCGCGGTGTTCGTGACCGAGGGTTTGACGGCCGCCGGCATCCTCTTGCTGCTGCCCTTGCCGTTGCTGGCGGCCCTGGCGGTATTGCCGCTGATCGGCGTGGCGCTGAACGGTACCTCGTCGGTGCTCTACGGGACCGTGCCGGAACTCGTCGCCCCCGAACGCCGCGCCCGTGCCTTCGGCATCTTTTATACCGGGGCGATCGGCGCCGGGGCATTGTCGCCGGCTCTCTACGGCCTGGTCAGCGACGCCGCCGGGGTGCCGAGGATGATGATGCTGATCGCCGCCATCGTGCTGCTGACGTTGCCGCTTGCCTGGGCATTGCGCCCAAGCTTGCAACGCCTCTCGACAATCGCGCCGACACCGATATAGGCTCGAAACAAATCACGAACAAAGGTGTCGCGTGACCCGATCATCCCAGCAGGCCCAACGCGCGGCGGAGCGGCAATTTCCGGTGCGGGTGCGGACTGCCGTGCCGCCCGAGGGGCTCGGCCGCCAATTGGCGCTGATGCACGCCTGGCTCGACCAAACCTGCGGTGCCGCGGGCTGGTCGTCGGCGCCGGCGGGGACGGCCGGGGTGGTCAATGACGCAATTGTCTTTTACTTTGAAGATGCGGCGTTCGCGCACGCCTTTGTCGTCCGCTTTTGCTGCGGCTGGCGGGTCGAGACCACCGCCGGCGCGTTTGCCGTCCGCCGCGAAGAGCCGGCGCCGCGCCATCCGGCTGTCGCCCACAAGACCCCTTGAAGAATTCTCCCGGCCTGCCCCGTGACCATCCTCGGCTGGGTCGGACTTGCCGCGACGACATTTGGCGCCGCATTGCTCCAGGCCGCGGGCGGCTTTGGTTTTGCCGTCGTCGCGACGCCGCTGTTTCTGATGTTCGTGGCGCCGGCGACGGCGGTGCACCTCGTCATCATCATCGCCACGGCGCTGTCGGCCGCGGTCTTGCCGGGGTTGTGGCGCGCTGTCGAGCCGCGACTGCTGCTGCGCCTGCTGGCGGGCAGCCTTGCCGGGCTGCCGCTCGGTCTCGCCGCTTTTCGCCACAGCGATCCGACGCTGGTGCGGGTCGCGGCCGGGACGATGGTCCTCGGCTTTGCCGTGCTGCTGGCGCTGTTGCACCGCCGCACCCGCAGCGGGCGGGCGGCCCCGTTCGCGATGGGCCGCAACCGCGACTTTGCCGCCGGAGTGGTGTCGGGTGTCGCGACCGCGCTCGTCGGCATGGCGGGACCGCCGGTGCTGATCTATCTGCTGCTGGCGGGTGCGGCGTCGCAGGTGATCCGCGCGACATTGCTGGCGTACTTCGCACTCGTTTACGCCGTGACCCTGGCGGCGCACGCCGCGGCGATCGGCATCCCGGGGCAAAGCTGGCTGAGCGCCGGAGTTCTGCTGCCCTTTGCTTTTCTCGGTGGCCTCGTCGGCCGGCCGCTCGGCGACCGCCTCGGGGCCAGCGGTTTCGCCGTGCTCGCGATCGGGCTGCTTGCCGCCGCCGGTCTTTTCACCCTCGCCGCGGCCGCTGGCCTCGCTGGCGGCGGACGATAAGCCGGCGCGTCAATTAGTTAACGCCGCACCATTAACATCGGATGGTGACGGCGCCGACAACGCAGAGTATCATCATACTGGAGCACCGCTTCGCAACGGTGTGCCCCGGCGATTCGCAGGGATGACACGATCGGGCCAAGTGTATGGTTGTCGACAACATCGTAAATACCCAGGCGAGATCATGATCGGGCCACCGGGATTACCAAAATACGGACGCCGAGTCTTCTCGTTTGCCGGAGGAAAAGCAAAACAGCCGCGACAAAGTCGATATGTCTGGAGATTGGCCGCTGGGCTCTATTTTGCCGGCGTGCTTGCCCATTTCAGCCACCATCTGGCGTTCAACTTTGCCCAGGGCGACCCGTCTTTCGGCCGCGCACTGAGCTCTGCCCCGGTGAGCCTGGTGTGGCCGGCCGATTTGATCGGCACGCTGATCTCGATGACCTGATCCGCGCCCGGACTGACCCCGGACTTGCCGGCGCCGCTGCGAGCGGACATTATCGCGCGCCGGGGGAGGGCGCGGCATGGAGCGGATTTCGCAATCGCCGTTGGCGGTCTACCAACAACACCTCGACCGCGGCGAACTCGCCTATCAATGGAGCCCGGCGGCGAACCGGGCGGTGTTTTATCCGCGCGTGATCTGCCCCTTTACCGGCAGCGACCGGCTCGAATGGCGGCTGAGCGCCGGCCGCGGCACGGTCTATGCGACGACCGTCACCCATCCGCGCGACGGCGCCCCCTACAACGTCGCGCTAATCGATGTCGACGAGGGTTTTCGGCTGATGAGCCGTGTCGAGGACATCGCCCCCGATGCGGTCGCGATCGGCATGCGCGTCAGGCTCCGCATCCACAAGCCGGCGGGCGAGGAGCCCGCTTATCCGGTCTTTGTTCCGGTGCTCCCCACCCTCGCCTCCCCCGTAAGCGGGGGCGGGCTGGCGAGGGGGCCGGTGGAGAGCGCGTGATGGACGGCCTCGTACGCGGCGCGGCCGCGATCGTCGGCGTCGCCGAATCCGATCTGGGTGCCGTCGCCGCCGAGATCAGCCCAATCGATTTGATGGCTCAGGGCATCCATCGGGCACTCGCCGATTGCGGGCTCGGGTTGCGCGATGTCGACGGGTTGATCTGCGCCACCGCGCAAAGCCGCACCTCGGGCCTCAACCTCGCCGAATATCTGGGCATTTCCCCGGCCTTTGTCGACACGACGATCCTCGGCGGCTCGTCCTTTATGTTTCATGTGGCGCACGCCCAGATGGCGTTGCAGCTCGGCTTGTGCCGGGTCGCGGTCATCGCCTACGGCTCGACCCAGCGCACGATCGGCCGCCGCCATGCCTCGGTGCGCGAATACAATCCCTACGAGACCCCGTTCCGGCCGTTTTTACCGGCGACCGCCTACGCGCTCGCCGCCTCGCGCCACATGCACCAATACGGCACGACCCGCGAGCAACTGGCCGCGGTCGCGGTCGCGGCGCGCGAATGGGCGCTCATGAACCCGGTCGCCTGGGAAAAAGAGCCGCTGACGATCGCCGAGGTGCTGTCCGCGCGGATGATCAGCTACCCGTTCACGGTGCGCGACATCTGCCTTGTGACCGACGGCGGCGGTGCCGTGGTCATGACATCAGCTGAGCGCGCCCGCTCGCTCAAAAAACCGCCGGCCTATGTGCTGGGCTGCGGCCAGGCGATCACCCACGCCAACATCTCCAGCATGCCCGACCTGACCGTTACCGGGGCGCTGCAATCGGGCCGCGCCGCCTATGACATGGCGAAGCTCAGGCCCGCCGACATCGACGTGCTCGAACTATACGACGCGTTTACGATCAATCCGATCCTGTTCCTCGAGGATCTTGGCTTCTGTTCGAAAGGCGAGGGCGGCTCGTTTGTCGAGGGTGGCCGCATCGCCCCCGGCGGAGCCCTGCCGGTCAACACCAATGGCGGCGGGCTCTCCTATTGCCATCCGGGGATGTACGGCCTTTTGCTGCTGGTCGAGGCGACCCGCCAATTGCGCGGCGAGTGCGGACGGCGCCAGGTCGCCGGTTGCGAAACCGCACTCGCGCACGGCAATGGCGGCGTCCTCTCGTCGCAAGCCACCGTCATCCTCGGCACCCAGGCGGCGGTTTGAGTTATCGAACAATGAGGCAGTGAGACAGCGAGAGGCCGAATTTGTGGCAATGGTTCGCGACAATGATCTGGTTACGGAAAAGATTATTGGCTTCGCCCTAGAGGCGCATCGGCAACTCGCCCGGCAGGCAGACGACAACCAGGTCACCCCGCGTCATTTGAAACCGTCTCTCAAGAGGAGATCTCTCAGGCTTCGTCCTCGGCTCGGGTGATGTCGGTCTCGCTTTCCCCGATCAGTCGGGATTGTCGGCCGCATTCCTCCGCGAACTCCGGCGTGCGGGTGTCCGGGACCCGGATCTGAACCGGCCTCAACCCGGCTGCCCGCAACTTCACACAGCGGCGCTCGACCCGCTCCGCGTGCGACGTCGACCTGACCATCTTCGTCTCCGAGCGCTGCATATAGCGCGGGTCGGGGAGGAGTGCACGAAAGCCACGAATCCCGCTGTCGCGAAGATGCCTGGCATGAACACGCTATAAAGGTAAACGCTATGGGTCTCCCAAACGGCATTGCGGTTTGGCCTGTTAGGACGCGCGGTCCATATCGGCGAGGATTTGCGCTGCTGCTGCGGCGGGATCGGCGCTCTTAACGATCGGGCGGCCGACGACGATGTAATCGGCGCCGCACGAAATGGCGTCGTAAGGCGTCATCACTCGCTTTTGGTCGTCTTGCATGGCGCCCGGCAAGCGGATGCCCGGGGTTACGATCAGAAAATCGCTGCGATCTACACTATCGCGAATAAGCGCTGCCTCCCGCGCCGAGGAAATGACGCCATCGCACCCGGTCTCGGCCGCACTTTTTGCTCGCCGCCTGATAAATTCTTTTGTGGTCAAGGCCGTATTGTACTCCCGTTGCATGTCTTCCTGGTTCATCCCGGTCAAAAGTGTGACGGCCAGGATCTTCAATGTCGCATTGCCGCGTGCCCGGAGCGCGGCCTGCACGATCGGTCGTTGGCCGACCACCGTGACGAAGTCGATTCCCAGGCTCGCGGCCATCCTGACCGCACCCTCTACCGTTGCAGGAATGTCAAATGCCTTGAAATCGACGAAGATGCGTTTTTGCTTCAGCAATAAATGATCAAAGAGAGCGTGCAGCTCCCGGTCGAACTGCAGGTGCAGCCCAATCTTATAAAACGAAACGGCTTCGCCCAGACGCTCGACCAGCTCGAGGGCGTGGGAAACCGCGGCAACATCCAGTGCAACGATTAGCTTATCGCGGGCTCGATCTAGTTGACGGACCCGCAGAGGGGTCGGGACCGCTTCCACCATCAGCCAGCTCTCCCCTGCCCGATAGATGCATTGCGATCGAGTAATTGGGTTGATCGGTACCCGAGGCGCAAAATACGGAGCGCACGCATAAATGGTCGACCCCGACGGTCTGTCAAGCCCGGCAGCGACGGAGGCGCGCTGCCGAGATCCTCCGCTCAGCCGCCAGTCGCGGCGCGGAAGGCGTGCTCGAATTTCGCGAATTCGTCGCCGGCGGCATCGGAGACCGCCCAATAGGCGAGGTCGCCCTCATCCCAATGATGCAAGGTATAGCCGCGGCGGGTAACGGTTTCGGCGTGATCGCGGGGGCCGGCCGGCAGCACGAAGACATTGATGACATGCTTGCCCGCACGGTAGACGAGCGCCGGGACCGGCTTGCCGGCGATCAGGTCGAGCCGGCCGCCGACCAGCGGAAAGCCTTGCGCGGCGAGGTCGACGCCCGGCGGCGACAGGTCGGTGCGCCCGGCGAACCACGGCTTCACGGTATGCTTGTCCGAGGACGCGACATCGGTCAGGTGGTCGGCGAGCAACGAGCGCAGATGGCTGTCGATGACCTCGTTGGCAATCGTGTCCTGTTGGCGCTCGCCCGATATCAGCCAGGTGCCGCCGGAGCCGACCGCGACCGCGATCAGGATCGAGGCGGCAAAGGCGAGCCAGCCGGGCGCCCGCATCACCGCCGATCCGCTGCTCCCTTCCCGGCGCAGCGACGCGCGGATCTGCGAGCGCAGCGCCGCCGGCGCGGGGTAATCCGGAGCCGACCGGCGGATGCCGTCGCGCAGCCACTCAAGCGCCGCCGCCTCCGGGCCGCAACTCGCGCAGCTCTCGACATGCTGGCGGAGAGCCGCCCGCTCGGCCTCGCCGAGTTCGCCGTCGAGATAGGCGTCGAGCCGAGGATGGGCCTCATCGCATTCCATCGCCGACGTCCTTTCCTTCCCAAGCCTGGCGCAACGCGGCCCGGGCACGGTGCAGCCGCGACATCACCGTCCCGATCGGCACGCCGGTCACCTCGGCGATCTCGCGATAGCCGAGCTCCTGCAACTCGCGCAGCACGATCGCCTCGCGCAGCGGTGGCGCCAGCTCCTCGATCAGCCGGTCGAGACGCCGTAGATCGGACCGGCTCAACAACAACGCCTCGGTGCCGGCTGCGCTCGCCGGCATTGGCTCGCTTGCTTCGTCGGGACCGTCCGCATTGTCGAGCGGAACCAGCTCCGCCGGCCGGTTGCGTTCGAGCCAGCTGTAGCAGGTGCGGCGCACGATCTTGAGCAGCCAGCTCTTGGGATCGCCGTCGCGATAGCTGTCAAAATAGCGGAACGCCCGCAGATAGGCCTCCTGCACGACATCGGCCGCGTCGGCATCGTTGCGCGTCAACCAGCGCGCGAGCGAATGGGCGGCGTCGAGGTGGGGCAGCGCCACCGCCTCGAACCGGCTCCGCTGCCGCCGTTCCGCGATCCAGTTCATCCGCGGTTTCTACCTCACACCAGTGCCGACCGCTGCCGGCGCGAGTTTATTCCATACCGAGGGGCTTGTACCGCGCTGAGGGGCTTGTACCGCGCGGCGCGGGAATGGCGATTGCAATCGCCCCAGCCGGGCCGCACATTCACCGCACGCAGGATGAGGATTGAAGCGATGGAAATGACCGGCGAGTTCAACATCCCGGCGCCGAGGGAGCGCGTCTGGCAGGCACTCAACGATCCCGAAATCCTCAAACAAGCGATTCCGGGCTGCCAATCGATCGAGAAAGTCTCGGACACCGAATTCACCGCCAAGGTTGTAGCCAAGGTCGGGCCGGTAAAGGCGACGTTCGGCGGCAAGGTGAATTTGACCAATCTCGACCCGCCAAAGGCGTACACAATCTCGGGCGAAGGCAGCGGCGGTGTCGCCGGCTTTGCCAAGGGCAGCGCCAAGGTCAATCTCGACGAGGACGGCGGCGAGGCGACCGTGTTGCATTATGAAGTCCAGGCGCATGTCGGCGGTAAGCTCGCCCAGATCGGCTCGCGGCTGATCGACGCCACGTCGCGCAAGATGGCCGAGGACTTCTTTGGCCGCTTTGTCGCGGCGGTGTCGCCGGCAGCCGAAGGGAACGGCGGCGCGGGCGCGCCCGAAGCGGGCGCGGCCGCGCCGCAGGTCGCGCGCGTTGCCCTTGCCGCCGCCGCTGCCGAGCCCGTGCTCCAGCCGGCGACCGGGGAGAGCGCGGTTTCCCCTCGCCTGCCGCCGGCGGTGTGGGTGACCGGGTTGACCGCGATCGTCGCGGCCATACTCTATTATTTCACCCGCCACGGCGGGGTCCGCTAGGGCCAGCGAACGCCTTGACCGAAAGGGCGACGCGAACGAAACTCGGCCCCGCGGCGGCGGCGGTCGACGGACGGCCATGACGCTCATTCGAGGGAGGTCTTGATGCAAAAGACGGTGAGCCTCACCGTAAACGGCAAGCCGGTGTCGGCAACGGTCGAGGGGCGCACCCTCTTGGTGCAGTTGTTGCGCGAGCATCTCGGGCTGACCGGGACCCATGTCGGCTGCGACACCAGCCAATGCGGCGCCTGCGTCGTCCATGTCGACGGCGAGGCGGTCAAATCCTGCACCTTATTGGCGCTGCAGGCCGAGGGCCGTTCGGTGGCGACGATCGAAGGGGTGGCGACGGGCGACACCCTGCACCCGATGCAGGAGGCGTTTCGCAACAACCATGCACTGCAATGCGGGTTCTGCACCCCCGGCATGGTGATGAGCGCGCTCGACCTCGTCAAAAACAACCCGAACCCGACCGAACGCGAGATCCGCGAATACCTCGAAGGCAACCTCTGTCGCTGCACCGGCTACCACAACATCGTGCTGGCGATCGCCGAAGGTGCGGCGGTCATGCGTGGCGAGACGCCGCCGGCCAATGTCCATGGGGCGGCGGCGGAGTAAGGCGATGACCACGGTCGGAACGCCGGTCCGGCGGCGCGAGGATTACCGCTTCCTGACCGGACAGGGCACCTACACCGACGACATCAACCGCCCGCACCAGCTCCATGCCCACATCCTGCGCAGCCCGCATGCGCATGCACGGATATCGGGCATCGACACCGCCGCCGCGGCGCAAGCCCCTGGCGTTGCCGCCGTCTTCACCGGCAGGGACATGACGGCCGCCGGCGTCGGCGGGCTGCCCTGCGGCTGGCAGGTTCATTCGAAAGACGGCTCGCCGATGGCCGAGCCGGCGCACCCGCCGCTCGCGGCCGACCATGTGCGTCACGTCGGCGACCCGGTCGCGGTCGTCATCGCCGAGACCATCGAGCAAGCGCGCGAGGCAGCCGACCAGATTCAGGTCGATTATGTCGAGGAGCCCGCGGTCGTCGATCCCGGCGAGGCGTTGAAGCCGGGCGCGCCGCAAGTCTTTGCCGATGTGCCGGGCAATCTTTGTTACGACTGGAGCCTCGGCGACCTCGCCGCGGTCGATGCCGCCTTCGCCAACGCCGCGCGCATCGTCAAGCTCGACCTCGTCAACAACCGTCTCGTTCCCAACGCGATGGAGCCGCGCGCCGCGATCGGCGAATTCGACCGCGCTACCGGCGACTACACGCTTTTTACGACGAGCCAGAACCCGCATGTGATCCGCCTGCTGATGGGCGCGTTTGTCTTGCACATCCCCGAGGCGAAACTGCGCGTCGTCGCGCCCGATGTCGGCGGCGGTTTCGGCTCGAAGATCTATCATTACGCCGAAGAGGCGATCGTCACCTGGGCCGCCGCCAAGGTCAGGCGCCCGGTCAAATGGACCGCCGAGCGCTCGGAAAGCTTTATGTCCGACGCGCATGGCCGTGACCACGTCACCCATGTCGAGCTGGCACTCGACGCGCAAGCGAAGTTTCTGGCGCTCAAGGTGTCGACGATCGCCAATATGGGCGCCTACCTGTCGACCTTCGCGCCGTGCATTCCGACCTATCTCTACGGGACCCTGCTTGCCGGCACCTACACGACCCCGGCGATCTATGTCGAGACCAAGGCCGTGTTCACCCACACCGTCCCGGTCGACGCCTATCGCGGCGCCGGCCGGCCGGAGGCGACGTTCCTCTTGGAACGCATCGTCGATCTGGCCGCCGACGAGCTCGGCATCGACCCGGCCGAATTGCGCCGGCGCAATTTCATCCCGGCCGACGCCTACCCGTACCAGACGCCGGTCGCGCTGGAATACGACAGCGGCGATTACGGCACGACCCTCGAACTGGCGCTGAAAGCGGCGGACTACGCCGGTTTCGAGGCGCGCCGCCGCGAGGCGATCGGCCGCGGCAAACTGCGCGGCATCGGCATCGCCACCTATATCGAGGCGTGCGGGATCGCCCCTTCGGCGGTCGTCGGCTCGTTGGGTGCGCGCGCCGGGCTCTACGAGAGCGCCGCTGTCCGGGTGCATCCGAGCGGCAGCGTGTCGATCCTGACCGGCTCGCACAGTCACGGCCAGGGGCACGAGACGACGTTTTCGCAGCTGGTCGCCGACCGGCTCGGCATTCCGCTCGAGAGCGTCGAGATCGTCCACGGCGACACCGCGAAGATCCCGTACGGCATGGGCACCTACGGCTCGCGCTCGCTCGCGGTCGGCGGCTCGGCGATCGTCAAGGCGATGGACAAAATCGTCGAGAAGGGTCGCAAGATCGCTGCCCACCTGCTCGAAGCCGCCGAGGCCGACGTCGAATTCGCCGACGGCAAGTTTTCGGTCGCCGGCACCGATCGTTCGAAAAGTTTTGGCGAAGTCGCGCTGACCGCCTATGTGCCGCACAACTATCCCGAGGATCTGGAGCCGGGGCTCGACGAGACATCGTTTTACGACCCGAAAAATTTCACCTTCCCGTCGGGCGCGCACATCGCCGAGATCGAGATCGACCCTGAAACCGGTCATGTGGCGATCGTCAACTTTACCGCCTCCGACGATTTCGGCCGCATCGTCAACCCGATGATCGTCGCCGGCCAGGTCCATGGCGGGCTCGCCCAGGGGATCGGCCAGGCCCTGCTCGAAGGCTGCGTCTACGACAATGAGACCGGGCAATTGCTGACCGGCTCCTACAACGACTACGCGATGCCGCGCGCCGACGATCTGCCGAATTTTGCCCTGTCTACCAATGTGACGCTGTGCACGCACAACCCGCTCGGGGTCAAAGGCTGCGGCGAGGCGGGGGCGATCGGCGCCCCGGCGGCGATCACCAACGCGCTGGTCGACGCGCTGAGGCCGCTTGGCGTGCGCCATCTCGACATGCCGGCGACACCGGAGAGGCTGTGGCGCGTAATCCAACAGCACCGCCAGCCGCTCGCCGCGGATTAGGCTAGAGCCCCATGAAGCCGCCATCGCTTTTAGCGCCTCACCGTCGCCCCCGCGAAAGCCGGGGTCCAGGGCAATCGGCGACACCCGCCGCCCTGGATTCCCGCTTGTGCGGGAACGACAGGTAACGGGAGAGCACCGATGTACGAATTTACCTATCACAAGCCCGCAAGCCTCCACGAGATCGCGAATTTGCTTGGCGCCAACGAGGAAGCAAAGCTCGTCGCCGGCGGCATGACCCTGGTCCCGACCTTGAAACAGCGCCTCGCCAAGCCGTCGGACCTGGTCGACCTCGCGGCGATCGCGTCGTTGCGCGGCGTCACCGACGCCGGCGACGCGATCGTGATCGGGGCGATGACCCGCCACGCCGAGGTCAACCGGTCGCCGGTCGTCAAGCAAGGGATACCCGCTCTGGCGGCGATGGCCGGGATGATCGGCGACCCGGCGGTGCGCAACCGCGGCACGATCGGCGGCTCGATCTCGAACAACGACCCGGCGGCGGATTATCCGGCCGCGCTGGTGGCGCTCGGCGCGACCGTGCACACGACAAAGCGCGAGATTCCGGCCGAGAGTTTCTTCACCGGCATGTTCGAAACCGCACTCGAGCCCACCGAGATCGTGACCTCGGTGCGGTTTCCGAAAACCGGGGCCGCGAACTACCAGAAATTCCGCAACCCAGCCTCGCGCTACGCCATCGTCGGAGTTTTCGTCGCGCGCAGCCCCGCCGGCGTAAAGGTCGCTGTCACCGGCGCCGGCCCAAGCGTGTTCCGCGTCCCCGAGATGGAAGCGGCACTCGCGAAATCCTTCACCCCCGACGCGATCAAGGACATCACGATCCCCGACACCGGCCTCAACTCCGACATCCACGCGTCAGCCGAATACCGCGCCCATCTTGTCGGTGTGATGGCCCGCCGCGCCGTCGCCGCCTGCGCCTGACCGGCTTGACGACAGGAACAAATAATGCCGTCCCCAAGCGGTTCCCGCTCTGCCCGAAGGAACGGCCTTTACGTTAACTTCACCTCGCCGTTTTGCTTCTCTCGAAGCGGTGCCGCAGAGATCGTAAAGCCTCTTCAGAAATATTGGTGTTTGGCGAAATTTGGGTTGCCAGATTATCCGCTGGCAATTTGCCAGTCCGATAAGGCGGCTCAGGTAACGATGTAATATCTGCGCCATCCTCGTCCTCAAGCTCGTCATATTCGAGCTCATTCAGCGCCGCTGCTTGAGCTTGTACTTCGCGCTCCGTGACTCGTGGATTTCTGTCAATCCACCCGACTAGACAGTCGCAAAGGCGTTCAACGTACAGCTTATCAAGCATGGCAGCCTCTATCTCATTTAGTACAGAACCTTCATGCAGTGGCCTGTAGTTCTTACGAAACTGCTCCTCTATTCCATCGATCACAACACCTTCACGAAATTCGATCACACTATCCAGGTGCTGGGCGTTGAGGTCAGGTTCAATGTGAAGATCGTTATCGAATAGCGCAGCGTGGATCGTCTCGTTTACATGAACGCCACGATACTTAGCATCGAACCATCGTAACAGCTCACGAATCGTTACCTGACCGACGGGTTTTTTATTCTTTAGATACTTAGCTATCTCCGCGAATCGTTTGTGCCCCTGACTGCCCGAGACTCTTGGGCGTAAGCGTAGATGCGCCATCTCAAGATCGTGCGCAGTTTGCAAGTTGAGCCAGAACTCAGCGGATGTTCCAAACCGCCGCGCGAGCAAGATCGCCGTCTCGGCGGTTATGACTCGCTCGCCCGCGACGATCTCGCTGATGCGGTTTGAGGGGACGCCAAGCTCGCGGGCGAGCGCACGTCCCGATAAGCCGAGCGGCACCATGAATTCCTCGCGCAACACCTCGCCCGGGACCACCGGCCCAATCCGCTCCGTGGTTGCGACATCCGAGAAATCCACCGCAGCGATATCCTCAGCGCGTATGCTCACCTTCACCTCTTAATGGTAGTCGACGACCTCTACATCGTAAGCGTCGCTGTCTCGCCATACGAAGCAGAGGCGCCACCGGTCATTGATGCGAACGCTGTACTGTCCTGTCCGATCGCCCGTTAACGCTTCTAGACGATTGCCCGGTGGATTTCGCAGGTCGTCGAGCCTTGTGACCGATGCTAACATTCGGAGTTTGCGACGAGCCACCTTCGCCAAATCCTTCGAGAAGCTTCGCGGCACCCGGTCCACCCAAATCGCCGCCGTGCGTTTGTCTGCGAAGGACCGGATCACACTCTGATACGTGTTACGTATCAGGCTGAAATTCAAGGCGGGTCAACGCGCATAGGTCGCGAGTGCCAAGACCCCATCGGTTGGGGTCACGGCTCGTGGCGCGGTCGCCGACGGCTCGCGCGATCGTCACCAGGAGGGCAGCAACGAAGCAATCCCGATTTATGCAGGGAAGTTGCGAACTCGGGATCATAGGCGCTGCGCGCGCAGCGCCGCGGATTGCCGTCGACTGCGGTTATTTCTTGCCGACCGGGACCGGGATGCCCGGGATCTTGACGTTGACCGCGCCGAGGTGGTTGCGGCTGGTGAAATAGAGGGTTTTCCAGTCGGCGCCGCCAAAGGCGAGGTTGGTCGTGGCCGGGGCGCCGTGCACGATGCGGCCCAATTTTTTGCCCTTGGGGTCAATGATCCACAACCCGCCGGCGCCGCCGCAATAGACATTGCCATCGACATCGACCTTCATGCCGTCGGGGACGCCGGATTCGGCGCCGCGCAGATCGACATAGACGTGGTCAGAATGCTTGGCGAGCGTGCCGTTGGGCGCCACGTCAAAGGCGCGGATGTGGCCACGGCGCGAATCGTTGATGTAGAGCACGCTCTCGTCGGGCGAAAAGGCGAGGCCGTTGGGCACGATGAAATCATCGGCCAATAGGGTTAGGGTGCCGAGGTCGGGGGTGACCCGATAGACGCCGGAAAAGGTCAGATCCCATTGGTTGGGTGCGTTGGGGCTGGTCCACGGATCGGTGAAATAGATGCAGCCGTCGGATTTGACGACGACGTCGTTCGGCCGGTTGAGCTGCCGGCCCTGAAAGCTGTTGGCGACGACGGTGATGCTGCCTTCCGCCTCCTGTCGGGTCACCCGCCGCGAATCATGCTCGCAGGCGACGAGCCGGCCCTGCAAATCGCGGGTCAGGCCGTTGGCGCGGTTGGTCGGCTCCAGTAGCAACGATACGCCCTTGCCAGGCTCGTATTTCATGCGCCGGTTGTTGTGGATGTCGCTAAAGACGAGATGGCCGGCCTCATGCCACCACAGCGGCCCTTCGGCCGGGCCGTGCGGCCCGCCAAAACCGTCGGCCAACTCCTGGATCGGCTGTGCGGTCGCGATGATCCGGTCCAGCTCCGGCGCCAATTGCTCGATCCGTTTTGCACTTTCGGCCATAGCGTCCCTCCTGTTTTGTCGATGCACTAAATCCCCGTGGCCGAGCTCATCCCCGCCAACCACGACATCACACCCGATTGCGCTTGAAGACGTGGATGGCCGGGACGAGCCCGGCCACGGCGAAAGGCAACGACTTATGTGGGCGCCAGTCTGCCCGGAGCGAGTCCGGGCAGACCTGGGCAGTAGCGGTTGGTGATTTACGCCTACGCGCCCTGATAGAGCGGGCCGCGGATGATCTGGCCGGGCAACGCGTCGGTCAGTTCGCCCTTGTCGAGCAGCACGCTGCCATTGACCACGACGTAGTCGATGCCGACTGCGTCGCGCTTGACCTGCACACCGCCCGCCGGCATTGAGGCGACCGGCTCGCGCGGCTTCGACGCGATCGTGTCGGGATCGAAGACCGTGATGTCGGCGACCTTGCCGGCGGCGATAAAGCCGCGATCGGTAATGTCGTGCATCAATGCGGTCTTGCCGGTCAGCCGATAGACTGCCTCTTCGAGGGTCATCACCTGCTGTTCGCGCACCCAATGACTCAGCAGATTCGTGCTGGTCTCATGCCGGTCGGCGGTGTGCGGCCGGCCGCCGCCGTCGCTGGTGCCGATCACGGTGAATTGCGAGCCGAGGATGTGCTTCTGCGTCTTCGGATCATGGTTGCGGTCGATCGCCTGGAAGCAGGTCTGCAAATCCTCATCGAGCGACAGATCGAGGAAGGCGTCCATAATGCCCTTGTTCTGATCCTTAGCGATCTGCTCGATGCTCTTGCCCTCCAGGTGCCGGTTCTGCCCCTTTGTCGTCATAAAGACCTCGACGAGGTCCCAGCGCCGGTTGAACAGGCCGCGGGCGCGGCCGCGCCGATCGGTCATCCCACCTTCCTGAGCGACCGTGCCCTCGACCGCCTCGGCCGACATCGCCTTGCGGATCTCCGGGTCCCGGAACGCGCGCATTCTCTCCTGGTAGGGCAAGGCCATGACCCGATCCCAAGTGGGCATGCCGCGGAAGAAGCCCTCGGGATGGGTGATGTCCTCGTCCTGCGGGACGTTGAGGCCGCGCTGCAGATCAAAGATCGCGCCGGCGACGGTAGAGAGGCACGAGCCGTAGCAGCGGGCACCGCTCTTAAACCCGTCCTCGAGCCATTTCAGGTGCTCGACCCATTCATCGGGGTTGCCGATCGGATCCGACATCAAGTTGTAGATCGACGGCCGCCCGGTCCGCGCCGCGAGTTCGCGGGCGACCTGCCGGGTCTGCTTGGTGCCGCCGGGGGCGCCGCCGGCGACCTGGAACACGCCGGTGCCGAGCTCGCCGAGCACGCTCGCAAGCGCCCAGCGCTCCTCGTCGTTGCCGACCCCGGCCGGGTCGCCGCGATCCTTGGGCGCCGTCGAAAACCCGAGCGCGCCGTCATGCATCGCCTCGCGGATCAACCGCTGCATCGCGGCCATCTCCTCGGGGGTCGCCTGCCGCTCGGAGGCGGCCTCGCCCATCACATAGCGGCGGATGCCGGAATGCCCGACCAAGGTGCCGACATTGATGCCGCGCTTCTTGCCAAGCGCATTCAGATAGTCGCCGACCGATTCCCAGGTCACGTCGACCCCGGCCTTCAGCACCGGCAGCGGAATCTGTTCCGCGTCGGAGAAGAATTCGAGATACCACTCGCCGTCGCCTGGCCGGACCGGGGCGATGACCTGCCCGCACTGGCCGACGATGACGGTGGTGTGACCGTTGTGCACCCACGAGCCGCAATAGGGGTCCCACACGGCCTGCGGGTCGAAATGGGTATGGTGGTCGATAAAGCCCGGCGCGACGACGCGGCCCGCGGCGTCGATGGTGCGCTTGGCGGCCGAGCCGGCGTACTTGCCAACCCCGACGATCTTGCCGTCCTGCACCGCCACATCCGCGGCAAATGCCGGCTCGCCGGAGCCGTCCACGACGCGCCCGTTTTTGATCAAGAGATCATACGCCATGTTTCTTTCTCCTCATTGCCCCGCTCGGTCCGAGCCGAGGGCCGTCGCCGCGGGCCCTTTCCCACCGGGGCCTTGTGACCCGCCTTTTCAGCCTTAGCAAGCTGCAGGCAGGATGCTACGCCTCGCTGTCCGGCCCAGCAACATTTTCCCATAAAAACCGATACGCTGCGTAATATTCATGCAGTCAATTCATTTGTGCTATGCAATTCGTTCATTCGGGAGTTGTTCGGGTCGCTCGCGTTGGGTGGCCGCGGCGGTGGTACTCGATATCCATGCAGCTTCGGATTGCCCTACAAGAACCGCTGCAAAACGAGGGGAAAACCCGTGATCGCTATCTGCTGCCGCAAAATCATGCTACGGCTTCGCATCGTCGGCGCCGCCGTGGCGCTCGCCGTGACAGCCGCCGGCGCGCCTTTCGGGCATGCCGTCGCGGCGGAAAGCCAGGTAATCGAAATGCCCGACGGGCTGAAATATACTGACAACAAGATCGGCGACGGAGCTGTCGCAACTGCCGGCAGCAAAGTCTCGGTCCATTATACCGGGTGGCTGTCGAAAGACGGCGCCAAGGGCGCCAAATTCGACAGTTCGCTCGACCGCGGCCAGCCGTTCGACTTCACCCTCGGCGCGCATCAGGTCATCGCCGGCTGGGACGAGGGGGTCGCCGGCATGAAGGTCGGCGGTGAGCGCACGCTCGTCATCCCGCCCGAGCTCGGCTATGGCGCGCGCGGCGCCGGCGGGGTGATCCCGCCTAACGCGACCCTGATCTTCGACGTCCAGCTGCTCAAGGTGCAGTAGCCCGCGGCGGGTCGCGGTAATCTCTCGGGGATAGCCGGCGGCGGCGAGACCGGCGGGTGGCGGCTTCAGCGCTTTTACGGCTGTTGACGGGAGGGCCATCCCGGCGCCGCCGATTACGGATCACACGATGACCCGCGCACTGATGTTGCAGGGGACGGGATCGGATGTCGGCAAGTCGCTGCTGCTGGCGGGGATGGCGCGCGCCTTTACCCGCTGCGGCTTGCGGGTGCGGCCGTTCAAGCCGCAGAACATGTCGAACAACGCCGCGGTGACTGCTGACGGCGGCGAGATTGGCCGAGCCCAGGCGTTGCAGGCCCAGGCCTGCCGGGCCGAGCCGGTGACCGACATGAACCCGGTGCTGCTGAAACCGCAATCCGAAGGCAGGGCGCAGATCGTCCTCGACGGCGCGGTGTGGGGCAGCGCATCGGCCGCCGAATATCGCCGGCTGGCGCCGAGCTTGCTGCCGCGGGTGCTCGACGCGTTCGGACGGCTCGCCGAGATGGCCGATCTGCTGCTGGTCGAGGGCGCGGGCAGTCCGGCCGAAATCAATCTGCGCACCGGCGACATTGCCAATATGGGCTTTGCCGAGGAGGCGGAGGTGCCGGTCGTACTGATCGGCGATATCGAGCGCGGCGGCGTCATCGCCCAGCTGATCGGGACATATGCCCTGTTGTCGGACAGCGAGCGGGCATTGCTCGCCGGTTACATCGTCAACAAGTTCCGCGGCGATGTCCGCCTCTTCGACGGCGCCATTGCCGCGATCGGCGAGCGCACCGGAATGCGTTCGTTCGGGGTGGTGCCGCACTTCAGCGCCGCCGACCTGCTGCCGGCGGAAGATTCGCTGGCGCTCGCCCCTCAACCCCTCCCTTGCCCCGCATTCGGGGCGAGGGAGGAACCGGTGCAGCGGGAGGGTCGGGGGCATCTCAAAATTGCCGTGCCGGTGCTGCCGCGGATCGCCAATTTCGACGATCTCGACCCGCTGCGTTCGGAGCCCGATGTCGAAATCGTCATGGTCCGGCCGGGGCGGCCATTGCCGCGCGACGCGATGCTGGTGATCTTGCCGGGGTCGAAGGCGACGATCGCCGATCTTGATTTCGTGCGGCGGGAGGGCTGGGACATCGACATTCTGGCGCATCGCCGCCACGGCGGGCGGATCCTTGGCCTATGCGGCGGCTATCAGATGCTCGGCCGGACGATCGCCGATCCGCTCGGCATGGAAGGTCGGCGGGGGACGGTCGCGGCGCTCGGCCTCCTCGACATCGACACGGTCCTCGGCGCTGAAAAACGGCTGGGGCGCGCCGAAGGCAGCGACATCGCGAGCGGAACGCCGGTCGACGGCTACGAAATGCATCTCGGCCTCACGACCGGGCCGGGGCTGGAGCGGCCGATGCTATGTATCGCGGGCCGCGAGGAAGGAGCGGTCAGCGCCGACGGCCTCGTCGCCGGCTGCTATCTGCATGGGCTGTTCGCCGGCGACCGGTTCCGCCGCGCTTTTCTCGCCAGCCTTGGCGCCGCGGCGGGCTTGGCCGCCTATCAGCATCAGATCGAGACCACCCTCGACGCGCTGGCCCGACATCTCGAACACAGCCTCGACCTCTCGGCGCTGCTCGCCGCGGCGCGGCCGCCGCGGCTTACGCGAGGAGGCTGAGATGCCCGGCGAGCCACGCGCCCATCACCAGGCCCCATTCGACCAGGCACGCGTGCTTGTAGAGGACGAGCGCGCGGGCGATGTCGGCAGGTGCGGCGCGGGCGGTGCCCTCGCCGACCCACGGATCGGCGACGACGCCATCGGCATAGCGGCGCGGCCCGGCGAGCGCGAGGCCGAGGGCGCCGGCCATCGCTCCCTCCGGCCAGCCGGCGTTCGGCGAGCGGTGCTTGCTCCCATCGCGGAGCATGATTGCAAGCGCGCGGGCCGGGCGCCCGCCGCGGGCGAACAGCGCCGCGGCGGCGATCAACAACCCGCTGATTCGCGCCGGCACCAGATTGGCGAGATCGTCGAAGCGCGCCGCCGCCCAGCCGAAGGCGCGGTAGTACGGCGTCCGGTGCCCGACCATGCTGTCGAGGGTGTTCGCCATCTTGTAGGCGAAGAGGCCGGGCAGCCCCAACACCAGGTACCAGAACACCGGCGCCACGACCCCGTCGCTGAAATTCTCGGCGAGGCTTTCGATCGCCGCGCGCGCGACGCCGTGCATATCGAGGCTCGTCGCGTCGCGGCCGACGATATGCCGCACCGCGTCGCGCCCGGCGGCGAGGCCGCCGTCGGCAAGTGCGCGCGCGACATCGGCGACGTGCTCGAAAAGGCTGCGCTGAGCGACGAGAAGCGCGATCAGCAGGATCTCAACAGCTGCACCTGCGAGGCTGCCGCGGCACATTTGCGCGATTGCAAAGCCGAGCGCGGCGGCGCCGCCGACCAGCAAAACCACGGCGATGACCCCGCGGACGCGGCGCGAGGCGTCGCTGCGAATCGCGCGATTGAGCTTGCGATCGAGATAGGCGGCGGCGCGTCCGGCGAGTGCGATCGGATGCGGAATCCAGGCGAATATTGCCGGCATGTCGCCAAACCACGCATCGACCGCGAGGCCGGCGGCGAGCAGCAACAACGGGTTGGCGACGCTCGGGACCATGGCGGCGGCAGTCTCGGCCGCGGGCGGGGGAGGGTCAACCGATGACGGAAACGGCGGTGCTGCTGTGCGGCCACGGCAGCCGCGATCCCGAGGCGATCACAGAGTTCGAGTTGCTGGCCGCGGCGCTGCGCCTGCGGCTGCCGCAAGTCGATTTCGCTGTGGGCTATCTCGAATTCGCGCGGCCGACGATCCGCGACGGTCTTGCGGCGCTGGCGGCACGCGGGGCGCGACGCATTCTCGCGGTGCCCGGCATGCTGTTTGCGGCAAGCCACGTCAAAAACGATTTGCCGTGGGAGGTCAACAGCTTCGCCGCCGAGAACCGGCGGATTGAGGTGCGCCTTGGCCGCGACCTCGCGATCGACCCGAAATTGTTGAGGGCGGCCTCCGACCGGATCGCCACGATGATGCCGGAGAACGGCGTTGACCCCGCCGACACCTTGCTGCTCGTCGTCGGCCGCGGCACCAACGACCCGGACGCCAATTCCAACATCGCCAAAGTCACGCGCATGCTGTGGGAGGGGATGGGGTTCGGCTGGGCCGAGACCGCCTTCAGCGGGGTGGCATATCCGCGCGTCGACGCGGCGTTGACCCGCGCCGCCCGGCTCGGCTTTCGCCGGATCGTCGTGTTTCCGTATTTCCTGTTCACCGGCGTCCTGGTCAAACGCATCTATGCCCAGAGTGACGCGGCAGCGCGCCTCGTTCCCGAAGTCGAATTCGTCAACGCGCCTTATTTGCGCGACCATCCGGCGGTGCTCGACGCCTTTTGCGAGCGGATCGAGGAATTGGGCGAAAACCAGCCGGCGATGAACTGCCAGCTCTGCAAGTACCGCACCCAGATCATCGGCTACGAGGACGATGCCGGCGCGCCGCAGGCCGGCCACCACCATCATGTCCGCGGGATCGACGACGGCGGCGGAGGCGATCATTCGCATCGCCATCGCTGATGTTCGATACGTTCATCATCGTCGACTGGAGCGCCGCGAACGTGCCGCGGCTGGGACGCGACAGCATCTGGGTTTGCCGGCATCGGGCGGCGGATGAAACCCTGGTCAACCCGCCGACCCGTCATCTGGCAAAGGCGCTGATCGCCGATTGGCTCGCGGCCGCCCTCTCAACGGACGAGCGGATATTGCTCGGCTTCGATTTTCCGTTTGGCTATCCGGCCGGGTTTTCCCGCCGGCTCGGGCTTTACGGAACGCCGTGGCGGGCGGTGTGGGACGAAATCGCCGCGCTTATCGAGGATGACGAGAACAACCGCAATAACCGCTTCGATGTCGCGGAAGCGCTCAATCGTCGGATCTCTGACAACGTATTCCCGTTCTGGGGCTGCCCCGCAGCACCCGTCCGCGTCCATTTGCAGGGTAAGCACCACCGCCGTCACGACAGCGACGGGCTGGCGGAGCGACGTCTCGTCGATCTCTACATCCCGAGCGCGCAGCCGTGCTGGAAGCTGCTGGGCGCCGGATCGGTCGGCGGCCAGGCCTTGACCGGCATTCCGGTGGCGCGCGCCTTGCGCGACGACCCGCGCTGGTGCCGGCATGCCCAGATCTGGCCGTTCGAAACCGGTCTCACTCCGGCCTCGGCGGCGCGGCTGGTGATGGCCGAGGTCTACCCGTCATTGTGGGCGGTCAAGCCGGCGCCCGACGAGACCAAGGATGCCGCGCAGGTCCGCGCCGTCGCCCGCTTTCTCGCCGAGCGCGATCACGCCGGCGAGCTGGCGGCACTGTTCGCCGGCGCTCCCGGCCTGACGCCGACGCAACGATGTCAAGTGGAGCGCGAGGAAGCCTGGACCTTGGGCGTGACCGCCGCCCGCCAGCGCCCGATCGCGGTGCCGGCGGTTGCCCAGGACCCTTGCGGCGCGCGAATCCCTCCCTCTCGCCGCAGTCAAGGGGGGGCTTCAGGTGACGAGCTATTTCAGCCCTACGCCTACCTCCGCGACCCAAAAGCGATTTCGCGCCGGTCGTTCGCACTGGTTCGCGCGGAGGCGCATCTCGCCCGGTTTCCGCGGCCGCTGCGGCGGGTGGCGGCGCGGATCGCCCATGCGGCGGGCGACGTCGCGATCCTCGACGATCTCGCCTGGTCGCCGAAGGCGGTGGCGGCCGGGCGTGCGGCGCTCGCCGCGGGCGCGCCGATTATCGCCGATGCGGCGATGGTGAAGGCAGGCGTCATCCGCGAGCGCCTGATCGCCGGCAACGAAATCGTGCACGTGCTGCGCGATCCCGCGGTGGCGGCGATTGCCGCCGCGCAACGCACGACGCGCTCGGCGGCGGCGGTCGAATTGTGGCGGCCCTATCTGGCAGGTGCTGTGGTCGCGATCGGCAATGCGCCGACGGCGCTGTTCCGCCTGCTCGAAATCCTTGCGGAGGGAGCGGGCAAACCGGCGGTTATCCTCGGCTTTCCGGTCGGGTTTGTCGGCGCGGCCGACGCCAAGGCGGCACTCGCCACCTTTGGCCGGGGCGTCGAGTTCGTCACCTTGCACGGCCAGCGCGGCGGCAGCGCCATCGCCACCGCCGCGGTCAACGCGCTCGCGAGCCCGCGATGACGCGGTGGCTCGCCGTCGTCGGCATCGGCGAGGACGGCCTCGCGGGCCTGTCCGAGGCGGGCCGTGCCTTGATCGACACCGCGGAGGTGTTGGTCGGCGGCGCGCGGCATCTGGCGATGGTGCCCGCGACCGGTGCCGAGCGAATCGCGTGGAGTCGCCCGCTCAGTGCCACGATCGAGATGATCGCGGCACGGCGTGGCAGGCGGGTCACGGTGTTGGCGAGCGGCGAGCCCTTGTGGTACGGCGTCGGGGCCGCGCTGGCGCGCTGTTTTTCGATCGACGAAATGACGATCGTGCCGTATCCGGGCGCGTTCAGTTTCGCCGCCGCCCGGCTCGGCTGGCCGCTCGCCGACTGCACGACGATCAGCCTGCACTCGCGTCCGCTCGACAGTCTGCGGCTGCACCTGACGCCCGGCCGGCGTGTGCTGGCGCTGTCGGAAGACGGCGGCACGCCTGCCGCGGTCGCCGGGCTCTTGACCGGTCTCGGATGGGGTCCGAGCCGGTTGACCGTGTTCAGCCATCTCGGCGGGGTGCGCGAGGCGGTAACGGCGGACGCGGCGCAATGTTGGGGTGAGCGCCGGGTCGCCGACGTCAACACAATTGCAATCGAGTGCCATGCCGGTCCGGGCGCGCGGATGTTCTCACGTCTCGCCGGATTGTCCGACGAGGCGTTCGATCACGACGGCCAGCTGACCAAGCGCGAGGTGCGGGCGGCGACCCTGGCGGCGCTGGCGCCGTTGTCGGGCGAAACCTTGTGGGATGTCGGCGCCGGCTGCGGCTCGATCGCGATCGAATGGCTGCGCGGCGGCGAGGGTATGGCGGCGATCGCGATTGAGCAAAGCCCGGCGCGGGCGGCAACGATCGCCCGCAATGCCGGCGCTCTCGGGGTGCCGGGGCTGCGCATCGTCGTCGGGGGGGCGCCCAAGGCGGTCGCCGGCCTGCCGCCGCCAGATGCGGTCTTTGTCGGCGGCGGGATCGGCGCGCCTGGGCTGCTGCCGGCGCTGTGGGCGGCATTGCCGCCGGGCGGGCGGCTCGTCGCCAATGTCGTGACCGTCGAAGGCGAGGCGCGACTGTTCGACTGGCAGGCCCGCCATGGCGGTTCGCTGACCAGGATCTCCGTCAGCCGGGCCGAGCCCGCCGGAGCACACCATCTGTGGCGGCCGCTGGCGAGCGTGACCCAGCTGACCGTGGTCAAAAAGTCGTGGTGAGATGAGCACCCTGCGTCAGGGGCGGCTTTCCGGGATCGGGGTCGGACCGGGCGATCCTGAATTGCTGACGCTGAAGGGTCTGCGCCTGCTGCGGTCGGCGGCGGTCGTCGCCTATCCGGCGCCCGAGCATGGCGACAGCTTTGCCCGCGCGATCGTCGTCGCCTGGCTCGACCGCGGCCAGCGCGAAATCGCGATCCGCTTTCCGATGCGGCCGAGGCCGCCGCCGGCGGAAATCTATGACGATGCGGCCCGTGCGATCGCCGCCGAACTCGACGCCGGCAACGACGTGGCGTTGCTGTGCCAGGGCGACCCGCTGTTCTACGGCAGCTTTATCGGGGTATTCATCCGGCTGGCCGATTGCTATCCGATCGAAATCGTCCCCGGCGTCTCGTCGCTGACCGCCTGCGCCGCCGCCGCGAGGACGCCGCTGGCGACACGCGACGAAGCGCTTGCGGTGATCCCGGCGACGCTCGCCGAGGCGGAGCTGACGCGCCGCCTCGGCGCGGCCGAGAGTGCGGCGATCGTCAAGCTCGGCCGCCATCTCGCGAAGGTCCGGCGAGTACTGGAGCGGCTCGGAAAGTTGCGGGACGCGATTTATATTGAGCACGCGAGTCTGCCGAACCAGCGGGTCGGGACGCTGGCCGCAGTTGCCGAGGCTCCTTATTTTTCGCTGGTGCTGGTTCGCCGCCACGCCGACGGCGAAGGCTGATCTCACGACCGGTTGCCCAAGGGAGAGTTCATGGAGCATGTTGGCGACCGGCGCACATTGTTCCTGTTCCGCCACGGCGAGACCGACTGGAACCGTGCAGGCCGGCTTCAAGGTCACACCGACACCCCGCTTAACGCGAACGGTTTAGCCCAAGCGGAAGCCCTCGCCGAACGCCTGCGCGGGCATCGCCTCGACGCGGTGGTATCGAGCGATTTGGCCCGCGCGTTGACGACTGGGCGGATCGTCGCTGAGGTGTTGGGGGTGCCGCTGATGACCGACCACGGGTTGCGCGAGACCAATGTCGGCGCGGCCGAGGGGCTGCTGTGGGAAGACGCCAAAGCACGGTTTGGCGCGGAATTGACCGAGCGCTGGTACAGCGCCGGCGACACCGCCTTTCCGGGCGGCGAGACCGGCCGCGCTACCTTGGAACGCGGACTGGCGGCATTGCGGCGTTTCGCTGCGGCGCACGCCTATCGGCGGATCGGGGTGTCGACCCACGGCGCGATACTGCGTCAGCTCGTCAAGCACGCCCTGCCGCCTGATGCGACCCCTGTCAGGGCGCGCAACACCGCGTTGTTCGTGCTCGAATACGAGCCGGCGGCCGACCGGCTGGCGGTGCTCGAAGCCGATTGACGCGAGCGCCTCAGAACGGCCGGTCGCCCTTGATCTGGGTGCGGTGCATCAGGCGGCGGGTCTGGGGGTCGAACTCGTCGCGGCGGTGCATGACGCAGCGGTTATCCCACAAGATCAGGTCGCCGACCCGCCATTGCTGATACCAGGTCACTTCGGGCCGCGTCGCATGATCCCACAGCGCGTCGAGCAAGGCCTCGCTGTCGGCGAGATCGAGACCCTGGATGTAGGCGTTGCGGCGCCGGCCGAGAAACAATGCCTTGCGGCCCGTGACCGGATGGGTGCGGATGATCGGATGGTCGGCGCCGGGTGCGGCGCGCGGATCGGAGACCTCGGAACAGCCGCGGCGCAATTCGCCGGCGCTGTTGCGGCTCGAATCATGCCGGCACAGGCGGCCATCGACCCGCCGCCGCAGGTCGTCCGGCAGGGTGTCGTAGGCCAGGTACATGTTGGCGAAGCCGGTGTCGCCGCCCGATGGCGGCACTTCGAGCGAATACAGCGCGCTACCGATCGGCGGCTCGGGATTGTAGGACATGTCGGTGTGCCAGATCGCCTCATAGGCGCCGAGCGCGCCGATCGCAACGCCGTTTTCGATGATGTTCGAGATCACCGAAACGTAACGCTGGCCCTCTTCCGCCGAGGCGACAAAGCGGTCCTCGCCCGGCACCTTGACCCGAGCGGCGGCGATGACCGGCGCCCGGTCAAGTTCGCCGAATAACGCGCTGAACCGCATCAGCCGGTCATCGTCGAGCTCTTGGCCACGAAAGCGCAGGACCAGATGGTCCGACCACGCCTGCTTGATCGCCGCGACGGTCGCCGATGGCAGCGGCTGCGCCAGGTCGACGCCCTCGATGTCGGCGCCGAGCGCCGCCCCGGTCGGCCGCACCGTAACCGTTTGCCGCTCCAAAACCTCTACCATGTTTCTGGTTCCTTCCAGGGTTGTTTGACCGACTCAGCCGCGGGCGAGCGCGTAGACCTGCTTGCCGCCGGGCGGCGGCACAAGAGTGGTCCAGGTTTCGCCGCCGTCGAGGCTCGAATAGACCTTGCCGCCGTTGGTGGCGGCAGACATCCGCGCCGGCTGTCGCTCGTCGAAGGCGATCTTGAACATCGTGTGCGGCACCGGCGCGCCGACATCGACCCGTCCCCAGTTGTCGCCGCCGTCGCGGCTGTGCAATAGCGTGCCTGCGTCGCTCTGAAAACCGGCGCCGGCCGCGACCCACAGATGGCGCGGGTTGCCCGGAACCTCGCGGATGTCGCGGCAGTAGATGTAGCCCTTGGGGTTGAGCGGCTCCAACGGCACATGCTTCCAGTGGTCGCCGCCGTCATTGCTGCGGAACATGCCGGCGCGAGCGATGCCGAACACCGTCTCGGGCCGCCACCGGCTTGTCAGCACACCGTGCATATCGACCATGTCGTCGTTGACGTATTGGCCGTGGCTCAGATTCTCCCAGTGCTCGCCGCCATCGGTCGAGCGGATCGTGCCACCGACCTCGATCGCGCCGTAGAGGTGATCGGGCTGGCTCGCACTGGCGTCGAGCATCAAGACGCGCTTTGCGGGATTAGCCCCCGGCGCGGTCGTGATTTCCGGAAAGCGCACGGAGACCGGCAGCCGGGTCCAGCGTTCGCCGGCATCATCGCTGCGGTAGATCTCGCAATTCTCGTAGCCGACCAGAATCACGTCGGGGTCGTGCGGATGGAACAGCACCGACCACACCGGAAGACCGTGATCCGGCACGTTCACCTTTTCCCAGTGCTCGCCGCGGTCAGCGCTGCGATAGGGGCCCGATTGGGTCCCGGCATAGACGATCTGGGGCTTTTGCGGATGCACCGCCAGCGCCCGTATCGCCGGCATATCGGGTAGCCCGCGCGCCAGCGGTTCCCATTCGTCATTGCCGTCGGCCATGCGGAACAGGCCCGAATCGACGACCCGGCCGCGACCGGTCTCGCCGGCCAGTCCCAGATAGATGTATGATGCCTGCTCGTTCTTTCCGTTGCTGGTCATTTGATCGTTCCTCCTCGCCTGCTACGCGATCTCACCGAACCACATTACAGCTACCATCGCCCCCGCGAAAGCGGGCGCCCAGCGCTTGCCCCTGGCCTGAATAGGGGGCGACTTCTGGGTGCTGGGGCCCTGGATTCCCGCTTTCGCGGGAACGACGAATAGGGCACGAACCGGCCTCCCCGCGTTACTCGAATTGCATGCTGATTGTCTCGGCGACAAGAGCCGGGCGCGCGGCCCCTTCGACCTCCATCGTGCTTTCGGAGGTGATGCGCACCCCGCCGCCCTCGACCGGCTCGACCGATTTGATCTTCTGCCGGAGGCGGATGCGCGAGCCGGCCGGCACCTGGCCGGTAAAACGCACCCGGTTCGAACCGTAATTGAGGCCGCGCGAGCGCTTTTTGACCCGATAGATCGTCGCCGCGAGGCGGGGCACCAACGACAGGGTCAGATAGCCGTGGGCGATCGTCTTGCCGCCCGGCATCTCGCGCTTGGCGCGCTCGACATCGACATGGATCCACTGATGGTCGCCGGTTGCCTCGGCGAATTTGTCGATGATCGCCTGGTCGATGGTAAACCAGTCGCTGACCCCGATCTCCTTGCCGATAAATTGGTCGATATCGGTCGGCCGCTCGACCTCGATCATCCTTTTCCTCTCTTTGGCATTGGCGCTGCGCCCACCCCGGTGTTTCCTCTCGTGAAGAGAGATTAGGAGCCCCGTCCCGCGGCCGCAACGGATGCGCTACAGCAGATGCGCTACACCAAGATCGCGCTCTTGACGTTTGGCGCCGGCCTGATCCTCGGGCTGGTCGTCGTCGTCGTCGAGATCGACCCGCTCGACCGCGCCGCGAGTGGGCTGATGGCGCTGGGGCTGGCCGGGATTCCGCTCGGCATGATCGCCGACTGGCGGCTGGCGACCAAGGCGGCGCCAAAGCCGGTGAAAAAGCGCGCGAAGACCCCGACCCGGCGTGCTGCCGCGTCGCAGCCGCGGCGGACGCCGAAGCCAAGCAAACCGGCCCCGCCGAAGCGATAGGATGACGCGAGGGGCGCCACCGTACTAGGATCGGCGGCGGAGCAGGCGGCGGGCGCGCCGCGAACCTGATGCGGAGGAAGACCTATGGCGAAGAACAAGATCGCGATCGTCGGCGCGGGTGCCGTCGGCGGCTATGCCGGGGCGCATATGGTGCAGGCCGGCGAGGACGTAACCTACATCGACCCGTGGCCGGAAAACGTCGAAGCGATCCGCAAGGACGGTCTGAGGATCACCCATATCCGCGACGTCGAGCCGTTCACGGTCAAGCCGCGCGCGCTGCATCTGACCGAAGCGCAGCAGCTCGCCAAAGAGGCGCCGATCGACATTGCCTTTGTCTGCATGAAATCCTACGACACCGCCTGGGCCACTACTCTGATCAAGCAATACCTGGCGCCGACCGGCTTTATCGTCTCGTTGCAGAACTGCATGAACGAGGAAACCATCGCCGGCATCGTCGGCTGGGGCAAGACCCTGGGTTCGATCGCCAGCTCGATCACCGTCGAGCTGCACGCGCCGGGCGAGGTACGACGCGCCGCCGGTAAATCGGGCTCGCGCCACACCGTCTTTCGCGTCGGCGAGGTCCATGGCCGCATTACCGACCGGGCGAAGGAGGTGTGCCGCCTCGTCGGCTATTCCGACAGCGCGATGGTGACCGAGAATTTGTGGGGCGAACGCTGGTCTAAGCTCGTGACCAACGTCATGGGCAACGGGCTGTCGGCCTGCACCGGGATGATCACCCGCGACATGATCAAGAACGACGCGATCCGGCACTTCTCGACCCGGCTCGGCAGCGAGGCGATCCGCGTCGGCCAGGCGCTCGGCTACACCTTCGACGAAGTCAGCCACATGGACCCGGAGACGATCGCCCGCGCCGGCGAGGGCGACGCCGCCGCGACCCGCGAGATCGACGAGCACCGTCTCGCCGAGGCCAGCCGCGCCGGCGGGGGCGAGCATCGCCCGTCGACCGGCCAGGACATGTTCAAGGGGCGGCGCACCGAGATCCAATTCCTGAACGGCTTTGTCGTCAAAAAGGGCGACGAGGTCGGAATTCCGGCGCCGACAAACAAGATCCTGACCGACATCGTAACTCGCGTCGAGCGCGGCGAGCTGAAACCCGACCCCAAGCACATCACCGATCTGCGGCTGAACTGAGGACGATCCACGGATCGTCGTCATGACCGGGCCGAGCTGGTCATCCACGCTACTTCGCTGAATTGAGGACGTGGATGGCCGGAACAGGTTCGGCCATGACGGAGCCGTTGAAAACGCTAACCGGGAGGCAGCTTATGCTCGCTGTCGTCAACACCCCCAACGGTGCCGCGCCGGCCGAGGTCCGCGAGGTGCCGGAACCGACGCTGGCGCCAAACGAGGCGCTGGTCGAGGTGCATACCTTTTCGTTGAACCGCGGCGAATTGCGGCTGATGCAGACGCGGCCCGAAGGGTGGCGGCCGGGGCAGGACATCGGCGGGGTCGTGCTGCGGGCCGCGGCCGAGGGCACCGGCCCGCCGGCCGGCACCCGCGTTGTCGCCCTGACCGACAATGCCGGCTGGGCGCAGCGCGCCGCGGTGCCGGTTCACCGCCTGGCGGCGCTCCCCGACAATGTCAGCTTCGAGCAGGCGGCGGCGTTGCCGGTCGCCGGGCTGACGGCGCTTCGCACCTTGCGCCACGGCGCGCCGTTGCTGGGAAAGCAGGTGCTGGTGACCGGTGCCGCGGGCGGCGTCGGCCATATGGCGGTGCAGATCGCCGCGCGATCGGGGGCCCGTGTCACCGCGATCGTCGGCTCGGCCGAGCGCGGTCGACACCTTCGCGGCGCCGAGACGGTCGTCGATGGCATCGACAAGGCAGAGGCGCGGTTCGGGCTGATCCTCGAAGCCGTGGGCGGGGCATCGCTCGCCGCGGCGATTGCGCGGATCGAGCCAAAAGGGACGATCGTCATTTTCGGGAATTCGTCGGGCGAGCCGACCCCCGTCAACTTCCGCGACTTCGCCGAGCATCCCAACGCCCGCATCCAAAGCTTTTCGTACTTTACGTCCGAGGCGGAAGAGCGGTTCGCGCCGGACTTGGCTCTGCTGGCGTCGCTGATCGCCGACGGCTCGCTCGACCCGGCGCTGGTCGTGAGCGGCTGGTGCGATCTGGCGAAGATCGGTCCCGAATTGCGCGACCGCCATATCGCCGGCAAGGCGGTATTTCGGGTCGAGCGCGGCTGACGCCCAACGACAACCGGAGGTGGCGAATGGCGGCTGATCGCATCCATTTGAGCGTCGCGGAGGCTCGCGAGCATTCCGAACGCGCGTTGCGCGGCATCGGCTACGACGCCGAGGAGGCCCGCATCCTCGCAGACCACACGATCGACGCGGCGTTGTGCGGTTACGAATATTCGGGTTTGGCGAAGATCCTGAACATCCCCGAACACCGCCGTTTCAAGCGGACGCGCCGGCCGCTGAGCGTGGTGCGCGAAACCGAGGTTTCGGTGCTGTACGACGGCGGCAACAATGTCGGCATGCTTGCGATGTACCATGCCGCGCGCGCCGCAATCGCCAAGGCCGAAGCGCGCGGCTTTGCGGTCGTCGGCGTAACCAACAGCTGGATGAGCGGGCGCAGCGCCTATTATTGCGAGATGATCGCCACCGCCGATCTCGTCGGCATCCATACCGCGAGTTCGTCGCGCAGCGTGGCGCCGTTCGGCGGCGCCCGCGCCGTGCTGGGCACCAATCCGATCGCCTTTGGCATGCCGTCCTCGCGGGGGCCTGTGGTTCTCGACATGGGCACCTCGGCGTTCATGGGGACGGAGCTGGCTTTGCGCGAGCGGCTGGGGCAGTTGCTGCCCGAAGGCGTGGCGATCGATCCGGACGGCCAACCGACCCGCGACCCGACCGCGGCTCGACTCGGCGCTCTACTGCCGTTTGGTGGCTACAAAGGCTACGGACTCGGATTTATCGTCCAGGCACTGGGGGTGCTCGCCGGTTCGGGCATGGACCCCGACGGCGACGACGGCTACCTATTTGTCGTGTTCAAGCCCGATCTGTTGGTGCCGCTCGACGAGTTCAAGCGCGAGGTCACAGCGCTGATCGACCGCGTCAAGAGCGTCCGGCGCGCTCCCGGTGTCGAGGAGATCCGTATTCCCGGCGAACGCGGATTCAAGAGCCGCAATCGCCTGCTGCGCGAGGGCATCGATGTCGACCGCCCAATTTATGACGCGCTGGCGGCGCTGCACGGCTGATTACCGGGCCGGGTTTTGCGCCGCGAGCATACTTTCGTTCAAGGCTGTTGGCGGCGGTATACCCCGGCGCCGCCGGCGATCACCGCCAGTCCGGATCGCGGCGATACGCGCGTCGGCAGATTGACGCCCAACCTTGCCGCGCCGGCGCAGCGGCGAAGCGTCCCCAATCCGCCGGTGATCGTAACGCCGCCCCAGCCGCTCGTCAGGGCATAAATTCGCCCGCGCCGATCCTAAAATCACCGTGCTCACAGTCTCAATTTTGCCACGTCTGCTCGCGAGCGGCGATTTGACCGCGCGTTGCGGCTTGATCGTCCTCGCTGCGGTTGACATCGAGACGATCTTCGACGACGACAAGTGGGGCGGCGTCGCCAGACAATTGAAGGCCGCTTGATTGGCGCGCCGGCGCCGAGGGGTGAGGGGAAGAGGGGGAAAGTTGGCGCTCCGCAGCGGCCGTCCGCCGGCCATACGTGACGAGCCGATCGCGATCGTCGGAGCCTCCTGCCGTTTTCCCGGGGCGGACGGCCTCGAAAAATTTTGGCAGCTGCTCGTCGCCGGCGCCGATGCTATTGGCACGGTCGATCCGGGACGATGGGCCACCCGGTTTTTCTATCACCCGGATCGCGGCGAGGCCGGCAAGAGTTACACCTGGGCCGCCGGTTTGATTGACGGCGTCGACCGGTTCGAGCCGTCCTTTTTCGGCATTTCGCCGCGCGAAGCGATGCAGATGGACCCGCAACAGCGAATTCTGCTGGAGCTGGTCTGGCATGCCTTTGAGGATGCCGGCGTCCCGCCGAGCCGCTACGGCGGAAGCGACGCGGGTGTCTATATCGGCGCGTCGGCGACCGATTATTCCGATCTGCGGCTCGGCGACCCGGCCGGCGCCGATTCGTATTTCATGACCGGAAATGCACTGAGCATCCTCGCCAACCGCATCTCCTACGTCTTCGATTTGCGTGGCCCAAGCCTTGCCGTCGACACCGCCTGCTCGTCATCGCTGGTCGCCCTGCACCATGCCTGTGAAGCGATCAGGGCAGGGCGGATTTCCAGCGCTATTGTCGGCGGCATCAATCTGTTGCTGACCCCCTACCCGTTTCTCGGCTTCTGCCGCGCATCGATGCTGTCGCGCCGTGGGCGATGCTTTGCATTCGACGAGCGCGCCGACGGCTATGTGCGCTCCGAAGGCGCCGGCGTGGTCATTGTCAGGCCGCTCGCCGATGCGGTCGCGGCCGGCGATTCGATCCGCGCGGTGATTCTGGCCACCGGCTCTAATTCGGACGGCCGGACGATTGGCCTGTCGTTGCCGAGCGAGGCCGCGCAGACCGCGCTGCTGCAATCCGTCTATCACCATGCCGGCATCGCGATCGACGATCTCGCCTTGCTCGAGATGCACGGTACCGGAACCCCGGCGGGAGATCCGGTGGAAGCCGCCGCCGTCGGGCGCGCGCTCGGAACAAGCCGGCGCGAGCCGTTGCCGATCGGCTCTGTTAAAACCAATGTCGGCCATCTCGAACCGGCGTCTGGGATGGCGGGCCTCCTGAAGGCGGCGCTGGCGCTCGACCGCGGCGTCGTGCCGCCGACCCTGCATTGTGAAACCCCGAATCCGGGGATCGACTTCGCGGCATTGAAACTGCGGCTGGTGCGCGAGGCCGAGCCGATCGCCATCGCGAGAGAGCGCCGCGTTGCCGGGGTGAATTCGTTCGGGTTTGGCGGAACCAATGCGCATACCGTTCTTGCTGCGCCGCCGCCCGCCCGGGTTGCGGCGTCGGCTGCGGCCCTGACTTCGCCGCTGGTGATTTCTGCCGCCACCGAGACCTCGCTGCGCGAATTGGTTGTCGGTTGGCGACAGCTCCTGAAAGAAACGCCGACCGAGCGGCTGCCGGGATTGATGCGCGCCGCCGCCCACGGGCGCGATCACCATCGCCACCGCCTCGCAGCCCTAGGCCGGGACGGGTCGGCTGTTTCCGCATCGCTCGAGCGCTTTCTCGAAAATCAGGGGACGCCGGGATTGGTGACCGGAACGTCCGTCTCGGGGGGCAAGCTCGCCTATGTGTTTTCCGGCAATGGGGCGCAGTTTGCCGGGATGGGTCGGCCGGCATTGCGGGCCAATGCGGCGTTTCGCGCCGCTGTCGAAGGCGTCGACGAAGTTTTCCGTGACGCTCTGGGCTGGTCGGTCGTCGAACGCATCGATCGCGGCGTCGACACCGCATCGTTGGAACGGGCCGACATCGCCCAACCGCTGCTGTTCGCGATCCAGGTCGGCATTGTCGGCGCCTTGGGCGCGCTCGGGATCGGCGCTCAGGGTCACATGGGCCACAGCGTCGGAGAGATCGCCGCCGCCTGGGCAGCCGGCGCGTTGCCGCTCGCCGACGCCGTTCGTGTCGTGATCACGCGCAGCCGTTGCCAGCAGCGTACCCAGGGCACCGGCCGCATGGCGGCGCTGGCGCTCGGCGCTGACGCGGCCCGAGGCTTTCTCGCCGAGATCGGCAGTGCGGCCGAGATCGCGGCGTTCAATGCCGCGCATTCGGTAACCGTCTCGGGAACCGCCGCCGAGATCGAGTGCGTTGCCGCTGAAGCCCACCGCCGCGGGCTATGGTGCCGTTCGCTCGATCTCGATTTTGCCTTTCATTCGGCGCTGATGGAGCCTATTCGCGACGAACTGCGGGGCAGCCTCGTGGGCCTGTCGTCGCTCTCTCCGGCGGCGAGACTGGTGTCGACCGTTACCGGGGCTGCCGTGGAAAACGAACAGCTCGACGCCGAACATTGGTGGCGGAACATCAGGAACCCGGTGCGCTTTGCCGAAGGGGCCGCGGCGCTGATCGGCGAGGGCTATCGCATCTTCGTCGAAATCGGGCCGAGCCCGATCCTGCATGCCTACCTGACCGACGGATTGCGCGTGGCGGAGGCCGAAGGCCGGGTTGTCGCGAGCCTGATGCGCGACGACCGCGATGCCGACCCGTTTCCCGAGATCGCCGCGCGATGCTATGTGGCGGGTGACCTGGCGTCGGCAGCGCTCTTCGACGGTGATGCCGATCCCCGCGGCCTGCCGCTTTATCCGTGGGACCGCGGGCACTTCTGGTTCGACAAGACGGTTGAGGCGGCCGAGCCTGAGAACCCGCCTTTCGATCACCCGCTGCTCGGGTTCCGACAATCGGGTCCGCTACCCTATTGGATCAATCACCTCGACGACCAGGTGCTGCCGTGGATCGCCGACCATGCGGTCGAAGGGCTAGCGGTCTTTCCGGCTGCTGCGATCGTCGAGACGGCGCTCGCCGCCGCCCGCTGGCGCTGGCCGGATGCCAGGGTGCTGGAGGCCTTCGATGTCGAAGTGCGGCGCCCACTGCCGTTCGACAAGGGGCGGATGCGCGAGTTGCGCACGGCACTCGTCTCCGAAGACGGCGACTGGGAATTGGCGAGCCGCCCCCGGCTGTCGAACGAGCCGATGACGATCCACGCGGTCGGCCGTATTGCCGCCTTCAGCGAAGCACGAGCCGGCATGCAATGGGCCGACTCACCTGCGATCGATCAAATCGACGGCGGCAGTCTTTATCGGATCGCTGGCGATCTGGGGCTGAATTACGGCGGCTGCTTTCGCACGGTCGAACACGTCGCGGTGTTCGGACCGGACCGTGCAGTCGTGCATCTCGATCCGGCCGCGATCAACGAGTCGCTCGACACCTATCTATTGCATCCGGCGTTGCTCGACGGCGCGCTCCAAGGCCTGCTGGCATTGCTCGCTCTAGGCGGGAGAGAGCCGACGGGGACGAGTTTTTTGCCTTGGCGCTTTGGGAGAGTGCGGCTGATCGCGCCGTTCGGACGCCCCTGCCGCACCGCCCGGCTGCGCCTGACGCAAATCGGGGTCAGATCGGCCGCGGCGGATTTGGAGCTTTATGATGCAGCAGGCGGGGTCCTCGCCGAGCTGACGGATTGTTGGTTTCGCCGCATCGAGCTTGGCCGCAGAGAGTCGGGCGCCGAGCGCATGTTTCGTGTCGATCTCGTTCCCGCACCTCTCGGCGAGGGCAAATCTCCGTTTGCGCCGGAAAACACCGGCCGATCCCTGGCTCGGCTCGCCGCCTCGCGGGGGTCCGATCCTGAACGCCGCGAGCAAGCGCAGCTGCTCGACGCCTTGATCGGCGCCGTGGCCGGCCAAGTGCTCGGTGAGTGGGTCGCGTGCGGACAGGCTTTTTCGATTGATGAACTCGTCGCGCGGGAAGCGATCGCGTCCTCCTCGACCGGGCTTGCCGAAACTCTATTGCGCTCCCTCGAAGGTCTCGGCGGCGCGGTAGAGGTCGATGGCGGATGGCGGATCGAAGCGGAAACCGATCTGCCTGACCCCAGTGAAATCTGGCGCCTGCTGCTGGCCGAGGCGCCGGATTTGGTGGCCGAACTGGCGCTCGTGGGCACAGCGTTTGATAACCTGCCGCGCATCCTCCTCGCGGGGCCGGGTCCATCGCACGACGCGCCGACGATGGTCGAGCACCTGCTGCAAGCGTCGCCGGCCAGTGCTGACGGCATCGCTTTGCTGAGCGACACGCTGCGCACGATCGCCGGCGGCTGGCCGGCCGCGCGGCCGTTGCGCATTCTCGAGATCGGCGCCAACAGCAATGTCACCCGCCGCCTTCTGCAATGCCTGGCACAGACCCCGGCCACGGTCGCTTATCTGGCGACAAGCGCCGATCCCGAGCAGATCGAGCGGCTCGCGGCGATGACGCGGACCTTTGTCGGCGCTTCGTCATATGGCTGGGCGCCGGGAGAAGCCGGCGAGGCGATCAACAACGCCCGGTTCGATGTTGTTGTGGCGGCTAATGCCTGCGCGCGCTTGCACCTCAATCGCGGGTCAGTCGTCGAGCTGCGCGATCTGCTGGTCCCGGGAGGGCTCTTTCTTGCAATCGAGCCGGAGCCCAATGCGCTCTGGGACACCGTGTTTGGGCAGACGGCCGATTGGTGGCTGCCGGACCGCTCGGGCGGCGCCGTGTCGCCGCTGCGCTCGGGCGAGGAATGGCAGGCTGAACTCGCGGGCGCAGGGTTCGGCTCCGCCGGCGCTGCGTCGATCGGTGCGGCGCCATGGCCATGCGCGGCGTTCTGGGGCAGTGCCCCGTCTTCCGCCGAACCTCTCACTGCAGCGGCCGCGGAGCCTCGCGTCATCTCGCTGGTCGGCCACGCCACCCGATTGCGAGCCGCGCTACTGGACCGGCTCGGGGCCGCGGGACATCGCGTAACCATAGTGCAACCGAGCGACGAGCCGGCGGTACCCAGCTACCTGAACGGACGGGACGACGCCCAAGAGATCGTGCTTTTCCTGTGCGAAGAACCGGGCGGCGAGATAGCCGCTGCACAGCGGATCGCGACGGCGGCTCGGATCGCGCATACGGCGGCCGAACGGGGCGCCGCGCTTTGGTTGGTCACCTGCGACGCCCAGCAGGCTAGCCCGGCCGCGCCAGAGACTGCCGGGTTTCTCGGGGCTGAGTTGTGGGGCTTCGCGCGCGTGCTCGCCAATGAACTGCCGCGGCTGTCGCTACGGCTCATTGATTTGGCCGGTGCCGTAAACGCCGATTTGCGCGCCCGGCAGATCGTCGCCGAGATATCGGTTCCAACGCCGGAAACCGAAATCGTGTGGACACCGCAGGGACGCGGTGTGCTGCGGCTGCGCCCCGGATTGCCGCCGCGCCTGTCGTCGCGGGAGAACGCCGGCGCGCTGACGTTGGCGGGCGGCCGCTCCGGCGGGCTCGATGCGCTGGGATGGAAACTGTGCGAGCCTCGGCCGCCGGGCCCGGGCGAGGTCGAGATCGAGGTGCATGCCGCCGGTCTCAACTTTCGCGATGTCATGTGGGCGATGGGGCTGTTGCCCGAAGAGGCGCTGGTCGACGGTTTTGCTGGCCCCAATTTCGGGCTCGAATGCGCCGGGATCGTCAGCGCGGTCGGGGCGGAGGTCGAAGACCTCAAGGTCGGCGACCGAGCCATGGCGTTCGCGCCGGCGTCGCTCGGCACCCGCGTCGTCACCGTCGCCAGCGCGGTCGCTCCAATCCCGCCGCAACTCGGCTTTGCCGCCGCGGCGACATTGCCGGTCGCGTTCGTCACCGTCATTTATGCCCTCGGTAATCTGGCGCAGCTCGAACCCGGCGAAACCGTGCTGATCCATTCCGCTGCCGGCGGCGTGGGGCTCGCCGCCATTCAGTACGCCCGGCATCGCGGCGCGGTCGTCATCGCCACCGCCGGGTCCGCGGTCAAGCGGGCGTTTTTGCGGCTCGCCGGCGCCGACCATGTGCTCGATTCGCGGGATCTCGGATTTGCCGACGCGATCCGCCAGATCACCGGTGGGGAAGGCGTCGACATCGTCCTCAACTCGTTGAGCGGCGACGCGATGGAGCGCAGCCTCGAGGTGCTCAAGCCGTTCGGGCGGTTCCTCGAGCTCGGCAAACGTGATTTCTATCTCAACCGACGGCTCCATCTGCGACCGCTTCGCCAGAACGTCTCGTATTTCGCGATCGATGTCGACCAGCTGCCGTTGCGGCGGCCGGCGCTCGCCCGGTCCTTACTGGGAGAAATCTCGGCGCTGTTGGTCGAGGGGGCGATCCGGCCATTAGCGCACCGGGTCTTTCGGTTTTCCGAGATCGACGACGCTTTTCGCTTGATGCAGTCGTCGGGCCATATCGGCAAGCTGGTGCTGGTCCCCGACGCCGATGTCGAACTGCCGCTGCGCGAACCGCCGCAATTTGTGGCGCGCGGCGACAGCACCTATCTCGTCACCGGCGGGGTCGAAGGGTTCGGCTTCGAAGCGGCGCGCTGGCTCGCCGCGCACGGCGCCGGCGCCATCGCATTGCTCGGCCGGCGCGGGCGCGAGACGCCTGGATGCGAGGAACGGGTCGCCGAGCTGAAGGCGATCGGCGCCGAAGCCCAAATCTATCGCGTTGACGTCGCAGATCGCGCGTCGCTAGCGGTGGTGCTGGACCATATTCGCGCGACGCAGCCGCCGCTGCGCGGCGTCGTCCACGCGGCGTCTGCGATCGACGACCGTCTGACCGCCGATATCGACCAGGCCGGCATCGGCCGCGTGCTGCGCCCCAAGATCGACGGCGCCTTGGCGCTCGATGCACTGACGAGAGACGATCCGATCGAGCTGTTTTGGCTGTTTTCCTCGGCGACCACCCTGCTCGGCGCCCCCGGGCAAGGCGCTTATGTCGCGGCAAACATGGCGCTCGAGGCGCTGGCGCGGCGTCGGCATGCCGAGGGGCGGCCGGCATTGGCGGTTCTCTGGGGACCGATCGAGGACGCCGGCTACCTGGCGCAGCGCGCCGAAGCGCGCGAGGCGCTGGCGCGCCGTCTCGGCGCCAAACCAATCCCAGCGGCGCAAGCCTTGGCGGCGTTGCCGGCGATGTTGGCGAGTGGGTTGCCGGTTGTCGGTTGCGCGGATGCGAATTGGACCGACGCAAGACGCTTTCTGCCGGTATTGGCCGCTCCACTGTTTTCCGAGATCCGATATCGAGGCGAATTGTCGGCCGGCGACGAGGCGCTCGCCGATCGGCTACGCAGCCTCGATCCCGAGGAGGCGCTGAACCTCTTGAAAACCGTCGTTGCGGAGGAGGCGGCGCGCATCCTGAGATTGCCCGCGGACAATGTTGATTTGGCGCACCCGCTGTCGCAGATGGGCATGGATTCGCTGATGGCGGTCGAGCTGAGGCTGGCGCTCGAAGCGAGGCTGAGGATCGATCTGCCGCTGGTGTCGCTGACCGAGGGGACGAGCGTCGCATCGATCGCGGCCCGGCTCGGCGGCGCGCTCGCAACCGGGGCGCCTGACGCCGAGGTCGCTGCCTTGGCGGCGCGGCACGAACCCATGCGAGACACGGCGGCCGAGATAGGGCAGGACCGCGCCGAACCGAAGGTGGCGGCGGAGTAGCCCGGTGGCGCCGGGGCGCAACCTGTTCGGTCTGTCGCCACAGGCGAAGGCGCGCCTCCTGGAAAAAGTGTCGGCCGCCGCCCCAAAGCGAGCCTCCGCGAGAAGCGCCGATCGCGGCGGCTTGCGCGCGATCGGCGATGGCGGCCGGCTCAGTGCAGCGCAGCTCGAAGGCGCCAAGGAAATCCGCATGATCCGCGAAGCAGCCGAATTTCTCGGCATCGCCGATCCGTTTTTCCGCGTGCATGACGGCGTCGCCGGCGCCGACACGGTTATCGACGGCAAACGCTACGTCAACTTTGCGTCCTACAACTACCTCGGACTGAACGGGCATCTGGAAATCGCCGAAGCGGCCAAGGCGGCGATCGACCGTTGGGGCACCTCGGTTTCAGCGAGCCGGCCAGTCTCGGGCGAGCGGCCGGTTCACCGCGACCTCGAACGAGCACTGGCGAGGATACACAGCGCCGAAGACAGCGTCGCCCTGGTCGGCGGTCATTCGACAAACGTCACCTTGATCGGGCATCTGCTCGGCCGCGACGACGTGATCGTCCACGACGCGCTGATCCACAACAGCATCGTCGAGGGCGCCAGGTTGTCGGGAGCGCGTCGTGTTCCGTTTCCCCATCTCGATCACGAGGCCGCCGACCGGCTGCTCGCCACGGCGCGGCCGCGCAACGGCCACGCGCTGCTGGTCATCGAAGGCCATTACAGCATGGACGGCGACGTTCCCGATCTGCCGGCCTTTATCGCCACGGCAAGACGGCATCGCGCCTGGCTGATGGTCGACGAGGCGCACGCGCTCGGCGTTCTCGGTGCGCGCGGCTTTGGCACCGCCGACCATTTCGGCGTCGACCCGGCCGAGGTCGACATCTGGATGGGGACGCTCAGCAAGAGCCTCGTCTCCTGCGGCGGCTACATCGCCGGGCGAGCCGAGCTGATCGACTATCTGAAATTGGTCCTTCCCGGTTTTGTGTTCTCGGTTGGAATGGCGCCGCCGACAGCGGCTGCAGCGCTGGCCGCGCTGCAAATTCTAGAGCGCGAGCCCGAGCGGGTGCGGCGGCTTAGTGAACGGGCAGCGCTGTTCCTGCGACTGGCGCGCGAGGGCGGGCTCGATGTCGGCGGCTCGATCGGCGCCTCGATCGTGCCGGTCATCACCGGCGGGTCGATCCGCGCCGGCCGGCTGGCACACGCGATGTTCAGCCGCGGTGTCAACGTTCAGCCGATCCTCTATCCCGCCGTTCCCGAGCGCGCGGCGCGGCTGCGGTTCTTTCTGACCGCCGAACACAGCGAGGAACAGGTCCGCGAAGCGGTGCGCATTCTGCTCGAAGAGAGCGGGCGGGTCGCGTCGGAGCCGACCGATTTCGCCGCCGTCATGCGCCATCTCGGCCGAAGGGCATTGTCGGCGGGCTAGCGCCGACCGGGGCCCATCGCAAGATCCGCGATCAAGCCATCGACCGCCGCAAAATGTTCGTCCCAGCGCGGCGGCCGCCAGTCGGCCAAGCGCTGTAGCTGCGCCTCGCGCCGCGGCGAGGGTGTCGCGGCATAGTCGAGGATCGCCCGGCGCCAGGCGACGCCGTCGAGCGGGTCGATATATTCCGGCGCATCGTCGCCGATCTCGCGAAACACCGGGATGTCGCTGGCCAGCACCGGGACGCCGAGCGCCAATGCTTCGACCAGCGGGAAACCGAACCCCTCGGCAAAGGACGGCAGCAGCAGGGCCCGCGAATTTTTGACCAGACGAGCGGTTTCGCTGTCGGATAAAGCGCTGCGCTCCGACACGATGCCGCGCAGGGCCGGGCAACGGTCGAGCAGGTCGACCGTGTTCTCGACTTCCCAGCCGCGGCGGCCGATCAGCACCAGCGCCGGCGTTTCGCCACCCCGCTGTGCCACGAGGTCGCGCCACAAATTGAGCAGCAACAGATGATTTTTGCGCGCCTCGATCGTGCCGAGGCAGACGAAATACGGCCTCTCCAGCGAGGCCGGCATGGTCGCGGCGAGCGGCGGCAGCTCTACTCCAAACGGCGCCGTCAGCAGGCGCGGGCGGGCGCCGACGCGCTCGATATAAGGTCGGAGGGCGTCGCCGGTCGCTCTCGATGGGACGATCACGGCATCGGCCAGCACAACGGCGGTATCGATGCGGCGGCGATGCCGGGCGTCCTGGCCGGGACGCGCGTATTCAGGAAACTCGATCGGGATCAAGTCATGGATCAAGCAGACAAACGACATGCCGCGCCGCCGCTTGAGCCGGGCGATCAGCCGACGCTTTTCGAGATGGTGGTGCGACACCAGCAGATAGACAGGTTTGTCCGCCGCCGCTCCCGCCGGCACGCCAAAGGCACGGCGCCCCAGGCGGGCGAGTCGCAGCCGCAGGGCTGCCCACCCGACCCGACCGCGGCGCCGTACACTCGCCCCGTCGCGCCATAACGCGGCGAGCCCCGCGACATAGCGCTCCACTACCGGCTGCGGCAGCAGCGCCCAACCGCCCCAGCGGGTCGCTCGGACAAAACATACCGGTGCCGTGCCGGCGATCAGCCGTCGAGCGTAGGCGAGCTCGACACGATCGATGCCGGTCGGGGTCACCTGCCCGGCGCGGGTGATCAGGCGTGAAACATCGAAGACGATCACGGCGGGTGCCGCGGCTGCCGCGCCACGACGGGCATCCGAATGTCAGCAGAGGCCGTCGATGTAGTCGCTGACGCCGCTTTCGAGCGTGTGGAACGGCGCGGTAAAGCCGGCGGCGCGGAGTTTGCTGATGTCGGCCTTGGTGAAATATTGATATTGCGCGCGCAATGCGGCAGGCGTGTCGACAAAGCGAATGTCCGGTTCGCGGCCAAGCCGCGCATAGACCGCGACCGCAAGGTCGAGAAAGCTGCGCGCCGTGCCGGTGCCGACATTGTAGAGGCCGCTGACCGATGGCGTCTCGAGCAGCCAACTGACGACCGCGCGGCAGTCCTTGACATAGACAAAATCGCGCAGCTGCCCGCCGTCGGCGTATTGCGGATTGTGCGAGCGGAACAGCGTTACCGCCTCGCCGGCGCGGATCACCGGCACGATCTTAGCGACCATCGACTGCATAGGACCCTTGTGAACCTCGTTCGCGCCATAGACGTTGAAAAACTTGAGCCCGGCCCATTGCGGCGGCGTCGGCAGACCGCGCGTCACATCGTCGATCAAGCGGCGATCGACGACATGTTTGCTCCAGCCATAGGCATTGAGCGGACGAAGCTCGGCGAGCGCCGATGGGTTCTCGTCATCGGCAAAGCCGTCGCTGCCGTCGCCATAGGTCGCGGCCGACGAAGCATAAATAAAGCGGGTCTGATTGGCCGCGCACCACCGCCATAAATCCAGCGTGAGGCGAATATTGTTCGCGACGTAACGATCGATATCGGGCTCGGTCGTCGTCGAGATCGCGGCCATATGAACGACCGCCGCGACCCTGCCGCCGTTATGCGCGAGCCAGTCGAACAGAGTGTCCGGCCGGACAAGGTCATGCAACTGGGCAGCCGCTATGTTGCGCCATTTGCCGTCCTGGCGCAGCAAGTCCGCGATGACGACGCGCAACCCCGCCGCGGCCAGATCGTAGACGATGTGCGAGCCGATGAACCCCGCGCCACCGGTGACGAGGATCAGGTCGTCGTCGCGCAGATGCTGGATCATCAGTTATTATGCGCGCCTGCGGCAGTGGTGGCCAAGCCTCGCCGCAGCGCAGGTTCTGCGGTTTGCCGCCGTCACCCGGGAAGCGCTGCTGGTTAGACCACTTGCAATTCCGGCGCGATCAGGCGTGATGCGTAGACGCCTGTCCATCCCACCGGATCGAGCCAGCCTTTTTCGTTGCGCGGTGGCCGGATCGCGCGAATGTGGGCGTTGATGATTTCCGAAAGATCGCGGATCGGGTGCGGTGGGTCAAACTCGGTCGACCAAAAAAAGCGCACGCCTTCACGGGCCTCGTGCTTGGCGACGAGGCAATTCGGCGCGCCGCCCGCCCGGCTGTACAGCCCGACAGCCGAGTAACGTTCTTGATGGCTGACGATCATCACCCCTTCGGTTCCAGAAAAGGCATACTTCATCGCCGAATACCAGCGACACAAGACCGCCAATTCCGGCTCCGTAAACTCGTAGTTGCTCAGAGAAGTCGACAGTGCACCGTCTACCCGCAGCGGCGTTCCTCGCATCGCCAACGGAAACGGTAGGATGTTCGTATGTTCGGACGCGTGTTCCACTTTGCCCCCACCTCGCAGGCCACGCAACCGGCGGCCATGTCCCCGTCTTCCCGCTTCAGCCGCACGCCGCCGAGAAGCACTCGCTTCGACACCATCGGGCAGCGTACCAACAGCGAACCGATAAGTCGCAATCTGAGCCACTATTTATCGGCACGCGATCGATACAGCACGCACACCCAATTTCATTAAGGGGAATACTATCGGGTGCAGAGTCCGAGTCAATCGAGGCCGGGCCGGTTTGTGGCTTTTGCACCCGAATGTGACTTTCGAGCAACAGTTGCAAAAAGGCGACAAGTTGTGAAACTTCCGGTTTTGCTGTGGATAAGGGTGTGCGCCCCGTCGGTCGAAGACCCTCCTTGACCCCGCCATGCCGAACCATTGTGCTTAATGCCCGGTGTCCGGGCATATCGCGCCGCTTCGCAGATCGCAGACCCGCGTCGCCGTCAAGGGCGAACAGGGTTGACCTGCAAGCGCGGCTCTGTTATTGAGGGCCGATGGCTTTTGTGTGCGAAAACCTGCGACTTACCGCCTCGGCGCCCTGACGGCCGCCGTTTCAGGTTGTGTTTGTTCCCGCTGAGGGGACCAGTCGATCGCCCGGTTTTCCGCTATGCTGTTCCGCATCATTGACGATTCTGCCGCTTGCGGGGGCCTGTTGAGGGTCGATTCGTGGTGTCGGCTACTGCGACTTAGCGGCGGCCGGCGGCGCTGATCCTTTCCGCCGGCCGCAGGGCCCCCGAATTACCGATTAAGCGGCCGCCGCAGCGGCGGTCATCCCGCACCAGGAGCTCGCGATGTCCAGTATGCCAATCCACAAATACCGCCCATTCGCCCCGATCAACTTGGCCGACCGCCTCTGGCCGGGTCGGGTCATCGACCGCGCCCCGGTGTGGTGCAGCGTCGATTTGCGCGACGGTAACCAGGCATTGGTCGAGCCGATGGGCCCCGACCGCAAACGTCGGATGTTCGAGCTTTTGGTCAAGCTCGGCTTCAAGGAGATCGAAGTCGGCTTCCCGGCTGCGTCGGAAACCGATTTCGCCTTTGTCCGCGAGCTCGTCGAGCAGGATCTCGTTCCCGACGGCGTGACCATCCAGGTGCTAACCCAGGCGCGGCCCGAACAGATCGAGCGCAGTTTTGAATCGATTCGCGGCGCCCGGCGCGCGATCATGCATCTTTACAACTCGACCTCGACCTTGCAGCGCCGTGTCGTCTTTGGTCTCGACAAGGACGGCATCGTCGATATTGCGGTCGGCGCTGCCCGGTTGATCCGCGACCTTGCAGGGCGGATGCCCGAGACCGACGTCGTCTACCAATATTCGCCGGAGAGCTTTACCGGGACCGAGCTCGATTTCGCGGTCGAGATCTGCGAGGCGGTGATGGATGTGTGGCGTCCGACCACCGCAAAGAAAACTATTCTGAACCTGCCGGCGACGGTCGAAATGGCGACCCCCAACATCTATGCCGACCAGATCGAATGGTTCGGGCGCAACATCCGCGACCGCGACAGCATCGTGTTGAGCCTGCACCCGCACAACGACCGCGGCACCGCGGTGGCGGCAGCCGAGCTCGGGGTCATGGCCGGTGCCGATCGGATCGAGGGCACCCTGTTCGGCAATGGCGAGCGCACCGGCAATGTCGACGTTATGACATTGGCGCTCAATCTGTTCAGTCAGGGGGTCGATCCCTGTCTTGTCATCTCCGATATCGACGAAATCGTGCGCACCGTCGAGCACTGCAACCAATTGCCGGTCCACCCGCGCCACCCCTACGCCGGCGAACTCGTCTACACCGCCTTTTCGGGCTCGCACCAGGACGCGATAAAAAAAGGCTTCGAGGCGCTCGAAAAGCGCAACGACTCATTGTGGGAGGTGCCATACCTGCCGATCGACCCCAAGGACCTCGGCCGCAGCTATGAGGCGGTGATCCGGGTCAACAGCCAGTCGGGCAAGGGCGGCGTCGCGTATGTCCTGAAGGCGGACCACGGGCTCGACCTGCCGCGCGGGCTGCAGGTTGAGTTTTCGAAGCGGGTGCAGGAGGTCGCCGACCGTACCGGCAAGGAATTGACCAGCGCGGACATCTGGTCGCTGTTCGAGGCAACGTATCTCGGTCGCGACGGCATCGCCCTCGCCGATTACAGCCTGTTGCCGGAGCCGCGCGCGCCGGAGCGGCGGCGGATCGTCGCGACGGTGCTGGTCGACGGGATCGAGCGCACGATCGAGGGTGTCGGCAACGGCCCGATCGACGCCTTTGTCGACGCGCTGAAGGGCGAATGCGGGATCGAATTGACGGTCGGCGACTATCGCGAGCACGCTTTGGGCGCTGGTGCGGACGCTCAGGCCACCGCCTATGTCGAGATCCGCAACGACCGCGAGGCGACCTTGTGGGGGGTCGGCATCGACGGCAACATTGTCACCGCCTCGCTCAAGGCCGTCGCCAGCGCCGCGACACGCGCCAGATAGCGATATCCGGACCGGCGTCCGCACGCACGATCGAAGGGCGGTCAGAACCTGGTCCTGCGATCGCCTTTTGCACAGGATTGTTAGGTTCGCGGGGCCGCTCTTGGGCCGCGGGCTCGGTTTCGACGGCACGAGACGTTGCCGCATAGCCGTCTGCTCGCCCCGGAGGCCCGTTCTCCGGACCCCCGCGAGCATGCCTCCGATCCTGTCGGTCGCTCTTTATTTGCCCGCCAGGACCCGCTTGCTAAGCCCGCGATACCGCTAATCCTGCAACCGGTTGTAGCGACGAGTTTCAGACGAAATTTAGACTAATTCTTGTCAATATTTGGGCCGCGATCATGCCGCGATATTGCTCAAATCGACCGCGGTGGCGACGAGGCATTTATAAAGTGGAAACCCGGATAATTCTCGCCTGCGAGCGGCCGGCGACGACACGGAGCGTCGAGAGTTGACTGCTATAGGTTCCGAAGCCCGTGGCGTCATATTCGACGATTCGGGAGAGGCGTGGCCGGCTCAGTCCGCCCAACTGGTGGAGCGGCTAGGTCACCGCGCGAACCATGTCGATGTAATAGCCAATGCCGTGAAGAACCTTGGCTTTGTTCACGTCGCGCCGATCCGCGACGTACTGTTAGTTAGATTTGAGCCCACTGTCGTCTGCCCTCTGGCGGCGATAGCGGCTTTTTACGAGATTTCCGCCCATGCCGCGAAACGCCTGATCCTCGCCTATCCGGGAAAGGCGAGCCATCCCGACCGATGCGAGGTCTTCCACGACGTGATCGAAGGGCTTCGGCGGCTGGACGAGGCGGCAAGCCGGACCCGGAATGCCACACGCCCGCCGTGGCTGCAAGGCTCGGCCGCTGATCGCCGGCTGTTGCAACCCAGCCGAGGCCGATTATCCAGGACGAGATCATCCGCCGCGGCCGACCCGCTCGGCTTCAGGCTGCGTAAAACGACCCGCGGCGGCGATTTGTCCGAGAGGTTGTCCCGGCCGCTCGCTGCGATCTCGGCGGATGACGAATGGCTCGGTCGGCTTTTGCGGTTTTGGGGAAATGCCCGCCGAGGCCGGCGTCTACCGTCAAACGAGTCGCTCGACTCGTTGGAGCTGTTAAACATCGCAAGCGGCCGGGCGCACATCGTCGACACCGCCAGCTCAAATCCAGCCGGATATCGCTTTCGACTTTGGGGGGCGGTCAACTCTTATGGGGGCGGATACGCCAATCGCGCGCTTGGTGAGATGCCGGCGGGTTTGATGCGCGATGACGCGATCGCGGAGTATCAGCAGGTGGTCGCCGCCGGAACCCCGAGCTATCACCTGATCGGTCTTGTCGAAAAGCGGCTGTCGTATTCATACGCCCGGCTGCTGCTGCCGCTTGCTCAAGACGGGCGACGTGTCGACCGGCTGATCGTGCTGATCAACGAGCGGCCTCTTCCAGAACTCGATAAGCCGTAGGCTTTCGCCTGCTATCTACCGAGCCAAGCGCAGCTGGTGAAAAGACGGGCGCCCGCGCCCCTTGTTCACGCTGCGGTAAAGTCTGGCCCCTCGCCTTCGCGAAGCCCGCAGCGGGGCGATGGTATCATACCGAGCTCGCTCCCGGATTTCGGGCCGGACAGCGACAGCGAAGCGATCGCCTCGGCTCTCGTCGCGTGGCACAGATGCATGACCGCGTCGCGCCCCTCCGGCGGAAACCAGCCTCTGACGAAACGATGCACGCGAGCGAACCCGTACACCCGTTTTCCCATATAGATCGCCTTTCGCTCGGCGGCGTGCTCCCGATCTGCGGGGTCGTTGCGGATCATCGCGCTATCGTGGTCGAAGGGTCGGCGGCGCAAGGCGACGGCGCGCGCAAATCGCGGCATCACCGCGGCCAGTCGCGGCGAGCCGCGATAGTCCTTTCGTATCCACAAGCCGCCGCCGTGAACGACCTCGCCGCCAAAGCTTGGAATTTCACATTGCACGACAAACCGCGGATCGGCCGGGAGCGGACGTTTAGAGAACCACAGCGTCAGCGATCGGATCAGGTCATAAAAGTCGTCAACAACAAACCGGCGCAGACAATAGGTTGCTACCGGCTCGCTGTTGTGGTTTTGCGCCAGAAGCCAAAAGTCGCCATCGCCGAATTCGACGTGCCGCACGTCGAACGCTTGATTCAGATGACGGTCTCCCTGGGTACGTCGGATCAATCCATAATTTCTGAAATCGGAGAGAATCTGCAAATTTATTCGCGATCGTTTAAGCCACTCTAAACATTTATCTTGTGCCTCTTCGATTTCGAAATGATTCGATCGATCACGGCTCGATTGCACCGCAAATCTCCTTTGTATTTTCTACGAACGGTCGACACTGACCTTCGTCGGAACGACGGTAGATGGGGTTGCGATTAGTCAGTCGTCAGCGACGCCGAATAATTATAATCAGAAGATTTATTATTAAATTACTTAAGACTATGGATAGCTATACAGCAGAAAGGCGTTTGCCGATCGGGCCCTTGATTTCGGTTGCCGAGGCGAAGCGACGCGCGGTCCTACGCAAGTCCGCCGGGCCGATCACGACCGGCGGAGGCGGGGATCACGTGCGGCAAACCGCCAAGCGAATGGGTTCGGACTAACGGTCCCAGGGACAAAAGACACGCGGAATGACCGACAGGGGCCGTAAGGGAGGCGGGGTCCGCGATAGTGCGTTTTACGTATCAGATCGATCTTGATTTGTCAATTTGACAAAATAGCAATGCAGCGCCAGAGCAGAACCCGGCCGTTACGGCGTGATGCCACCCGGTCGGCTCCCCGGTTCCGATAGCCGATTGCCGGCGCCTGCGAACATGCGGCGGTCGGCTTACCGATGACCGAGAAAGTCGCGCCCGCCGGGCGCAAGCGCGCCCAGCGAGCCGGACATGCTCGTCGGCAGCCTCGTCGCCGGTTGTGCTCGGCGGCGACCCTAGCCGCATCTCGAATAATCGCAGCTGGTGCATTGGTCGCAGCCCTCGCTGCGGATCAGCGCCGCCTCGCCGCACTTTGGGCATTGCGCCGGGCGCGGCGGAGCCTGCGGATTGCGCCCGCCGGAGCGGTCGGCGGTCGGAAGGTTGACGACCCTGGCGCCCGCCGCGCGATCCATTCCCACGCCCGGCAGAAAGCCGATCTCGATCATGTGGCGTTCGATGACATCGCCGATCGCCGCCAGCAGCGAGGGCACGTATTTACCGTCCATCCAGGCGCCGCCGCGCGGGTCGAACACCGCCTTCATCTCCTCGACGACAAACGACACGTCGCCGCCGCGGCGGAAGACGGCGCTGATCATTCGCGTCAATGCCACCGTCCAAGCGTAGTGCTCCATGTTCTTCGAGTTGATAAACACCTCGAACGGGCGCCGCCTGCCATCCTGCACGATGTCGTTCAAGGTGATGTAGAGCGCGTGCTCGCTCTCCGGCCAGCGCAGCTTGTAAGTCTGGCCGGGCAATGCCTCAGGCCGGCTGAACGGTTGCGTCATGTAGACGACACCGCCCGCCTCATAGATGTCGGCGGGTTTTGGCGAGACTGCCGGCGCGGGTGGCGGCAAGGGCAGTTCGGGCTGCTGCGGCCCGCGGCGCGCCTCGGCACCGGCCGCGGTCTCGGGCCGGGCGGCGAGCACCGCACCCGTCACCTCGTTTGGCCGGTAGGTCGTGCAGCCCTTGCAGCCGAGCGCATAGGCCTTTCGGTAGACATCCTTGAAGCGCTCGAACGAGATGTCTGCCGGGAGGTTGATCGTCTTCGAAATCGAGCTGTCGATGTGTCTCTGCGCCGCCGCCTGCATGACCAGATGGTCGTCGGGCGACAATACCTGGGCGTCGACAAAATAATCCGGCAGGGGTGCTGCCTCGCCGCGGACCCGGCAGAACAGGCGGTGGGCGTAGTCCTCGACCTCCTCCTCGCGACGGCTGCCGTCGGGCATCAGCACGTGGCGGGTATGGCGAAAGCTGAACACCGGCTCGATCCCGGACGAGACATTGTCGGCAAACAACGAAATCGTTCCGGTGGGTGCCACCGAGGTTAAGAGCGCGTTGCGAATGCCGTGCCGGGCAATCGCGTCGCGCACCTCGGGATCGAGGGCGGCAACCGTCTCGCCCTCGAGGTAACGGTCGCGGTCGAACAGCGGGAACGAGCCTTTTTCCGCGGCCAGCGCCGCCGAGGCCAGATAAGCCTCGCGCTCGATGACGCCGAACCACTCTTCGGTTGCGGCGACCGCCGCCGGCGAGCCGTAGCGCAGCCCGCATAGGATCAGCGCGTCGGCAAGCCCGGTGACGCCGAGCCCGATCCGCCGCTTGGCTGTCGCCTCGTGCTTTTGCTCGGGCAGCGGGAATTGCGATATGTCGACGACATTGTCCATCATCCGGACGCAATCGGACACCAATGCCCGCAGCCGGTCGAGGTCGAGCCGCGCCCCGTTCGCGCCATTGGCGGGCGAGAACGGCGCCTCGACCAGCCGCGCCAGGTTGATCGATCCCAACAGGCAAGCCCCGTAAGGCGGCAATGGCTGCTCTCCGCAAGGGTTGGTCGCGGTGATGCTCTCGCAATACCACAGATTGTTGCGGCGATTGATGCGGTCGATAAAGATCACACCGGGCTCGGCATAGGCGTAGGTCGCCCGCATGATCTTGTCCCACAGCTCGCGCGCCGGCAGGACCTTGGCGACCGCAGCCCCAGCTCCGCTTGGGAACGCCAATTGCCACGGCGCGTCCTCTTCGACCGCCCGCATAAAGGCATCGGTGACCAGCACCGACAGATTGAACATGCGCAGCCGGCCGGGCTCGCGCTTGGCTTCGATAAAGGCCTCGATGTCGGGGTGGTCGCAGCGCAAGGTCGCCATCATCGCACCACGGCGATAGCCGGCGCTCATGATCGTGCGGCACATCGCATCCCACACATCCATAAACGACAGCGGCCCCGAGGCGTCGGCGCCGACGCCCTTGACCGGCGCGCCGCGCGGCCGGAGCGTCGAGAAATCGTAGCCGATCCCGCCCCCCTGCTGCATCGTCAGCGCCGCCTCGCGCAAATGGGCGAAGATTCCGCCCATGTCGTCGGGGATCGCCCCCATCACAAAGCAGTTAAACAGAGTGACCGACCGGCTGCTGCCGGCGCCGGCAACAACGCGGCCCGCGGGCAGAAACGTGAAATCCTCCATTGCCCGATAAAAGCGTTCGGCCCATTTGGCCGGCTCACGCTCAGATGCTGCCAGCGCGTTTGCGACACGGCGCCAGGTATCTTCGATCGTCTTGTCGAGCGGCTCGCCCGGTATGTCGCCATTGGCGGGCGCCCGGAGCCGGTATTTCATGTCCCAGATGCGCTGCGATATCGCGCCGACGAGAGCCATCGCTGTAAAATCCTCCTTCGCGCCCATTTATAGCATAGTTTAGCGTAAAGTTCCGCATTCGTTCGGAGGGGCCGGAGCCGGAGCCGGCTGGTCCGACGCGAGGGTCTCGACTTATATTGTGCCGATGAGCATACCGGCCGACACGCTCTACGATGAAGATTTCTATGCCTGGACCCAGCAGCAGGCTGCTTTGCTGCGGCGCCTGCCTGTCGGCAACGCCTTCGACGCCGAAAACGTCGCCGACGAGATCGAGGATTTGGGACGCAGCGAACTTCGCACCGCCCAATCGCTGGTCGAACACATCATCGAGCATTTTCTCAAGCTCGAATTTTCCGGTCTTGCCGACCCGGTCGAGCACTGGCGCGACGAGATCGTCGAATGGCGTCTGCAGCTCGACAAAACCCTGACCCGGAGCATCGCGGCAAAGCTCGTTCTCCCGGCGCGCTACCAGGCGGCGTTGCGACTGATCCGGCGCCTTGAACGCGAGGTCCCGGGCTTGACCGGTCGTTTGCCGCCGGGTTGCCCGTACACGTTGGAGCAGATCGTCAGCGGCGGCGCGGAAGACTGGTTTCCGGCGTCGCGGCCGCTCGGGCCATGAGCAAGGGTGCGACGGCGACCTGACCCCCTGCCTCGGTTTCGAGCGCCGCGGTCGCCGTCTCGATGCGCTGTTCGAGTTCTTCCAACAGCCGGCCGCGCGGCCAGCCGGGCGGGATCGGTTCGAGAAATTCGAGCGTGATCCGTCCCGGGCGCTTCAGGAAACTGCGCCGCCCCCAGAACAGGCCGGAATTCACCGCCGCCGGGACGAGCGGCAGCGACAGCGCCCGGTAGAGTGCGAAGACGCCCGGCTGGTACGGCATCGAGGCGCCGGGCATCACGCGCGTCCCTTGCGGGAAGATGACGATCGGCCGCCCCTCGGCCACGGCTTTCCGAGCGGCGGCGACCATCCGGCGCAACGCACCGGCGCCAGCCTTGCGGTCGATCCCGATCGACCCCGCGCGCCGGGCATACCAGCCGTAAATCGGCAGCAATAATAGCTCGCGCTTGACGATCGGCGCGGGATCTTCGAACGCCTGCGCCAGGATCAACGCGTCCCAGGCGGATTGGTGTTTCATGGCGATGATGGCGCCGCCCGCCGGGATGCGGTCTAACCCGAAAATGCGATGGTCGAGGCCGACGATCGTGCGGAGCAAAAACAATACGCCGCGCGACCAGAACGCGCCGAAACGCATGACCGTCCTGCGCGGCATCAGCAGAACCGGCAATGCGATCGTTCCCAGCAGGGCGGTCCAGGCAAAAAAGGCGACGTTGAATACCAGCGCGCGCGCCCGGTTCATCGGCGGGCCTCGGCTTCGACCGGTTGCGAATTCCCCGTTAACCGCCGCTCGACAAAAGGCAGGAACAACGCCGCCAGGTATTTTCCGTACTCGCCGATCAGCAATCCGGCCGCGCCGCGCCACGCCCACCAGTCCTGATCTTTGACCTGTTCGGAGAAAACCGGGTGAGGAACGATGTCGACGCCCGGCATGGCTCGCTCGAATTCGAGAAGGCTGCGCGGCATGTGATACCAGGATGTGACAAGGCGCAGGCTGTGATAGCCCTCGCGCCGCATCCACCGCGCGGTCTCGATCGCGTTGCCGGGGGTGTTTTGGGCCTGATGGCCGATCACGATGCAGCACGTCAGCCAATTCGCGGGGTCGGTGCCCGTCGCACGCAGCAATTCGCCGAGACCGACCCGCTCGGCAACACCGGAAACAAACAGAACGCGCCCCTTCTCTTCACGCAGTAGATCGATGCCGCTGAGCAAGCGCAGGCTGCCGCCTGTCAACACAACGATCGCGTCGGTCGGCGTCGGACTGTTCTCGGCGGCCGGGGGGATCGCGAACCGGACGAGACCGGCGAGCATCAACAGACCGGCGGCGAGCCCCGCCAGCGCCGCCCCGTGAAGCGCGCGCGCGAGCCGCGTTTTCATCCGCCGGACTCCGCTGGCGGAGGATTATCAACAGGCAGCCTTCGCAGGATCGGCAAGTTCCACCAGACGCGATCTCGGCATCCACTCCCACGCGGCGCTGGTCGCCCGCGACACTCGCCGCCGCAAGCTCCAGCAGGCCGCTCGGCGCTCGGCAGGCTGATGCTCAGGTGCGGTCGGCGTGTGGTCAGGCGGGCGCCTGCCCGTTGATCACCGGCCCAAACAATTGCCAGCGCTGGCCGTCGAACCGCGCCATCTGGATCTGCTTGATCGGGGCAAAATCGGTCGGGCTGGTATTGATCTCGATGCTCGGCAGCAACATCGGCACCCGGAAATGGTGCAAATTGGCCGCCTGTTTCATGATGTTCTCGCGGGTCAAATCGTCGCCGCATTGCTTCATTACCTGCACCAAGGTCTGGCAAAAGCACGGGCCGACGACATTGCCGCCGTCGGTCTTGTCGCCGGCTGGGTAGTACTTGTCCATAAACGCGACCCATTGCAGGTACCCGGGGTCGTTTTGCCATTGCGGGTCGGTCGGGTCCTTGATGTAGAAATCGGAAACAATGTCCTTGGCGTTCTGCAATCCGGCCGGCTTTAGGGTGGCGCCGACCGAATTGCCGACGCTGGCCAAAATGTGCAGCGGCTTCCATTCGATTTCGGCCGCCTTGCGGATCGCCTGCGCCGCGAATTTCGGAATCCCGGTGTTGACGAATACGTCGGCGCCGGCCGCCTTCATGCTGATGATCTGCGAGTCGACGGTCGGGTCGGTGGTCTCATAGGGAGCGGCGAGGACAATCATCTTGGCCTTGTCGCCAAGCCCATCGGTCACGCCCTTCAGATAATCCTTGCCGAAGTCGTCGTTCTGGTAGAGCAACGCGATCTTGCCGTCGGGCTTGTTTTGCAGAATATAAGCGGCGTAGGCATGCCCCTCGCTCTGGTAATTGGGCTGCCAACCCATCGTCCACGGATAATGCTTTTGGTCGTTCCATTTGGTGGCGCCGGTCGCGACAAACAGTTGCGGCACCTTTTTCTGGTTCATGTAATGCCAGATCGCTGAATTGGTCGGCGTGCCGAGCGGGCTCATGACCAGCAGCACATTGTCTTCTTCGACCAACTTGCGCACCTGTTCGACCGTTTTGGGCGGACTATAGGCATCGTCATAGGAGATGAAATTGATCTTGCGTCCGTTGACCCCGCCCTGGTCGTTCACCAAGCGGAAATAGGCGGCTTCCGACTTGGCGATCGTGCCATAGGAAGAGGCGGGCCCGCTGTAGGGTCCGGTGTTGCCGATCTTGATCTCGGTGTCGGTGACGCCCGGACCATAATTCTTGGCCGCGCGCGCCGGAATGGCGGCGAGAGCCAGCGTCGCGGGTGCGGCGGCGAGGATCGACCGGCGGGTGATCTGCTTCATTTGCGCTACTCCCTCCCCTTCGAGATTAGGATGATCGTGCGGCCCGAATTTTCCGCGCGAACGGCAACCGGGCCGCCGCCAACCGCACCAGCCCCGCCGCGCCCGACGGCATCACAAAGATCACGATCAACAGGATGACACCATAAATCGCCCCAGACAGCCCGGTCGATACCTGTTCGGCGAGGTTCGGCACGAACAACACGAAGACGCCGCCGACTAGACTGCCCGGGATCGAACCCACCCCGCCGACGACGAGACCGACGAGAAACGAGACCGACAACAAAAACGGAAAGCTGTCGGGGCCGACGAACTGGATGACGATCGCACCGAGTGCGCCGGCAACACCGGTGTAAAGCGCGCTGACGCCAAAGGTCAGGGTTTTGTAGAGCGAGGCGTCAATCCCCATCGCCACCGCCGCGATCGGATGGTCGCGGATCGCCATGATCGCGCGCCCGGTGCGGCTTTTGACGAGGCTCGCCGCACCCGCGAGCATGATCAGCAATACGGCCAAAGTGAAATAATAGAGCCATTGATCGGGGTTGAGCGGCACGCCCGGCGGCGGGTCGGGCTTCAACAGCGGGATCCCCTGGACCCCGCCGGTCCACGGTTCGAGCGGCTCGAATTTGAGGATCTGCGGCATCGCCGTCGCCAGCGCGAAAGTGGCGAGCGCGAGATAGATCCCCTGCAACCGCAGTGCTGGCAAACCGAATAGAAAGCCGACGACAAAGCACAGCGCGCCGGCGCACGGCAAAGTCCAGTAATAATCGACATTCTGGCTCATCAGAATCGCCGCGGTATAGGCGCCGATCCCATAAAACGCGCTGTGCCCGAGCGAGAACTGGCCGTTGAAACCGGTCAGCAAATTGAGGCCGAGGATCGCCAGCCCGTAAATCATGACCAGGGTCAGCTGGAAGATGATAAAATTGTGCGCGACGAGCGGCGCTGTCAGCGCCACGATGACGCCGGCACCGATCGCGATATTGCGGCCGGTCCAAAACCTCCCCTCGGGCTTGGCAACCGGCGCAGAGGCGGGCCCCGCCACGGCCGGGCGTTCGAGCGCGATCTCATTCGGCTCGGGCGCGCTCATACGCGGCTCACCACGACGCGGCCAAAAATCCCCGCGGGCCGCACCATCAGCACCGCGACGATCACGACGAGCGCGATCGTCAATTTCATTTCGCGCCCGATATACGGGATGAAGGTGCCGGCGAGATTTTCGATGACGCCGACGGCAAAGCCGCCGAAGACCGCGCCGCCCGGACTCGACAATCCGCCGAGCACCGCGCCGGCAAACCCGTAGAGCAGCACGCCCAGCATCATGTTCGGCTCGAGAAAGACGACGGGTGCGATCAGCATGCCGGCAACCGCACCAATCGCCGCCGACATGCCCCAGCCGAGTGCGATCATCCAGCCGACGCGGATGCCGACGAGCCGCGCCGATTCGGGGTTCGCCGCGGCGGCCCGCATCGCCAGCCCGAGCCGCGAGCCGCGGAAAAACAGATAGAGCAAACCGAGCATCGCCAAGGTGACGCCGATCATGCCGGCCTGATGGGTGCTGATCAGGCTGCTGCCGAGAAACGGCCTGGTGCCGAAGGGGGTCGGGAACGTCTTGATCGTAAAATCCCAGATCTCGCCGGCCGAGCTGTTGAGGATGCTGAACAGCGCGATAAAGGCGACGAGCTGGCTCAGGATTGGCGCGTTGTGAATCGGGCGGAACAACACCCGCTCGATCGCGACACCGCCGACAAACGACAACGCCACCGCCGCGGCAAAGGCGCCCCAATAGGGCACGCCCCATTGCATGATCTGCCAGGCGAGAAAAGTCGAGAACATCGCCATCTCGCCCTGCGCGAAATTCAAATGGTCGATCGCCTGGTAGATCATCACCACGGCGAGCGCCATCGTCGCGTAGATCGCCCCGGTCGCGAGCCCCGCCAGCACCTGTTGCAGCAGCTGCTCCATCCCGCCTCTAGTAGATTGCGGGACGGAGGCCCCTCACCCCAACCCTCTCTCCGTTGGCGGGGAGAGGGAGGGACCCGCGCAGCGGGAGGGTAAGGGGCAGCGCGCGGCCACCGAACTCGATCGGCACAGACCCCACGTCAATATCCGAGATAAGCGCGGCGCACGCCTTCGTCCTTGGCGATCTCGCCTGCGGGTCCGGTCATCACGATATGCCCGGTTTCGAGCAGATAGGCTTCCTCGGCGAGGTCGAGCGCCAGCGCCGCATTCTGCTCGACGATCAGCATCGCCACCCGCCGCTCGCGATTGAGCCGCCGCAAAATGCCAAAGAGTTCGGCGACGATCAGCGGCGCCAATCCAAAGGACGGCTCGTCGAGCAGCATCAGCCGCGGGCGCAGCATCAGCGCGCGGCCGACAGCCAGCATCTGCTGCTCGCCGCCGCTCAGGGTGCCGGCCTGCTGGCCGCGCCGCTCTTTCAGCCGCGGGAAGAGCGCGTAGATCTCGTCGATGTCGGCGGCGATCGCGGCATGGTCGCGCCGCGTCATCGCCCCCAGCCGCAGATTCTCCTCGACGCTCATGCGAACAAAGATGCCGCGGCCTTCGGGGACATGGGCGATGCCGAGCCGCACGATGTCCTCGGTGGCGCGGCCGGCGATTCGTTTGCCGTCAAAAAGGATGTCGCCGGTCATCCGCACCATCCGGCACAAGGCGCGCAACGTCGTCGTCTTGCCGGCGCCGTTGGCGCCGAGCAGGGTGACGATGCCACCCTCGTCGAGCGCGAAATTGAGGCCGTGCAGCGCTTGGCTCTGGCCGTAAAAGGCGCACAGCCCGCGCACCTCGAGCATCATCGCCGAGGCTCATCCGCGGCGACGAGCAAAGTCATATCGCCTTCGGTCATCACTTGGTTCGGCCTGGCGATCCGCGCTTTTTCGGCAATGGCGCCGGCAATGCCTGGATCGCCGGGACAAGCCCGACGGCGTCGGTGACCCGGATGGCTGAGGAGG
>Ga0210398_10000278_pt1 | contig 61902 bp, 51 predicted proteins | sample IncBWC4OmetaG_FD_161047 | JGI IMG/M metagenome (GOLD analysis project Ga0210398, IMG submission 161047) | Forest soil microbial communities from Barre Woods Harvard Forest LTER site, Petersham, Massachusetts, United States - Inc-BW-C-4-O | ecosystem: Environmental > Terrestrial > Soil >... | reverse complement strand
GCCGTGCGCGTCGACCGAAAGCGCGGTCGCCTTGCCCCAGGTCACGAGCTGAGGTCCGGGCCCGGTTTCACTGCCCGGCGCATTGATGAGCTGAGGATACTTACCCGGCGGGCTGGTGGGGCCGCTGATCGCTTTGGCCCAAGCCTTGACCTTACCAACAATCTCGACACCCCAGTACCCAAGATCAGGGGCGATGTCGTAGGTGATCGTGGCGCGCTCGACACCGCGGCTCTGGCGTCCGCCAGCAAAGCATTCGTTGACCCAGCCGGGGAAACCGCCGGCGCGCCCGCCAATTATCGTCGGCAGCGCCCCCATCTGTTCATCGCTGGCATGGTCGTCAATATACATGCCGCCGACGCCGGTTGCTTGCCGCGCCCATAGGTCGCCTTCCCAGCGACCGACCCGGACAAAACTGAGATTATCGAGCTCGATGTCGCCGTAATGGCCCTCGTGGACATGCCAGAACAGTACCGACTCACAAAAGCCATTGTCGGGCGCCTGAGCGAAGGTGCACGGGCACGGAACCGCACAGCTGCAGTTGTCGAACCACTCGCCGACGATGTGCCAACTCGGGATGTCGCTCATCCAGGCTCTCCGATCCGCGCGCCATGTCGCCAATCGTAGCAATTTCTGCACGTGCTCGGATATTGATCAACTTTCTAACAGGTAGGCGCGATGGGCAACGACGAAAACGACCGGCTCCTCGCGACGATCGCGCCCGACAATCCGTCAGCCGCAGCGAATGTAGCGATTGCCATCGCGAAGACGATCGCTCGCCTAAGCGCCTTCCCCCATCTCGGTTCCAGAACCGACGTAGCCAGCCTCTGGCTGACGATCGCACGGCCTTATGCGTATCTGATTTTCTACACGGTCGAAAACGATACCCTCGTGATCCGTAACATACGTCACCCCGCCAAGCAGCGGCCGGCTAAGGCCGGATAGCAGGCCCTTCCCTATTCCAAGGTAGGCCAAGGCGATTGCCCGGGAGATCCGATCGATTAGGGGCCGTGAGCGTAAAAGAACAGCTCGATCGTTCGAAAATCCGGCTGCTTGGCATCAACAACACTACCGTCCAACACTTCTGTCTTCATTGGCGGGGCGGGACCTTGACAGGTCGCGAGAAACCGGTCGACGAGCTCGCTCATAAATCTGCCCCGGAGATTGGGCAGCTCGTCATTCCCGTATTCAGCGTTTTTGATCGTGGTCAAAATCTGCGGCGGACGCACATAGATACTCTTCGTCGTGTCACCGCTCTCTGGCGCCAAACCGACAACCTTGTCGTACGGGTGAGTGGGAAGGATTTTCCGACGAAACGGGCCCTGCGCTTCATCAGCGAAGCCGCGGTTCAAGATTTCAAAATTGGTATAATCGTTTTCGTCCATCTGGCCTGCCAAAGAAACGATTGAATAAAATATATCTTTAAGTACTCCCTCATCTTCCTTGATTTCGAAACCGATCTCTTTATAGCTTATTTTTATTGAAGGGAGATATTTGACGAAACGTCCCACCCTCTCCGTTTGCTTGCTCTCTATAAAATTTTGAACGTAATAGCAGAGATCGTTGCCGAGTATATTCGTATCATCCGGCTTGGTGATGATGTCATATCGCTCCGACAGGAACAAACTACCAATGCCCGTTTTCGTTTTTGGCCTAATTTTGAAGATCGCCGAATTTGTATCCCCTTTGATAACAGGGTTATCGACAGCGGTTACTTCGGCTCTGGTCAACTCCTTGCTGAGCCGATCCGCGACAGCCTTTTTCTGGTCACCCGTGAGGGGCGCAGCTTGGCTGCGGGCCGATAAACCAAAACTATCAAGTACTAGGACAGCGAGGACAATCACCGCATATCGGCTTGCTCGCATGCGTGTTTCCTCCGGGGCTAGGTAGAACGCGGTTGATTAGTTGCGTCCAACGGTCATCTCATCGTATCACCTGGCCGTCCCGAAATGCAGTTCCCCAGATCGAAAACTCGTTCTGACTGGGACCTCCAGCATCTCCGCGCGCAGCGGATCTGCTGCCTCCCTCGGACAGGCCAAATCGGCTACGTGCAACCTCAGGCATTGCATGGCTGCCGGGACCCGGGCCGCCTGTGCCCTCACGTCGATTGAAAATTCGTCCAGCATCACCCGGCACCGCCGAACAAGACTATCTGTCTCCACGGCCTCGCCCAGGATGGCGGGCGCAGCACGCCGTCAAGGGCCGCGGCTCTTCTCCTGTTCCGAGTGATCGTCGCCGGGCTTCCTCCCTTGACTGCGCGCTGTGACGCCCGCCCCTTGGGGCGAGTCGCTCGCGGAGACAGAAGCGGGCAGGTCGAACTTATCAGCCCTCACCTCTCGCACCTTATGTCTACCGACACAGAGCTCGACGACACGCTCACTCTCGCGCGTATCCGTCAGCTCAACGACGAGGCTCGTCAGCACCTCACCGACGGGCAGGTCTTCTTCACGGCCGGCATCACTTCCCTGCCCCAGGAGGAGCAGGCGGCCATCTTTCAGCGGGTGTGCGACTTCGATGACTTCTCGCCGGACAATGACCCGTTCGAGGAGCACGACCCGAGGCTCCTTCGAGCACGACGGAGAGCGCATCTTCTGGAAGATTGACTACTATGATCGGGACGAGCGCTTCTCCTCAGATGCAACCGATGCGACTGCCGTGGTGCCGCCCCGCCATGATGCTCCTGTCCCGACGACATCTGATCGCCGGCGCCCTCGGTGCCAACGGACCACCGATCTGCCAAGCCGTGGCCGAGTGGCCGCTCGAGGGCCTAAGACGCTGGCGCGGAACCGAATGCGCACGTTCAATCCGCCGGCAACGAAGGGCAGCGGAAACATAAGCCAGACGGACTCAGCGGCGTTCAGGTTGCCGCTCCTGGCGGCAGAGAAACCGCCGAAGTAACGACGGGGGCGGTTGGAGGGAACTCGTCAGGCGCGGCGCGGCAAGGCGGTCTACGATTTAGGTCTCAATTTAAGTCCGCCCTGTCACAAAGGCCATGCGGCCGATCGCCCGAATTTAACCGTACGTCCCGGTCTCGCCACAATGCGGAAGGATCGGCGCAGAAGGGAGGAAACAAAGTAGGGAATGTTTGCCGCCTCCCAAGGCTACTCGACGACTTGCGTCGGCCTACCTCGATCGGGACGTGCTAAGTTGCAGTTGTGAATGCAATTCCAGGCGAGGGCATCATGTCCGACGCAGGCGCAATTTCGTTTATCCGGGTTGCCCGCGACCTCGCTCCGCAAATCCGCGAAGCCACGGACGAAGCCGAGCGCCTAAGGCGCCTCCCGCCAGCGCTTGTCGAGACCCTGGCGGCAGCTGGCTTGTTTCGATTGTGGGTACCGCGCAGCTTGGGCGGTGCAGAAGCCGACCCGATGACACTTGTCCGGGTAATCGAAGAAATCTCGCGCGCTAATGGGGCAGCCGGATGGTGTGTCGCGATCGGCGGTGAGTACGGCGTATTCGGGGGCTATCTTCCAACTGAGGCGGCGCGCGAGATCTACGGGAGCGATCCGCACGTTTTCACGTCCGGTGCCTTGCGGCCGTTCGGCGAGGCTGCCGTTGTCGATGGTGGGTACCGGGTCACTGGCCGATGGCCTTTGGGCAGCGGTTGCCAGCATTCGTCCTGGATCGTCGGCGGTTGCCGGGTTACCGAGGGCGGTCAGCCGCGCCTCGGCGTCAACGGTACGCCAGTGACGCGTCTGCTGTTTTTCCGCGCCGGTGACTGCGAGATCCTCGACACTTGGCACAGCATCGGTCTGCGCGGCACGGGGAGCCACGACTACACAGTCACCGACCTGTTCGTACCGTCGAGCCATGCCTTGTCATTTCGGGAACCGCCGGTCGAGCCGGGCCCACTCTATGCGTTACCGACGATCGCGCTGTTCGCCACGGCCCTTGCCGCCGTTCCGCTGGGGGTCGCTCGGCACGCGATCGAATTGTTGACCGAACTCGCCCGGACCAAGATCGCCAGCCGTTCGCGTCGCCCGGTCGGTGAGGATACGACGATCCAAGCCGATCTCGGCCGGGCCGAGGCCGTGCTACGCTCATCGCGTGCGTTCCTTTACGAGGCGCTCGACGATGCTTGGCAGGTCGCCAGTGCAGGTAACGCGCTCAGCGACACCAAGCGGGCCATGCTGTGGCTGGCTGCGTCGCACGCGATGAGCGGCGCCAAGCAGGTTGCGGAGTTGATGTTCGGCGCCGGCGGTTCGGCCTCGCCGTACGTCGCCACCGGACTCGAACGTTGTGTGCGCGACATCTATGCCGCGGGGCAGCACGTCACGCTGGCTCCGCCGAATTACCAGATGGCAGGCCAGGCTTTGCTCGGCTCCGACATGCGTAGCACATTATTGCTCGCGATGGATGATCGCGGCGGCGCCTTGCCTCCAACCAGCCGGAGTTCGGCGAATGTCGGTTAAGATGCCTTCGCGGCCCCTGCGGTTTCGCTGACGAGGTCAATCGATGAGTAGCCGCCGCGCGGTTCTCGCTGGCGCTCTCGCTTCCGTCGCTCTCTCGCCCGTCGCCGGGCGGGCGCAGCCGGCGACTAGCGCCCCCACGATCGGGTTTCTCGCGCCGGCATCCGGGCCTTACATCGGAACACCGACCGCGGTCTTTGACTCGTTCCGTCGCGGGTTCGCCGATCTCGGCTACGTCGAAGGACGAGACATCCGCTACGAGTATCGCTCGGCGCCGGACCGCGCCGGTCTCGGTGAGATGGCAGCCGAACTCGTCCGGCTGAAGGTTGACGTTTTGGTCGCGGCGGGTGTTGCAGCTTTCAACGCGAAGCCGGTGTCAGCGAGTACACCGGCAGTATTCGGATTCAGCGGTGACCCGGTACAGGCAGGGCTCGTCGACAGTCTTGCCCATCCGGGAGGCAACATAACGGGAGTGACCTTTCTCGCCCCTGAACTCGTCGGCAAGCGTCTCGACCTGCTCAAGCAGGCGGCGCCTGCGATTTCGCGGGTAGCGGTCATCGGAGCTTCCGGCCATCCCGGCGAGCGGAGCGAATGGCGCGCCTGGGAAGACGCCGGTCGGAACTTGGGGGTGAGCCTGCAAATTTTCGAGATGAAGAATGCCGCCGATCTCGATACAGCGCTGACCGCGGTCGCGAATGGCAATGTGGATGCGATTCATGCGTTTCCGGATGGCGTAACGGCGGCCAGCCGCGTCCGCATCGCAGAGTTTGCCCTTTCGCACCATCTGCCGAGCGTCTTCGGGTGGAGAGCCTATGTGGAAGCCGGCGGTTTAATGTCCTATGGGCCCAATCTAGAAGACTCGTGGCGCCAAATCGCCGGTCTCGTAGCTAAGATCCTCAAAGGATCAAGACCCACGGACCTCCCGGTCGAGCTACCCACGCGGTTCGAGCTCATCGTCAACCTAAAAACCGCACGCGCGCTCGGCCTCACCATGCCGCCAATGCTCCTCGCCGGCGCCGACGAAGTCATCCAATGAGCGCCAAATTGTCCAATCTTAAGACCGCTAAGACGCTTGGCCTCGACATCCCCAATCGATCCTGCTGCAAGCCACCACGTAATTGAATGAGCGAGCCTGACGATACCTCTCGATCACTGCGGCCCCGGCGACCGCTGTTCCAGAAGTATTTTCTGGTGCTGTTTGCTGCGGTCGTGGTGCCGTTGCTTGCCAATGGGGCGAGCGAGGCCTGGTTCGGCTATCGCGACCAGCAAGCGAGCCTCGGTCAGCGGCTTCATGTCGAGGCCGTCTCGGCCGCGGCCAAGATCCACGGTTTCCTCGAGAATATCACCGACCAGCTGCAGTGGACGGTGCAGCTGCCGTGGGGCAGCGGTAGCGAGGATCAGCACCGTCTCGACGTCCTCAGGCTGATGCGCCAGGTGCCGGCCATCGTCGAGATCACTCTAGTCGACAATGACGATATCGAGCGCCTCCACGTATCGAGAGTCGATCCCGATGTGATCAACAGTGGCATCGATCGGCACGCTGACCCAGCCCTCCAGGGCGCGCGTTCAGCCCATGTTTGGTATGGCCCAGTGACGTTCTACCAGGGTTCCGAACCGCATATGCAGATCGCCATGGCGGGGATACGTAAGGCCAATGGCGTCACGATTGCGGTGATCAATCTCAAGCTGATTTGGGACGTAGTTTCGGCGATCCACGTCGGCCGGTCGGGCGACGCCTTCGTGCTCGATAAGGCGGGGCGCCTTGTCGCTCATCCCGATATCAGCCTCGTGCTGCGCGGCACCGACGATCCGATTACAGGCCGACTACAGGGCTTGCTGCAAGCGATGACCGTGGCAGGCGGCGAATTCACCGCTGGGCGCAATGCCGAGGATGCCTCCGTGATCGTCGCAATGGCGCCCATCCCCGGCCCCAGCTGGGCTGCTTTCGTCGAGGAGCCGCAGGCCGAGGCCTTCGCGCCGATCCGCGCGTCGTTGTGGCGCACTGGCTTCCTACTCCTTGCCGGCGCGTTGTTTGCGGTGGGACTGGGCCTTCTGTTAGCGCGGCGCATGACCGGCCCGATCCGCGTGCTTGAGCGCGGGGCGGAACAGATCGGTGCCGGGAATTTCGACCACAAGATCGAGATATCGACCGGCGACGAGCTGCAGCGGCTGGCTCGGCGGTTCAATCAGATGGCAGATGGTTTGGCGGAGTCTCGGGAACGGTCGGAACGGATAGCCCGCCTCAAGCAATTCTTGTCGCCGCAGGTTGCGGAGATTGTCGAGGGAAGCGATCGCGAGGCGCTGCTCGATAGCCACCGCACTGAAGTCGTCGTGCTGTTCTGCGACCTGCGCGGCTTCACCAGCTTTGCGGGCGCGGCTGAGCCCGACGCGGTGATGGGGTTGCTGCAGGAATATTACGAGGCGCTCGGCATCATCATCACGCGCTACGAAGCAACGCTGACCTGTTTTATGGCCGACGGGCTAATGCTGCTGTTGAACGCACCCATCCCCTGCCCAGATCCGGCCGAGCGCGGTCTGCGTATGGCGCTCGACATGCAGGCGTCAGTGCAGGGGATGATCGCCGGTTGGCGGGCGCGCGGTCATGCGATCGGCTTCGGGGTGGGCCTCGCAAGAGGCCTCGCGACGGTCGGCCGGATCGGGTACGAGGGCCGCAGCGACTACACCGCGATCGGCAATGTCGTGAATTTGGCGGCGCGCATGTGCGCCGCCGCCGAGGACGGGCAGATCCTTATCGATGCCGTGGCAGCCGCCGAGATCGGCGATGCCTTCGGCTTGATTTCGCTGGGTACGCGGCCGCTGCGCGGCTTCAACGAGCCAGTTCCAGTATTCTCAGTCGCGCCACAGGAGGATGCTGCCACCCCGGCCGACCTTCCGCTCGTCACGAAGCCAGTGCTGGGCGACTAGCAGCAACTTCGTTCAAACCCCTTCGCGGCGGTCCGCAGTCTGTCGGCCGCGTCGGGGAAACTTGACGGAGCGCGCCCAGTTACCGCTCACTCGATCACCTCATCTGCCTGATCAAGCAGTAGCTGCGGCACATTGAGCTCGAGCATCTTTGCGGTCTTTAAGTTGATGGCCAATCGGAAGACTGTTGGCCGCTCGAATGGAAGATCAGCAGGCTTCGCTCCCTTCAGGATACGATCGACGAGGTAGGCAACGCGATCCAGACCCTCGTCGATATCCGGACCGTAGGACATGAGGCCGCCGTCGCGGACATAGAGGTTGTTTTCGTAGATGGCCGGCAGCCGGTGCGCTGCGGCAAACTCGAAGACACGCTTGCGGTTGAGGTTTGTCAGCACGTCCGAAACCATCAGAATGGCGTCGGGCATTTGCGCATTCATCGCGGCGAAGGCCTGATCAAAATCATTAGGCTCACGTACGCCTAGCTCCTGAATGAGGATGCCTTGAGCGGTAGCGCCAGCCTCTGCGGCGCGATAGCGAAGCGTCATTCCGGGATCAGCCGCGTTATAGAGAATGGCGACGCGGCGAAGCCCGGACGTGAGGTCTTTCAAATATTGGAGCCGCTTGGGGGTAACTTCCGCTGATACGTCGGAGATGCCGGTGATTGTCCCACCAGGCTGCGCCAAGCTTTTTGCCAGTCCCGTCCCGACGGGATCACCCGCCGTGAACGACACCGCCGGAAGCGTGCCCTTTTCTTTCACGGCTTCGGCCGACGCATAGCCAAAGCAGACGATGACATCGACATTGCTAGCCGCTAACTCGTCAACCAGCTTCGGCAGCATATCCAGGTGCAAGTCTGCGCCACGGCGGAGGAGATCGATGTTGCTGCCCACCGTATAGCCGCGCTTGTTCAGACCTTTGACGAGAGCGGCTCCGTAAGGGCTAGCGTCGAGGACCGGCCCTCCGGTGTTCAAGGACCCAATCAGATATTTCTTGGGCTGTGCCCGCGCCCCTCCCGGCCCGGCGATCGCCGCCGACGCCATCAAGGCGAGGAGAGTTCGCCGCCGAATTGCGAGGTGTCCCGGCGCGTTCGTGCCCTGTCTCATGGCCCGCCATTCTCCCCGGCGTTCATATCGTGTTTATCTGGGTAGCGATAGACGCGTGTCGGTCACCTTCTCGTGCGGCAGCACAAGCTCGGGAGCCACGTTGGAGGCGATGGCGTCACTAGTCGCACAAAGTGGGACGGCAGCTTTGTCGGATCACCCCCGCTGCCACCGCCCGCCAGTGCACATCATTCGATCACCTCGTCGGCCTCGGCGAGCAGCGATTGCGGGACAGCGAGTCCAAGCGTCTTCGTGGTCCTGAGGTTGATGACCAGATCGAATTTGGTCGGGCGCTGAACAGGCAGGTCGGTCGGCCTTACGCCTTTTAGGATCTTTCCGGCGTATATAAGTCATTATCAGCCACTGGCCTGAGGGATTTTCTGACTCATCGGGCCCTGGACCCCGGGAGGCCGACCCGTTCTCGTGTCACGGCATACCCTCGGAACGCTAACACCTCGCGGACTTCAGTTGATCGGATCGGCCTTGATATCTGACTAGTCAGTCAATAACTTTATGGCTGACTGGAAGGTGAATGTTGACTGATGCCCCTACCCAGCCAGCAGCGCGCTGGCAGCGCCGAAAGGAGGCGCGTCCAAAAGAAATACTCGACGCCGCACTCGCATCGTTTGCGGAGCGCGGCTTTGCCGCGACCCGGCTCGACGACGTAGCGCGTCGCGCGGGAGTCACCAAGGGCACGCTGTATCTCTATTTTCCGAACAAGGAAGAGTTGTTTGAGGCCGTGGTCCGGCAGGCTCTGGTGCCTAACATCGAACGCGGCGAGGCACTGCTCGACGAAGCAGGCGAACCGGCGACGCTGTTGCTGGAACGGCTCATGCGTAGCTGGGCCGAACTGGCACTATCGCCGGCTGGTGCAATCCCGAAGATCATCATTTCGGAGGCTGGTAATTTTCCCGAGCTTGCCCGCTTCTATCGGGCGGAGGTTGTCGATCGCGGAATTGAATTGATACGCCGCGTGCTGCACCTCGGTGTCGAGCGCGGCGAGTTTCGCCCCTCCGGCGACTTCGACAGCGCGGCTCGCTGCATCTGTGCCCCACTCGTGCTCGCTATGCTATGGCGCCATTCGTTCGGCCGGCACGAAGAGGTGGACCCCTTCGATCCGGAAGCGATCTGCGAGACGCAACTCAAACTGGTGCTGAACGGGCTAGCGATCGGGTCCACCTCAGCCGTCAGTCGCAGCGCCGGTGGGCGCCGCGGCGGTGATGTCGATCGCATCAAGGAGAAAGCAGAGTAATGGGCCTCACCGAGGATGAAGCGAGGCCCGCCGAAGCGAAGCCGCGGTCTGAGCAGCGCATCATAGAGGCGCGCTCAACGGACCACGTGGGGTCGACCCCGACCTCGCGGCCATTGGAACGCTGGCGCCGCCGGCGTTGGCTCCTGGTGCTAATCGCCCTTGTAGTTATCGGCGCAATCGTCGGTGGGATCGGGTGGTGGATTGAGTCGAGCAAATGGGTTAGCACGGACGATGCATTTATCGATACCCACACGGTCCAGGTCAGCGCGCAGGTCGCCGGCCGCGTCCAGTCTGTTCTGGCGGAGGACAACCAGGAAGTCCGCGCCGGCGAGCCGCTCGTAGAGCTGGATCCGGCTGATTTTCAAGCGGCGCTTTCCCAGGCCGTAGCCAATCAAGAGAGCGCGCAGGGGCAATTGGCGCAGGCCAAAGCGCAACTGCCGGTCGCGCAAGCAAATCTCGATCAGGCGCGGGCCCAGGTCGCGATCGCCGAGGCGGCGTCAACCAACGCCGACACCAACCTCAAACGCGACCAGTCGCTGGAGCGAATGGGCGGGCTGGCCATCTCCCACCAACAGCTCGACAATGACACAGCGACGGCACGCAGCGATGCCGCCAATCTGGTTGCCGCGGAGCAAAAGGTCGCTGCAAGCGAGGCTCAGCTCGCGCTCAATAAAACGCAAATCGACACCGCGGAAGCGGGCGCGCGAGCGGCAGCGGCGCAGGTCGCACAAGCGCGCCTGAACCTCTCCTATACCGTGATCCACGCCTCGCTGGCCGGGCGCATCACTAACAAGACCGTCGCGCTCGGCAACTATATTCAGGTCGGGCAGGCGCTAACGGCGCTAGTACCGGACCAGGTTTGGGTCACCGCCAATTACAAAGAAACCGAGATCGGCGCGATGCGGGCTGGCGACGCTGTTGATATCTATGTCGATGCCTATCCCGGCCATGTCTTCCGCGGCCACGTACAGAGTTTCCAGGCCGGCAGCGGCGCCGCGTTCTCGCTGCTGCCGCCCGAGAACGCGACCGGCAATTACGTCAAGGTGGTGCAGCGGGTGCCGGTCAAAATCACGTTCGACGACGACCCCAACGAGCATTGGCTGCTTGGACCGGGGATGTCGGTCGAGCCCTACGTCAGGATCAGATGAGCGCTGCCGATGTGACAGGGGGACGCCGCCACGCCGCGACGACGCGTGGTGTTTCGCCGTGGCTCATTGCGCCGACGGTCGGTCTCGCGGCCTTCATGGAAGTGCTCGACATCTCGATCGTCAACGTGTCGCTGCAGCACGTCGCCGGCAGCCTGGCGGCGACGCCGGACGAAGCTACCTGGATCCTGACCTCCTATCTCGTCACCAACGCCGTCGTGCTGCCGATCAGCGGATGGCTATCGGAGACGTTTGGCCGCAAGCGCTATTTTCTCGGCTCGATCATCGGCTTCATCATCACTTCGCTGTGTTGCGGTTTGGCGCCGAGCCTCCCGCTGTTGATCGTTGCGCGCGGCCTGCAGGGCATCGCAGGAGGCGGGCTGCAGCCGACTGCGCAGGCATACCTCGCCGACGCGTTTCCACCTGAACGGCGCGGCCAGGCGTTTGCCGCCTTCGGCTTGGCCGTGGTCTTCGCGCCGGCGATAGGCCCGACGGTTGGAGGCTGGATCACTGACAATTGGAGCTGGCGCTGGGTGTTTCTGATCAACGTGCCGGTCGGCATCGTGGTCAGCGCGTTGGCGATGCGCATCCTCGCCGGTCCGCTGGCTGAAGCGGTGGCCAGGCGGGCGCGTTGGAAGAAAGGGCTGAACCTCGATTACGTCGGCGTTGGCCTGTTGGCGATAGGCATGTTCGCGTTGCAGTTCGTCCTTGACAAGGGTCAGGAGGACGACTGGTTAGGCTCCGCGCTGATCACCAATCTGATCGTTGTCGCCGCAGTCGCGCTCGTCGCGTTCATCGTCTGGGAATTGCGCCGGGCCGATCCGATCGTCGACCTGCGCCTATTCCGAGACCGCGCCTTCGCTTCGGGCAACTTGCTGATGTTCATCCTCGGTTTTGCGCTGTTGGGGACGACGGCGGTGCTGCCACTGTTCGTCCAGACGCTGCTCGGCTACACCGCCGAGCAGGCGGGCATGGTTCTTTCGCCCGGCGGGTTTGCGGTCATGTTCATGATGCCGATAGTCGGAGCACTGTCGGGGCGCATCGACGCGAGGCTGTTGATCGCGATCGGGTTGATCGGCACCGCGGTCGCAATGTTCCATTTGTCGGGGTTCGACCTGAACGTCGATTTCCCAACGCTTGCCTGGGCCCGCGTCTTTCAGTCGATGGGGATAGCGCTGCTGTTCATCCCGATCAACACCGCCGCCTATCAGGGCGTGCCGGCCGACAAGAATGCCAATGCCTCGGCAATCATCAACATGATGCGCAACCTCGGCGGCAGCGTCGGTATATCCGTCCTCGATACCTATATCGCCCGCCGCGAACAGGCTAACCAGGTCACGCTGATCCGCCATGTGACGCCTTACAACCTGCAGACGGAGCGCGTGCTGAGCCAGCTACAGCAAGGCTTCAACGCCGGGCACTCCAGTGCGGTTGGCGCCCTGCACCAGGCACAAGCGCAGCTGTATACGATCGTGCAGCAGCAGGCGGCGGTCCTCTCCTACCTCGATTCTTTCTGGGTGGTCGGGGCGCTGCTGATCGCGATGGCCCCGCTGGCGTTGCTGCTGAGAAAACCGGCTCTCGGCGCCACCGCCGCGCCGGCGCATTGACGGCAACGCCTTTAGCAAAGTGTCGGCGACGCTATCCCCGGCGCGGGTCTGACACTCGTTAAAAGGTGGGACAACCGTGTCGATCCTGGGACTGCGCTACTGCCGGTTTTGGCGCGAGGGCGCCCCCTGACTGCCTTCGCCCGATCGACTGCTAAGCGACGTTCCAGAGTTGAGATTTGAGCGTCGACGCGCCGACAGCGGACCTAGCCGAAGAATGTGTTATCGATGCTGCTGCCGCCTCTCACCGGAATGGTGGACGAATCTCGGCGAAAAATCTGAATCAGGTACATCGCTGCCTCCCTATAGCGACGCTATAGACGTCTTATATAGCAGCGCTATATAAGACGCATGGATACGCGCGACACCCTGCTGGCCGCGGCCCTGAAGGTTCTCGAGGAAGAAGGTGAGCCGCAGTTCTCGACGCGCGCAGTCTGCGCGATCGCAAACGTCACTGCTCCCACGCTCTATTATCACTTCGGCAACGCCGACGGCCTGCTAAGCGCTGCCATCGCTGAAGCCTTTAAGCAGTTTCTCGACAGCAAAAAGGCGGCCGTCACATCGTCCGATCCGGAAACGGCTCTTCGGCAAGGCTGGGACGATTACGTGCGCTTCGCGGCGGCGCGTCCCCGGCTCTATGCCGCGATGATGACCCGCGTCCTCAAGGGCGGCACCATCCCAGCTGCCGAGCAAGCGGCGGCTCTTTTGGCGGCGCGTATTCGAGCAATCGCTGCCGAGGGCCGGCTTGCCCTGACGGCAGAAGCAGCCGCCGATCTCACATGGGCCATGGCAAATGCCGCCGCCCTGCTCTTCGTCACGGCTCAAGTGCGCACAACTGCGCGGCCCGATCCGGCCGTGATCGACGCTCTGCGCGAACGGACCATGCAAACCATCCTCACTCCCCGGACGAAAGCGATGGCAAAATGAAAATCCTTGTCACAGGGGGAACAGGCTTTCTCGGCGGCCGCCTGATTCCGCAGCTCATCAAAGACGGTCATCAGGTATTCGCGCTGACGCGGTCGGCTGCGTTATATGACAAGCTGCGCACTCTGGGGGCAACGGCGACCGACGGGGATCTGGAAAGCGCTGCACCCCTTTCCCTGCCCGAGATCAATGCCGTCGTCCACGCAGCTGCTTATTTCCACTTCGCAGGACCGCGAGCGCCCTATTTTCGGACCAATGTCGACGGCACGACAGAACTTCTCAAGGCGGCGAAGGAGGCGGGTGCGCGGACCTTCGTCTATATCAGCGCGGCCGGGATCATCATGGATGATCGAGGCTCACCCGTCCGCAACGCCGACGAAAGCGCGCCCACACACCCCGACAGCTTCTCCGCCTATCTCGCTAGCAAGGCGCGCGGTGAGGCGATCGTTCTGGCTGCCACTAAGCCCGGCTTTCGTACGATCGCCCTTCGGCCTCCGGGCATCTGGGGACCGGGCGATATGTTCAGCCGCGAGTTGCCGCGCGTCATCCAGTCTGGGCAATTCGCCTTTATCAATCGCGGCGAATACCCCTATGCGACTTGTCACGTGGACAATGTCGTCGAAGCGATTCAACGTGCGCTCGAACAAGGTACAGGCGGCCACGCCTACTTCATCAATGATCGGGAAAAGATCACCTTCCGCGATTTCATAAAGATGATTGCGGGCCGGCAAGGGCTTTCCATCGATAAGCTCCGGTCTATGCCTTATGGCCTTGCTTTTGCGATGGGCCGAATGATGGAGATCTTTGCGGCTGTCACATTCAAAAAAAGCGATCCGCCACTCTCGCGCTCTATGGTGCGCATGATCGGGCAAGAGTTCACCACGAACGACGCCGCTGCGCGTCGCGAGCTGGGTTATGCCGGCAAGACTTCCATCGCCGATGGCCTTCATAGCTACAAAGATGCCCAACCCGCCGGTGCGTAATTCATGATCGCGCGTCAATTGGCTGATGCGGTCAGTCGTTAAGGCAAACGATCCATCCCTCGCTCATTCGCCGTAAGCTGCCGTCCGTCATTGGAAACTGAGCTGCTCCTGGCCCGACTCGGTCTTGCGCTGGACGGATCGGGCGTTAGAGGTGCGCAACCTCCGATTGGCAGCAGGGAGAGGAGGCGTCGGTGGGTGCGGCAGACTCGAACGCGACGCGGTACTCGAAAATCGGGATTTCGATCGCCAATCCGCGGACCTGTTCATGGCCGATGAGCACGAGCTCCGCGGAAGGCTCGGAAAACGCTTCAGCCACATCGCCGGAGATCACGCACGCGACGCCGTGAGCCTTTGCGGCTTCCTCCATTCGTTCGGCGATGTTGATCGGAGTTCCATAAATGCCGATCGCCCGCTTAGTGTCACCCTGCTCGCTGACGACGACCTCGCCGCCATGCACGCCGATGCGGAAGGCCGGCACGCTGCCGAATTGGCTGAGGTACGTTGTATGCTCGTGCTCGACCGCGGCGAACACCGCATCGATCGCGTGAAGAATCTTGTCGCCGGACACCGCGTCGTCCCAGCCCCACAGGGCGATCAGCCCGTCGCCCTTGTACAGATAGATCTCGCCGCCGTTGTCGGTGATCGGCGCCGAGATATCGAAGAGGAACTTGCCGACAAATGATTTCGTCTCGACCGCGCCGAGTTGCGTGGACAGCGCGGTCGAATCGTTGATATCGAGAAACATCAGCACCTTTTTCTCGACGACGGGACGGTGATAGGTGCCGACCGTCAGATGAAACAGGGTCTCAAGTCCGATGAAGTGAGCGACGCGTATCACCACGACCCCGATCATCGAAAAAGCGACCACGATCGGAACCAGCAGCGGAAGGCGGCGGTATACCCAGTTCAGGTCGGTGAAGTTCCAAAGGATCAGGTGTTCGAGGTGGATCGATAGCAGGAAGATCACCGCCACGATCCCCGCATAGATCAGCATCGATTTCAGCGGGTGGATGCTGCGAAACCAGCGGCCGCGCGAGCTCTGTACGTAGAATTGCTCGAAGAGGCCAACGCTGGTGCCGACAATGATCCCAACGAGCAGGCCATTGATTACGGGCCGTCCGAAAGCCAGGGTCGTCAATGACGTCAGGAGGGCGAAGACGACAACCGCTAGCAGGATCGATGCCAGCTTGCGTCGCTCGGAGGTCGAGATTCGCGCGATGGCCAATTTCATTCTGGTGATGATCGCCAAAGGCGGCCGCACGGAGCGTCTGATGCCGGCAAAGGTCCCGTCTCAAAGTGGCGGGACCGGCGCCCGAGGCAACATACCGCAACATGCAGCCTCGGTGAACCGGTGCCACGCCAATGGCGGGCCAGCGCTGAGACGGGCGCGCCGGTTAAGGTGATAGGCCAAGATGGCCGCTACTGGTCCTACAGTGGAAACAGCGTATGCTTAGCCCTGCAGAAACCGCGGAGGGAGTCGCCTGTTGCCCGCCGCCGATACGAACCGTCCGATCCGCCTTCCCAGCGACCTGGCTCGGTCCCTGCAATACCTCGACGACGGCGAGCTCCAGAGGCTGCAAGACGCCATCAATGGGGAGTTCGTTCGGCGAAGGCCAAAGGCCGCGGCAAAAGCGCCAGCCGGACCAGGCGATAGGAAGCCAGTTCCAATCCCCGAAGGCCAAGTGAACCTCATCCGGGCCTCGGCGAAAGCGGGTCTAAGACCCGCTTCGATCGCCCGAACTTTGGGGATGCCTTTGTCGCTCGTCCGCCGCGTTCTGCAGGCGAATGGAACTCCCTAAGGGATGCCCAAGTGTGCTCGCACAGGATCCGCACGGCGCGCTTGCTGGGTAAACGTCTCGTTGCGGGGCGATCAGTCAAATGCAATCATTTTCCCAGCGCGAGGAATACCGCGCTCAGAAGGCGTTCCTCGTGCTCGTCCACGGCGGAAGCGAGCCCGGTCATCTCGTGCGCTGTCCGCCCCTCGGTGGCATCAGGAGCGAGGCATGAATGTATCTGTAGGCGAGGTGGTCCATTCTCCTGGCAACCGGATCGGCCACAGCTTTTCCGTCGCAAATGCCCACCGGGCGCCGCTGTTGACTATGACATACCAGACGGCCAGAGAAGCCGAGTTGGCACGCGCCGTCATTGTTGCGCTTCTGGCACAAGCAACCGAGATTATCGCTCACCCGGTGCGATAACACAGCTAGCCCCAGAGGCTGGCGGCGAACCGACGAGGAGGTCGGATGCTGGGTCGAGAGATTACCGGCGATGTTCCTGCAATCATCGCCAACCACGCGGGGCTCTATAAGGGGAACCTGATCCCCTATTTTCGAACGATCTTTTTCTCCTCAACAAACTTGGAGAACCCGTATCACAACTTCCGGCACATGCTGCACGTGACATGGCTGTGCCACCAGGCCTGTCAGTACTACCGAGCTGAGCTTACTCCCCTAGAGATGCGAGAGCTGCTCATCGCAGCGCTGTTCCACGACTTTGATCATCCAGGTCACCCACATCTGGGTGAGCCGGACCCAGACCGGATCAACATCGAAATCGCGATCGGCGGGCTGCGTAAGCATGTAGTGCCGAGCGACCCGTCATCGTTGCCGCGTGTCGAAGCCCTCATCCGAGCGACGCATTTCCCCTACAAGACCAGTGGAGAAGAGCTCGACCTGTCAGGCAAAATCATTCGCGACGCGGATCTCGCGCAAGCCTTGAACCCGGTGTGGCTTCAGCAGGTGGTTATCGGCTTGGCAGCAGAGTGGCGCACTCAGCCACTCGACGTGTTGAAGATGCAGCCATCTTTTTTTGATCAACTCCGCTTTAACACGTCATGGGCGCATGAACTGTTTTCGCGCGACCTCGTCTTGGCAAAGGTTGCTGAAGCGGAGGCACTGCTTCAGCTCCTAGAGGGGTAGCAGCAAACCTCACTCCCATCCTACTAAGGCCGGGAATCTCGTCGGTTGCCCATTTCGATGAAAACGCAGCGGCAGCAATGGGGCATGAGCGGAACGCCGGCGCGGTTCACGACCTCGACCGCTAAGCGCCGTAAGCGGACATGGTGCGCATACGTTAGCGATGGCGCATCGCCCTTCCGGTCCTGCCACCTTCGCACGGACTTACTGAACCTTGAATAGCAAGTGCCGGCGGTTCGACGTATGCGGGCGCACTTCGCTCGGCCACCGTCCGCGCTCGACGCCTTCGGCCCACTGCGGGCTCTCGAGGACCTGCGGATCATCGATCTCGTAGATTGCCGTGTAGATCGGGCTCGGCGCGGGCAACTCGCGCACACCGCCAGCAATGGCGAAGCGCGCCGGCTCACCCTTCATGCGGGTGACGCTGCGGACCCCGGGCACTTGCAGCAGGTTCGGCACGTGTTCGGTGTCGTACACCTCGTTGAACAAAGCCTCTGCTTCAAGCGTCACATCCATCGACGCGAGAAACACGTAACGCGTTGCAATACTCACAGCGGACTCCTTCGCAGTTGCTTGATCAGGGGGCGTGTAACCTCGGCCGCAAGTTCAGGACGGGGCGGCTCGAACGCCTTGATCGAGGGTAGCGCCGCGGTAAAGCGCTCGATCTGTACCCGCGCGATCTGGCCGGTGCAGCCTTGCGCCAACCGCGAGGCGCCGGCGGGGCAGTCATCTCAGTGATATTCCCCTAGCTTCCGGGCTGGTGAGTGCGATCTTCCGTCTCATCGTCGCAGGCCGCAACGAAGTTTGGGGGCGACCGGCCTCGCTCACCGCAATGAAGTAATCGTCGACGATCAACGTCAGTCAAATGCTTATTAAATTCGAGACGCACAACGTTTTCGCGCTCGACTATCGTGGTCGTAAGGAAAAGACAATCTCGTCTTAAGAAAAAATCAAGGCGACCTTCAAGCAAAGACTCCGGCGGAGAGCTACGTCTCCCGTGGTGGTGGCACCACCACACTTTTGAATGGGAGATGGTCATGGCGGTCAGTCGCGATGAGATGAAGTCAATCCCGGGTAGCGAGCGCCCTCAGGCTCCGGGCTCCCGGTTACTGGGGCCAGCCGATGCGGCGGCGCATGTCGCCGTCACGCTCCTGCTGCGGCAGAAACCCGGAAGTCCGGAATTGCCCGATTTGCAGCATTGGCAGGATACGGCTCCTGACAAACGTCAATTCCTCTCCGCGGAGGAGTCTTACGAACTATACGGCGCGACCGAAAAAGACACCGACGCCGTGTGTGACTACCTTCTCGGCAAAGGCTTGCGCATCCTTGAAAAGCACGCCGGGCAGCGCCGGATCGTCGCCGAGGGCGCCGTGGCCGCGATCGATGAGGCCTTTGGTATCAAATTACGGCGCTACCAAGTTCCCCGCCGCGTCATCCATCGTCCCCTTCCTCATCGGCATGAGCACCCGGCGGCCGAGCACATCACGATAGAGGAGCACCAGCATCGAGGGTTCGAAGGCCCGGCCAAGCTCCCGGCCTCGCTCGCCGACATCGTGATTGCTGTGATCGGGCTCGACAATCGGCGACTCGGCGGTGTCGCGGGAACAGGCACCGGCGATCCGCCGGGCGCGTTTTACATGTCGCCGCAAACCATCGCGCAACGGTACAATTTTCCGACAAATTCCGCCGCTGGCCAAACGGTCGGTCTGTTCGAAGACGCAGCTTCCGGGGCCGCCTATCTTGTCAGCGACATACAGCAGTTCCTGCAAGGGCTCCCCAATGGGGCGCCGTCGCCGGGACCGACTTTCGCCGACATTTCGAAGCCGCCGTTTTTCAACAACCCCGCGAACGTCGCCAGTACAAGTCCCGGCATCGCGGGCGCGGTGTACGAATGTACAGCTGACGTATCGATCGTCGCGGCGGTCGCGGCGGGCGTCAATATCAACGTCTATTTCACAAGCAACGACGAGGCCGGCTGGGACTGGTTCTTCCATCGGGCAACCCATCCTGCGGCCGGCGAGAGTCCTCCGTCCGTATTGTCCGCAAGCTGGCTTATGCGGTTCACGGATGACCCCAGTACGATCGGCGATCCTTCGCTGCCCGGGAGCTTGGCCAGCGTTTTCAGTCGGCATCTCCGGCATGTTGCCGCCCGTGGCGTCAGCGTATTGATGGCGATCGGCGATTGGGGCGCGAACAACGAGGTCGGTCCCCCAGACGTCAACTGTCACGTCAGTTTTCCCAATTCAGATCCCTGGGTAACGGCGTGCGGCGGGACCATTCTGGGCAGCTCCAATCCGACACCACCGCCGTTGTTCGACGAGCGGGCGTGGAGCGACGCCAACGTTGCGTCCCAGTTCGACGCTGCGCCCTTTGACGCGACGGGTGGTGGCGTCAGCGACACGTTTCCGCGGCCGCCATTTCAGGCGGCAGCCAACGTTCTGCCGATCTCCAAGAATGACGGGAAAGTACGGCGTGGTGTACCGGACATTGCCGGAATGGTCGCCACTCAGGGATTTTTTGTGAACGGCGGCGGCCCCGGCACATTCATTGGCACCAGTGCTGTCGCTCCGCTCTACGCAGGCCTGATCGCTACCATCAATGCCTTCCTCGGCCGCAACGTCGGCTTTCTCAATCCGACGCTCTACAGACACGGACCCGAGGTCTGCAACGACATCACGATAGGCAACAACGATTCGGGCAACACGCCTGACGCTCCGTTTTACACGACGGACATCGGCTGGGACGCTTGCACCGGCTGGGGCAGCATCGATGGCATGCGGTTGCTGGCGGCGCTGGCTCCGGCACCCGTCCTCGTAACCGCCATCCCGGACAGCGGTCTGTTCAGGGAAACATGTCTCGACAGCTTCACCGATGAGCTCCTGACCATCGACAACAGCGGCTTCAGTACTCTGCTGATTTGGGGCATCACGTCATCTCTGGCGGATTTTGAGGCCCCGGGTGTCGCCTCCTACCCGATCGCCGTCAGCCCAGGAGCGTCGATCAGTCTCGCCGTGCGGTTTAAGCCCGCCGCCGTGGGGTTCCGGACGGGAACGATCACGATCTTTAGCAACGACCTGTTCAATCCCCATTCGATCAGGGTAAGCGGCACGGGGGTGGCACCGCGTTTGGTGCTTGGGATCGCCGACAGCGGCAATTTTGGTGATATATGTCTCGGCGCCTTCAAGGACGAGCCGCTTCTCGTCAACAATGGCGGCAAGTGCATGCTGCTGATCGACGGCGTCACGTCCTCATCCGGCGAGTTCCTGCCGCCATCGATCATGTCCTACCCGATCGCGGTTGCTGCCGGCGCATCGGTGTCTTTGCCGATCCGTTTCCAACCCACGGTACTCGGCCCAACGCCGGTGGGGACGCATCTTACCGTGACCAGCAACGACCCGGGCGGCCCCCGCACGGTACCGGTGTCCGGCAATGCGCCATCGGGGAAGCTCGTCGTGACAGGCTCGGCATTCTTCGGGGAAGTACCGGCTTGCTGCGAGGAAGAGCGGACGATCTCCATCTGCAACGTCGGCGATTGCAAGCTGCACGTTTTCAGCGTGGCGTTCAAACGCAAGAGCCGTCACTGGAAGCTGGTCAACAACCCGTTCCCGGCGACGCTTCATCCCGGGTCATGCTTGGCGGTGGTCATCCGCTACAACGCGGACGAGAAGTTCCCGCGGGCTTGCGAACTGGTGATTACCAGCGACGATCCGACCACGCCGGTCAAGACCCTCGATGTGCTGGCCGCGACCATTTGGACTTCTTGTGGCGACTGCTGCGACGATTGCCACAGGGGCAAATGCGACAAGCGCCACTGTGAGCCGCGTTGCTGCAAGACGTGCCATCACGATCACGACGACCGTGACGACGACGACTAACCGCGCTGTTCTGGGGCAACCCTGAACTGAGGCTCCTGGCCGCCGAGCAAAGTCGGCGGTCAGGACCGTGCTCGCGGTCCGCCGCGGGCCCGAGGCAGCGCAGCGCCGATTCCTGCGGCATTTAGTTACCCTCGATCTCCTCACGCCGCATCTCCAGTGTCAACCACTGGTCTTCCGCGGCGGTCAGTTCGTCATGTGCCGCGGCAAGCGCGGCGGTCTTGGCAGCAAACCCATCGGGATCGCGGACATAGAGATCAGGCGCGGCTAGCGCCTTGTTCAGCGCCTCGACCTCCGCCTGCAGTTCGGCGATGCGCACGGGCAGCGTTTCCAGAGCGCGCCGCTCGTTGAAGCTCATCCGCCGAGCCCGCGGCGTTGCCTGTCGCGCCGCGGGTTTTGCCGCTCGCTCGACGACGGCCGAAGCGGCGGCGGGAGCTTGCGGACGCTGTGCCAACATGTCGCTGTAACCGCCGGCATATTCGACCCAGCGGCCCTTGCCTTCGCTGGCGATGGTCGAGGTCACGACGCGGTCGAGGAAGTCGCGGTCGTGGCTGACCAGCAGCACCGTACCGGGATATTCGGCGAGGCGTTCCTGCAGCAGATCGAGCGTCTCCATGTCGAGGTCGTTGGTCGGCTCGTCGAGCACCAGCAGGTTCGAGGGCCGCGCGAAGGCCCGCGCCAGGATCAGCCGGGCGCGCTCGCCGCCGGACAGCATGCCGACCGGCGTGCGCGCTTGCTCAGGCCGGAACAGGAAATCTTTCATGTAGCCGACGACGTGGCGGTTCTGGCCGCCGACGCTGACATTGTCACCCGTCCCGCCGGTCAGCGCCGAGGCCAAGGCCTGCGCCGGGTCGAGTGTTTCGCGCCGCTGGTCGAGGACGAGGGTGGCGAGGTTGGTGCCGAGCTTCACCTCGCCGCTGTCAGGCGGTAGCGCGCCGATCAGCATGTTGAGCAGCGTCGTCTTGCCGGCGCCGTTTGGGCCGACGATTCCGGTGCGGTCGCCGCGCATGATCCGCGTCGAGAAATCGCGCACGATCGGGCGATCGGCATAGGATTTTGACACGCGTTCCGCTTCAGCCACCAAATGTCCCGACAGATCGGCCTGTGCCGCCTCGAGCCGCACCGAGCCTTGGGCGTGCAGATGCTCGCGCCGCTGTCGCCGCATGGCGTGCAGCTCGCCCAGCCGGCGTTGATTGCGCGTGCGCCGCGCCGTGACCCCGTAGCGCAGCCAATCCTCTTCCATCGCGATCTTGCGGCCGAGCTTGTGTTGCTCGCGATCTTCCTGTTCGAGGATGGCGTCGCGCCAAGTCTCAAAGCCGGCGAAGCCCTCGCTGAGCACACGGGTGACGCCACGGTCGAGCCAAACGGTGGTTCGTGAGAGCCGCTCTAATAGCCGCCGGTCATGACTGATCATCACGATCCCGGCGCGCATCGCGGTCAGCTCGCGCTCCAGCCACTCGATCCCCGGCAGATCGAGATGGTTGGTCGGCTCATCCAGCAGCAGGATGTCGGGAAGCGGCGCCAGCGTGCGGGCGAGCGCGGCGCGACGCGCCTCGCCGCCGGACAGCGCGGCGGGGTCTTCATTGCCGGCGAGCCCCAGCTCCTTCAACAAATAGAGTGCCCGATGACGGTCGCTCGCCTCGCTCACGAACCCCGCCTCGACATAGGCGAGGGTCGTGGCGAACCCGTTCAGATCGGGCTCCTGCGGCAGATAAGCGATCCGCATGCCGGGTTGTACAAAGCGCTCACCAGCATCGGGATCGACGAGACCGGCGGCGATCCGCAGCAGCGTTGACTTGCCCGAACCGTTCCGCCCAACGAGACATATCCGGTCTCCGGCAGCGACGGACAGGTTCGCGCCGGACAGCAGCGGCGTCGCGGAGAATGTGAGGCCGGTGTCTCGCAGCAGAAGCAAAGGTGAGGGCATCGTTCCGAAGACTAGCCGTTCCCGGCGGTGAAGGAGAATGTCCAAACGCCGTTCGCTGACGCGCAAGTAGGTCCCGCGAATTTGGCAGATCACGGCGGTTACGACCCGAGGCGCTTCTCGTCTACGATCCACGGCGGCGGATGTGCCGCACGAGGCAAGGATGAAGAAGCTCATCAACGATCCGCGCGCCGTCGTGCGCGAAATGCTCGAAGGCTTGGCGGACCTCGCCCCGGGCCATGCGCTTCTGGAAAACGAGGACGTTGTCGTGCGGGCCGGCTTGCCGCCCTACGAAGCGCGCAGCGAAGTCGCAGTCCTGTCCGGCGGGGGCAGCGGGCATGAACCCGCGCATGCGGGTTATGTCGGCGCGGGAATGCTGCACGCCGCGGTCACGGGCGATGTCTTCACTTCGCCCAGCGTGGACGCCGTGCTGGCCGCCATCCGTGCCGTCACGGGGCCGCCCGGCGCACTGCTGATCATCAAGAATTATACCGGCGACCGGCTCAATTTCGGCTTGGCCGCCGAGCTCGCGCGGGCAGATGGCATCGCGGTCGAGACCGTGATCGTCGCAGACGATGTCGCGCTGCGCGACACCGTGGAACCGGCGCGGCGGCGCGGCATTGCGGGAACGATCTTGGTGCACAAGGTCGCCGGCGCGGCGGCCGCTGCGGGTCTGCCGCTCCGGGAGGTGGCGCAGGAGGCGCGCACGACGGCCGCTGCGTTGGGCACAATGGGGGTGGCGCTCGGACCATGCACGGTGCCTGCCTCCGGGCGCCCTGGCTTCACTCTGGGCGACGACGAGATCGAACTCGGTCTCGGTATCCACGGCGAGCGCGGGGTGGAGCGCACCACTCTCCGCCACGCCGATAGTCTGGTCGACACGATCCTCGAAACCATTCTCGCTGACCGTGGGCTGGGCCGCGGCGACAAGGTGGCGCTCCTGGTCAATGGCCTGGGCGGGACGCCGCCGATGGAATTGGCGGTTGTCGCCCGGCGGGCCCTCGCGTCATTGCGGGAGCGTCGCCTGACGGTCGTGCGCGCCTGGTCCGGGAACTTGCTGACCGCGCTCGAAATGCCCGGCATGTCGTTGACTGTGTTGCCGGTGGACGATGCCCGCCTCAAGCGGCTGGATGCACCGACAAGAGCTCCGGCATGGCCGGGCGGTGGGCAAATCGCGTCGACCCGGGCGATCGTCCGAAGCTCCCGCGCTGCGCCGGAACCGGTGCTCGCTCGCGCACCATCCCCCAGCAGCGAGGTGATCAGGCGAAGCGCGCTGGCCGCGGCGGCCGCGCTCGAACAGGCGGAAGCGCATCTGACGGAGCTGGATGCAGCGGCTGGCGACGGTGATCTCGGCGCTAGCATGAATCGCGGCGCCGAGGCGATCCGCGCGTTGCCGGAAGCCGCTTGGGCATCGCCGCCCGCTGTCGTGTTGACCCGGATAGCGGACGCCCTGCGCCGCGCCATTGCCGGCAGTTCCGGGCCGTTCTATGCGACGGCGCTGCTGCGCGCGGCGCAGACCTTGCCGGAGATGCCCGGCGGAGCGGATTGGGCTGCCGCGCTGACGGCCGGGGTCGATGCGATCGCGGAATTGGGTGGGGCTAAACCGGGTGACCGCACGATGATCGATGCTTTGCGCCCGGCCGCAATCGCCTTTACCGCCGGGCTTGCCGCCGGCCGGTCAGCGACCGAGGCATGGACCGAAGCGGTTGCCGCCGCGCAAGAGGGTGTCGCGGCGACTGCTCGGATGCATCCCAAGCTCGGACGCGCGAGTTATCTGGGAGACCGCGCCATCGGTACGGTTGATGCGGGCGCCGCGGCGGTTGCGATCTGGATGTCGGCGATCTGGCCGCTGCCGGGATAATCAAATTTGCAAACGAGCGGCTCGGTTCCGAGCGCGGCTCCGATCAGGATTTTAATCAGCAGAGTTGCCATTGTGACGCCGGCCCGGCAGGGGGCTCATATCGGAGTAAACTCCAAGCTAACTCCACATGGAGGGCCGCCTTGGGGCATCTTGAGACCTTGACGCCACATTTCTCGAACGGCCGTTGCGCGCCGATAACGGACCTCGATCAACCGCCGCTGCTCAGTCGACCGCTTGCGACCCTACGGACCTTCCGGCGAACTACGCAATGAGCGGCTAGGCATCCGCCACAAGACGAACGATCCGCGTGAAGGTCTCCTCGTGCTTTTCGTTCTCAATTTCGGCGAAATTGATCGAGCCCTCGGGGAAAAGAGCGTGGCCACACACGGCCACGCTCTCATCGCTTGTCGGGCTTAGGCTCTACGCGCAGCCCCGCTTCGTTCGAGCTCCTGTTGGACATCGTGGCTCGATTTGCTCAGCCGGACCGTCTGCCCTTCCACTGACGCGACCCAGGCGAGCGGAATGAAATGGTCACCAGCACCCGCCGCGCCTTTCGGGGTGAACTTGATCCGAGAGGATCCCTCCATCTGTTGGACCGAGCCAAGCTGTTGCCCATCGGAACCGACAATCTGCATGTGGTCCCTAATCTGCGAGGCTTGTACCATCGTCGTCCTCCTTTGATAAGGCAGTTGCCCTAGCGTCAAGTAGGCGCAATGCCGAACAGCACCCTATCTCAATATTTAACAGCCCATAACCCTTTAAATCGGCGAAAGAATCGAATTCAATGAAGCTCTTAGGTGACTATATATTTGGAGTTACTTTCAAGTTGTGTAATGCGACCTATCGTTGAGACTATCATCTTGAGATGAAAGTTACGAATGTGCCATATTGATGCCACAAAGACTTCTTATCCGTGCGCTGTCGTACATTAAACAAACCACGAGCGTGATTGAACGCGCGCCGCCTGGCGTGACGGCAACACCGTCACCTGAGCTATATTTTGTTATTCACAGGAGGCGACATGGCCGAGTCTCAACAGATCGACAACGGGATCGCGACCGGGAGTGCGATATTATCCGACTTTCTGAGTGCGACGGCCGGCTGGATAAGCACCCAAGGTGCGTTTCTGTCCGGCATGGAAACAATCTGGATGAAGTGGGCGAAACGGCAGCGTGAAACGGTCGATGTCTCGTCCCGATCACTGCAAAAGATGTGGGAGTGCCGAAATCCTCTCGAGTTGGCGCGGGCTCAGCAAGAGTGGCTATTCGAGACTATTCAGCAGACTACCGTCGACGTGAGAACCGCTGCTGAGCACTTAGCAACGTTGAGCAGAAAGATCGCCGATGATGTTAAAACGGCGCCGCATGTGCCGCGCGGAGAAGGGCTCCGATCGGCTCCTCGCGCCTCGGTAGAACGGGCGGCCGCCGAGTAGATAGTCGCCGGGGAGCGCGCTCCTCGTCGTTCTGTCGCTCGTTTGGCGACCGACATCGAACCCACCTTTTTGCTCTTAAAAAACGCTCCACCCGCTCGCAGAGGGCGTCGTGAACCCCGAGCCCATTGATGGGCGCGCGGAGCCCTGAATGGGAGGTACGAAGATGACGTATCGGGTTTTCTATTATGACGACCGTGTGCCACTTTCGATCAAGAAATGGCGCAATGAGGATGCGACACGGGTCGAGATGTTCGGAACCGAACATGAGGCATTCGACCGGGCGCGTGATTTACTCGGCGGCAACCCGCGCAGTTCCGTCCTGATTCACGACAGCTCCGACAACGTGTTGGGCGGCCTGCTGCTTCAACTCAAGTTGGAGCCTGAGCCGACGTAAGTCGCACACATTGCCGCGCCTGTGCGTCCGCCATCGCTCGAGTAAGAGGGCGGCACCGGGGCGAGCGCCGTTAGCTGACCTCTGCGTGTCGAACGCCGGCTTTCTGCGTAGGACATGCTGGCGCACTCGGCCGGTGTTGCCCCTTTCCGGTCATTGCCGGCGAAGCCAAACAGGATTCCAGAAACTCGGGCACCCCATCGATCACATTGCTGGAGACGCCCGCGCCAAACTGATGTGCGGCTGGCTCGAAGGAACCGCGTCGGCAACCGACGGGGGACCGTCGGGCCCCTCTATACAAACGATGCACAGGATGAATAGGCCCTGCGTCGATAATTCGACCACTCAGGCTGTTGCTTACGAATATTTCATGTTCGCGACGTACTGTGCTGAAACCTGCCCGATTTCAGCCCGACGGCCACTATGACTGCATTGCCGCGTCGCAGCTCCGCGGATTTCCTTCAATGCAAATCGTGTTTGTCGCAGTTGGTCTGAGTCAGGGGCAAAGCTAGGCTGTAAGGACAGGGCGGACTTTGGTCCGCAGGCGACATGCCCTCATCGTCCGCGCGTACTGTTCCGCTCCCCTGGTTGTACGGTATCGCAGCTTTACTGATCCTGGTGTTGCTTGCGGTCAGCGGCATCGCGATTGTGCACCTGCGCAAAGCAACGCTGCAGGAAAAAGAGGGAAACCTCAAAAACCTGAGCTTGATGCTCGCCGAGCAGGCCGATCGCTCGCTTCAATCGGTCGACCTAGTCCTTTCGAGCACGGTAGACGGCCTGCTCTCGGATGGCGCGACCGACGCCGCTTCCTTTATCGAGAAGGCGTCGGGTCACGACTTTCATCTGCTCCTGCGAGAGAAGATGACTGGCACGCCGCAACTCGACGCAGTCGTTGTCGAAGATGCGACGGGCAAGGTGATCAATTTTTCGCGCTCCTGGCCCGTTCCACAGATTGACAATTCCGATCGCGATTACTTCCGGGCGCTGCGCGATGACCCGAGAAAGGGGGTCTATGTCAGTCAGCCGGTGCGCAATCGCGGCTCAGGCACATGGTCGATCATGTTGGCGCGCCGGGTTAACGGGCCGGGCGGCGAGTTTCTCGGCGTCATACTTGGCGCCATTGAACTGCGGTATTTTGAGGATTTCTATCGAGCCATCGCACCGGTTGGAGACACCAGCTTTGCGCTCCAGCGGTTCGACGGTGTCATGCTTGCGCGATATCCGGTAACGGATGCCATCGGCAAGACCTTTTCCAGCGCCGAGCATTTGCTCCAGGGCGGCAGCGCCGGGTTTGTGCGAGAGACCAGCCCGATCGATGGCATGATGCGCCTCAAGGCGACGCATCGTCTGACCAACTATTCCGTCGTTGCGCTCGCGACGACGAGTGAGGACACCGCCTTGACGGACTGGCGGGGTATCACCTTGCTCATCTCCCTCGGCACTCTGGGTACCGCCCTATCGATCGGGATTGCCGCGTTTGCCGTCGGACGCCACTGGGTGCAGCACGCGGCCCTTGCCGAGCAGCGATTGGAGGTGCGGTTGCGCGAGTCGATCGAGGCCCTAACCGAAGGGTTTGCCCTCTACGACGCCGATGAGCGTCTCGTCTTGTGCAATTCCAAGTACCGTGAGCTCTACGCCTGGGAGGCCGAGTTGATTGTTCCCGGGGTCCGCTACGAAGAGCTCGTTCGATTTACCGCAGAACGTACTGTGTACGCCGAAGCTGTAGGAAACACTGAGGCTTGGGTCGCAGGACGCCTGGCGGAGCTTCGCAACCCCTCCGGCCCTCTCCAACAGCACCTAAGCGATGGCCGTTGGTTCCGTCATGCGAATTATCGCACTGCTTCGGGCGGCACGATTTGCCTCCGCACAGACATCACCGCGCAGATGCTCACCGAACACGGCTTGCGCGAAGCAAAAGAGGCGGCAGAAGCAGCCAATGTGGCCAAATCGCAGTTTCTCGCCAATATGAGCCACGAGCTGCGCACGCCGCTCAATGCGATCATCGGGTTCTCGGAAGCGCTCGAACTCGGAATGGCAGGGCCGCTTCAGCCAAAACAGGCGGAATATATCGCGGACGTTCAAAATAGCGGGCGACACTTGCTCAACGTAATCAACGACATTCTGGATCTCGCCAAGGTCGATGCCGGCAAGTTCGAGCTTCGCGAAGAGGACGATGTCGATCCATGCCACGTCGTCGAGACTTGCATTGCGTTGTTGCAACCCCGGGCCGATGCTGGGGCGGTCCAGCTCTCGGTGGAGCTCAGGGATCACCCCCCACCCCTTCTGGTGGCTGATCCTACTCGACTGAAACAGATCCTGCTGAATCTACTGTCGAACGCCGTAAAGTTTACCGACCATGGCGGCTTCGTGGCTGTAGTCGTTCGACGTTCAAGCCACGGCGATGTCATCTTCGAAGTGCACGACACCGGACTGGGGATGACAACGGATGAGATCGAAATCGCCCTCCAACCATTCGGGCAGGTTGAGGCCGACCACACGCGCCGATATGAAGGCACGGGTCTGGGACTCCCGCTGGCACGGCGGCTAACGGAGTTGCACGGCGGTTCGCTGCATATCGAGAGCAAGAAGGGGGGCGGGACGACGGTCACGGTTACGCTCCCGGCGATAAGAACCTTGGCCCGTCCGCCAGTCAAAGCCGGTGCAACTGGCACGGCGGCATAGCTAACTTGCGGCAACAGATCGCCGACCGGGCATAGTGGAAGGTCTCAATTATCGGTCTAACAAGGTGGCTTAATCGTGGTCGCGCGTGGCCGCAATCGGCGCACCCCTGTCGCTCTGACGTGAACCGCGAACTACTGCTTACCACCCATGGCAGCCGCATTCATAGCGAACGGCGAGGTCGGCTTCGGGGCAGACTTTGTCATCTGACTGTGGTTGATGCGATGGCCGCTGAAGGGATCGATCTAATTCATGCGGTCGAGCCCGCCGCCGCCATCATTGCTCGCGTCATCGCCGAAGCTGAAGCAGCGCTAGCTCAGAGCTTCGTCTAGCCTGCTTCACGTAGGCGAAATCTATATGTGATAATGTCCTTTATCGGATATAGTGATGAAACCTAGATCAGTGAGCGTGTTGGTCAGTATAATACCTCCACACGTCAGTAATTCGTTCCTGTGGAGATATATTCGTCGTTCTGCTCGTCGGTATAACCAAGCAATGAACCTGTAAGCCGGTCAAGACCTTCGTCCGGTCTTTTTTTGGTACGGAGCATTGTTCGCCAGACCAAAATCATGGCTGGAATTCTCCACTGCTCTTCCCTGACCGCGTAAAGTACGTATCTGGTCCTGACTGGTCGCGCTGTTCTGGGATCGATTGCGCCCTCGACCACAACCTCGCCCTTACAAAGGCGTCCCTCTTCGACAAAGGGATCGAAATCAACTTCAGGTACCTGCGAGGCTGTGGGAGACATGTCTGCATCTTCGTAGAAGAAAGCTAGGGGTTTTTTCTCTGAGAGCATGAGCTCTAGCTCTTTCCCGTCGTGCAGGTCGTATGAAGATTGTTGAGAGAATATTGCCATTCGTTCACCCTATTCTTTAGATCAACGGTCGCCGCTAGTAGGTAGCGAAGAAACTCGCCGCCTTTTCCGGGTTGTAGCCGCGCCGGTCGTACAGCTTGGTCGTGCTCGGGTCCCGGTGCCCGGCGGCCTTCTGCACGTCTTCGAGCTGAGCGCCGTTTTCGAGCGCCGTGGTGATGAACGTGGCGCGCATCGAGTGCGCCGAGTAGCCGCGATCGAGCCCAAGCGCAGCGGCGTATTTGCGGACGACGCGATCGATCGCGTCAGGGTCCATGCGCCGGCGTTCCTCGCGCTGCTTGCCGTTGTGCCGCAGCGGCCGAAACATTGGCCCTTCGCCGTCGCCGGCGTGGCCGGCGGCATCAAGATACGCCCGCAGCCGCGCCGCGGTCTGCGGGTTGATGGCCAGCGCATCGCGCCGGCCGCCCTTGCGCATGACCTTGAGCGAGTCATAGCCGCGGTTCTGGTGCAGGTCGCCGACCTTGAGCGCGGCGATCTCAGCGCGGCGCAACCCGACCTGCAAACCAACCGAGAGAATGGCGCGGTCCCGCAAACCGACGATCGTCTCCTCACCCGGCAGATCGAGCAGCTTGCGCGCCTGCGCTTTCGAAAACGCCCAGGTCGCGCCTTCCTGTCGATTGATCGCCGGGCGCGTCACCTCACGCGCCGGATTACGCGTCGCGACGCCATAGTCGATCAGGTGCCGAAACAGCGAAGAGAGGGCGGCGAGCCGGCGGCGGATCGTCGACGATGCGGCGCGCTCGCTCTCGCGCATGTAGCGTTCCCAGGCAATGACCGCCTTGTGGTCGGCTTGGCGCAGCTCGTCGACGCTTCTAATCCGCAACGTCGCCATGAAGTGCTGGACGTCGAGCCGGTACGCGCGACGGGTGCGCGCGCTCTTTTGCTTTTGCAGCCAGATTTCTTCTTCGGGGATCGCCGCAAGCTGGGCGACGGTCGAAACACGGGTCGGCGCGATCGGTGCCGGCAATGTGCTGCTGCTGGCGTCGATCATCGCGGCTCACCTTAATCCTTGGTGGGGTTGGTCTGTCAGGCGGACTATTTCCGTCAAGCAAGTTTGCAGCGCTGCGCGCATTTCAGCGTCAAGTTTCAGATCAGCCCGTCTGGCCTCTTGGTCGTAAGCAAATTCCATGAGCTTGAGAAAGGCGTCGTTCAGCGCCCACTTGTAGGTCGTCCAGCGCGGTCGCGAACGATAGGTCCTCCACTTCCGCGCGGGACACCTCACCGCCGTCGATGACGCGCATTAGCGTGCCGATCACCTCTTTAATGTCCCCTTCCATGGAGAACCTCCATCTCGGCGTATGCCCTCGTTTGTGTTCCCTTTTTGTACCACGCCGGGCGTCGGTTGTCTATCTACGTGATAAACCGGATTATCACGTAGACGATGCGGGCCGTTAAGCGCCGAACGGGACGTCGGTCCTAACCGACATTCCCGCGGGGCGCGACCCAGGAGGGCCGCGCCCTTTAGCGATTTAGCGAACAGGTGAGAAGGAAGCGGGGATCAGCAGTTTGTTTTCCTGTCGAACGAGGCCTTTTTCCGAGGAGGCGCCGATAGAGATCGCGATGGGGTGGCCGAACACAGGTCCCGCTGCCTGGAATCTCGCGTCATCGGCGTTGGAGGCCTAATCCGACCACGGTCTTAATCGGACGCTCAGCCAGCGGGATCAAAAACGTGCAGCCGACCCGGGCTGCGAGCATAGCGATATCAGGATGGTCAATTTGAAAGGCGATTTCCTACACCCTGTCGTGTGCCGCAAGGCGCCACCAACATCACACTGAGCTGATCATTAGAGAATTTACCGGTCAGTTTAAAAATTGGGACTTCTTTCTCGAATCTATTAGGACCCCAAGGCTCTAAGCCCGCAGATGTCTCGCCGATGAGCGTCCCGTCAGGTTTTAAATTCAATGTTTTAAATACTCTAGTGCCACTTCCCACTAATACACCTCCGCTTGGCTTACCATTAATAATACTTATTCGAACTGACCAAATACCGCACGCAGTATGAGGAATTCCTAATCCATCAACTCTCCACTCTCCATCTCGCACTGGTGGCTGAGCGGGTGGTGGGGTAACGACGTCCGGTTCAGGTTGCGGTGTCGGATGCGGGCGCGGCGCGGGAGGTGGTGGCGGCGCAACCTCGTGGAACGGATCCGAGGGCCCCTGCGCTGTGGCTGGCATTGCAGCATACAGAGATAGGACGGTCAGGATCGCAACCAGGTGGCGCATAGTAACGCCAATAATACTACTTTTCGTCAGCCTCAGTTACCTGAACGTCGTCTTGAGCTGACTGAAATCGTCCTCAAGCTTAAACCGACCGCACATGCTCGACCCTCCCCCCGCCGGTTCTCGTACACGGCTGCTTGACAGAACATATATCGAACGTTCACTCTCTGTTCGACATTCCGAACGGAGGTTCCCCCATGTCGCTCGCCGATCCTGCTTCGCTCGCCAGCGGCCGCGTCGAATATGACGTCCACGAGTTTCTTGCGACCCTCGGTGCGGCCGACCTGTTGCAGATCACTTGGCGCGAGAGTGGTTTGCAGAAGGGGATGGACGTGTTTATCCCGCCGCTTTGCCACCAGCCGAACACGCTGTCCATCGGTGTCAGCAACCGCAAGGAAGCGTTCGCACTGCGCGCCGCGAAGATCGAGATCGACAACGGCAACTACAACGGCGCGTACGGGATCGCGCCATTCGGATTCTCGCGTTGTCCCGAGCCAGACAGTACCACCGCAGTCATCATCGCACACAGGCGGACTAAAACGGCGACGAAAACAAGCACAGTCGGGGGACAAGGGGGGCCGTAAATGAGTCAAGCCCCGCGAAAAGTCGTGGAACAAGAGGTCCCTTATCAGAGGACCGCTATCGGCGCTTTGCTGCCCTAGCGCGCTGTTGGCCGTAACGGCTCGAAATGCCCCAATGCGGACCTTGCCGGCGAGGCGAGGGGGTGGAAAGCGGTACCCGTGACGAACCTTGGCGGCAAACCGATTTTCCCTAGTGCGAGCGACGTCCATGGTGCGGGGTTGAGAACCAGCGACGCAATGCAACGAGCGTCCAAATGGCCTCGACCAAGCCAAAGGGCCACGCTCCCTGCAAAAACCCATAGGCCGAACCCATAACGCAAGCACTGGCAAAGGCGAGGATAAAATGCGGATGTCGCTGCTCGAAGGCATAAGTGACGAGCATCGCGGTCACCGCGAAGAGGCCGAAGGCCGAAAGCATATCCATCAGCAAACTCTCGATGACCCCACGAGTGACTGTCAGCGCATCTTGCGACTGGCCGAGGGTGGTGCGGAATGCATCCTTGCCCGCAAGTTAGTCGCGCAGTCTTGGCTGAAGGGCTAAGCGTGGCAGCACTCTTCAGTGCCTAGTGCGTGTAAGCAGCAACATTCCAAGCACAGCAGGCGGAACCGCCATATCGACCAAGAGATTGGTGGGCCAACAATACACTGCCGTGACGAGCCCAATCGCCGAGGCGAGCGCGATTGCGTCTTGAATTGTGGTGCGATTTGCGCTTTGCCGCCGGTTCATCGGCGTCCCAGCTTTGATCTGAAGTTGCCTTCAAGCATCGATAAATACCTTTCGGGACAGCGGCTGTGCGAAGGCGTAATGCACCCGTTCTAACTGGGAATCGGCGTAGACACGTCCGATTTCAATAGGTGGTGCGAGGGGCGCATCGGCATAATCCGTCATGCTCGACGCCGCCCTGGTCCTGCTCGCGGTCGCGTTGCTGCTGCTCATCGTTGGCGGCATCCAGCCGCTGGCAGCAAAGCTGCGCCTGCCACCGCCGGTTCTGCTCGCCGTGTTCGGCATCGCCATCGGTGCGGCCTCGAGCACGGCGTCGCACGGCGCGTTCGCGCAGCATTTCGACGCCAGCTCGCGGCTCTTTCAGGAATTACCCGTCACCTCTGAGACGATCATATACATCTTCCTGCCGCTTCTGGTGTTCGAGGCTGGGATCACCAGCGATGTACGCCGCATTCTCGAAGATTGGGCGCCGATCCTACTGCTGGCAATCGTCGCGACGCTGGTGACCACAGCCGCGATCGGTTTCGCGCTGTGGCCACTGGCCGGTACGCCGCTTGTCGTCTGCCTGCTGCTGGGATCGGTTGTTGCCACCACCGACCCGGCTGCGGTGATCGCCATCTTTCGCGACGTCGGCGCCCCGGCGAGGCTAAGTCGGCTGGTCGAAGGGGAAGCGCTGCTCAACGACGCCGCAGCGATCGCGCTCTTTGTCGTGCTGCTGGCGATGATCGTCTCGGGACGCGAGCCGAACGTTGCGGATGGCGCGCGCGAGTTCGCGATCGCCTTTCTCGGCGGCGCGGCGCTCGGCATTGCCTCTGGACGACTGCTGCTGCTGTCAATCCCCTGGATCGGTGGCGACCGGCTCGCCGAAGCGAGCCTCACCGTAGCCCTCGCCTATCTTGCCTTTATTGCCGGCGAGCGGCTGTTCCATGTCTCGGGGGTCGTGACAGTGCTGGCCGCGGGGCTGACCGTGAGCGCGCTCGGGCGGGCGCGTATCTCACCCTATAATTGGGCTTTTCTGCGCGATCTCTGGGAGCAGATCGCGTTCTGGGCGCGCTCGCTAGTGTTTGTGCTGGCCTCGATCCTGGTGCCACGGCTGCTGCTCAACATGGATCAGCACGATTTGTTGCTGACTGTGGTGCTGATCGGCGCCGCCTTTGTCGCCCGGCTGTTCGTCTTGTTCCTACTGCTGCCGCCGCTCAGCTATTTCAACCTGACGCAGCCGATCGGTACCCCCTATAAGCTGGCGATCGCCTGGGGCGGGTTGCGGGGCGCGCTGACCCTGGCATTGGCTCTCGCTGTGAGCGAAAACCGTGCGCTCGACCCCGCCACCCAGCATTTTGTCGCGGTGCTGGCGACCGGGATGGTGCTGTTCACGCTGCTGGTCAGCGGCACGACGTTGCGCCCGGTGATCAGGCTGCTCGGGCTCGACCGGCTCAGCCCGCGCGACCGCATGCTTCGCGATCAGGTGCTGGCGCTTGCTTACGAGGAGGTCTGCGAAGCGGTGCGCGACACGGCGAAGGACTATTCGCTGAGCGATGACGCGGTGCGCGAAACCGTGAGGCCGTATCAGCAATGGATCCGCGCGGCGGGCGCGCGGGATGACGCCGAAAGCGGCCTCACCGGCCGCACCCGGCTCGCCATCGCGCTGCTCGCGCTAGCCAACCAGGAACGTGCACTGGTTCTCGAAGCGTGGTCGCAGCGCACCGCAGCGGCCGCGACGGTGCAGATTTTGCTGCGCAATGCCGATGCGTTGATCGAGGGCGCACGGTCTGCCGGGCGGTTCGGCTATCGCCGTGCCGCGCGCTCGGCACTCAGCTTTCGCTTTGGGTTTCGGGCGGCGTACTTCTGCTACAAGCATTTCGGTCTCTCACGCCCGCTGGCCGAGCGGCTTGGCGAGCGCTTCGAGGCGCTGCTATTTACGCGGCTTCTGATCACCGAGCTGATGGGGTTCACCGGGCGGCGGCTGCATCCCATTTTCGGCGCGCGTGTTGCAGGCTTGGCGCGTGACATCCTCACCGCTCGGCTCAACGCAGCCGCGGCGGCGCTGGAGGCGCTGCGCAATCATTACCCTGACCACGCCGCGGCGCTGGAAACCGCATTCCTACGTCAGTCGGCTTCGCGCCGCGAGATCGGACGCTATCAGGCGCTGTTCGAGGAGGGGTTGATCCCGCGCGAGATCTACGACGATTTGCGCCGCAGCGTCGACGAAGCCGGGCGCGCCGAGCATCGCCCTCGTTTCGATCTTGGCCTCGCCACAGCCGCGCTGATCGGCCGGCTCGATCTGTTGTCAGGGCTCGACCAAAGCCAACTCGCGCGCGTCGAGCCGGCTGCTTCGGCCGCAGTTCACCATGCCCGACGAGCGCATCCTCCGCCAAGGCGACCGGGCCGATGCGGTCTATTTCATTGCCTCGGGCGCGGTCGAAGTACGGCTCGGCGGTGGTCAGCGCATCCAACTCGGCACCGGCTCGTTCTTCGGCGAAATGGCGCTGTTGACCCAACAGCCGCGCCGCGCCGATGTCGTCTCGCTGACGTTTTGCCGGCTGCTGGTACTGCGTAAGGCAGAATTCGAGAAGTTCATGGCCGAGAACCCCGAGGCGCGCGCCGAGATCAACCGCGTCGCCCAGGCCCGGCAGGAAATGAACCGCCGCGGGCTTGTCGATGTCGCGGGAGGATAGCAGTTACGTCGGCGGAGCATGAGCTGGTTCGCATAGCCATAATCTGAGACCAGGTGGAGGACCGCGTCGCGCAGGGTCCTTTCGATCACTGACCTGATCATGACCCGTCTATCGTGCCGGTGTGACTGCTATCGGCGTGTAGCGGCCCTATGAGAATAGGGCCGCATTCGCGCTGAAATCAGGCCTCGACTTGCTCCGAGATGCTGAGGGCATCGTCGACCTCAATGCCGAGGTAGTGGGCGGTGCTTTCGAGCTTGGAATGTCCGAGCATCAATTGCACCGCTCTCAAATTACCGGTCTTCTTGTAAATCTGAGCCGCCTTCGTTCCGCAGCCGTCGCTGACGATATAGGTGAACAGCCCGTGATCCTGGTAGCGTTCCAGCGCCTGCTCGTCGGTGGTGGCCGCCGCCAGCACGGTGACGCCGATATCACGGGCCGCGATCTTGGCCGCAACGTGCAGCTGCGCATCACAATCGCCAGACGCCTTACTGCCGCCGACTCCAAAGCAAATGCTCGGCCAAAGCATCATGCCTTGACAGATCGTCATCGTGCATCATGTCGTACGAGAACCTGCCTCGCGGCCGCTCCCGAACCCATCCGAAGTACTGCGAAAGGCTATCGACTTGATCGTCATACCGCGCTCCCGGGAACCCAAGCAACTCCGCCTCGAATTCCGCAAGCCAAGGTGCCTCCCTGGGCAACCTCATCTGACCTGCCTCGATATAGGATGAGGCGGCTGCAAGACGCGCTACTTTGGAATCCCGCGCCTTTCGTGCGATAGCCGGCAGCCCAAGTTTATTAAGCTCTTGGACCAATGATGTGCCTGCCCCCTGATCCTCGATCAGGAGGTTTTCCGCACTGTGGATCGTCGCGAGGTTTCTGACGGTCTTTCTCAGCGTCGGGTAGTCGACTTTGTCACGCCAGACGTGGATGAGATGGTGAGTGCCCTCGGTTTGAAGCCAGACCGTGCAGGCTGAATAATCGTGGACAGGATCCGTCTTGGTTGCCGTATCGAGGCTCAAAATGATCGGCCCGCTGGAGAGGTCGAGGACACCGTCCTCATAACGGAGCCATTCTCGCTTGATCATGTTGCCGTCGGCCGGTACCGGGTCCTGTTGATACTGGGCTTGGAATGCAGCGGACCCCATGTCCCGCCGCATTTCATTGAGCAAAATTTCCGGTAGTCTGCGCGGATGCAAAAGCTCGCCGGCCTTGAACAAATGGGTCTGGCCGCCGCCAAGTTCGTACCGCGTATCCTCCGCGGCAATGGCTGCCAGTTTAAGGTGTTGCCAGCCGTCTTGGGCCAGCAGGTGGCCCGCGAGGTCGTCCTCGGGCAGACAAAATCCCGGCGCGCCAGTAGGAAGCGCATGTACTCATCGAGCAGGATAATTCTGGGATCGCGTACTAGCGGATGTTATCGTGGCCGATGTCCGGCGCGCCATGGTCGACTCCCTCACCGCACAAAGCCCGCGGCTTCGCGAAGGTCGTGATGGTGGAACGGCTCTTCGAAGCGTTCTTGCAGAACCGGGCTCTACTCGCCGCCGCTCAAGTGAGCGGCGATTCGCCGAGCCCCTCACAGGTCTCGGCCCGGAGGGTGACGATCCCTCGCGCGGTTCGTTGAGCCGCAGACGCGGCTCTTGGGCTCAGGGCTCTGCCCTCGCGCGCGGCAAGCGGCTTCCGTCCAAAGGGTGGTCCGATCACAGCTTGGGAGGGTTGCGATCCGATCGCTAATTTACTGCTCGACGATCAAATCACCCGAAATAGGTCGCACGGCGGGGTTTTTTAAACCATTCAAGAAACTGCGAGGTTGAGTCGACCTGGTCATCGTGCTTCCCGCGCGGGAAGACGGTGAGTTCGTGGAGATAAGCAGGAACCCAGGCCGCCTCCGTCGGCAGATATACAAAGCCGTTTTCGATTGTCGCGGTCTGCGCATGTAGGCGCATGGTCTTCTCGCCGCTGGGATTGCATTTTTGCACTTGGGACAGCCGTTCGCTGACCAGTTCCTGGATCAGTTGGGTACCGGAGGCCCTATCCTCGATCAAGATCACATCCGGGCGGTAAAGCTCGTTTTGATGTCGTACGGCTCTTTTGAGGTCCGGATACGGCAGTCGCTCCCGTAAAACGTCGATGAGAAAAAGCGATTTATCTATGATGCCCCAAGTCGTGCAGACGCTGAAGTCGCTGAGTTCTGTCGGCTTGTTCGCGGTATCCCAACTCTGCACGATCCGGTCATACACTTCGAGTGACTCAGGCGGTTGATACCTCCTGAACCACTCGGCTTTCACCAGGCCACCGCCCGCGGGGGCGGGGGCCTGCTGGTATTGTCCGGCAAAGTTGTACTCCCCCAAGGTCTGCCGCAGCTGCTCGAGCATTTCGAGCGGCTCACGCTCGGGATGCAGCGCCTCCCCCCGCTTGCGGGTAAACCTCGCTGGCCCCCAGAACCTTTCGTAGTGGTGTGTTTCGTCTTCCTCGGCGATTGCCGGAAAGCGGACGACGTCCCATTCTTCCTGCTGCAGCACGTGCCCGACCAGATCATCCTCGTGCAAGCGCTGCATAATCAGGACGATGGCGCCGCGTTGCTTGTCGTTGAGGCGACTGTAAAGCGTGCTGCTGTACCACTCATTTGCGGCCCGGCGCACCGTCTCGGACAGCGCGTCGGCCGGCTTCAGCGGGTCATCGATGATGATCATATCGGCGCCTCTGCCGGTGAGAACGCCGCCGACCGAGCTGGCGAGACGCACCCCTCGCTTTGTAGTTACCAGTTCCTGCGTCGCCAGCGACGACAGGCGCGTACCCGGAAAGAGATGGCGATACCACCCGCTCGCCATGATACTTCGGCAGTCGCGGGCATGCTTGTCAGACAAATCCTGGGCATAGCTGACGCACATCAGCTGCGCCGTCGGATCGTGGCCGAGACACCAGGCGGGAAAAGCGACCGAGCCGATCAGCGACTTTAGGTGTCGCGGTGGAACATTGATAACCAATCGCCGAATGTCGCCGCGTTGAACGGCGACCAGTCGGCTTGCGATGACCTCGAGATGATCGCCCGGTGTGAATGCCGACTGCCCCTGGAGCTCGGCAAAGCAGCGCATCAGAAAGCTGTAGAAATCGATGCGCAGCAGCGCATCGTATTCGCGGCCCTTCACGCCAGTCATTGCGGGACCCCCGTTGCTCCACTGAGTCGCTCCTTGAAGTGCTCGATGATCTGCTCGTCTGCTTCGGTGAAAGAGCTCTCCTCGGGACGCGCACCTTTTCCACGGGCTTCTGCATCGCGGATTAAGCCAAGCAGGATCTGAAGCGCCTTCAGATCCGCCTGCGCCGCGCGGTTCACGAGCTGAGTGATCATGGCCTCGCGCTTGGGAATGCGCCGCCGCCGACCGTCTTCGGTGACCGTCACCTTCTCGTCGAGCGCGTCGGTGAGGATTGTCGCAAGGTTTTTTGATCCCGCGGGTCGCCCGCGCGGGTTGCCCGATTGGCCCTTCTGGAAGCGGGTTCGCTGAGGCGGTTTTTTGTAGCCCACCTCGTAGGATTGTTCAGGCGGCATTGGCCACCTCCACCCGACGAGAGAGCTCATCAAACGTGACACCAGTTGCGGCGTCTCGGGCAGTACCGCCCGTCAGGTTCTGCCAGCGGCGGATAATCACGTCGACGTAGAGCGGGTCGATCTCGATGCCAAAGCAGCGTCGTCCAGCCCGCTCGGCCGCCATCACCGTCGTCCCGCTGCCGAGGAAGCCGTCGAGTACGATATCGTTGCGGGCGGTGCAGTCGAGGGTCGCATCGGCGACGAGGTCAACCGGCTTCACCGTCGGATGCAGCTCGAGCAGGTTACCTTCCTTGGTCTTGCGCCCAAATGAATTGACCCCAGGGTAGCGCCATACGTTGCTGCGATTTCGACCGAAGCGCCCAAGCTGAACGTTGTTGCGGTGCGACCCACGGCCGGTCCTGAACACAAAGACCAGCTCGTGCTGGCTGCGGTAGAGCGAACCCATCCCGGCATTGTCCTTGGCCCAGACGCACAGGTTCATGAGTTCGGCGTCAATCTCCCGGCTGGCGGCGAGCAGCTCGCCCATATGGCGCCAGTCCATGCAGACGTAGAGCAGCGACCCGTTCTCACAGACCGCTGCCTGGTTGCGCAGGCTGCGTGCCAGAAACGTGGCGAAGGCGGGCGAACTCATCTCTCCCGCGGCCATCGCAAAGGGGCGGTGCCGTATCTTGCCAAGCCCCGTCGCATGGCCATCGATCGGCACGTTGTAGGGCGGATCGGTGAAGACCATCGCGGCGCGCGCGCCATCAAACAACCTCTCCACTGCCGTCATCTCAAGAAGGCTGCCGCAGAGCACGCGATGATCGCCGAGCAGCCATAAGCTGCCTGGCCTCGATACTGGCTGTGACGATGCCGGTTCCGGGACTTTGTCGGCTGCGTCCTGCGCCGCCGGCTCCTCGCCGCCGAGCCCAATGATCCGCAGATCGATCTCGCCCATCTCAAAGCCGATCACCTCGATGCTAAAGTCGAGCCCAACCAGCGAGAGGTCTTTGAGGTTCTCAGCGAGAAGCCGCTCGTCCCAGGTGGCATTCTCGGCCAAGCGATTATCGGCGATCATCAGGGCACGCCGTTTGGCTTGGCTCAGCCCGTCGATCCGGATTGTCGGGATCGTTGACCAGCCAAGCTCCCGACAGGCGAGAATCCGGCCGTGTCCAGCAATAACTTGACCCTCGCCGTCGACGAGAGCTGGGGCAATGAAGCCAAAGGTCTCGATCGAGCGGGCAAGTTGCTTGATCTGTTTGCTGCTGTGGCGGCGCGGGTTCTGCGGGTCTGGCTTCAGCTCATCGATCGGGCGCACTTCGATCTGAAGCGGGTTGTCGCGAGTGGTCATTGTCTTCCTGGTTCCCTTGTCGGCTGACTGTTGCATCGAACTTGAATCCCCTACGACTCAGTGTCGTGATGGGTTGTTCGTTGCCAACATGCAAAGGGACCATCAGCGCAATCAACGAAAACTTGCCCCAGATGCGGATCATCTAAAGGAGTTGGCCGACGTCTGGGCGCGATAATAATTATTATCGCGCCCAGAACAAACGACTACATATTTGAAGTTTGTGAAAAAAACGAGTTGTAGCTTTTAGCTACAACCGCGATTTCTTGTTTACCAAAATCTTGGCTAAATAGATCGCGTGTTTGTCCGGTTGAAAGTCCGGAGCCAACGCGTGCCGCCGAATCGACACGGGTCGGGAGCGTGCGCGCCAATCCGCCAACAAGCATCACAAGAAGACCTACCGCTGCACAGAACCGAGCGATGCGCCATTCGTCCGATCATCCTGCTCGCGCCGGCTTCTGGAGGGGCAATTTCGCAGTTCGCGAGCGTCCCTTCCCTGATCGCCGACCGCACTTCCCTGATGGCGCGACTAAATTCCCTGATCGACAGCGCAGGGAATTGACGCACAAATTCGGCCCGAAGCTGCGGTTCTTTACCGCCCGGTGTGCCGCCATGTAGCCGAATTGCTGTGAATTCCCTGTACCTTCCCTGGTTAACAGGGGAATGGGGATTTCAGAGACGGGTTCGCTCGAGACTGCCTGCTCAGCCACTTGGCCCTTTTGCCACAGCGATAACGCCAAGTGCCCCGGCGCGGGCCGGGCCATCTTTCTTGTTTGGCGACGTGAGGTCAGAAAAACGGGTGCCCCGACACGGGTCGCGGCCCATACTGACGAGAATCCGCATGCTGCTCGTGAAGCAGGTGGCGGGTCATACTAAATGCTCTTACGGAGGAATCGAGATGTTCAGCCATATCATGATCGGCAGCAGCGATGTCGACCGGTCAAAGAAATTCTATGACGCGCTCTTCGGAGCGATGGGCGCGCAACCCGGCGCCGTGGACGCCAGGGGTCGTGTGGCCTACTCGCATAACGGCGGCCGTTTCATGATCAGCAAGCCGATCGACGGCAAGCCGGCGAGTTCCGCCAATGGCGGCACGATCGGCTTTGTCATGGCCGACGCCAAAATGGCTGAGGCGTGGCACAACGCCGGTGTCGCGAATGGCGGTACATCGATCGAGGATCCGCCCGGCGCCCGTCCGAACGGCGCCTACCTTGCCTATCTTCGTGACCCCGACGGCCACAAGATCGTCGCGGTCGCTCGATAACTGACCTGACGTTACCGCCCCGGAGAGCACCGGCGACTGCCAGCGCTCTCCGGGGTGTGTCCTAAAAGAACACGTACGATCGAACCACGACGTTCTTACGGCACGGCGCATCGAGGGGGACGTTCGGGTCGATGCACGCCGTGTGGAACGACCAGCGCGACACCGAGCCGTCGGTCACCGAATCATAGCATTTGAGCATCGAGACCTCGGTCGGCGTCTGCCGCGGGAACCAGTACCACTCGTGGTCGGGCCGGTAGGTAAAGCGGGTCGTCTCGCCGACGCGGTCGTCATAAATCCGGTAGTTGGTGATGTAGGGCTGGTCGGCGAAGGACGGCCAGGCGCACAGCACGAAGGGGAACTGCTCGATCGTTTCGATCGGCCTGGCGAGGTTGATTGACATGAACCGCCGCGACATCTTCGCGTCGGCCTCTTCCTCGGTGAAGTGCTGCTGGCGCCCGAAATTGCGCAGGTTCTTGGTCAGCAGCTCGCGGCAGCGCACCCGGCCGCTATTGTCGTTCAGATCGTTGTGCACGAGGTTGGCGTAATTGGCGTTCACGCCAGGGTTCTTGCCGTCCTGGTCCTCGGTGCGGTCGCCCTTGTAGTCCTTGTCGAAGACGTCGTGGTTGTAAACAAGGGCATCGGTCGCGTCCGGGAAGAAGTCGAGCAGCAGCTTCTCGATCTCCGGATAGTAGACGCGCTCCACCTCTTCCGCGTCATAGATGTTCGTGCACTTGGACTCGAGGTGCGCCAGCGACAGCCCGAGCTTGTCCATGCATTCCGGGCTGCTGGGCGACAAGCCCGGATAGTATTCGCCGATGCGCCGTGCATCGCGCAGCACTTGCGGGAAATAGAGGTTACGGCGCTGGTCACCGCCCCGCTCGTTCATGCGCAGGATCGCCGCTGTCTCAGTGCGCGCCGGGTCCCGCCAGATGGCGTTGGATGGCACGATGGAGTAGCTCGGCCGCTCGTAGACGGTATAGGGCAGCGGCAGCGCCACGCCCCCCGGCGGCGCCTTGATGCTGTTCGACTGGCGGATGTGCTCCAAGCACTCGTCGTAGCTGCGGAACGCGACGCCCCATTTGGTCTTGATCGGGCCTTTCGGCGCCTTCTCGATCATGTCGGTAAGGCGCTGGCTTTCGCCCGAGGCGATCTCCGCGATCGCGTCGTCGAGCGCCACGGCGGTTCCCGCATCGCCGTCCCGGTCGAATGACATGTAGGAGAGGCCGCCATGCGCCGCGATCGGCTCCGGCTGGCCTTCCGTGCGCTGCAACGTGGGTACATAGGCTACCGTGCCGTCATGCGCGTCCGCCGTGACGTTGTTGTCGGTGACCTCGAGCTGGCTCATGGCATACCTCCGGCTATCGTTGCCTCACGGTGGCACACAGAGCCCATATTTTCCAGACCGTGAGTGGTGCGGCGCGAACGGGGTCGGCTCCAACCGTTGGCGGATAGTCCCCGAGGCGATCGATGGTCGCCGACCAACCCGACATTTGTCGTCCGACTTTCGCGGTGCGGGTTGGTGCGCTAGCTTCGCGCCAACAATGTCGAAGGGAACTTTCGGGGGGTAATGATGATCAAGCGCGGCTTGCTTCCTGCCATATCGCTCTTGGGAGCGATCGTCTCCGCGGCGCTCCTGGCTCCGGCGGCGCATGCCGACACAGTCAAGATCGGCGTCATCAACAGCTATTCCGGCGCTTTCGCCCAGGCCGCGGACCAGATGCAGAAGGGCATCGATCTCTACGCCAAGCTGCACGACAAGGATTTGCCGGACGGAGTGAAGATCGAGCTCATCAAACGCGATGACACCTCCAACCCCGAGGTCGGCAAGCGGCTGGCGCAAGAGCTCATCACCCGCGACCAGGTGCAAGCGTTGATGGGCGTCATCCTCTCCCCGGTCGCCGCCGCGTTGGCGCCACTTACCGCCGAGGCCAAGGTGCCGCTGGTGCTCACCAACGCCGCCGGCGTTCAGCTGACCCGGCTCTCGCCCTATATCGTGCGCACCTCATTCACCCTCTGGCAGCAGAGCTCCCCGATCGGCAAATGGGCCGCCGAGCAGGGCTGGAAGACGGGCTACACCGAAACCACCGACTTTATCGCCGGCCACGATTCCGAGGCGGCTTTTACCAAGGGCTTCACTGACGGCGGCGGCAAGATTCTCGATTCTGTCCGCTTCCCGGTGCAAAACCCCGACTTCGTGCCGTTCGTGCAACGCGTCAAGGACGCCAAACCCGATGTCGCCTTCCTATGGGTTCCGGCGCAGACCCAGGCGAGCGCGATGATGAACGCGGTGCGTGACCTTGGCCTGCGCGAAGCCGGCATCCATATCGTCTCGGCACAGGACCTGCTGCCCGATGAAGAGCTGCCGAAGATGGGTGACACGCCGCTTGGCCTCATCACCGCTGGCAACTACTCGACCGCGGCTGACCGCCCCGCGAACAAGGCGTTTCTCGCCGCCTGGGCCAAGGAATACGGCGACCAGTCGATCCCCGACTTTTTCTCGGTCGATGGCTGGGATGGCATGGCCGCGATTTACGACCTAGCGAAGCAGACCAAGGGCAAGTTCACCGCCGACGAGGCGATGGCGTTCCTCTCCCACTGGAAGAACCCGGACAGCCCGCGCGGCCCGATCGAAATCGACCCGAACACCCGCGACATCGTGCAGAACATCTACATCCGCGAGGTCAAGAAGGTCGACGGCAAGCTCGCCAATGTCGAGATCGCGACGATCCCGATGGTCAAGGACCCGTGGAAAGAGCTGAACCCGGCAAAGTGAGGACGACAGTCATCATCCCGGCGAAGGCCGGGATCCGCGGCCAGAAGCTCCGGTGAGCAACATCGTCGACATCGCCACCGGCATCGGCTTGCACGGCCTTGCCTTTGCGATGGTGCTCTATCTGATCTCCGTCGGCTTGTCGGTGACGATGGGTCTGATGGGGTTTGTCAATCTGGCGCACGGTGTCTTCGCGATGCTCGGCGGCTATGTGCTGACCCGGCTGATGAGCCGCTACGGCGTACCGTTTGCTCTGGCTTTGCCCGCCGCCGCGATCACTTGCGCGCTCGTCAGCATCCCCTTGGAGCGGCTGCTCTATCGCCGCTTCTATGGCGGCGAGGAGCTCGACCAGGTGCTGTTGACCATGGGCCTCATCTTCATCTCGGTCGCCGGCGCGACCTATATCTGGGGGCCTTTAACCCAACAGCTGCAGCCGCCGGCCTGGCTCAGTGGTCAGGTCGATCTCGGTTTTCGTCATTTTCCCGCATACCGCTCCTTCCTGATCCTGTGCGGGGCGGTGCTGGTGACGGTCTTGTGGCTGGGCCTGGAGCGCACCCGGTTCGGCGCGCAGATCCGCGCCGCCGTCGACAATCTGCGCATGGCGCAATCGGTCGGAATCAACACGTCACGCCTCTTCATGCTGACCTTTGCGCTCGGCAGCGGTCTTGCCGGCCTCGGTGGCGCGCTCGGCGCCGATCTGTTGGCGATCACGCCGTCGTATGCGCTGCAGAACCTCGTCTATTTCATCATCGTCGTTGCGGTCGGCGGGCTCGGTAGCATCCGCGGCCCCTTTGTCGCCGCGTTGCTGATCGGCGTCGCGGATACAGGACTCAAATACCTAGTGCCGGAATTTGGCGCCTTCTTCATCTACGCCCTGACGATGGCCTTGCTGCTGTGGCGGCCGCAGGGCCTTTTTGGCCGGGCTTGATGGCTTCCTGATGGCCTCCGTGACCGATCGCAGCGCTGTCATCGACGCGTTCGCGCGCCGCCACCGTTACCGGCCGCTCGAGGCGACCCCCTGGGTGCTCGCCGTCCTCGCCTATTTCCTGCTCCCGGGCTATCTGCCGCTTGGTGCGCAAATTTTCGCGACGATCCTCTTCGTGCTGTCGGCCGATCTGGTGCTGGGCTACGCCGGGATCGTGACGCTCGGTCAGGCGGCGTTTTTCGGCGTTGGTGCCTATACCGCCGGCATTCTCGCGGCAAACGGCTGGGGTGAGCCGATCAGCGGCCTTATCGCCGCGATGGCGGTGGCGGCGCTCGTCGGCTTTGTGTCCGGGCTCATCATTCTGCGCGCGACGGGTCTCGCCTTGCTGATCCAGACTCTGATCGTCGCGTCGATGCTGTACGAGATCGCCAACAAAGCGGGGCGTTGGACCGGCGGTGACGACGGCCTGCAGGGCATGGATGTCTGGCCGATTTTCGGTGTCTTCCGTTTCGATCTCTTCGGCCATGTTGCCTATGTCTATTGCCTCGTTGTGCTGTTTCTTGGTTGGCTCGCGGTGCGATCGATCGTGCATTCGCCATTCGGCCGATCGCTGACCGGCGCGCGCGAGAACGTCGCCCGCATGCATGCGATCGGCGCGCCGGTGCGGCGCCGTCTGCTGGTCGTCTACACCATGGCGGCGGCATTGGCCGGAGCCTCAGGCGCGCTGATCGCGCAGACGACGAGTTTTGTCGGCCTGACCTCGCTGAGCCTCGAACGCTCGGGCAACGCGCTGATCATGTTGATCATCGGCGGCGTCGGGCAGCTTTACGGCGCCTTTGTCGGCGTGCCGCTGTTCATGATCGCGCAGGATCGCTTTTCGGCAATCGACCCGATCTACTGGTATTTCTGGCTCGGCGTGCTGATGGTCGCGGTCGTCTTGTTCGCCCGCGGCGGCGTCCTTGGGCTCGTCGAGCGGCTGTGGCGGCGATGAGCGACGCCGCGCTGGAGACAAGCGGTCTTTGCAAGAGTTTCGGCGCGCTCAGCGTCGCCAGCGAGATCGATTTCCGCCTCGGCAAAGGTGCCCGCCACGCACTGATCGGACCGAACGGCGCCGGCAAGACCAGCTTTGTGAACCTGTTGACCGGCGCCCTGCGGCCGACTGGCGGCACGATCCATCTCGACGGCGCCAACATCACCCATCTCGCGCAGGCGCTGCGGGTCAAGCGCGGCCTCGCCCGGACGTTCCAGATCAACACCCTGTTCCGCCGGCTTTGCGTGCTGGAGAACGTGACCCTGGCGATCGCAGAACGCGACGGCGTCGCGGGGACGTTGCTCCGCCCCGCCGGCCGCCACCGCGCGATCATCGAGGAGGCGTTCAGCCTCTTGGAGACGCTTGGCCTCGCCGATGCGGCGCTGAAGCCGGTCAACGCCCTGGCCTATGGCCGGCAGCGCCTGGTCGAGATCGCCGTGGCGCTGGGTCTCGCTCCCAAGGTGCTGTTGCTCGATGAGCCGGCCGCCGGCATCCCCTCGGGCGAGAGCGGCGTCATCGTCGACATGCTCGAACGCCTCCCCGCTGACATCTCGGTGCTGATCATCGAGCACGACATGGACCTGGTGTTCCGCCTGGCGAAAACCATCACCGTGCTGGTGCAAGGCCGCATCCTTGTCGAAGGCCCGCCCGACGCGATCGCCAACGATCCGCGCGTCCGCGAAGTCTATCTCGGCGATCGCAAGCGATGACCGGGCTTATCCTCGAAAAAATCGTGGCCGGCTACGGCGAGACGGTCATCGTCGAGGATATTTCGCTCGCCGTGCCGCCGGGCGGCACGCTCGCCGTGCTCGGGCGCAACGGCGTCGGCAAGACGACGTTGCTCGCGACGGTCATGGGCCATACGAATTTGCGCGCCGGACGGATCAGCTTCGCCGGCGACGACATCTCGAGCCTAGCGCCGTACCGCCGCGCGCGTCGTGGCATCGGCTTTGTGCCGCAAGAGCGCGAGATTTTTCGCTCGCTGACCGTGGCCGAAAATTTGACCGTCGCAGCCCGTCCCGGCGATTGGTCGCTCGCCAAGATCTACGACCTGTTCCCGTCGCTTGCGTCGCGTCGCTCCCATCGCGGCAACCAGCTTTCCGGCGGCGAGCAGCAGATGCTGGCGGTCGGCCGCGCCCTGATGGGCAACCCCTCGCTCCTGCTGATGGACGAACCGCTGGAGGGGCTTGCGCCGGTCATCGTCGACGGCCTGCTCGACGCCTTCGACCGGCTGAAGCGCGAGCAAACCCTGGCGATGGTGCTGATCGAGCAACACGCACGACTGGCGCTGGACTTCGCCTCGGAAGCCATCGTCCTCGATCGCGGGGCGATGGTGTTTTCGGGGCCCAGCGGCGAGCTCCTGGACGACCCCGACCGGCTTCACCGCCTCATCGGGGTCGACGCGGGCAAGCCGCGCCCCGGATAGGCGCTGCGGACTTTTCGCCTGTGGGCCGGCTAGGCCGCGGTAGCGGCCAGCTCGCGGACAAGGCTGGGCTTGTGGATTTTTCCGGTCGGCGTCCGCGGGAGCTCCTCCGCGGTGCGGAAGACGAGACGCGCCGGCACTTTGTAATTCGCCAGCCGTTCGCGGCAGAAAGCGAGCAGCGCCGTACCATCGACCGTCGCGCCGCCGCGCAATTCCACGGCCGCTGCGACGATCTCGCCCTTCGCCTCATCGGGCAGCCCCACGACATGCGCTTGGACGATATCGGGGTGCTGCAACAACACTTCCTCGACCTCGAGCGGCGCGACGTTGATGCCCCCGGTCTTGATCATCTCCTTGATTCGCCCGTGGAACCGGACGCGCCCGTCCGGACCCATCGAGCCGAGATCGCCGGTCAGGAAAAATCCGTCGGCGTCAAACGCCGTTTCATTGAGTTTGGGCGCGCCGTAATAGCCCGGCGTGATATAGCCGCTGACCGCGAGTTCGCCGATCCCGCCCGCGGGCAACGCCCGCCGCGTCTCGAGATCGAGCGCGCGGATCGTCATGCCCGGGAGCGGCCGGCCTTGGCTGCCGAGGCGCAGCGGTAACGGGTCGTCGGCATCCGTGACGGCGCAGTTTCCATAGGTCTCGGTCGAGCCGTAGACGTTGCATAGCGCGTCGGCGCCCAGCACCGCGATCGTCATCGCGATATCCTCGGGCGGACCGATCGTCAAACCCGTGCGCATCGCCCCGAGACGGCGGCCGGGATGCGCCGGATGTTCGCGCATCGCTCGCGCCATGTTGGCCATGCCGTAATAGACCGTGCACTGCTCGCGCTCAATCAGCGCCACGGCGTCGCCCGCCTCGAACGTCTCCTGCAGCACCAGACAGCCGCCATGACTCATGATCGCCGGTAGCGCATTTGCCGAGCCGAACGACCAGAATAGCGGCACCGCCAGCCACACCCGGTCTGCGGCGCCGAGATGCATGCGCTCGCCGATATCGAACCCGTTGGCGATGACCTTGCCGTGCGCCAGCGTCACGCCCTTGGGCGTCGCGGTCGAGCCCGACGTGTAGAGAATGTAGCAGATGTCATCGGCGCTGACCTCGCGCTGCGCGGCGGCGAGTTCTTTTGCATCGATCGCGCCGGCTAATGCCAAAAACGCCGGCCACGAAAACACACCAGGCGATGCCTCGCCGGTGCTGACGACAGCGCGCAGTTCGGGCAGCCGATCGCAGCATAGCGCACCCGGCAGTGATGCGCGGAGTTCAAGGCAAAACTCTTGCACCGCGTCGATAAAGTCGCGCCCCCTAAACGCATCTAGCGTTATCAGCGCCTTGGCGCCAGAATGTTCGAGTGCCCAGGCAAGTTCTCGCGGTGTCGAGAAGGTGCTGATCGCGGCGAGGATCGCCCCGACCTTCGCGGTGGCAAACGCGGCGATCAGCCACTCCGGACGATTGGTGACCAGCAACGCAACCCGATCGCCGCGCCGAATGCCAAGGGCGAGCAGGGCACGCGCGAACTCGTCAGCGCGCGTCTTGAGCGCGGCGTAATCGAGCCGCGTGTCGCGAAACACGACGGCTTCGGCGTGGGGTGCGGCCGCCGCCATCTCGTCGAGCAGATCGCCGAGCGTGCGTGCCGCAGGCCGGGCGCTCATCGCCTCACTCATAGCGCGGCTTGCGCTTCTCGCGGAACGCGGCGACACCCTCGGCAAAATGCGGGCTGGCGCGTACCGCATCGCCCAAGGCCTGATCCATCTCCTCGCGCGCCAGTGTGTGATCGGCGATCGTCGCGCTCACCTGCCGCTTGACCGCCTGCACTGCCGAGGGGCTGTTCGCCGCGATCATCGTCGCGGTCTCGACCGCCCAGCCCATCAGCTCACCGCGCGGCACCACGCGGTTGACCAGGTTCAGCTGGGCTGCCGTCTCGGCATCGACCAGCCGTCCCGTCAAAATCAGATCCATGGCGTGGACGTAGCCGACCTGCTGCATCAACTTGGTGGTCGAGCCGCCGAACGGATAGATCGACCACTTGACCTCCGGCAGCCCGAAGCGCGCTTCCGGTACCGCGGCGCGGATGTCGCTGGCGAGCAGCAGCTCGAGACCGCCGCCGACGCAATCGCCATTGACCGCAGCAATGATCGGCTTCGCGTAGGTGTCGGTCTTGAGCAGCGCGTGGTTGACGATGCGCGCCATCTCCGGTCCGGCGGAAAGATCGCCGCTGATATCGGCGCCGACCGTAAACGCGCGCTCGCCGGCGCCGGTCAGGATGATGCAGCGGCAGGTGTCGTCGCGCTCCAGCTCGTCCCAGACCCGGCCAAGATCGGCGAGCATCTGCCGGGTCATCGCGTTGAGGCGCGGCGGGTTGTCGATCGTGACGATCGCGACGTGTCGCCCCTCCCGCGCGAGGCGGATGTCCATGATGCTGGCTCCCGATCGACAACGCCCGTACCGTACACGAGACGCCGGAGAAGCGAGAGACGCATGAAAGCGATCGTCTGCCATGAATGGGGCGCGCCCGAGGTTCTTCGCTTCGAGGAGATGGGCCGGCGCGACCTGAAGCCCAACCAGGTGCGCATCCGGGTGCACGCGGCCGGCGTTAATTTCGCGGACAGCCTGATGGTCGGCGGCACCTATCAGGTCAAGCCACCGTTTCCCTTTACCCCCGGCCTCGAAGCCGCCGGCGTCATCACCGAAACGGGCAGCGCGGTCACGGATTTGCAGGCCGGCCAGCGCGTGCTGGCCGTGATGCGTAACGGCGGCACCTATGCCGAGGAGATCGTTCAGGACGCCACGTCTGTCGTGCCGATCCCGGACGCAATGGATTATGCCAGCGCCGCCGCGTTTCCGGTGGCCTACGGCACCTCACATTTCGCCTTGACCCATCGCGGCCATCTGGCGCCGGGAGAGACGCTGCTGGTGCTTGGCGCGGCCGGTGGGGTGGGGCTGACCGCGGTCGAGATCGGCAAGGCGATGGGCGCGCGGGTCATCGCCGCGGCCGGCGGCGCGGACAAGCTCGCGGCGGCCCGGGCGCACGGCGCGGACGAACTAATCGATTACAAGACCGAGAGCATCCGCGACCGCGTCCGTGAGCTGACCGCAGGCAAGGGCGCCGACGTCGTCTACGACCCCGTTGGCGGCGGCGCCTTCGACCAGGCGCTGCGGGCGGTGAATTGGGAGGCGCGGATGCTGGTCATCGGCTTTGCCGCCGGCCGCATCCAGGCGGTGCCGGCCAATCTGATCCTCGTCAAAAACATCTCGGTGATCGGCGTCGTCTGGGGGGCGCAGACCGAGCGCGATCCGGTCTGGATGAGCCGCAACCTCGCCGAGTTGCTGCGCTGGTGGGAGGCCGGCAAGCTCAAACCGCTCGTCGCCAAGACATTCCCGTTGGCGGCGGCCGGAGAGGCGTTGACCGCGTTGCTGTCGCGCCGTTACGCCGGCAAGATCGTGCTCGAAGCCTAAACCAGGCGCTCGCTCGCCTGCTCCAGTTCGCCGCGAAAGGCGGGATCGGCGATGGCGATCAGCGCGCGGGTACGCTCGGCGAGCGTTCGGCCGCGCAGTTCGGCGATGCCGTGCTCGGTAACGACGACGTCCGCCTCGGCACGCGGCGTCGTGACCACCCCATCAACCAATCTCGCCACGATGCGAGAGCGCGAGCGGTCGCGATTGGTCGATTGCAGCGCGATGACCGAGCGCCCTTCCGCCGCGCGGTTAGCGGCGCGGACAAAATCCATCTGGCCGCCAACCAGCCCGATGTGCCGGCCGCCGGCGGTTTCGGCATTGACCTGACCGGTCAGGTCGACTTCCAGCGCGCCGTTGATCGCGATAAAGCGCCGGAAATTGCCAAGCACCAGCGCGTCATGGGTATACGAGGTGGCGCGAATCTGCAGCGCCGGGTTGCGGTGCGCGAAACGGTACACCCGCGAGCTGCCCATCAGCATCGTCGCGACCGTCACGCCGGGATCGATTTCCTTGTGCCGGTTGTCGACGACACCCGCCTCCATCAGATCGGCGATGCCGTCGCCGACGGCGCCGGAATGCACGCCGAGACCGCGCTTGCCACCGAGCGTCCGGGTCACCGCCTCCGGGATCGCGCCGAGGCCGAGCTCGATCGTGGCGTGATCCGGGATCAACCGCGCGACATGCTCGGCGATCGCGCGGTCGATCGGCCCCGGCGGTCGCGCCGGCAATTCGAACGGGCGTTCGGCAGCCGGCACCAACAGATCGATCGCGCGCGGCTCGATCGCGGTGTCGCCGTGCGTCCACGGCAGTTCCGGGTTTACCTGCGCGACCACCAGCCGCGCGCGCCCGATCGCGCCGCGCAAATGCTCGATGCCGAGCCCCGCATTGTAGTGGCCAGCCTCGTCCGGCCCGCTGACTTGCAGCAGCACAACGTCGATCACCAGTTGGCCGCCCGCGATGAGGCGGGGAACGTCGGAGATGTTCGCCGGGATAACATTACCGGCGCCGTTGGCGAAATACCGCCGGCCGGCGCTTGCGCCGCCCAGCGCGGTGATCGTGACATTCGGATGGCCCTCCGAAAGGCTGGCGCTGAAGGTCAGCGGGAAGAATACCCGGAACGGCGGGCAGCGCGCTGCCTGCGTGTCGAGCATGCGGGTAAGCACAATCGGCTCGGCCGTCGCCTCCGCCCACCCGACCGTTTCACCCGGCCGGATGAGCGCCGCAAAGTCGAGCGCCTCAGGCGTCACCCGAGGTGGGATTTTCGACATTGCCGCCATACCCCAAAGCTCGCGCGCCTTGGAGGCCGAGGCAAGCCCGCTGCTAGGTTGGCCAGACGGGCTTGGTAATCGCCATCTCGCTCGGGAACACGGTCACCGGCTTGCCGTCCTGCCACTGGACAATCACCAGCTGCGCGTCGACGCGGCGGCCCTTGTCGTCGAATTTGAGGTGACCGCCCGGGAAGAACTTCGCCGGGCCGTCGGTGATGTCCATCGTGCGGATCGCGTCGGCGACCTTGTGGCGGTCGGCCGAGGCCGCCTTGTCGGCGGCCCAGGCGAATATCTGCACATGGGCATAGGCGAAGATCTCGTTGTGGCCGAACCACGGGTTGCCGCTGCGCTTGACATAGCGCTCGGAGATGTCGTCGACCGCCTTGCCCGGCCAATTGGCAAGGCCGACCAACACATCCTGGAGCCCGTCCTTGCCGGTCGTCTTCAACAGCTCCGGCACCACCCAATGCCCGCCACTGCCGACCAACGGCAGCTTGGTCGCCGGCATGCCGTATTGAGTAAAGGCGTCGATCAGGATCTTATCGTCGCCGTTATTGGTCGATTGCAACAGCACGAAATCTGGTTTTGCGCCGCGGATCGGCTGCACCATCGCGGTCGCGTCGGCCAGCGGTGGCGTGTAGACCTGATCGACCACCGCATCGAGTTTTTGGTCCTTCAGCACGTGGTCGCGGATCGGCTTCATAAAGCTCACCGACGCGGCGGTGTTGTCACCGATAAAGGCGGTCTTGGTCGGCGTCTTGCCGGTTGCAGCCTGGTCGAGCTTCATCAGATACGGCACGATCTGCTCGGCTTGGACATTCGCGGTGGGCGACGACTGGAAGACGTATTTGAAGCCGCGATCGGTGATCGCGTCGGAATAAGAGAGGGTGAGCCAGGGCAACTCGGCCCGCTCGGTCACCTCGGTCGCCGCCAGCGTAAAGGTCGACAGCCAGCAGCCAAAGCCGCCCGACAGGTTCGGGTTTTGCGAGATCATTCGTTGCGCTGCGTCTTTCGCGGTCTCGGCGGTCGTGCCGGTGTCGATCGACAGCAGCTTCACCTTGGCCCCGCCCAGCGCCTTGATGCCGCCTGCCTGGTTGATGTCGTCGATAGACATTTCGGCGCCGGCTTTTTCGAGGATGCCCTGCTCGGCCCACGGACCCGAGAGCGGCACCAGCATGGCGATCTCGACATCGTCCGCCGCGCGCGCGATATGCGGCCGCGCCAGCGCCGCCGCGCCCATCAGCCCCAGAACCGTGCGTCGCCGGATTTTTTGACCAATTTTCTGCGTCATCTCGCGTTCCCCGAATGTTGTTGCACTATCTACTACTCACTCCTCACCCATGCCGAGATAGGACCGTCTGACGCGGTCGTCGGCAAGCAGCGTCTGATACGGCCCGTCGAGCACGACGCGGCCGGTTTCCAGTACATAGCCGTGGTCCGACAATTCGAGCGCCTCGGCGACGCGCTGCTCTACCAGCAGGATCGCCAACCCGTCTTCCTTGTGGATTTGCGCGATGCGCTCGAAGATCGTCTCGGCGACCGCCGGCGCCAGCCCCATCGACGGCTCGTCGAGCATCAGGAGGCGCGGCGCGGCGGCAAGCCCGCGGCCGATCGCCAGCATCTGCTGCTCGCCGCCCGACAGCGTGCCGGCGAGTTGGTCGGCGCGTTCGGCGAGGATCGGGAACAGCGTGTGGATGCGGTCGAGCATATGCGTCCATCGCTCGCGGCCGGTCCTGGTATAGGCGCCCATCTCCAGGTTCTCGCGCACGGTCAGGGTGCGGAAGACCTGCCGGCCTTCCGGCACATGGGCGATGCCGAGATGCGAGCGCGCCGCCGCCGGCCGCGCCAAAAGCGGCGCGCCGTCCCATCCGACGCTGCCCGAGGCCGGCGCGACGACCCCGCTGATCGCCTTGAAGAGCGTCGTCTTGCCCGCGCCGTTTGGGCCGACGACAGTGACGAACTGACCGGGCGCGACGCTCAGCGACACGCCCTGCAGTGCGCGCAAACCGCCATAGGCGACCGACAGGTCGCGCACCTCAAGCATGCTGGGCCGCCAGCTTGTGCTGCGCGAGGAACTTCGAGCCGAGATAGGCCTCGATCACCGCCGGGTTCTCGACGACATCGTGCGGCAAGCCCTCGGCCAACACCGCGCCATGATCGAGCACCAGGAAGCGGTCGGCGAGGCGTAGCATCGCATGCATCGTGTGCTCGATGATGACGATCGTCATGCCGTTGGCGCGCAGGTCGCGCAACACGGCGAGGAGGTCGTCGCATTCCTCGCGGCCAAGCCCGGCCAGCGTCTCGTCGAGAAGCAGGAGACGCGGCTTTCCAGCCAAGGCGCGTGCCAGCTCCATTAGCCGCAGCTCCTTGTTGGTCAGCTCGCCGGCGGGCCGTGACGCCCGATCGGCAAGACCAACCTCCTCGAGCGCCGCCTCGGCTGCGGCCGCCGCGGCGTGGTCGTCGAGCCCGGCGCCATAGCCGCCGACGATCACATTGTCGAGCAGTGACAACCGGGGAAAGCTGCGCACGACCTGGAACGTGCGGCCGATGCCAAGGCGCGCGATCTGATGCACCTTGCGGCCGCGCAATTCATGGCTGCCGAACTGCGCCGAGCCGGCATCGGCCGGCAGCACCCCGTTCAGCAGGTTGAACAGCGTCGTCTTGCCGGCGCCGTTTGGGCCGATGATGCCGAGGATTTCGCCGGCCGCCACCAAGAACCCGACATCCTGCACCGCGCGCAGCCCACCAAAGGACTTCGACAGGCCTTTGACCTCAAGCAGCGTGCCGCTGGGAACGGACACAGCCAACGACGAGGCGCGCTCCTTGATGATTTGCGGCGGCGGCGGCCGGCGCAAGAAGCGGTCGCGGATCTCCCAGAACAGTCCCTCCGGCGCCGCCAACATGATGGCGATGATCGCGATGCCGTAGACGATGCCCTGGATGCCTGGGACGATGTCGCCGAGCCGCGCGTTCAAGATCTCCGCGAGCGGGATCAGGATCGCCGCGCCGATCACCGGCCCCCACACCGTCGCGACCCCGCCGAACAAGGTCACCGTCAGCGCTTGCGCCGACACCACCACGCCAAACACCGAGTCCGGCGTTACCACCAGCAGCACGCAGGCATAGAGTCCGCCGGTAGCCGCCGAGACCGCGCCGCTGGCGACGAGGCCGCGCATCTTCCACAGCCGCGTGTCGAGCCCGGCCGCTTCAGCCGCCAGCTCGTTTTGCTTGATCGCCAGCAGCGCGAGGCCAAAGCGGCTGTTCTCGACCAGCATCCCCGCCGCCATCGCCACGACGAACAGGCCCACCGCGACCAAGGTCGACAAAAATGGGTTGTCGAACTGCAGGAACAGCACCGCGTGCTCGCGATGCATCGGCAGTGGTATTTCCTGAAAGCCGAGATATTGCAGTACGTAGAGCATCGCCAGCGGATAGGCGAGCATCGACAGCGCGAAATAATGCCCGCGCAGGCGGAAGGTCGGCAGGCCGATCAGGAAGGCCGCGCCGCCGCCGCCGACCATCCCGAGCGGGATGCCGAGCCACGGGGTCAGCTGCCAATAGACCAGCGCCAAGGTCACGGTATAGGCGCCGATCCCGAAAAATGACGCGTGGCCGAAGGAGATCAGCCCGCTCATCCCGGAGAACAGATTCCAGCCCAGCCCGAGCGCCGCCCAGATCGGCACCAGGGTCAGGATCAGCTGGTAGTAGCTGTTGTGCACCAGCGACGCGGCCGCGAGATACAGCACGACGATCACCGCCGTGGCGATGCTGTCCCGCTTGAGGCGGGCCGCGCCCCCTACACGCATCGGGCGGTTCTCACGCGCGCTCGGCCGAGCGGCCGAAGAGACCCTCGGGCCGCAGCCCGACGATCAGCAAAAAGACCACAAAGATCGCCGCGTTCTGCAATTGTGGCGACAGCACCAGCGCCGAGACCTGCTGCACGAACCCCACCAGCAAGCCGCCCCAAAAGGCGCCGAGAATGCTGCCCATCCCACCGAGCACGACCCCCGAATACATGATGATCACGTAGTCGAGACCGACAAACGGCGTGAACGACAGATAGGTCGCCATGAGCCCGCCGGCGATCGCGGTGATCCCGGCGCCGAGGCCGAAGGCGATGCGGTACGCGCGGTCGACGTCGATGCCCATATAGGTTGCTGCCACCGGGTTGTCGGCGGCGGCGCGTAGCGCTTTGCCGAGCCGCGTGCGCTCCATGACGAGCCACAGCGCGACCGCGATGGCGATCGCCATGACGCAGGCGATGACGCGGCCCTGGTTCAAAAACAGCATCGTGTCGCCGGCGAAGGGGCCGATAACGAAGGCCTTCGCCGACAGCGGCGTGCGCACGCTCGCCGGGGTCGAGCCGAAGAGGATCAGTCCGCCATTCTGCAGGATCAGTGAGATGCCGAGCGTCACGATCAGCTGCCCGAACCCACCCTGGTCGAGCCGCGCGGCGGTCGACAGCCCCGACACATGGCGCAGCAAGAACCGATGCAGCAGTGCGCCGCCGCCGAACAGCACCGGGCCGGCGATGATCGCCGCGACAAATGGCGCGACATAGGGGCCGAGCACGCCGATCGCGGTGAACCCGCTGACCACGTAGAGGCTGATATACATGCCGAGCATCAGGAGTTCGCCTTGGGCGAAGTTCACCACCTTCATGATGCCGAAGATCAGCCCGAGGCCGATGCACATCAGCCCGTAGAGGCAGCCGATGATAAGCCCGGCGGCCACCGCATTCAGAATGTTCTCGAGCAAACCGCCTGTCTCCTCACCCCGCGGGCGGTCGGTTTTGCTCGCCGCATGCTGCTCACAAATTCGCCCTGCGGCGCGAAATTAAGGACTGGGCTTGTTGCGCGCAATGCCGGCCGTGGTTCTGGCCGGCATGGCTGTGTTGCCGCGGCGATCCCAGCGCCCGGGCTGGGCTGCGATCATCCGTGGCTGGTACCGGATTGATGGCCCGCAACCGATCTGGCTCCAGCGCGGTTTTTCTGGCATTCAATGTGCCATGGCCGACGCCGACAACACCGCACCGCTGCCGGGCACCCCGCAGGAATGCCTGGTCGAAGTTCGGCATTACGAGCGCCAGGGCGAGCTGTTCCGCGCCTATGACCTGGCGCAAAAGGCGCTGGGGAGGTTTCCCGATGATGTACCGCTCGGCTATCGCGCGGTGCTGTGCCTCGCTTCGACCGGGGCGACCGCTCAAGCCTTCGGCCTCCTCGACAAGCTAGGGCTCGACCGTCGCGCCGAAGCCGCGATCAGCGGACCGATGGGCCTCCAGATCGCGACATTGCGGCCGCGCCTGATGAAGGATGCGGCTCTTGCCGCGTCGGGCGAAAAGCGTTCTTCGCTCTTGGCGGCGGCCGCCGAGGCCTATGCCGCAGTCTACCATGAGGCAAAGAAAGCGAGTCACGCGGAGGCCTACTACCCCGGCGTCAACGGCGCGACCTTGCGGCTGCTGGCCGGGGAAGAAGCGGCGGCGATGCAATTGGCGCGCGACGTCATCGCCGAGCTCGATACTCATGCGCCCGAGCGCAAGGAATATTACGAGGTCGCGACCGAGGTCGAAGCGCGGTTGATCCTCGGCGATGCCGCCGCGGCGCGCGAAAAGGCCCAAGGGTTGCGCGCGCAGATGCGCCGCGAGGCGCACACCGATTACCGCGGCTGGGCGGGGACGGTGCGTCAGCTGCGTCTCGTTGTCGAGGCGAAGGGCCTCGCGGATGCCTGGCAGGACGCGTTGGCGCCGCCGCGGGTCATTCATTTCGGTGGGCACATCATCGCCGCGCCGGGCAAGCCGGGCCGCTTCCCGGCCGAGCAGGAGGCGAAGGTCAAGGCGGCCATCGAAAAACTCCTTGCCGAGGAGGATGTCGGGTTTGGCTACGGCTCGCTCGCGGCCGGCGCCGACATTCTCTTCGCCGAGGCACTGTTGGCGCGCGGCGCCAGTTTGCATCTGGTGATGCCGTTCGACCGTGAGGAATTTGTCGAGGTTTCGGTGCGGCCGGCGGGTAAAGCCTGGGTCAAGCGGTTCGAGCAATGTTACCGCGCCGCCGAGATCAGAGCCGGCTGCGCGGTGCATTTTGCGACCGAGGACCGCTATCTCGATGACGACTACCTGTTCGGCTATTGCAGCCAATTGGCCATGGGCCTGGCACTGCTGCGCGCGCGGCATCTCTCGGCATCGGTCGAGCAGATGATGGTATGGGACGGCGCCCCGCCGGCGGGGCCAGCCGGCACCGCCGTCGACATGGCCATCTGGCAACATGCCGGATTACCGCGCAAGGTGATCCCGGTCGGCAATGGCTACCAGCCGGCGCCGGCGCCGCCTGCCGCGCCACACGTGATCAAGCGGCAACCGCACGCGATGCTGTTCGGCGACATGCACGGCTTTAGCAAGCTGCGTGATGACCAGATACCGCTTTTTATCGAGCGGGTGCTCGGCTGTTTTGCCGGGGTCATCGACAAGCGCCGGGCCGATGTCCGGCTAGCGAACACCTGGGGCGACGGCCTCTTCCTGGTGTTCGACGACGCCGGCAAGGCGGCGGGTTGCGCGCTCGAGCTGCAGGAGGTGGTCGCCGGTCTCGACTTCGTCGCCGATGGTCTGCCGCCGGATATGGGGCTGCGAATCGGGCTCCATCTCGGCCCTGCCTACAGCGCGCGTGACCCGGTGCTGGGGCGGGAGAATTTCTTCGGCGTGCATGTCAGCCGCGCCGCTCGCATCGAGCCGGTGACCCCCGAGGGCAGCGTCTATGTCACCGAGACCATGGCCGCTGTCCTGGCGCTGCACAACTCGGCGGAATATGACTGCGAACTGGTCGGCAACACCGAGGCGGCGAAGAATTACGGGGCGCTTCGTATGTTTCTGCTGCGCCGCGCGACGGAGTAGGAAAACCGCGGCATCTCCGAAGCCCTCGCCCAAAAAGCCGAGGGCGGCCGGAGCCGCCCTCGATCAGTCCTGAACCTGAGAGCGTCGCTTACGGCGCGACGATCTCGACGCGGCGGTTCTGCGGCTCGCGCACACCCGGCGCCGTCGGCACCCGGTTGTCGTTCTCGCCGCGACCCGACACGACCATCTCGTTCTTCGGCACGCCCAGCGCCGCCAAAGCCCGCGCCACGTTGTTGGCGCGCCGCTCGGAGAGCCGCTGGTTATAACCGGGCGAGCCCGAACGGTCGGTATAGCCAGTGACCTGCAGCTGCACCGGAGCGCCCGACCTGTAGGCGTCAGCCGCTTGCTGGATTATCTGCTGGCCTTCCGGGGTGACCACGTCTTTGTCCCAATCGAAGAAGACGATGAACACGCGCGGCGCCGCAGGCGGCGGGGCCGGCATCGCCATCGGAGCCGGTGGCGGTGGCGGCGGCGCGGTGAAATGATAGTCGAGCTTGAGCAGTATCTCGTTGCTGCGCACCGAGACGTTACCGTTCACCGGCGCAAAGGCCACGGTGGCGCCTACATTTGTGGTGCTGCGGCTTCCCAACGGGAACGAGTTGCTGCCGAAATCGGCATAACGATACTCGGCTCCGATCGACACGTTAGGCGTCCAGGCATACTCGACGCCGCCGCCGTAGGTCGGGCCGGTGAGCACCTTCGTCGAGGAGCCGAAGCCTCCCGGCTGTGTGGCGGTCGGCTGGAAGCTGTCGGTAACCGTCACGTCGGTAAACGCGATACCGCCCGTCCCGTAGAACAGCCAGTTGTTCCATGCGTAGCCCAGGCGGCCGCGAACCGATGCATCCCAGCGATTCCGCACGGAGAAAGAATTGTTCGGAAGGGCGTTGAACGCGGGGTTGACGGGAGCGGTCAGATTCGTCGCTTGACCGTTAAAGTCACCCTTGAAGTCGCCTTCGGCACCCAACACCCAGTTGTTGAACTGCCAGTTATAACCACCAAGGAAACCGCCGGTACCCGCGGTGTTATAGCCACCATTCAAGGGAATCCCTGTCGGGGCGGCAAAGGGGCCGCCAACGCCGGGTGTGGCGGGCGTCACACCTGTATTGATCGAGCCGGGAAACTTGGAAATATCGGCCCCGCCTTCAACGCCGGCATAAAATCCCGACCAATTGACCCCCGTGAGCATAACGGGGGCGGGCATGTCTGCCGGCGGCGGCGATTGCGCTATTGCGGGCGCCATCGTGGTAATCAACAGCGCGGCGGCTGCTCCGATCGTCGTAAAGCGCATTTAATCCCCCTGCGCTGGAATAAAAAAGGACCTAGCGCACTGTTGCCCGATTAACCACGGCAGTCAACCAACGCGAGCAAATCCGGAGCCAGCATGAAGCTCTTCTGGATCATGCTGTGGCAAAAACGAGACAGGGCGGCCCGAAGGCCGCCCTGTCTTTTCTTGGCAGAGACGAGTGTCGCTTACGGCGCGACGATCTCGACGCGGCGGTTCTGCGGCTCGCGCACACCCGGCGCCGT
>Ga0210398_10000277_pt1 | contig 61923 bp, 50 predicted proteins | sample IncBWC4OmetaG_FD_161047 | JGI IMG/M metagenome (GOLD analysis project Ga0210398, IMG submission 161047) | Forest soil microbial communities from Barre Woods Harvard Forest LTER site, Petersham, Massachusetts, United States - Inc-BW-C-4-O | ecosystem: Environmental > Terrestrial > Soil >... | reverse complement strand
CGGGATGCGGTGTCGGTTCCAGTTCCGGCTCGGGCGGTAGTGGAGGAGGAGGCGGCGGTGGTGGAGGGGGTGGAACCGGCACGCAAAATCAGACACCTTCCGGCACCTACACCCTCACCGTCACCGGAACCATGTCGAACATCACGCACAGCGTCCAGCTGACTCTCACCGTGCAATAGCAAAGGCGGGATCGCTTGATCCCGCCTTTGCGAGGTTGCCGGCCTGATTTCGGCTCACGGACGGTGCAGCACAATCGACACCGGGTCGCGGTCCTCCTTTTTCAGAACCGTAACTGTAGTTGTTACATGATCGGACCACGCGCGGCTCACCACCTCGCGCACCTCCTTCTCGCGGCTGCTGAATTTCCGCTCGCCACCACTGAGCTCCGCCAGCAGAAAGCCGTCAAACTCGCCGAAGCGGTCGAAGACCAGCCCCGCCACCTTGCCGGTGAAGCTTTCCCCACCCGGCATCGCGTGCGCCGCCAGAAAGTGATGTTCCAGCGCCTTCAGCAGAGCATGCCCCTTCACGCTGCCCAGCCCTGTGCAGCCGTCCCACCCATGAATCGACGTGTAACCCGGCGCACCAAAGGTGGCGTTGTTGCGCCCGTCGTCGACATCGCGGAAGCAATGCCGGAAGTCGTGCTTGTACAGCGTCGGGTTCAGATACCCAACCCGCTCGCCCAGGTGCGCGTTGATCAGCGCGATCAGGCCGGCATAGAGCGGTGATGCTTCGCTCGTCCCCTGCACGTCGGGAACAGCGCTGCCCTCGTACACGATCGAGTAGCCGCTCGCGTAGCCGGCAATATCCGGCACCCCCCGCCCCCGGCGATGCCCCGGATTGACCGACGGCGGAATGTGGTGGTGGTGTTGCCAGAACGGCAGCCCAAACGCGTCGCTGATACCGCCGCCCGTCGTGCCGAACTCGACCACGCCTGACGCTACCCATGTGATTTCGGTGAACGACGATCCTGCAACATTGCCGATCGTCGTGCCGCCTACTGAGGTCACCCAGGGATCGGACTCCGGATAGATCACGCGAGCCTTCCCTCCAGCGATCGCTGCCGACGACCCGTTATCGCCGGACGCCGCAAACACAGTTGTCCCGAACATCGCTGCTTCCTGGAAGGTCGTGCCCACCGCGTCCATCACCGCCTGTGTCCACGCCAGCCCTCCGGCCGTCTCGAATTCCGACCATCCCCAGCTGATCGACAGCACCGACGGCCGCCGCTCTCCGGGTTTGGGATGGATCGCGCGCTTCAGCGCGAGAATCCATCCGTTCTCGTCCCACGTCGTGAAGTAAACGTTGATATGAGCGCCCTGCGCCACTGCGCCGGCTACCTGAATGTCGAGCGCGACTTCGATGTCGTCGTCTGGATTGATGCCCGGAACGTTGGAAGCGCCGTTGACACCGATGTCCGTCAGGGTCGGCGGCACATAGCCAGGACCGATGCCCAGCGGCGTGGTGAAGTACGCCGTGACATCGCTGGGGAAGTAGCCGCACGGCCCCAGCAGCGCGTTGCTGAACTCCAGCAGGCCGATCGTCTCCTTATGCATTCCCGCCGCCGGCGCCGGAAAATCGTACAGCTTCGCCACCTGCGGCGGCGTCAGCGGTGTGATTGTCGGGAACGGAGTCATAGCGCGCCGCGCCATGCGCCGCCGATCCAGCCCAAACACACCTTCCACTACATTCCCCAGCAGCTCCGGCAGGTGCACATAGCCTTCGTAGCCGATGTAGACCATCTTCTCCGCGCCCTCTGGCTTCTTCCTCTTTCCGTTCTTGTCCTGCGCCCGGGGACGGCGCGGTGCTTCGACAATGGCGTCGCTCTCGTAGCGCCCCAGCTCCACCGCGAACGCCTTGCCGAGGTTCGCCGCCGTGCCGGAGGCGATCACCGCCCGCTGCGAGGCATTCGTCTCCACCACCGTAAGATCGTGCTCGCGAGCGAAGCTGGCGACCAGCTCCAGATCTTCCGCATCGGCGCCGTAGCGCTCCTCGAATTCCTCGCTCGAGAGAAAACGGCGTTCTCCCGGGGGTGTCGCCGCCCAGTGCTCCTGATCCGGCAGCGAAGGCGCGCCTTCACGCCGCCGCACCGTGATGGTGATGGGAAGAACTTCGTTGGGATCAGCCGGACCGAGGCGCTTGGAGCCGGGTGCAGGCTGGCGAAGGCTGTTTTCAAGACGGTAATAATCATTGGGGACAGGCATGGGATCGCTCCTTTAGCGTGCGCGGAGGTGCCGTCGACCGCTGGGTCCGAACCGCAGGATTCCTGCTTCAGCTTTGTCGCGGCAACAGGCGATGCCGGGATAGTGAGGTTCGTCCAGCGGCCGTTTCATCGTCGACGACAATGTTTCTCACCTCCGGGCCGATGCGCGCGGAGAACAAAAGAAAAGGACCGATCCTGGGACGGCCCTCCTGCGCTGACTTTTGCTTCATGCACTCCACCAACTCTCACCTCACCGTGCAGTGACGTTAGAGGTGCAGCGTTCGCCAGCTGTAAACCAGTAACGCCAGCATTGCCAGGATCGCGGTCTCAAACAGCAGCGCCCACGCGAGTCCGCGCAGGCAGCCGCCGCGCCAGTGCCACGCGCGAGGCCGGCGGGACAAGATTCTGGGTTCGCTCGTCACAGACGATGCCCCGGACACGAATCAGGATTCGGATCAGACACGTTAAGTTCCAAAGCAGAAAGGAAACAGGACTCCACCACGAAGGGGAATCTCTCAGGGACTGCAAAGAATACTCGGCGATCGTGTCACACACCTGCCGTTCTCCGCCATGCCCTCTTCGAGGAATAACGACAGTGCAAAAAGGCCGCCCCCAAAGGGAGCGGCCTTATCTGTGCCGTGAGCGCTATGCTCGGTGCCCGGTCTTACTCGTGCACGGTATCCACAAACGCCCGCAGTTTCCGCGACCGCGATGGATGCCGCAGCTTCCGCAGTGCCTTCGCCTCGATCTGCCGGATACGTTCGCGCGTCACCTGGAAGCTCTGTCCGACTTCTTCCAGCGTGTGCTCGGAACCATCCTCGAGGCCGAACCGCATTTTGACCACGCGCTCTTCGCGCGGCGTCAGCGTGCGCAGCACCTGCGAGGTGTATTCCTTCAGGTTGACGCTTATCACGGCATCGGAAGGTGAAACCGCCTGGCGATCCTCAATGAAATCGCCAAGGTGCGAATCTTCTTCCTCGCCAATCGGCGTCTCCAGCGAAATCGGCTCCTGCGCAATCTTCAGCACCTTCCGCACCTTCGCCACCGGAATATCCATCCGCTTCGCAATCTCTTCCGAAGTCGGTTCGCGTCCCAGTTCCTGCACCAGCTGCCGCGACGTCCGGATCAGCTTGTTGATGGTTTCGATCATGTGCACCGGGATGCGAATCGTTCTTGCCTGGTCCGCAATGGCGCGCGTGATCGCCTGCCGGATCCACCACGTCGCATAGGTCGAGAATTTGTAACCGCGGCGGTACTCAAATTTGTCCACGGCCTTCATCAGGCCGATGTTGCCTTCCTGAATCAGGTCGAGGAACTGCAGTCCGCGATTCGTATACTTCTTCGCTATGGAGACCACCAGGCGCAGGTTGGCTTCAATCAGCTCCCGCTTCGCCTGCTCGGCGTCCATATCGCCCTGGATCATCTCGCGCTGGGTGCGCTTGAGCTCCGCGATAATGACGCCCGCCTCTTCCTCCAGCTTCTCCAGGTCGATCTTGCAGTTCTTCTGCTGCCGCCGGTACTCCTTCTTGAGCTCTTCGCTGCGCGACTGCTCGTACTTTGTATCGAGCGAGCGAATCTGCCGCTCCAGCGTGCGCATCGCCTCGACCGTCTTGTTCACTTTGTCGAGAAGCCGCTTGCGCTCGAGGTTCGTGTACTTCAGCTCCCGCACAATGCGCGAAACCAGCACCTTCTCTCGCGCGATGCTCCAGCGCAGCCGCCGGTGTTCCCGCGGCTTCGCCTTCTGATTCACCGTTGCCAGCTTCTCTTCGAGTTGCTGCGCCTTCTTCTGGTGCTTCACCAGGGTGTCGATCTTGTTGACCGTGGCGCGCACCCGCGACTGCACCACTTCTTCGGTGAGCTCCTCGTCGTCGAAGATGACGATTTCCTTGATGTTCCGCACGCCGCGCTTCAGGTCCTCGCCCAGCGCGACAATTTCCCGGATCACCACCGGCGATCGCGAAATCGCCTTCATCACGCGCAGCTGTCCGCGCTCGATGCGCCGCGCAATTTCGACTTCGCCTTCGCGCGTCAGCAGCGGTACGGTGCCCATCTCGCGCAGGTACATGCGGACGGGGTCGTTCGTCTTTTCCAGTGTTCCCGGCGTCAGGTCCAGCTCGACATCCTCGCCCTCTTCAGGCTCGAAGTCGTCTCGTTCCGGTCCGCCGATTTTTGGGCCGCCCTCGAGAATGTCGATTCCCTGGGTGCCGATGGTCGTGATCAGGTCGTCAAGATCGTCGGGCGAATTCATATCGCCCGGAAGCAGGTCGTTGACCTCGTTGTAGGTCAAATACCCCTTCTCCTTGCCGGCATCGATCAGCTTCTGAATGTCTGCTTCGTACTTATCGTCAATAGGCAAGCGGATTGGTCCCCCGCGTCAATTTTCGGAATCTGTCTCACCTGGAGTGGACGAGGTGCGGTCAGGGCCATAAGAGGCAAAAGCCAGTTCGGCACAATGGCCGATGGGCTATAGACGCACGTCTCCCCGGGACGTTCAGAATACCACGAAATTACCCTAACCCCGGTTATTTCTGGCATTTCGGGCTACTTTTGCCCTCGAAACGTCGAGCCTTAGGGACAGGATCCTCATTGATTTAGATGTGGAAATCGCCAAATTGTTTCATCAGGTGCCTTTGGTCGACGTCAAGCACCCCGACTTGAGTGCACCCAGACCCCCGGCCCCTGGCCCTGGCCCCTGACCACTTTTCCGCCGCCTCCCCCGCTGTACCCTAAATCCGGAACCCCGTGCCCAACGACTTCGCCCAGACCGTCAAAGAGCAGGCCGACATCGTCAAGATCATTGGCGACTACGTCCGACTCCGCAAAGCTGGCGCCCAAAACTACACCGGCCTCTGCCCCTTCCATAAAGAAAAGACCCCTTCCTTCAGCGTTCACGCCGGCCGCCAGTTCTTCAACTGCTTCGGCTGCCACGAGCACGGCGACGTCTTCACCTTCATCCAGAAAATCGAGAACGTCGGTTTCTCCGAGGCGGTTCGCACCGTCGCGCAGAAAGCGGGCATCCCCCTCCCCAAACGCGAATTCGCCTCGCCCGAAGAAGCCCAGGAGCACCGCCAGCGCGGCAAGCTCCTCGAACTCCACGAAGTCGCCACCGCCTGGTTCGAAGAACAGCTCCGCTCTCCCGAAGGCGCCTCGGCGCGCGAATACCTCACCGGCCGCGGCCTCACCGCCGACGGCATCGCCAAATTCCGCATCGGCTACGCACCCGATTCCTTCCGCACCCTCGGCGAGCGCCTGCAATCCCTCGCCGATCCCGAAACCCTCCGCGCCTCCGGCCTTTTTTCCTGGAAGGACCAGGAAGATGGCTCTCCCGGTCCGATGTACGCGCGCTTCCGCAAGCGCATCATGTTCCCCATCGCCAACGAAGCCGGCCGCGTCATCGCCTTCACCGCGCGTACGCTGGAAACCGGCGAGAAGGCCGGCCCCAAATACCTCAACTCGCCGGAGACCCCGCTCTACTCCAAGAGCCACGTGCTGTTCAATCTTGATAAAGCCCGCCAGTCCATCCGTTCCGATGGCGGCGCGGTGCTGGTCGAAGGTCAGATGGACTGCATTTCCGTCTACCTCGCGGGGATTCCTAATGTCATCGCGACGAGCGGGACTGCGTTTACCGAATCGCAGACCCGCCTGCTCCGCCGCTACGCCACGAAAGTCATCGTCAACTTCGATCCCGATACCGCTGGTTCCAACGCCGCCGAAAAATCCATCGCGCTTCTCACGGAAGAAGGCTTCGAAGTCCGCGTCCTCACGCTCGACGCCGGCCTCGATCCCGACCGCTACATCCGCGAACGCGGCGCCCGCGCCTACGCCGACGCCCTCCGCGCCGCGCCCTCCTTCCAGACCTGGCTCACCGACCGCGCCCGCCACCTCTTCCCCTCGCGCGATCCCAAATCCAAAACCGAAGCCCTCAATTTCCTGCTGCCGCACATCCGCCGCATCCCCAGCCGCATCGCGCGCGACGCTTTTGCCATTGACGCCGCCCAGGCTCTCGGCATCGACTCCGCCCTCGTCCGCGCCGAGCTCAAGGAAGCCGCCGCCAAGCGCCGCGACTCCCTCGGCGCGCAGAACTATCCGCTCACCCACTCCGAGCGCGTCCTGCTCCAGGCCTTCTCCGCGCCCCGCTCCAGCGAGTGCTATCTGGTCGCCGAGGGCGCATGGCACCAGCACCAGGCCGAGTTCTCCGCGCTGCGCTCCGACGTGCGCGCCATCGTCGAGCAGCTCCGCAACCGCCCCGCCGGGGCCGACCCCATGACCGCGCTCGCCGCGCCCGCCGAACGACAGCTCCTCGCCGAGCTCTTCCTCTCCATCCACGACGCCGAGCCCGACGCGGACGCCGTCGAAGACGCGATCCTCGCCATCCGCTGTTCCGCATTGGAGCAGCAACAGCGCGAGCTCCGCGTCGCCATCGAACAAGCCGAACGAGCGGGCAAGGCAGAAGAAATCGCGCGTCTAACGCGTGAAAACCAGGAAGTCACCCGCAAGCTCCGCGAGCTCGACTAACCCGACGCCAAGGAATTGACCCGGAGTTTCGTCACGAAATTGAAGGTCCCACCGGCATCTGGAGCGGGTTGACGGGGGGTCCCCCCCGGGGGGTGGGGACTGCGGCAAGTTGCTGCAACGGGCGGGGTTCTGGGAAGGTCCGGTTGGGGTGTGGCATATTACTGAAAATGAGCCGGTTAGGAGAAGCTTTCTGGCGCGGTGCGGGGGCCAGGCGGCGCCGGTGTTGGCGACTCTGTAACCTGTCGGGTTCGGTGCTGTGTGGAAGCCTGGCATGGTGATTTCTCGAGTGGAAATGGAAAAGGCCGCTCGCTGTGAGCGGCCCTTTTCTTTTTAGCCCTATTATTAGAATACCAAATCCAGCCTGAAAACACGCCAAATATTATCGATGGAAACGGTCCAGAAACCTAGTTGAATCAGGAAGAACACTTTCGTACCGTAAGCAAAAAGCTTGACAGATTTCCACCGCAGTTGGGGAAACTGTGTTGGCGGTCCAGGAGCTGGAGAGACCGGCATGCGGGACCATCTCCAAAAAGGTAAATTCATCTGCATGGCAAGAACCGCAATCCGCCGCATGATCGCCTGCGCTGTCGTGGCCGCCGCCCTCACCGCTTCCGCCCAGTCGCCGATGCCCGCCATGCCCGGCATGCACGCCTTTCCGCCGCCCGACCAGCTGCCCGTCCCCATCCACATGACCGGCATCGGCAATTCGCACATTGCCATCAAGGCCAGCCCCGAAGCCCAGGTGTGGTTCGATCAGGGGCTCAGCCTGCTGCACGACTTCTGGGATTACGAATCGGCGAAGGCTTTCGAGCAGGCCGTCCGCACCGACCCGCAGTGCGCCATGTGTTCCTGGGGTCTCGCCGAGGCCATGATCTTTCGCGACGAGGCAGACAAGGTCTACGCGAACCAGGCTCTCGATCAGGCGGTGAAGCTCGAGCGCAAAGCCGGGAAGGCCGACCGCCTCTATATCGATGCAGCCGTCGCCGCTTCTCATGAAGAGAAGGGCGGCCATACCGCCTCGATCGCCCTCTACCGCAAGCTGGTGAAGCAGGAACCGCACGACATCGAAGCGCGCATCTTCCTCGCCAACGCCCTCGGCGATGGCTTCGACGATCAAGGCGAACCCAAACCCGGCACGAAAGAGAAAATCGCCATCCTCGAAAGCGTACTGAAGGACGCGCCCAATGACTCGGCGGCCAACCACTACTGGATCCACGCCATGGAGCCGAGCAATCATCCGGAGCGCGCCATTCCCAGCGCCGCGCTGCTCGCCTCGCTCGCGCCCACCAGCGGCCACATGGTGCACATGCCCGGCCACATCTACTACCGCGTCGGCGACTACGCCAGTGCCGACCGCTGGTTCACCGCCTCCACCGAAGCCGATGAGCGCTACATGCGGGAGCAGCACGTCTCCGTGGACGACGACTGGAATTACGTCCACAACATGATGTACGCCATCGCCAATCAGATGGAGCAGGGCCGCCTCACCGCCGCCAATGCGCTCTCCGACCACCTCGCCGCGGCGCACGGCCAGCTCGCCGCCTCCCTCTACATCTGGAGCGCGCGCGATCAGATCTCCCGCGTCAGCCTGCGTCTTCCGGTCGCGCTGCGCGTGGGCGACTGGGCGGCTGTGCTCGCCATGGTCGACGACGCCAACCTTCCCGACGCGGCCAACACCGCCAACCTCCGCTTCCTGCGCGACCAGCTGCGCAGCTTCGCCACCGGGATGCAGGCGCTCGATCGTGGTGACCTGGCAACGGCAAAGGCCGCATCGGCAGAGCTCGATGCCGGACTCTGGCGGCAGACGCAGGACGCGAAAGCAGATACGCAATCGACGCCGGCTGCGCTCACGCGCGCGCAGACCGGTCCCACGCCTCCGACAAAGGACAGCACGTCTCCTTCGCCCACCGCGCCTCTCAATCCCGACGCCAACTCCGGCCCTCTGGTCAGCGATCTCAGCATCGCTTCGCAGGAACTGCGCGCGGGCGTACTTCTGCTCGACGGCAAAGCCGATGCGGCGAAGACGCTGTACGCCGAGTCCATCGCTGCGGAAAAGAAGCTCGGTTATCACGAGCCGCCGTTCTACATCCGCCCGGTCGCCGAAACCGAAGCCGAAGCCCTGCTGCGCGCGAAAGATTACGCCGGTGCGAAGACGGCCTATCAAGCCGCGCTGGTGGAACGTCCCGCCTCCGGATTCGAGCTCTACGGCATCGCGCATGCCGACGAGTTGGCGGGCAAGACCGCGCAGGCGCGCGACGAGTATCGGGCGTTCCTGAAAGCCTGGCCGTCCGCGGACCCAAAGCTGACTGAGATGCAACACGCCCGCGCAGCCCTCGGAGACGCAGCAACGGTCGCCACGAAGTAAACGCCGCCGATCTTCTGACAGTCCGTCGTCGAGGGTCCGTTTCTCTGTTGCGGCGGCCTGGGAAAACCAGATAGACTTGGTCACTTTTCTGCGCATTGCGTCGCCCAAATGCCGGATTGGCGCCGGAGTCAGAGGTTCGCGTCATGCATCGCCGAAGCTGTGCCGCTCTAGTGTCCCTTGTTTCCACTGTGATCCCGGCCGCGCTGGCCCTGTTGGCTCCAGCACCGCTGTTGGCGCAGCAAACCGCCGCGCGGTCATCGTCAGCGGCTCCGGCCATGCCCGCGTCGATCCAGGCGAAGCTTGATCCGCTGCAGGCCGCGCTGCAGGCAGCGCGTGCGGGAGGCGATGCCAGAGCCGAAGCAAAAGCACTCAACGGAATCGGCGATGTGTACTTCAATCTCTCCGAATTTGGGAAGGCTCTGGACTTCTACAACCAGGCGCTGACGCAGGCCCGCGCGGCGAAGGATGCGCAGCAGGCGGCGGCAGCGCTGAACGGAGTTGCCAGCGTGAACCGCGAGCAGGGCGACAAGGATAAAGCCCAGCAGGGGTACAAGCAGGCCCTGGACGTGGCGACGGCATCGGGGGATCTGGTGGGTCAGGCCACGGCACTGAACGGACAGGGCTGGTTGATGGCCAACGACGGCCAATGGGAGAAGGCGCTGGCGCTGCATCAACAGGCTCTCGGTCTGGCGCGCAGGACGGCGGATGACGATCTGCAGGCGATTGTTCTGCTGCGTATCGGGCAGGCCCTTGCGGCCACAGGGCAACTGGACAAAGCGAAGGAGGCCGCCGCACAGGCGCTTGCCATTTTTCAGCGTGTGGGCGATGCAGAGGGAGAGGCGAATACGCTCGGCGCGATGGCCGTGGGGTACAAGAACATCCAGGACAACCAGAAGGCGCTGCAGCTTGGTATGCAGGCGCTGGTGATGTTTCGCGAGTCTGGTGACCAGAGGGGAGTGGCGGCGGCTCTGCGAGGGATAGGGCTGGTGCTGATGGCGCTTGGGCAGCCGGACCGAGCGCTGGAGAGCCTGAACCGGGCGCTCGCCGTCTCTCGTCAAGCCGGGGATCCCTCCAGCGAAGCGATGACGCTGGTGGGCATCGGAACCGTTGATTCCGTGACGGGGCAGAAGCAGAAGGCGCTCGAGGCTCACAATCAGGCACTGGAGATGTTTCGTGCCGGGGGCGATCGGGCGGGAGAAGCCCTGGCGCTCAACTCGATCGGCAGCACCTACATTGCCCTGGGAGAACGGCAGAAGGCGATCGACTCCTTCAATCAGGCGCTGCCACTGTACCGGGGACTGGGTAACCGCGACGGCGAGGCTACAACCCTGGGAAACCTGGGCGTCGCGTGCTTCTATCTGGGAGAGTGGCAGAAAGCGCGCGATTTCTATAACGAAGCCTTGTCGATCTATGGGCAGTTATCCGACCGCGCGGGCGGAGCTAACATGCTGACCAGCATCGGCACGGGCTATTTGGTTCTGGGCGAAAGTGAGAAAGCCCTGGAGTATTACGGCCGGGCTCTCCCCCTTTATCGCTCCCTATCGAATCAATATGGGGCAGCCAATGTGCTGAATAACATCGGATTTGCCTACGGCAAGATGGGGGAATGGCAGAAGGCGCTTGAGCCCCTGCAACAGGCGCTGGCGCTGGACAACGCCAGCGGCGATCGCCCTCACCAGGCCGACACGCTCACCATTCTGAGCGCCGCTTACGATGCGGTCGGAGAGAAACAGAAAGCGCTCGATGTGCTGAATCAGGCGTTGCCGATTCGTCGCGAGGTGGGCGATCTCCAGGGGGAGGCCGCGACGCTGGATCAGCTCGGCGTGGTTTACAACGATTTGGGACAGAGCCAGAAGGCGCAGGAGTCCCTGCAACAGGCACTCCCCCTGGCGCGAGAGGTCGGCAACCCCATTCAGGAGTCGCAGGTCCTCAACGATCTCATGCTCAGCGTGAAGTCAACGCAGCCGGCGTTGGCCGTTTTCTATGGCAAACAGGCAGTGAACCTCCTGCAGCAACTGCGAGGGAACATTCAGGGACTCGACCAGGGCTTGCAGACGAGCTTTCTGGTTTCGAAGGAGGATTACTATCACGGTCTGGCGGATCTGCTGATTGCGCAGGGACGATTGCCCGAGGCGCAACAGGTGCTGGATCTGCTGAAGCGGCAGGAGTACTCGGATTTCACGCGCGGCGACACGACGAATCCGATGAGCCCTCTCACTCTGACACCGGCGGAACAGCAGGCGTCGCAGGACTACCAGAAAACGACGACGGATGTGGTTGCGATGGGACGGGAGTGGGCGGAATTGCGTAAGATCTCCGCTCGCACTCCCGAGCAGGAGACGAGATTCAAGCAGGTCTCCGATCAGCTGCAGACGGCAAGCGCGGGATTGAGCGACTATTACAAGCGGCTCTATGTGTTGCTGGGGTCGGGCGATAACGCGAACGACAAATTAAAGGATGTCAGGGGAGAAGTCAGCTCGCTGAGTCAGATTCTTGCCCGCATGCCGCACACGGTCGCGCTGTATACGCTGGTGGGCAAAGACCGCTACCGAGTGATTGTGGTCACGGGTACGACCCAGGTCGCACGCGAGTCTGCGATCGGCGAAGAGGACCTGAATAAGAAGATTGCAGCATTCGAACAGGCGCTGCGCAACCGGACGGGCGATCCGAAGCCGGCGGCGCAGGACCTGTACAACATCCTGATTGGGCCGGTGAAGCAGGACCTGGATCAGGCGCAGGCTGAGACGCTGGTGTGGTCCCTGGACGGAGCGCTGCGCTATGTTCCCATGGCAGCCCTGTACGACGGGAAACAATACTTAGTCGAGAAGTTCAAAATGGTGACGATCACGCCGGTGAGTATCCAATACCTGGCGGAGAAGCCGGATGTGAGTAACCTGAGCGTGGCGGCGATGGGCATTTCGCGCCAGTATGAGTCGCAGCTTCCGGAGCTGAAGGCAGTCGTGGGCGAGTTAGACGAAATTGCAAAGGATCCGCATGTAAGTGGCGCCAACGGCGCGCTGCCGGGAACGGTCCTGCTGAACAACGAATTTACCGAGAAGGCGATGGAGGCACAATTCAGCGGCGACCATACGGTGGTCCACATTGCCAGCCATTTTGTCTTCAGGCCCGGCGACAGCACTAACTCCTATCTTCTGCTTGCCGACAATGACAAAGACGGCAAAGCGTTTCATCTTACCGTAGACGACTTCAATAACAATCCCAACCTGACGCTGACGAATACGGATCTGCTGACGCTCTCGGCGTGTGAAACAGGGATGAGCGGGAACGCAGGCAATGGGCGGGAAGTCGATGGCCTGGGAACATCGGCGGTGACCAAAGGAGCCAGGGCCGTGATCTCGTCGCTGTGGGAGGTGAACGATGCCAGCACCGGGCAGCTGATGGCCGACTTCTATCGCCGCTGGTCCGCCGGCGGAGGCAGAGTGGAGAAGGTGGAAGCCCTGCGCCAGGCGCAGCTGGATCTGCTGCAGGGTAAGGTTGCGGCGCAGGCAGGCGGGGCTGGAAGAGGGGTCGAATCCGTCGATGACACCAGTGCGCCCGCTACGGGAGGATTCTCCCACCCTTATTACTGGGCTCCATTTGTGCTGATGGGTAACTGGCGATAGCTGCGGTGGGCATTTGAAGGCCCGGGCACTTAGTCGACAACATCGTTGTAAGAATGCCGGGCCCATCCGAGGTATCGAGGATTCGCGCGATTCGCATCGTCCAGCGCCCTGAGCATCTGCGGGAGGAGATCGCCATAATCCGGCGTGCGCAGCGCGATCGCCATCTTTGCCAGGTTCCTGTCGCTTAATCCGTCGTAAGCCATAGCGAGATACTTCCGGCTGTTCGCCTCAACCTTTGCGGCCTGTTGTTCCGCGCTTTCTCCATCTCCGGGAGTGCTCAGTTCATACATCATCAGGGTGACGCGCTGCACCGCCGACAGCAGCATCCTGCGTTGGCCGGCATCGCCCTTGAGCAGTTTGTTCTGGATGTCGGCGTTGACCGTCATCCCGGCCGGCGCCGCCACGTTGCTCACCGCACGGAAGGCGTCCGCAAGGCCGGGAAGAAAGCGCAGATTCCCCGCACCCTTATTTTCTGGCCGTTGCTGCGGCTCCACGTCCAGATGGATCCCGTCGAATCGCTCGGTGGGATGTTTCCGGTTGAACTCGACAACTTCAGCGACCTTGTCCAGCAGCTTTTGGCGGTACTTTCCCGGCTCATCGGCCTCCGTGCTGGAGAGCAGCGCTTCGACCCTGATCCTTGAGCGATGCATCAGATCGATCAGGTGAGCGAACTCGCTCTCTTCGGCGGCAGCGCTGGCGACCGACCACGACACATAGACTTCGTCAATGTTGGCGGATTGGCAAAAGTCCCGCAACTTCTCTGCCCCGCGGGGTGCGCCGAGCACGGTGGGACTCTTCCACACCCACAGGCCGTGCACCAACCCCGGGTCCGCAGCGGCAGCGGAACCGGCGGAGAAGAAGCCCAGCAGGACGAAGGCAAGCGTGCCTGCACAAAGGCCGCGCACGGGCCGCATTTTGATCATGATTCCCTCCGGTCCGGTTTCCGGCGAGATGAAGAAGGCTCCTGAAGTCAGGGGCCTGATCGAGAAACTACGCCGTCTTCGGCAGACCCATGAAATCGAGAGCGCGAATGAGGTACGCCTTCATCTCGTGCCGCGGAACAATCGCGTCGAGGAAGCCGTGCTGCAGCAGGAACTCGGCCCGCTGGAAGCCTTCCGGCAGCTTTTGCCGAATCGTCTGCTCGATCACGCGCGGCCCGGCAAAGCCGATCAGCGCGCCGGGCTCGGCAATGTTCAGATCGCCCAGCATGGCGAAGCTTGCGGTCACGCCGCCCGTGGTCGGATCGGTCAGAACCGAGATGAAGGGAATCCCTGCCTCATCCAGGCGTGCCAGAGCCGTCGAAACTTTGGCCAGCTGCATCAGGCTCACGATGCCTTCCATCATGCGCGCTCCGCCTGAAGCCGCGACCGTGATGAGCGGCACACGGTCGTCGTACGCCCGGTCGATGGCCCGCGCGATGGTCTCGCCGACAACCGCGCCCATGCTGCCGCCCAAAAAGCTGAACTCAAACACGCTGAGGATCACGCGGTGCGGCCCGAGCTGTCCCTGCACATTCACGATGGCGTCGTTGAGACCGGTCGCCTTGCGCGCCTTCGCCAGCTTCTCTTTGTACGGCTTCAGGTCGACGAAGTTGAGCGGGTCGGTCGATTTCAAATCGCCGTTGAGCCATTGATATCCGGGATCGACCAGGCTGGCGATGCGCGCCTGGGCGCTGATCCGCCCGTGCCGGCCGCACTTCGGGCACACCTGCAGGTTGGTCTCGAGGTCGGCCTTCCAGATTGGCTGGCTGCATCCTTCGCACTTGATCCAAAGGCCCTCGGTGCGCACGCGGTTCTCGCCCGACTCAATCTTGTTGTCTTCCCGTCTGAACCAGGACATGCACATCCCCCGCAGGCGAAGGTCCGGCCAAACGAAGCCAGCCTCGCCAAACTGCCCAAAACAGATTATCAGGGCGCCCCTGGCGGGCTAACCGGCGACTCTCTGCCCGGTGCCGGTCACAGGAATTCGCCGTTTGTCCGGAACCGGACGCTGTCCTGTTGCGTAATCATGAATGTCCCCACGGCGGGAGGTGCGAATGATGTTCTGCAGCGCTTGTGGTCAGCCGATTGATGCCTATCAGCCGTTCTGCCCGCGATGCGGGCGGCAGGTCACGCCCATCGCGACGGCAACGCCGCCCCCCTGGGCCTGGACCCGCGTTCATCGCCACGTCCATACCCTGGGCATTCTCTGGATCGCCTATGGCGCCCTGACCCTGATGAGCTGGCTGTTCGCCGTCGGCGTTCTGGGGGGTGTCTTCCATCAGTGGGGATTTCCGTTCGGCCACGGATTCGACGGCTTCTACAGCTTTCCGTTCGGGCACTTCTCGTGGCTGGTGCCCATGATTACGGTGGTCCTGGCGGGTCGCGCCGTTCTCTGCTTCGTGACGGGAGTCGCGCTGCTGCGCCGTGCTTCGTGGGCGCGAGTGCTGGCCATCGTGACGGCCTTTTTGACACTGATCCGCCCGCTGCTGGGAACAGCGCTGGCCGTCTACACGCTGTGGGTGCTGCTGCCTGGCGCGTCCGGCCAGGAATACGATCACATCGCGGCGCCCAGCCTACAATAACGGCATGGAATTTCCCATCAGCCGGATGCGGCGTTTGCGCCGCACCGAGCCTTTGCGCGCCCTGGTGCGCGAAACGCGCCTCGAGCCGAATGCGCTGATTCTGCCGCTGTTCCTCTGCCCAGGCGAGGGTATCCGCAAGGGCATCGATTCCATGCCGGGAGTCTTTAACCTCTCCGTCGACGAGGCGGTGAAAGAAGCGGAGGCTGCCGCGGCACTGGGCATCGGAGGGCTGCTGCTTTTTGGACTGCCGGAGACGAAGGACGAGCAGGCGACAGGAGCCTGGGACGATGAAGGCATCGTGCAGCGGGGCCTGCGGGCGCTGAAACAGTCGAGCGCGGCAAAGAAGCTGGTGCTGATCGCTGACGTTTGTCTGTGCGAGTACACCTCGCATGGCCATTGCGGCATCGTGAAGAAGACCGGCGACGAGTACGAGATCGAAAACGATGCGACCCTGGAGTTGCTGGCAAAGGCCGGCGCTTCGCTGGCGAAAGCCGGCGCCGATATCGTCGCGCCGAGCGACATGATGGACGGCCGCGTGGCCGCGATCCGCGACGAGCTGGATGAAGAAGGCCTGGTGCAGACGCCGATCCTGTCGTATGCGGCAAAGTTCGCGTCGGCGTTCTACGGTCCCTTCCGCGAAGCGGCCGACTCGGCGCCGCAGTTTGGCGACCGCCGCAGCTATCAGATGGATGGCGCGAATCTGCGCGAGGCCATGCGCGAGATCGATCTCGATCTGGACGAGGGCGCGGACATGATCCTGATGAAGCCCGCGATGCCGTATCTGGACGTAATCCGAGAGGCTCGGGAGCGCTTCGATGTGCCCCTCGGAGCGTACCAGGTTTCCGGCGAGTATTCGATGCTGCAGGCGGCTTTTGCGCGAGGATGGCTGGAGCCGCAGCGAGCGATGCTGGAGTCGCTGTTGTCGATCCGGCGCGCGGGTGCGGGGTTCATCGTGACGTATTTTGCGCAGGATGCGGCGAAAGTGCTCTGAGGCGACGTGGGTCCGCCGTTCCGAGTCGAATCCTGAGCCACCACTGGCGCATCTTGCACTCCGGCGGCCCTGCGTACAATGAAGTGTTTGAAGCAGTAGGCGAGATGCGCTTCTGGCAGCAATGGCGCCGTCCGCCGACTCGACTTTCCTGAACGGAGTTTTCCTTGGCAGAGACGATTTACGACGTTGCAATTATTGGCGGTGGTCCCGCCGGCTACACGGCCGCGATTCGCGCCGGGCAGTATGGTCTGAAGGTCGCGCTGGTCGAGAAGGCGGAGAAGCTGGGCGGCACTTGCCTGCATGTGGGCTGCATTCCCACCAAGTCGCTGCTCTTCAACGCCGAGGTCTACGACCACCTGAAGCACGCGAAAGAGTACGGCATCGATGGCCTGGGCGAAGGGCAGATCAACTGGCAGACGGTGCTCGATCGCAAGAATCAGATCGTCACAAAACACGTCAAGGGCCTCGACTTCCTGATGCGGAAGAACAAGGTCACGGTCATTTCGGGGTTCGGCAAGCTAACCGGCCCGGCAAAGAACGGCGTCTTCACGATTTCCGTCGAGGGCAAGGGCGCGACCAGCGTGCAGGCGAAGAATGTAGTCCTGGCGACGGGATCCGATGCGAAGTTGCTGCCTGGACTCAAGGCCGACGACACGATCCTCACCAACATCGAGATCCTTTCGATCAAACAAATCCCGAAATCACTGGCCATCATCGGCGCGGGTGCAGTCGGCGTCGAATTCGGTTCGATCTTCCGCAGCTTTGATTCGGAGGTGAGCATTATCGAATTCCTGCCGCGGGTGGTGCCGAACGAAGATGAGGACGTGAGCAAAGAGCTGGCGCGGGTGTTCAAAAAGCGCGGCATCGATATCCATGTCGGAGCCAAGGTCGAGAAGGTCGAGAAGACGAAGACCGGTGCCAGCGTGACCTTCACTGCATCCGACGGCAAGCAGGTGGTGAAAGAAGCAGAGAAGGTGCTGGTGGCCGTGGGCCGCGCCCCGCGCACGGAAGGCATCGGACTCGAGACGACGAAGATCAAACCGGAGCGAGGCTTCATCAAGGTCAACGAGTGGATGCAGACCGACGAGCCTGGTATCTACGCCATCGGCGACATCGTCGCGGGCCTGCCGCAGCTCGCGCACGTGGGCGCCATGGCGGGCATGGTGGTTGCGGCGAAGATTGCCGGCAAATACGCGCGGCCGGTGCGGCGCGATCGCATCCCCGCGTGCACCTATACCGAGCCGCAGATCGGCAGCGTGGGACTTACGGAGGCGCAGGCGAAAGAGAAGGGCTACACCGTCAAAGTTGGCAAGTTCCCCTTCTCGGCCAACTCCAAGGCGTCGATCGTCGGCTCGCACGAGGGCTTCGTCAAAGTCGTGGCTGACGGAAAATACGAGGAGATTCTCGGCGTCCACATCATCGGTCCGCAGGCCACGGAGCTGATCGCGGAATCGGTGACGGCGATGGAGCTGGAAGCCACTGTCGACGAGATGATGTTCACGATTCACGCCCACCCCACCCTGGCAGAAGCGATGCTCGACGGCTTCGGCAGCGTGGAAGGCATGGCGATCAACGTTTAATGCAGCGGTGAAACGGTCAGCAGTCGGCCGATGAAACGGCCAACAAAAAGGCGGATCGCTCAGGACCTGGAACGCCTGACCGCTGACCGCTTTCCAGCTGACAGGTTCATCGCTAACCGCTTCACAGCTGACCGGATTTCAGCTCTGAGATGATCCTCAACCTTCTCCAGCTCGGCCGCGTTGGGTACGGCGACGGCCTCAGGCTGCAGCAGCAGCTCATCGACGCCCGCCACGACGGCCGCATCGGCAATACGCTGGTCCTGCTGGAGCATCCGCCGGTGCTGACCCTCGGCCGCAATGCGAGCCGCGCGAACATTGTCGTCAGCGACGAGTTTCTCGCCTACCGCGGCGTCGAGGTGCACGAGATCAATCGAGGCGGCGATGTCACGTATCACGGGCCAGGCCAGCTGGTCGGCTATCCGATCTTCGATCTGCGCAGCTTCACGCCGCGGCTTGGCGCAGTCGAGTATGTGCGGCTCATCGAAGAGGCACTGATCCGCGCCTGTGGCGATTTCGGCGTTAAGGCCACGCGTGTCGCGGGCCGAACCGGCGTCTGGACCCCTGCGGGGGGCAGAATTTTAGAGAGGAAGATCGCCGCCATTGGGGTCCATATCGCGCGCGGCATTACCTCGCATGGTTTCGCATTCAACGTGAATCCTGACCTTCGGGATTTCCAGTTGATCGTGCCCTGCGGGATCGCGGATCGCGAGGTCACCAGCCTCGAGCGCGAAGCGGATCCGCCACCCGCGATGGAGGCGGTGTGCAGTGCAGTAGCGCGGCAGTTCGGGCACGTGTTCCACTCGCAGGTGCTGTGGGTCGAGTCGCTCTCGGATCTGCTGCCGGATCTGGCGCTCGCTGGCGGAGTCGCAGCCGCAGGAGCGGATTTATAATCGATCTTTGCGCTGAAGCTCCTGTTGCAGCTGACCTGCACTGCTCAAGACTTGTCCGAAGTGGAGAGAAATATCCATGCCAACTGAAGTCCTGATGCCCCAGATGGGCGAGTCGATTTTCGAGGGCACCATTACGAAGTGGCTGAAAAAGCCCGGCGACACGGTGCAGCGTGACGAGCCTCTGTTCGAGATCTCGACGGACAAAGTGGACGCTGAAATCCCGTCGCCCGCGGCCGGCGTCCTCACAGAAATTCGCGCGCAGGAAGGCTCAACCGTGCAGGTGAATTCTGTCGTCGGCGTGATCGGCGATGGAGCATCAGCCGCAGCCGGCGCACGGGCGGCGCAGGCCGCCCCGGCAAAATCAGAAGCACCGAAAGCTGCGCCGGCTCCGGCGCCCGAATCGAAACCAGCGGCTGAGGTGAAGCCGGCCGCCGCGGGACCGCGGCAGGACGTTGTCATGCCCCAGATGGGCGAGTCGATCTTCGAGGGCACCATCACAAAATGGCTGAAGCAGGTCGGCGACACCGTTCAGCGCGATGAGCCGCTGTTTGAAATCTCGACCGACAAAGTCGACGCGGAGATTCCGTCGCCTGCTGCCGGCGTCCTCACCGAGATCAAGGTTCCGGCCGGGCAGGTCGCACAGATCAACACGGTCGTGGCGGTGATCGGCGGAGCAGGTGAAGCGGCACCGGCAGCTGCAGTTCCAGCGCCAACGCCAGCCAAGGCAGCCGCTGCGGCGGTCAGCACTCCCGAGCCGGAAGCTGCCGGGTCAACAGAAGCCGAGCATGCGCGTTCATCGCCTCTCGTGCGGAAGATCGCGCGCGAAAACAATGTCAACCTGAGCGCCGTACGCGGCACGGGCGCTGGTGGACGCATCACGAAGGAAGACATTCAGGCTTATCTGGAAAAGGGTCCCGCGCCCGCTGCTGCACCGGCTGCGGCTCCAGCAGCTGCTGCGGCCGCAGCGCCAATTCCCGGCGAGTTGGTCCCGCTCACCCGCATGCGCTCGATCATCGCGCAGCGCATGGTGGAGTCGAAACGGACGAGCCCGCACGTGCATACCGTCTTCAAAATCGACTTCACGCGCATCGTCAAGCTGCGTGAGAAAGAGAAGAACAAATACGAGCAGCGCAACGGCGTGAAGCTCACGTACATGCCGTTCATCACGCGCGCCGTGATCGCCACGCTGCGGAAGATGCCCATCGTAAACGCATCCCTGGAAGGCGACGCCATTCGCTATCACCAGCACATCAACATCGGCATTGCCGTTGCGCTGGAATGGGGTCTGATCGTCCCGGTGATCAAAGAAGCCGAAGAGAAGAACTTCCTTGGCATCGCCCGCTCCATCGCCGATCTGGCGGAACGCGCACGCGGCAAAAAGCTGAAACCCGACGAGGTCGGGTCGGGCACCTTCACGATCACGAATCCTGGTATTTTCGGCGAGCAGTTCGGTATGCCGATCATCAATCAGCCGGAAAGCGCTATCCTCGGTGTCGGCGGCTTGTTCAAGGAGCCGGCGGTGGTGACGAGCGAGGACGGCACGGATTCCATCGCGATCCGGCAGTTCCTGCATCTCACGCTTGGCTTCGATCACCGCATCATCGACGGCGCCGATGCGGGCAAATTCATGGCGGAAGTGAAGAAGTATCTGGAAGGCTGGAGCGAAGACATCGGCTAGGACGGGCCGCTTCGGCAAGCTCACGCTGTTCAGGTGGGACGCTTCGCGCAAAGAAAGAGGCCGGATGGTTTCCATCCGGCCTCTTTCTGATTTCGCGCACAGAGGGTCGTTGTCCCGGATCCCTACGGCGCCTGGATGTCACGGCCAAAGTGATACGCAACGCCGACTGCGTAGCGCGTTGTCCATGTGCCCTGCGCGAGCAGATCGTTGAAGAGTCGCCAGTACACCAGATCAGCCTGGGCGCGGACACCGACGTGCCGCGTCGGGTTCCAGTCCAGACCGCCGCCGAAGCCGTAGAATCCCTGCCAGTCCAGCTTGCTTCCTGAGGGAACAAGCTGGGCAACAACCGCCGTTTGCACCGGATCGGCAGGATGGGGTGTCACTCGCTGCCGGATTGCGCCCAGCGATGGCCGGACGAACAGGGTCACCGGCTTGAAATGCCGGTATTCCAGTTGTGGCCCGAGGGCAAACGTTTCAGAAAAAGCATGCAACGGCACGACCAGCTGATAATTCGGTGGAATTGCCCCCTCCTGGATGAGCAATCCGATTTCCGCGGCCAGTTCCTGCTGGAGAGAAGGCTTGAGAACCCGCGGCGTCAAAGAATTGTGCCCTGTTGCCTCGGAGTAGTCGAATCCAATCGCGAGCCACGACTTCACGTTATCGCCGGTCTGCAGGTGAAATCCGCGCTGGGCCAGGTTGAGCCACGGCGTCTCGAAGCCGGCGAATCCGGCGTAGACGTCGTAGTGCTGCACATCGGTTTGCTGCGCTCTTGCCACCAACGCAGAGAACAACAGCACGCATGACAGCGCAAGGCTGCCCATCCATCGATTTCGATTTGTCATTAGGGGGAGTCTCCGTAGTTCTCATCGGATCGGGTTGTCTGCGCGCAACGGCGCCGGATCAATGACCGACACCCGTCTGGTGAGAATTCGCCGATGAGACGCGAACAGAAGAGGGGTTGTCAAGAACGGTGTTGGCCGCGAAAGCGGGATGAACTACAGCAATGACTGGGCCTCGAGCACGTGTTCGACCGCCTCTTCCGGCGTCGATCCGATGGCAGAGAGATGGCCCATTTTGCGTCCTTTGCGAGGCTGATGTTTCTCATAAAGATGGAGGCGCACACCGGGAATGGCAAGGGCGCGCTCGAAATGCGGCGGATGATCGAGCCACAGATCGCCGAGCAGGTTGGCGATCGCGGCCGGTTGCACCACTGAAACATCGCCCAGCGGCAAATCGCAAACCGCGCGCACATCCTGCTCGAACTGGCTGGTGACACAGGCGCGCTCGCTGGCGTGGTAGCTGTTGTGCGGTCGCGGAGCGAGTTCGTTGACGAGCAGGTCGCCGTCCCGGGTGAGAAACATCTCGACGGCAAGCAGGCCCTCCAGGGTAAAAGAGTCTGCAATATCGCACGCCAGCTTCTGTGCGCGCGCCTCCAGAGCAGACGAGATCAGCGAGGGGATCACGCTCCACACGAGAATCTGGTGCTCGTGATGATTGGTCGCCGAAGGAAAGCTCCTGGTTTCGCCGCGCGGCGAACGGGCGACCATGACAGAGATTTCGCGATCAGGATCCAGCGCCTGTTCGACCACGCACGGCCGCTGACCGAGCAGCCGCCACGCATCGGCGGTTGTTGTGTTGTCGCCGAAGCCAATCTTCACCTGGCTGCGGCCATCGTATCCGCCGTGCGCGCTCTTGACGAAGCAGCGCCCACCGAGTTTGGCGACCGCATCCGCGAGGTCCTGTTCCGATCGCGCCGCGTGCCATGGACCAAGCGGAAATCCGCGCTCGCGCAGCCAGTCTTTCTGCCGGATGCGGTTCTGGATGATGTGCAGCAGTTCCGCCGAAGGCCGCACGGGTGCATATTTCGCGGCAGCCTCGAGGCTGGCGGTGGAGATCTGTTCGATCTCGAGCGTGACGACATCGCTGCCGCGCGCCAGGTCAGCCGCCGCCTTCGCATCGTCCCACGATCCTTCAAAGCAGGCGTCTACAACAAAGCGCGCGGGGCAGGAAGGATCGGGATCCATGACGTGAATGCGGTAGCCGAGCGAACGCGCGGCCATGGCCACCATGCGGCCCAACTGCCCGCCGCCGAGAATGCCGATGGTCGCTCCGGGAAGGATCGCGCTCATTCGGGAAGATCCTGGGCAAGAACCTCCTGGGTGCGGGCCTGACGCCAGTTGCGCAGCCGCTCGCGCAGAGCGGGATCGGTGGTGGCAAGAATCTCGACGGCGAGCAGCGCAGCGTTGGCGGCGCCCGGCTTTCCGATAGCCAGGGTGCCGACCGGAACGCCTTTCGGCATCTGCACGATCGAGAGCAGCGAATCGATCCCCTGAAGCATGGTGGCGGGAATGGGCACGCCGAGCACGGGCACCAGCGTTTTCGATGCCAGCATCCCGGGCAGGTGCGCGGCGCCGCCGGCCCCCGCAATGATGACGCGGAGGCCGCGCGACTCCGCCTGCGATGCAAAGTCGAACAGCAGATCGGGCGTACGATGCGCAGAAACCACCTTTGCTTCGTGAGGGACGGCGAACTCACGCAGGATTTCGACGGCAGGTGCGAGGGTTTCGTAATCGCTCTTCGATCCCATCACCACCGCGACAAGAGGCTTCTCTTTCACGAGGTCGATTCTAGAGCATTGGGTTGAGCGTCGGGGCGGCTTCACTTCCGCCGCAGAAAATCCACGATGAACTGGATGAGCGTGACGAGGCCGCCGATGGCGATGGCGAATCCTCGGGCGCTCTGAAAGCGTTCTTCATGCTGCGTGACGCGCTGCTCGATGGAGCCAATGCGTCCCGCGTTGCCATCGCCGACCAGAGTCGTCATTTGGTTCTTGAGAACGGAGAGATCGGCGAGCACCTGTGCTTCAAATTCGGTCATGATTCCTTCCTGTGATCCGGTCGTCGCGCTCCTGGCGCGCTGGGGGCGCCGCGTGCGGGCCGCCTCGCTCGGCATTGCGTCGGGACGTTACGACAGAGGTAAATTGACGAACACGGCGCTCGAGAACCGCGAATAGTTGGGCGGAGTCGATCCGTCGTACATGCGGATGTAGTACTGCTCCATCGCTGCCTGACGCGGAATGGTGAAGTTTGACACCGGTGAGCGCAGAACCAGATCCGGCCCCTGCCCGGGGGTGAACGACCAGTCGCGTCGCCGCACTTCGAAGCCTCCGCCCGTTGGCGGTGCGATTCCGGCGGCGATCTGAATCGCGCTGCCGGTGACCGAGGTGACAGCGAGCGAGTTCAGGTTCGCCAAAGGAGTCGTGGTTTCGGGCTGCTGCGGCAGCCAAACGTCCGCAGGCACGGAGGAGGAGGTTTTGATTGCCAGGTTATCGGCCCAGTCATTGGCGAAGGAGATCGTATATTTCGTCAGACTGGGCGAGGCACTGGCGAGGTCAACCTGCACCTCGCGCACAACGAGGTTCGCGGTGAGTCCAGCCGATGCAGAATCGACAGCAAGCACGTCACCGGGCCACACGTCCCCCTGCTGATCGGCGTTCCACTCCGTATATTTGCCGGTCCACGCGGCGGCGCGGCTGGTGGAGATCGCGAGAATCGCATTCGCGGCGTTCTCGCAGTCGGCCGAGCTGCGCGGTACCGGGCTCGTCACCGAACCCATCCAGCAAGCGGTACCGGGCAGTTTGCCCCCGTTGCTCTCCGTCGTGATGCTGCTGGCGCTGGCCAGGCGCGCGACAGATCGGCGGCTGGTCCGATAAGAAATTGCGATCAGCTCGCCCGCCTGGGGAGTGCTGGCCGGGTAGAAGCGCAGCTTTCCGGTGCGCTCGATCGTGCAGTCCGCGCCCTGGGCCGTGGTTCCGATCCGGCGCACAAACGGCGCGCCGTTGAGCGGCGTGCTCGTCACCCAGACCGGCCCCTGCTGCTGCACGCTGACATAGCCGATACTGCACTGCAGATAGCCGGCATTGAGCGGGATGAAAAGGCACCACGGCGCCGGAGGGGTTGTAAAGCTGCCGGTGTAGAGCACCGTCGGCGCAGCGGCGACTCCATTGGTCGTATCCTGCACCTCGAAAACGATGCTGGCTACGGCGGGGAGCAGGTTCGCGCCGAATCGCTCCAGCCCGTTATCGGTGCCGATGGCGTAGTAAGCCTGCAGCAGACGCTGCATATCGTTGGCATAGAAACGTAACCGCAGCGTATACAAATGCCCCGCGACGGGGGTGAAGCTGCTGCCGGCGACGGTTCCATTCATCAACGGAGCGATGGACGTTGCGCCGTTTGCCTGGCTGATCTGGAATCCCGCGATACAGGCAGAAAGAGTCGTCTGTCCCGCGCCATAGAAGCCGTTGATAATGCCTGAGGTATTCTGACCGAACTGCACTCCTCCGGCCTCAACGACGATGCCGCCTCCCAACTCAAGATTGGAGATGGCGCAGAGCAGGGTGCTGCCGATATTGCCGCCGCCTCCGCCGCAGGTGAGCCCAGCCGAGGTCAGCGTAAGCGCGGCGCCAGGATCGTCGACGCTCCATATTTGCGGGTTGATGCCCGGCCCCTGGAAATTGTCGGTCAGAGGTTTGCTCTTCGAAGGAGGGGGCATCCACGGATCTTCGGTGAGGTCGAAGAGCACCGTGGTGCCGTCCCCCTGGAAAAACTCCGTGACGTAAGCGCAGGGCTCGACTTCTCCGCAAACGGTGACGTCGTTGGCCAGCGCCCTGATCGTGGAAATCTCAAGCCCGCTGAGAGACAGCGTGCCCTGGGATTCGTTGAGCGTATGCGTCACGTTTCCGACCGGGGTCATGGTAAGCGTGCCGTTCATCAGCAGATAGGCGCTTCGCACGGCGGCCGCCAGAGCAGCCGCATTTTCCGACCAGGTGCGATTGCTGTCGGCCTGGAACTCCGACACATTCAGCGTGGCCAGGGAAAGCGCAGAGGCGATCTCCTCGAAGTCGACCAGCGCGAGCATCGACTGCAGAGCCTGGCCGCCGGTCGCTCCGCAGATGGGACCGATCTGCGGAATACTTTGGCGGTCCAGCAGGATCTCATCGCTGATCGCGGAGGTCGCAGCCTGGTACACCGCTCCGGTCGTTCCCTGGCCGGCCAGCTCGAGAGCCGGTTCGGTGGCCACGTACCCGGTGAAGAGAACGCTGCCGCCGTCCGCGGTCACGATCATGCGACCGTTGCGCGCGGGAGTCGCCAGGCCGGGCGCGGGAAGAAGCAGTGTAACTTCGCAGGTCACGGGCTGGTTGAGCCTGCGCAGGATGCGAAACGGCCGCCCTGCGACAATCGATCCGCTGTAGTCGACCGGGCCTTTACCGTCATAGTTATCGATGGTGAGTTTCAACGTGGCCTCCTGATTAGATCAGCGTGACGGGGCTGGGTAAGAAGGTTCGGAAGCAAACGATCTGCTCGCCGTCGTTGGCGTCGGTTACGGGCAGCGCGCGAAATGTCGCGCTGAGCGCGAGGCGTTCCAGGGGCGGAGCCATGGCCGTTGCGGCTTCGGCGGGGCCGGCCATCGATTGCAGCCTTGGATAGTGAAAGAGGATGCGCTCGCCCTGCTGGCCGTCGATGACAAACAGCGCGGACCACTCCTGGAAAAAGCTGCCGCCTTCGCGGTCGACGAATCCGGAGATGGGCTGGACGCGCATGGTGGCCGCGGGAGCTCCGGCGATCAGCGGTTGCGCGAGCTGCAGGCCGGTGGACGAGCTCGCCGCAACGCGAGCGACATTGAACGAGACGCGACGGATGTAGTCGGGATCGTTGTTCACCGCGCTGGCGCTGTTCACATACGCCGCGTACACGCCGCTGCCCACGAAGCCGGTTTGGCCTGCGTAGTCCGCGTCGACGGTCACCAGCGATCCGGCGGGAAATCCTGCTGCATCGGAGGCGGCCAGTGCCAGAAATGTCGCGGTCGATCCGGTCGTCAGGTTCACTGGCGGCACACCTTTGCTGCCGGAGCCATTGGCGGCGCCGCCGGCGGCCGGGGCGATGAGATTCATGTGCTGCGATCCCGCTGCCAGAGCCATGGAGAGCTTGCTCCACGCCTTGAAGCGCAACGCTACGGTTGCGTCGACGGTTTCGCGCACCTGAAACTGCGTCGCGCCGGGAGTGCCGGTGACGAGCTCGCCAAATCTACTGGTGGACTTGCGGGTGAAATTCTCGATCCAGCCCAGGTCGACCCAGGGAGCAGGCGGCGCATTCGTGGAGAACCGTCCGTTCACGGAGGGATCGAACAGAGTCGCCTGACGGTGAACGCGGTCCACCGGAGCAAAGTAAGCGCGCACCGATCGTCCTGTGGGGGGTAGTGCGGGCAGTGGCGTAGTGGCTGGCGTGCTCATTGCTCCCCCAGTTCCTGAAACGCGAAGACCCTGACTTTGGCGGTGCGGATCAGGCAGTCACGCAGCGCGATCACGGGGCCAAATTCCGGTTCGGACCAGAAGACCATCGTCTCCATCGCGACAGCGGGGCTGACGGTGTAGTTCATCTTTTGTGTCGAGTACGGATACAAGAGCTTCAGCACCTCGTAATCCATCTCCTCAAGGGCCCGCCCGCGGTCGAGGCCGGCGTTGGTTTGGGTTCCGGCGGTGCAGTAGTCGATGGCGCAGGTCATTTCGGCGAGAATCGCGGGCATCTGCAGATCGGCCTGCAGACCGGTCCAGCTCAGCGCGAATGCGTCGAGCAGAGGTTGCGGCGCCGGAGCCTCGGCCTCACTCACCAGGATGCCGGGGCGCGTGACAGACCGGAGGATCATGGTGCGAGCCGGATTTACGGTTGCCAACCGGCAGCGCAGCGCGATATAGAACGTATCTTTTGCGTTTTGCATAGGTCACCTTGAAAAACGGGGCTCGGAGCACTGGGCTCAGAGCTCAGGAAAAATGTTCTGTGTCCGAAAGGCGGTATTGTCGTGCCGTCCTGCAGCCCGGCGCGCAGGGGCAGTCTGGTGTTGCTGCGCAGCGCCGCTTTCGGTGCTCGGTGCTCCGGGCGCTGTGCTCGCAAGTCAGATCGGCCACTCGCCGCAGGCTTCCTGTAACAGCAGCCGATATAACCAGGCCTGTCCCTGGCTCTCCGACGCGGAGACGGCCTCGATGAGGAACAGCTTGCCGGCAACCGCCACGCCGCTGGCCACCGAAAACAGCGCCTGTGCCGAGCTCAGCTGCAGCTGCGTCACCTGCGCTGCCACCGCGTCCGCAGAGATCAGGAGCTCGTATTTCGGCAGTTGCCCGTCCTGCATGGTGACCCGCGCTTTGCGGAAGAGAGCCGGAGCGAGAGGCAGCGAAAGAAAGCCCGGCGCATTCAGGCCGATTTGCCCTGCATTCGTCGAGTCTCCCTGGAGGGGTGGCATCTGCAGGCACGCGGTGGTGCCGCCGCCGGCGCGCAGGAGGGCCGCTGCCACGCGCTGGGCAATTCCTGAAAAGAGTTGTGTACTGAGATCGGCCATGGCTTACCCCATCCTCACGGAGACCCACGGCCGGAGCAGCGTTTCCACCGTCGCATCGATCAGCGAGCCTGAGAAATACTGCAGCTGCAGCGTGTCGATCTTCGACGACTTCACATTCAGCCCGGGCGTGGCCTGAGCGTTCTTCACGATTTGTGCGCAGGCGTATTTCACCGCGCCGGGAATGGTTGCGAGGCCCGCCGTGTATGAGACTGCAACCTCGTTGTAGGGCAGGCCAAGAATGTTCAGCGGAAAGACCAGCTCGCCCGTATCCGCGACAAAGTCCACCGTGGTTGGATCGACTGTGGTCCATGCACCGGGGAGCGAAAACGCCCACAGAACTTCTTCCTGCAGCGGATAGGGAATCTGGCCGCGACGGGGCTTGGCGTAGCGCGCCTGAATGGAGGTGAACGGGAGCGTGGCCGGCGCGATCGCGACGAGCGGCAGATGACTCAGCCGCGCCGTCTGGGACCCCTCGACGATGCGCAGACGCTCGGAATACTGCATCGGATTGAGACTGGTGCGTCGGCAATGGCTGTCGATGAGCGACGACGCCGCGGTGATCCAGTCATCGGTGACATCGGAAGCCAGCCCGTACGTCTGGTACTCGGTTGGCTGAAGATAGGACGCCATGGATTCTCCTTGTGAAGCAGCGAAAGAGCGGTTAGCCAGGAACGGTCAGCAGATGATCCGGTCAGCGAGCCAGGCGGCCAGCGACGGCCAGCGGAGGCTGGTTGACCTTCCGCTGACCGTTGGATTGCCGACAGCTTTTCCGCTGTCTGCCGACTGGCTTAGCGCTGTCCTCGGGTTCTTACCGGTCGACCAGCACCTGATAGTGGGCGTAGTTGGCACCCTTCACCACCGGTGCTCCGAACTTGACCACCACATGCTGCGAAGCCAGGGAGCCGGGCGTTCCGAGCTGGAAGACGCGCGGATTGGGGTCGCTGAGCCAGTGGTACTCGATCAGGTCCTCGGTGACGATGTAGGCGGGCAGCACCGCGCTGCCGGAGCCCGGCGTGCCGGTGTAAGCCAGAGACCACTCCGGGATCAGCGGCAGCTCGCCCGCCTGGGTGGTGAGCATCTTGACCGTGAATCCCGCCGCGATTTCCTTCGTGTTCAACACCACGTTGAACTCCGACTTCATTTCGCGATCGATCAGGTCGAGCAGCACCGGGTTCGCATAGATGGCGGTCGGACGCACCGCATAGCTGGTATTGGCGCACATTTGAGCGATGGTCGACTTCAGGCCATCGGTGATGCACGCGGTGGTGCCGATGGTGGTGGTGTTGCCGCCGGCGGCAATCTGTCCGGCTACGCCGAAGTACTGCATGGTGGCTGGGGTGCTCAGCGAGGTATCGTTGCCGTTCCACAGGGCAACGTCGTGGGTCAGCATCACGCCTTCGATCGTGTCCACCAGGTCTTTCGCCTGCAGATAAGCGAACTGCTTCTGCTGCGCGCCCAGCTCCATGTCGAAGAGGTTGTAGTTGAGCTGCGCGACGATGGCCTTGAGCGGCACGCTGCGCTCCACGCGGGTGGGTGTGACCACTGGCGGCACGATGTTGCGGGGATCGACGAAGCCCGCGGTCGACGGATTGGGAATGGCCGTCTGCTCAAAGTAGCGCGACGGATGACCGGTGGCCGGGACCTGCCGGATGCGCTGGCCAAAGAGGTTGCGCCGGCGCACGATGTCGAGGATCTCGGTCTGGTAGAGCGGCACTTCGATCGCGCCGGGTCCGATGTAATCCGCAGCTGCATGGATGTCGAGGAAATTGGCTGTCATAGCTACCTTTCGTAGGAAGAAATTCGTTGACAAACAAAAGGCCGGCGCGCCGGCCGGCCTCAGGACCCGTGAAGATGCGGCGCCGCGATTAGCTGACGACTCCCGCGCGCAGCAACTGCGCCTTCACCGCGATGCGCTGTTCGAGGCTCAGACCGTTCAGGGCTGCGTCCAGCGCTCCAGCCTCTAAGGACTCGAGCGAGGGGATGCCCTGCTTGGCGAGGAACTGAGCCGTGGTAGCGGGCACGGTGCGGCGCGCTGCCTGCGGAGGCGCTTCGGGCCTGGCCTCCATCTGGGCACGCAGCTCCGCGATCTGCTGTTCGGCGGCTTCCAGCTTGGTCCGGAGCTCCGCCTCGCGGCTGGTTTCGACGGCGGCGACGATCTTCTGCACCTCGCCCTGCCGCTCCTCGATCTGTGCTGCAGCCCGCTCAAAGAGCGACGCCGCTGCTTCGATGCGGGCTTCCATCCGCTCCATGCACTCGGTCAATGCGAGCATGTTTTCGCCTGTCTGTGATTCCATGTTTGTTCCTTTCTTGTAGCTCTCGTCGGAAAGGCCACCCCGGCTCCCTCCCGAAAACGTCTTCCTGCGGCCGCCTGTACGCCCGGGTGAAGGACGGGGCGGTTGGGGATCGAGCGGCAGCGGGAGGCCGCCAGTTCGAAGGATGTGTTGCGATAGGCTGCTTTCTCGCGCAGCAGAATGGCCGCGCCGGTAAAAGTCGCCCGCGTCAGGGTCCAGATCTCGGCCCGCATGTCTTCCACGTGTGCGTCGGCCAACTCCCAGGACATCCCCATCGCACCCGGCAGAAACTGACGCACCTGGCGCTCCACCTCGGGAAAGTCCTTGGCAAACAGATAGCCGGCGACCCGGAGGCGCGAGCCCTCCACATCGGCGTGGGTGATGATGCCGCACTTACGCCGTGCATCGTGCCCGTCCCAGGAGGGCGCATAATCCACGGCCATCCCCAGCAGGGAGGGCAGCGCGGTCAGGGCCGCTCGGCGGGTCAGGATCACGCGGTGCCCGCGCGCTCCCGACGGCGGTTTGGTGCTGGGCTCATCGACGAGCGTCAGCACACCGGTGAACGGAGCGCGATTGGGATGGCCCGCGACTTCAGGCAAACTGACTGCCATAGCTTCCAGTCTCATTGGCTCTCCTGAGTTTCCTGATTTGTCATTGTTGTTGTGACGTGTTCCTCCTTCTTGGCGGCCGTATTCGGGCCGTCGCCGGCCAGCGGCGCCAAACCACGCATGGCACGCACCTCATTCACGGTGAGAACGCCGGCCGCCAGCAGCGCGGTCTGCATCTGCACCTGCTGCCCTTCGTCGGTGGCATCCAGATCGTTGAAGATGAATTCGAACTCCGGCCAGCCCAGCCGTTTGGCAAACAAGTCGCGCGTGATGTGCTCCGCCATCAGCCGCGCCAGCGGTACGATGGCGCTGTGAAACGCCTCGTCCAGCAGCGACTCGGCCGTTGACCGGTTGACGTCCTGCTCCAGCCCCAGCAGGACGGGCGGCAGAGAAAAGGCGTTCGCGATCATCCGGATGAGGAATTCCTGCCAGGTCAGCCGCAAATCGGCATCGGTGCCGGTAGCGAAGCGGAGCACCTCCGGTTTCTGTTCGGTGCTGAGCAGCGGCACGCGGCCGGTGCCTTCAATCTCGTCCTGCCACCAGCGAATCAGCCGCTCATGCTGCGCGGGCGTGGTCTCGTTCAGCCACAGCGCGTACTGCACCACGGCGTTGCTGGCCAGTTTGCCGGCGAAACGGTGCGCGCTGAGAAACGAGTTCACCGTCTCGAAGGCGACCTCCAGCGGGCCCAGGCCAAAGGGGGTGTAGCTGCGCGGATTCATGCGCACGTACATGAGCTGGTTGTCCTCGAGCGGAATCACTGAGTCCGTTCCGGCCAGCCCGGTTGCCTGGGCGAAGCGCACCGATTGCGGAGTGCCATCCCACTTTGGATCGATACGGATGGTCGCGCCATCCACCGCCCACAGCTCGAACGGCCTGGCGGGATCGCCGGTCAGCTCCATTTCGATGGCGCCGAAGCCACCCACCAGAGCATCCTCAATGGCCTGTTCGATCAGCGTGCGGAACGAATCCGCGGCATTGGGAAACTCCAGCGAGTGCCGCAGAATGCGCGCGCGCTTCGCCGCGAAGGCGACCTTCTCCGGATCGTGGTCGCGGCGGAGCCGGACCTGCCAGTCCATGCTGGCGACGCGATCCTTGATGAGGTTGATGGCGCGCCGCACCACCGGCGTCTCTGCGAACTTCCGCAGGTTCGCGGGCGTCGGTTTCGGCAGCGCTTTTGCCGGGAAGGAATACGGGGCGAGCACGGACGGCAACGCCACCGTCTTTCGCTGCACCGCTTCGTGTTTGCGTCCGGCCCCCAGCAGCGCCAGCGCGTGTCTCCATTGCTCTCTGATCTTCACGTTGTCTTGCTCCTTCCCTTCGTTACCCCAAAGAAAAGGGCATGGCGTTGTGCCATGCCCCTCTGAATTTCTGCGCTCTGTGCCCTGTCGTTAGACCCGCAGCTCCCTCCTGGACGTCTCCGCCACGCGTTCGAGGTCGTTCACCGTGAGTACCCGGATCTGCTGCGCCTCCATGGCCTCCAGTCCGAAGCGGTACTGTTCGACAGAGTCCTCGTCGACCGTGACCTCGCCGCTGCCGTTACGCAGCGGCTCGACGATGGCGGTCAGTTCCAGGTCGGCGTTCTCCACGCGCGCCACTCCGGCGCGCAGCGACGGCGCGCTGAAAGCCAGTACCTTGGCCAGTTCCACGTCGCTGGCCAGCGACACGGCATGAAACATCCGGATGGTTCCGTTCGGCCGGTAGCCGCAGTCAATCTTCAGCGAATCTCCAGGCCGCGTATAGGCCGAAGCCGCGATCCGCTTGCGCATCAGATCCCACACCCCTGCATGTTCGAACTCGAGGCGCATGCTTCTCACGATGGCCGGCCGTCCGCTCACGGCCCGGCGAGCCTTCTGCGTGCGCGGCTCCACGTACAGCTGCATCAGCTCTTCCATCCCCGCTGCCACATTTTCCGCGAGGCAGGCCTTGGGCGCTGTAATTTGTAACTGATGCGAGAACGAATCCTCCATCGTCTCGATCAGCGGCTTCACATCCGGTTCGTGCTCCAGCAGCCGGCGGTGCATCTCTGCTTCCATCGCTTCCAGCATGGCAATGTCGGCGTCTGGATCGACGCAGCGGACCCGCGCCCAGTCCCGGGTAAACCGCACCACGGGAGCCTCGGGACGGGTGGCCTCGCGCAGCAGGACCCCGATGTTCACGAATTCGTTCTTCACCGGGTCGGGCACGTACCGGACCAGCGAGAATTCGCACTGCAGCCGGTCGTTCACATGAGCCTTTCCGGTCCGGATCTTCCAGCTACTGTATCGTCCCAGCCCGGCGCTGCAAACTGCGCGGGATGCGTGGCTGCGCCGGGACGGTTCCAGTTTGGGAACGGCTGCCGCGAAGATTCCCGGAAGGTGGTGATCAGATCGCGCACCCGCGAGCGGCGCTCGATCAGCTTCTCCACCAGTGCCTCGAGCAAGGCAACGTCGCCCTCGTACCACTCGGGCGGAAGGGTCTCGGCAATCTCCCAGATGCGCTGCGCTTCAACCTGCTCCATGGTGGTGAGCCATGGCTCAAAGCTGTCCCATCCCGTCACCTCCCGATAGACTGCATTGCGTGCGTAGACGCCACGCAGCGGGGCATCGTAGAAGCGCCACTCGCCGGCGTTGAAGCAGAAACCCTGGTCGATAAACGTTGCACTGTAGCGCCGTTCCCGCCCTTTGCGATAAAAAAGCGCCTGCCGTCCGTTCGCATTGCACGTCCATTTATCCAGCACCAGTGCGCCCGCAAACTCGCGCAAATTCCGCACTTCGATGAGCTGCTCCTCGGGGAGGTAGTCCGCCGTGTGTCCGGGCATTAGTCCGCCCACCAGCTGCGAGCCGAAGTGCAGCCCGGGTTTGCAGGGTTCCCGACGCGGCCCGAAGTCCATCTCCAGCTCGCTGGTCTGCCCGATCAGCCACGGCGTCACCTCAATCACATCGCACTGCGGCACCGTCAGCCCGAGCAGCGCTCCGAGTCGCGTCCCCAGCAACTCGTTGGGGAGAACGCGCAGGTGCTGGGGGTTGTTCTGGAACTTCACCACCCAGGCGTTGCCGTCGGCCCCCAGCATCAGGTGGCCTTGCGCGCCGCCCCGCATGCGCCGGATCTGCTGTGTAGCCAGGACCGTCATCGTGCCTCCGGATTTCTCATGCTACTGGATCGTCCTGCCGGGGAGCGGTCGCGCACCGCGAGCGCAATGGCCATCGCCATCACGCAGTCGTCGTGTTCTCCCGCCTTCGCTGCCGGCTGGGCGTCGGGCTGACGCACGAAGTTACGGCACTCCAGAAGAAGCCGTTCGCTCCGGATCAGCTCCGCGGCGCTCACCAAAACGTCGCCAAGCAGCCCCAGCATAGGGGGCCGCGTCGCAGCGTTGGTCGAAATCCATCCTGCCCGTCCTCGTGGCGGTACAGCCGATCATAGCGGCAGGTGCCCTGCAGATGCGCGAGCACGCCGGCGCCATGGTTGTTGCGCTCCACCGCCAGCAGAGCGCCTTCGTATTCGCGCGCCAGCTCGGCCGCCGCCATCGCGGTTTCCAGCGGCGTCAGATGCTCTTCGAGCTCCGCGCACTGCAGACCCGTTTGCCTGTCGATGACCTGCATGGCCGTGTAATCTCCCTCCGATCCGCCGGCCGCCGGATCCACAGAGACAATGTAGTCCCTGCTTGTCTCGCGGGGCAGCCAGATGCGCAGGCCGCCGTTGTGGCGCGTCTCAATCGGATCGCTGACCGCATGCAACAGCTTTTCGATCGACTCGATATCAAAGTGGCACTGGCCGCTGGCGAGGAAGCATTCATTGGGATCTTCGGCATACTCCTGCCTGGCCAGGCCGCGAAAGCTCCGGTGGATCTCGCGCCGGTAGCCGATCTGCGCGAGTGAGAGCCGATGTTCATCCACAAGCTGCCGTTCGATCTCCGTCAGCGATTCTTCCTCCACCGGCGCGCTGACGTAGGTGTCTTCCATCCACCACGGAAAAAAGTGACGGACCGTGTTGGTCTGCTCCGCCTCCTGCCACTCCTTCCAGAAGCAGCCGGAGGCGCCGTTGGGCGTTGACTCCAGTGCCAGTTCGCCCGCGGGAGAGAGCGTGGCCAGGAGCCCATAAAGAATCTCGGCCGCGTCGCCAGGCCAGCGGGCCAGTTCGGTGCAATGCAGATTCGTGATGGTGATCCCCCTTCCCGCGTTGCGGTCGCCCGCCGTTTCCACCAGATACTCGCTGTCGAGCGCCGGAATGACAATTCGCCGCATGCTTCTCTTCGCCTCCTTCAGCACCCCATTGCGCAACGGATCCGGCAGGTGATCGAGAAAGCGGTGGACGATGCGAAAGATCTGCTCCGCCGCTTCCTGGTTATGCGCCACCTGCACGGTGACGATTCCCGGATGCAGGATGGTGCGCAAAAAGAACCGTCCTGCGATCCATGTCGTTATTCCCATCTGCCGCGCCTTGAGCACGATGTTTCTGCGCCCGGCGTTCGCGTGATACTGCTTCTGTGCCTGGTTGGCGACCAGGCCCATCTTCTGACCCAGCCGGTTTCTGATGTGGAGGACCTTCTCTGTCAGCTCCAGCGCTTTGTCTCCGCCTTTGTCCAGTATTTTTCCCAGGTGAAGAAGGTCCTCCCCGGTTCCGCCTGCCAGGTCGATTTTTTCTTCGGTCATCGACCCGGCTCACTGATTCATCGTGTATTCCATGGTGAGCTGGGCCGACCCGGGGTTGGTCGTGCAGCCCACCCCCGCCGTTTGCACGCCCATCGACAGGTTGTGTCCGGATGCGATCGAAACTCCGCTGACCGCGTTGCGATAGCTGTACGTTCCGGAGGCCAGCGTCACCGTCTTCAGCCACGCCGACGCGGTGCTGTCGTAGATTCCGATCACCGGCCAGGTGCTGCAGCCGGCGGGCGCCGTGCCCACGGCGATATCGAGCCGTGTCATGCCGACCGCCGCGCTGGGCGACCAGATCGAGCCCAGAGAGTTGTTCGCCGACGTGGCGAAGGTTCCCGCAAAGGACCCGTTCCACGTGAAGCGCCACGACTGCACGCAGTTCGCGTTTCCGTTTGCCGCGATCCCGGTGGAGTAGTAACCCGCCGGGCACTGCGAAGGCGTCGACGCGAGAGCCGTGGCCGTGGATGCGTTGCCCGTGATCCCAATCTGCTCCGTGGTGTACCAGTTCGAATCCGGACCGCAGGCGAGGGTTAATCCCCCCGACGAAGTCAGCGAGTAGCTGGTCGCTTTGTTTCCGGAGACCTCGATGGTTTCGCTGCTGGTGGTGGCCAGCTGAACCGCATTGCTCGTTGTATCGGTCTTGACGATAATGAATTCCATGCCGGTGGGTGTGAGGCCGTCGGGCATTGCGGTGTAGCAGCTCGGCAGGGTGAGCGTAAAGGCTCCACTGGATGCGTTCGCCAGCACAATGTGGTTCGCCTTGGTCAGCGTGGTTGACGCGGTTGCGAAAACGGCGCTGGTTTGCAGTCCGGTATGCCGCACCGTCCCATCCGCCATCACCGCGAAGTTAGACGCTTGTCCGCTGTAGCCGCTGAAGAAGGAATCCCCCTGGCCGCCGGAGAAGTTCTCCATCTCGACGCCTCCCTCGTTCCCCGCCGTGCTGAGCGGCGTGACGAAGACTTTCGGAGTTACTCCCGGCTGACCGCTGCCGTAGTTTGTGTTCGACGCGTTATTCCCCGTGGTATCGAATGCCGTCTGACGGGCAGCAACGCGCTGCTGCACATACTGGCCGCATCCGGCGAGATTGCTGATGGAGGAATACGATGGCGCGCTGCCGCTGGCACCCAGGTAGCTGATCCAGACCCCGGTGGTTCCGGCCGGGGAGCCGGGAATCCCCGCCGTGGCGCTCATGTTGAGGCAATCCACGTTCGAGATGACCAGGTTGGAGTTGAGTGTTGCCTCGACCTCGGCAAAGGTTGCGTTGGGAAAGCTCGTCGTATCCGGCCACTGGATATGACCGCCATTAATCTGTACCCCGTTGGACTTCAAATCGAAGGCTGCGATGGCAGGCGAGTCCATATAGGTGTTGAAGTACATGTTGCCGCCGGTGCCGGCGTCCACCACCTCGTAGTTTGTGGCCCACGAGGCATCAGCCGCACTCGAATTCGTCTCGGTTGAGTTATTGCAGGGAGCCGTGGTGCAGGTGTAGGGATAGCCGAACCCATGGATCAGCTCGAAGCTGATTCCGCTGCCGGCATTGTAAACAGCCGCCTGCAGCGCATTGCGGACCAGCAGATTCTGCACGAAGCTGTCCAGCACGGTGCTTTGCAGATTCAGGCCGTAGTTAGGACGATTCGCGGGCGTAAAGCTGGACGATGAGTAACTCACCGTAACATTGCGCATCTCGAAGTTAGCCTGATGAGTACCGCTCGATTCCCCCAGATAAAAAGCATCCTGGGTTGTGTCATTGATGGTGACATCGTCGACATAAAGTCCGCGGAACCACTGGAGATTGAAGCCATGGTTCGCGTTCTTATTGGCCATGACGAGAAAGTCGCTGAAGGTGCAGCTCTGCGCCTGACTCCCGGCGGTGTTCTGCAGGCTGAACAGGTCGCCATTCAGGTTCGACGAAACCGTGATGACAGTCGAAGCATTCGTATTGTCGGCGGTTACAGTTGGAGCGGCGCTTCCGATCAGGCTCACGCACGCACCATTGGTTGGCTCGGCCAGCGTGGCCATAACCGGGAAGGTGCCCGGACCGAGGCGAATGGTCTGATTCTGGCCGCTGGCGTTTGCCTGGCTCAGCGCTGCGTTCCATGCGGCATTCAGCGTGGTATAGGTTGTGCCGTCGACGGTGATTTCTCCGTTCATGGTGGCGCCGGTGACGCCGCCCTGGGCGTGCATCGAGCCTGCAAGGGAAAGATCGCCGGAGGTATCGAATTTCGAAGTTTTGCCGCTGCAACTGATGGCAAGCCCACCGCCTGGGGATCCCGTCAGCGTCTCGCTGCAAGAGGGACTCCATCCCTCGGGCCCGTCGGCACCCGCAGTCAGCTCCCAACTATAAGTGGTCGGATTATAGAGAAGAGCGTCCTCGGCATTACCGTTATCCTGCTGGTTGGCCCCGGAAAGCATTTCGTAACTACCCGTCCAGGTCGGGCACACGTTAGTGCCGGTGTTTGCGTCAATGCAACCTACCGAGAGCGCGGCGCCCATGCCTCCTCGGCCAAACGGAGGCGTGGCGATGGACAGTCCATTGCCGAAGGCCCCGTTGAGCATATAACCCTGGGGTGTCTGCATCTTCCCGCGACCAACGACCCAGGGTGTCGACAGTGTGTTCGGATAACCGCCGTAGAGGTTCATCGCATTACCGTTCCACACCTGGCCCGCGTATCCGAAATAACCTGTGGTGCCGCCAATACCGATACTGAAGCCCGATTCGTTGCTGGCGGACTGGTAGCCGTAGACGTGAACCCTCGTACCGGTGTAGTTGTTCACGTACATGTGCTCCTGCTCAATGGTGTCTCCCACCTGAAAGTTCCCCATGGGCTGATCCGTCGCGATCGAGCTTCCATCCACGGCGCCGGTGGCCGGATTCCACACGTTGACCGCGCGAGCCATCGGGTACACGGCGTATGGATTCGACGGCGTCAGCGTGACCGTGATCGAGGTAATCCCTGAGCCGCCGCTGACCACCATGCACCCGTTGAGCGAAGTGCTGCTGCCGCCGAGGCCGGTCACTGCGAGCACCGGAGGCGTCGCTCCGCTGTTCACGCTGTACGACAACTGTGGAGGATTGAGCATGTATCCGGGGGGCGGACTATAGGTGTTGTAGCCGGAGCCTCCGCTGGCTGTGCAGGACGTCACTGCGCCACCACTGAGAGTGGCCGTTACGGTACCGCCGCTTCCCATCTGGCCAAAGCCGCGCGTGGCGAACCCTGTGCGGGTGCCGGCGATCACGTGCGCGGTGTTGCCGCTGACGTTGTACATGATCGGGAAGACGGAACGAACCGGGATGCTCCCGGGGCCGCCCTCACCGACCTGCATGCCGTTGTAGCCGTTGCTGCTCGTCACCTCGTCGGCCAGCATCTCGAAGCCCATGCCCGTCATGCCGCCCTGCGCCACGACCGAACCTGCATTGAAGGGTTCATCGATCACGGCGAAGGTCAGCGTATTCGCCGAGGGATTCACCGCCGTCAGTGTCTGACACTCCCAGTACGCCCCGCCGCTGTCGAAGATGCAGGCGGGTTTGGACGTGGTAAAGCCGGCGGCGCTGGTCACCGCGAAGGTGACATTCGTCATCGGGAAATAATTGCCGCCAGGGTTGTTCCATGGGCTTGTCGTCGTGGTGTGCGCGTTGGAATCGCCAAAGGCTGTATCCCAGTCCGCTCCGGTCGCGGTCACCACGCCATTCGATATGAGGCTGATGTATCCACTCGTATCTTTTCTGGTCAGATCGATGATCCCCAGCCCGTCCGCAAGAATTCCCTGAACCCCGGAAGTCAGATTCGCACTGAGAACGCTGCAGGGGCCGGTGCATGGCTGAGCAACGGTCGCCGTTCCGCTCTCGGTAGCCGACGTGTTATTCCATGTGAAGCTGGCCTCGAACTGTGTGCTCGACAAGCCCGTCGCCAGCACGACTAAGTTTGCGCCATCGAGCCAGGTGGAGGTGGGGAACCCGGAAATGCTGACCGTTTGCCCCGCCGTCAGGGAATTGGCTGCAGTGAAGGTGATGACATTCGATGCAAGGGAATAGGCAGTGATGGCGTAACTGACCTGCGAGACCGGGGTGACGCTGTTGATCGTACCCTCGTAAACTGCGCCGTACTCCAGATGCATGAACTTGTCTTCGTTCCCTTCGTTGTCTCCGGCCGTCGTTCCTCCCAGGTCATAGTCGAATTCAAGAATGCCGATGTGGTCGCCATTGGAAAGTCCGTACTCATTCAACTGCATGCCATTATCGGAAGACGGAGCAAACTGGGACTGCCTCAGGATGAAGCCATTGTTCCCGGACTGGTTATTCGTGAAGTTCCAGCCGCCGTTGAACTGGTTCTCATTGACCTGCAGGCCCGGCGCTGCCGAGGTCCACAGATAAGGCGAAGCGGAGATATTGTTCGTCGTAAAAGAAGACGCCGCGTGCGCGTTTTTTGGATTACCCCAGATGGGTTGAGAAGGTGGCACGCACGCGACCTCCGGCCCACCGAAGCGATAGTCCGTCATGCATCCGGCAGGAGTATTTGCGGGCGGCCCATACAACCACGTTCCGCTGTTCGTCGTGTCCCAGCCCCAGGAGCCACCAAAGGGCTGCTGCTCTGTCATTGCGTAAGTCGTCGGAGCGATGACCTGGCAGGCATACGGAAGAGCCAGGCATTGCGACACCGACATCGAGAGGCCGTTGTTACCCGAACCGGACTGCCACTGGTCCGCATAAAGACCTCCCTCAATCTGCTTCGCATTGAGCGGGCCGGTAAGGGTTCCGCCCGACAAGGGTACCTGCGCCGCCGCCAACTGATCGGCATAGTGTTTCGTCGCGGCCTGGTTCGCCCCGCTGGGATCGGCATTGAGGTTCAGTGGTCCGGTCAAGGTTCCGCCCGCCAGCGGCAGCCACGAACCGCTCAGCGATGCGATAGCACTGTTCACATAGGCCTGCGAAACCGGCTGCACGGCAATGGTTGAGGGCTCGAGTTGCGCTCTCACCGAGGCAATCGAAGCGCTCGCGGCGGCGGGAACGACCCAGTATTCCTGGTTCACGGTTCCATCGCTCAGGTGATAGGTTGCGGTGTAGTAGCTCCCGGCCGGCAACGCACTGGCGTTGGGGGTCAGGTTCATGCTGACAAAGCCGTCCGCGCCGATCGGCGTGCTGGTGTTTCCCGCGGCAACCGCCTGGTTCTGGGGAGTCGTGAACGCCGCCCAGCTGACCAGCAGCGTTCCACTGGCGGGTGTTCCGTCGGCGCGGAAGACCGTGCCCTGGACAGTCGTTGTATTGATTTGCGCAGTTACTCGCGGCGGAAGCACGGCCACCGCGATCGCCATGAGTCCGAGCGCCACTCGCCAAACCGGCGCGAGGGCGCACATCCGCTCTTTGCAGTCTCTGTTCCGCATATTCCTCATTTCTGGAACCGGCAAGATGCCTTGTCTGTCCTCTCCAGGGCTCAGTTTTATCCTGGCCCGAGTCCGGACAAACAAAAAGGGGACACCGTGGGGTGTCCCCTTTTTTCTTTTTTTACTCTATAAGTTCAGAATATCATGTCCAGAGAATTAGCACGCCAAATTTCTTTTGTGTTCCGGGATTGCAAGCCCTTTGTTATGTTGCGTCATTACTTTGGATTTTTGCCCTCCCTCTTGACAAATTTTCCACATTTGGCTCGAGCAGCCCAAACTGCAAAAAAAGAGCCGTCAGACGGTTCATTGCCTGGCCATAAATCCGGCTTACCGATCGCACACTTTCCCTGGTCAGGACCGCTGCCTCGGGGATGGTGTAACTCTCCAGAGCTACGTGTGCGACAACGGCTCGCGAAGTTCGGTCGAGCTGATTAATGCACTTCTCCACGTCGAGCACAAAAATCATGCCGTCTTCAAAAGTCCGGAGCCGATAACTCGAGACTCGCCCGCGCAGGGTGATTTTGCCCAGCACGCACGGCGCCCGGCCCAACTCCATCGATAACTGCAGATAGCGGTTCAGCAGCGCCATCGTGTGCTTGCGGTAGAAAGCAAATCCCGGGATGGGCTTCGGCCGAGCAAGAGGTAATTCTTCATTGGCGACCGCGGTTGCCGCGGCCAGGACGCACGGCATGGCGAGGAGAGCGCTCATGCGGCACCTCCCAGGGTGTTACCGGCACATCGTTGCCGTCCCCGGCGTCCAGGCCGGCGCGACAGCCGCACCGGAGGCAGCGTCCGCATCTTGCGGGCACAGCGCGAACAATATATGTCTGTGCAGTCGTGAGCGCGGAACCAAAGGACGCCGCACCCCTCACACACCTTAAGAAAGAGTCTCAGGTACATCAGTCATTCTCCAGAGTTCAGGCATCCGCGAAAAAAAGATGCTTTGTGTTCGCGGAGTTAGGGGAGGCAGCAGGCCAGGTTTCTCACCTGAGGTAACCTCAGCCTTCCCTGGATGGTTGTGGGCGGGTTGTCTTGAACCGCGGCGAGCCGCGGATCGTTGAACTTCTTCCTCCAAAATGGGAGTCTCACCGCCAGCCGGATCGCGTGCGACGCTTGTTGTCGCGAGCGAAAGTACTATGTCTGGCCGGTGCAAGTAGTCCGACACTAATAACACGGAGCGATGCGATCAATTACCGGGGAAGCAAACCGGTCATCCAGGAATAGCTCGGTACTGTAGTGCTTGCCGCTGCCAGCGGATTTTCGCGAAACAGCGATTCTTTCTGCAAAACCCGAAGTAATGGCTGTATAGCTCCCTGAAAATTTCTGAAAGATGAAATTCCTCGAGTTACACGAGCGCCTGCGGCTCGAGACGTGGCGCCGCATCGACCAGGGAATCCTCAGCCGCTCGCTGCTGGCTCGCCAAAGCGGGCTGGCGCTCGCCCACATCTCGAATTTTCTGCATCGCCGGCGTCGTCTGAGCCTGCCGGCCCTGGACCGCATCCTTCGTGCTCAGGCGCTGGGAGTGGAAGATCTGTCGCCCGCCGAACCCGCCGCGTTTCCGCCACCGGAACGAAGGCTGCGCGATTCCATGGATCTGGTCCCGGTTGTTTCACAAAACGCCGCCATGACCTCGCCGCTCATCCCCGCCCGCGCCGTTCAGGGCTCGGTGCAGGTACCGTCCGGATGGCTTGCCAGCTTTCCTGCGCGCCGCGCGGTGAGCCGGCGCAGCTGGGAACGTTTCGTTGCGGTTCGCATCACCCTCGCCCAGGCTCTGCCCATGGATCCCGTTCTCCGGATCGGTTCGATCGTCGTCCTCGACCGGCATTACAACTCGCTCGCCACGCTCAGGCCGCCCGTGCCCAACCTCTACGGTGTCCGTGTGGGAACCCAGATGCTTTTCCGGCATGTGGCCTTCGAATCAAGCCGGCTTGTTCTCCGTCCGCGCGCTCTCGAATTTCCCATTGAGGTCGTCGAACTGGCTCCCGAGGAATCCCCGTCCGATCTGCTGGTGGGGCGCGTCTGTCTCTCCATTTCGGAAATCTAGTGTGGCTGCGAGGGGTTGCTCGCTTTGATAGCATCGCCCTCAGAGGTGTTCCCCATGGATCCAGTTCCTGCCCCAGGCAACAGCGCTCGACGCAACGAGGACATCGCGCTCGACCTGTTGAAGTTTGTGGCTGCCAGTGCCGGCGTGGGCCGCGCGAGCGCGCCGTCCACCGGTTTTGTGGCCGCCGGTGCTTCCAAACCGGAGGACCAGGTAACTCATTTGCTGGAGTTGTACGCTCGCTGCCTGCGCGTCGTGGAAGGAAAGCCGGCGTAAGCTCCCGGTGCCTTTTGGCCAGCTCGTCCCATCTCGGTGTACTGGTTTGCGGGGCCGGTATTTTCGGCCGCAACCATCTGCGCGTCTACAGAGCGCTCGAAGATGAAGGCCTGCCGATCCGCCTGACAGCGATGGTCGAACCCGACCTGATCCGGGCAGGCGCCGCTGCCACGGACTGGGGCGCTCCGGTCTACTCTTCGGTCGAGGAATGCCTCGCGGCTCGCGACAAGGGTCAGGTCGCATTCCAGGCGGCATCGGTATGCACGCCGACTTCAGTTCACTTCCCGGTCGCAGAAGCTCTGCTGGCTGCTGGTGTCGATCTGCTTATCGAGAAGCCCATCGCCACCAGCGTCCGCGAGGCCACCCGCTTGATCGAACTCGCCGCCGAGCACGAACGCATTCTGCAGGCCGGCCACCTGGAGCGCTTCAATCCCGCCGTCATCGCGACCGAGCCTGTCGTGAATCATCCGATGTTCTTCGAGGCTCACCGGCTCAGCGTCTTCAGCCCGCGCGCGCTCGACGTCGATGTGGTTCTCGATCTGATGGTGCATGACCTCGACATCGTGTTGCGCCTGGTTCAGTCGCCGGTGCGTTCGCTGCACGCCGTCGGGCTGCCGATTCTTTCGCGCAAGGTGGACATCGCGAACGTCCGCATTGAATTCGAATCGGGCTGCGTGGCCAATTTTACCGCCAGCCGCGTCAGCACGGAGAAAGTCCGCAAGCTGCGTTTCTTTCAACCGCATCAGTACGTCTCGATTGACTACGCCCGGCAGGATCTGCTGATCATCGACGTTTCTCGCGCTGCATACGCCGAGCCGGCCGCCGTCACTCTCCAGGCCTTCACCGAAGCCCCTGGATTTCCCGGCCTCCGCATCGAGAAGCCGGAAGTTCGTCCCGGCGAGCCCCTGCGCCTCGAAATCGAATCCTTTCTCGAGTGCGTTCGGACCCGCTCCGCTCCGCGCGTTTCAGGTGAAGATGGCCGCGCCGCTCTGGCGCTGGCTCTGGACATTAACAGCGCCATTGCTGCTCACGCTGAGCGCGCCGGACTCGAGCGCCTTATGCACCCCGAGGCCGCGCGCTCGTGAGGGCCAGGCCCCCGGCGATCTCTTCGCGGACTTTGCGCATGGTTTCCATATAGAACGCGAGATTGTGCAATGTATTCAGCACCGCGGCCAAAGGCTCCTGTGCGGACATCAGATGCCGCAGATAAGCGCGGCTATAGCGTCGGCAGGCCATGCAGTTGCACGCCGGGTCCAGCGGGCCCTGATCCTCGGCATACTGCCGGTTCTTGATATTCAGCCGCCCCTGGGAGGTAAACAGCAGCCCGTGCCGCGCGGCGCGCGTCGGCAGCACGCAGTCCATCATGTCCACGCCCAGGCGGGCGTACTCCGCAATCTCATCGGGATAACCGACGCCCATCACGTAGCGCGGCTTATCGGCCGGGAGCAGCGGCAGCGTTGTGGCAATCATCTCCCGCGTCAGCTCGCGCGGCTCACCCACGCTCAGGCCGCCGATCGCGTATCCCGGGAAATCCATCTCCACCAGGCGCTCCGCCGACTCGCGGCGCAGATCGGCAAACATTCCACCCTGCACGATGCCGAACAGACTCGGCGTCTTGCCTGCAAAGTTGATTTCTGTCCGCTGTCCGCTATCCGCTATCCGCCGATCCCACGGCACCTCATGCTTGTGTTGCTCGAAATGATCGCGGCTCCGCCTGGCCCAGCGCAGCGTCGTGTCAAGCGACGCCCGCGCCCGCGCCCGATCCGCCGGATACTCGGTACACTCGTCGAACGCCATCGCAATATCCGACCCGAGCGCGATCTGAACATCCATCGAATGCTCGGGTGAGAAAAAGTGCGACGACCCGTCGATGTGCGAGCGGAACGAGACTCCCTCCTCGGTCACCTTGCGCAGATCGCTCAGACTGAAGACCTGGAAACCGCCGGAGTCGGTCAGGATCGCCCTTTCCCAGCTCATGAAACGGTGCAGCCCGCCCATGCGTCCAATCGCCTCATGCCCCGGGCGCAGATACAGATGATAGGTATTGCCCAGCAGGATCCGGACGTCCAGCTCTTCGAGAAGCTGTTGGGGAACCGCTTTCACCGTCCCCTGTGTCCCTACCGGCATGAAAACCGGCGTCTCCACCGCGCCATGCGGCAGGGTCAGGGTCGCACGCCGACCGAGCCCGCTGGTTTGATGAATTCGAAAGGTCAGGGACACTCTGCTGATTGTAATGAGCGGCTGTTCCCCGGGCTCACGGCCGAAGGACAGCGGGGAGGTCGCGGTGTTCCCGATCACAAACCGTGCCTAATGCAAAGGCATTGCGCATTACGTTAATACCCTCGGGGTTCCAAATAATCCTGTCCCTTCGCCTGCTGGCGGGCGTACAGTAATGCCGGGATTTCCCTGGATCAGTATCAGGAGGCTGCCATGTTGAAGCCCTTTCTGATTGTCTCGGCGTTGACGGTTCTGGCTGTTGCGGCGGTCGCGCAGGAGCCGCCGGCAACTCCCGCTGCCAACCCCGCAGCGGCTCCGAGCCAGTCAAGTGTTCCTGCCGATTATGCAAGCAAAGTCAACCCGGTGAAGCCGACCGCCGAGTCGCAGGCGCGTGCAAAGAAGATGTACGGATGGGACTGCGCGATGTGCCATGGCGATAACGGCGACGGCAAAGGCGACGTTGCCGCCGACCAGAAACTGCCCATGCGCGACTACCGCGATCCGGCATCGCTCAAGGGCATGAGCGACGGTGAAATCTTCTACATCATCCAGAAGGGGAAAGGGCAGATGCCGTCGGAGGGCGACCGCGCCAAGCCCGATGAGATCTGGAATCTGGTCATTTATCTGCGGAAGATGGCGAACCCTTCGGCCACCGCCTCCGCGCAGCCTCCGCAATAGGCCGCGCGGCTCAGGCTCTGCTGGCGCTCGGTTCTTCCAGCCGGGCGCCGGTGTTCACCGGCAGCTCCAGCTGTTCCGCGGCATGCTCGTCCGCCCAGGGCTGGAAGCAAGCGCGGCACCGGGCTTCGTACACGCCAGCCGCACCCACCACGACCAGCGCCTGATTGCTACCCAGCCTTTGCGTATGAACGGCGGGCGCACCGCACACAACGCACACAGCCGACAGCTTGATCACGTCGTCAGCAATCGCCATCAGGTCGGGAATCGGCGCAAACGGCTCGCCGGTGAAGGTCGTATCGAGGCCCGCCAGTATCACCCGGCGTCCCAGGCGAACCAGTTCGTTCGTGAGGCTCACCAGCGATGGGTCGAAGAACTGAGCCTCATCGACGCCCACGACTTCTACGACATCGATCATTGGCATCAATACCGCCTTCAGCTCCTCCACATTGGCCACCGTCGACGCCTCCAGTGTCTGCGCACTGTGCGAGGCGATCGCATTGCGGTGGTAGCGAACATCGAGGTCCGGCTTAAAACAGGCCACGCGCCGTTTCGCGATCTGCGCCCGCTTCAGCCGGCGGATCAGCTCCTCGGATTTCCCCGAGAACATCGGTCCCGTAATGACTTCGATCCGTCCCGGATGTACGGTTGCGTGCGCAGCCAGATGCGCGGTCGCCATCTCGCTCCCCCTTCTCACTCGACTGTGTGCGAATGCTTCAGTTTAGGCCCGCCGGTGCCCCGCCAATGTGGAAAGGACGGGCCGAAATCCAGATCACGAAAGTGAAAAATCGAGCGGTCCCGCGCCTCCGTTGCCCGGTCTTTTCCTTGACACTCCCTCGCCACTACGCGATTCTATGAGTCAGGCTTTCCCTGCGGAGACTGGTGGTGTGTGTACTCTCGCCGGAAAGCCGTTTCCAGGTATTCAGGTCCTGGGCGCGAGCGTGACATGGAAAACCACGCGTTCCTGAGGCCCTTCCGTGGAAATTGATTATTTCTTGCGCCGCTGACGGGCTCTTTCCGTCCGGCCAGAAGGACTGCGCGTTGACCTTCATCGCTTTACTGGCTCCATTCGCCCTGCCTACCGGGATTGCAGGGATGCTGCCCTTCCTGCTGATCATTGTTGTCTTCTATTTCCTCCTCATCCGTCCGCAGCAGAAAAAGCAGCGGACCTGGCAGGACATGCTCGCCAAGCTCAAGACCGGCGACCGCGTTACCACCACCGGTGGCATCCGCGGTGTCATCACCTCCATTAAGGACGACGCCATTCAGCTCCGCATTCCCCCCGATAACCTTCGGATCGAAGTGATCAAGGGCGCCATCGCCTCCGTGACCCAGGAAGACGCAAAGTAGAGATTCCCATGAAAACCAATATCAGGACCAGGCTCATTGTCATCATTGCTGTTCTGGTCGTCTTTGTCTTCGGCATCTTCCGCGTTCCGCACGGACTTTCCGGGAATGCCCTGAAGCAGGCCATCCTGCAGAACATCCACCTCGGACTCGACCTCAAAGGCGGCATGCACCTCATCCTGCAGGTCAAGGTCGATGAAGCCATCAGCGCGGAGACCGACACCGACGTTGCCAGTATCCAGAGCGATCTGCAGCGGAACGGCATCGTCGGCGCCACCGTCTCCAAACCGGATCCCAGTCGCGCCGATTTCATCCAGGTTACCGGCGTTCCCGCCGATCACGCCAGCGATGTCCGTTCGCTGCTGGAATCCAGCTACAGCAGCCGCTTCGACATCTCCCCTGGCGTGGGCAACAGCTGGACCCTGACGATGAAGCCCACCGTCGAGAGTGACGCGAAACAGCGTGCCCTCGACCAGGCCATTGAGGTGATTCAGTCCCGCACCAACACCCTCGGCGTCAGCGAGCCCATCATCGAACCTTACCAACTGGGCAGCTATCAGATCCTCGTCGAGCTTCCCGGCGTCGACGATCTCGGCCGCGTCAAGGACGTGATCCAGTCCACTGCCCGCCTTGAAGCCCACGAAGTCATGAACGATCAGCCCTGGCCTGACCGGCAGTCCGCTCTCCAGGCCCTCGGCGGTGTCGTTCCACCCGATGCCGAGCTCATCCAGAGCGTCCCGGGAGCCTCCAGCGACGGCAGCCTCGGCGAGTGGTACGAGCTGAAGAAGATCCCCGTATGGGCCGGTACGGACGTTCGCGATGCGCAGCCTGGACACAATCCCAACACGGGTGAGCCGGAGGTCGACTTCTATCTGACCAACGCCGCCGGCGACAAGTTCGCCGCGTGGACCGGCGCCAACATCGGCAAAAGCATGGCCATCGTCCTCGATAACCGCGTTCAGGAAGTCGCCATCATCAAGGGCCAGATCCGCGACCAGGGCAATATCTCCGGCGGCGGCATTACGGAGCAGCGCGTGAAGGACCTCTCCATGCTGCTGCGGACGGGCGCTCTGCCCGCCTCCATCGACTTCCTCCAGGAAACCACCGTCGGGCCGTCGCTCGGTGCCGATTCCATCCATCAGGGCGTGGTTGCCTCGATCGTGGGCATGCTGGCGGTGATGATCTTCATGCTCATCTACTACAAAGGAGCCGGCATCAACGCCGATCTGGCCCTTTTTCTGAACCTGGTTATCCTCCTTGGGTTCATGGGCTTCTCCGGCGCCACGCTTACGCTGCCCGGTATTGCCGGTGTCATTCTCACCATCGGCATGGGCGTGGACTCCAACGTACTTATCTTTGAGCGCATCCGTGAGGAGCTGCGCGCCGGCAAATCTCCCTCGGCTTCCGTCGATCAGGGTTTTGGCCACGCCTGGACGACCATCGTCGACACGCACGTGACCACCATCGTTTCGGCGGCCATCCTCTTCATCTTCGGCACCGGACCGGTCAAGGGCTTTGCGGTCACTCTGACCTTCGGTCTGCTTGCCAATCTTTTCACGGCGGTCTTCGTTTCCCGCGTCATCTTCGATGCTCATCTCAGCCGCAAACTGCACGGCGAACCGATATCGATTTGAGCAGTGAGGCTTCTGGAAATTTTTCTATAGGCGGAAATTCGTGGAACTGTTTCATGATCCAAAAATCGACTGGCTGGGGAAGAAGTGGTATTTCCTTGCCTTCTCTCTGATCTTCAGCGTCTCGGGTATTCTCTCGATCCTGTTCTGGCATCATCTGCCGCTCGACGTCGACTTCCGGGGCGGCACCGTGGTTCGCGTCAAATTCGCGGCCGCTCCTGATGCGGACCGCATTCGTTCCGCCATCGACAAGGCCGGACTGAAGGACGCGCGCATCCAGCAGCCCTATGGACCCGCGGCCAACAATGAAGTCCTCGTGACTCTGTCGCGGAGCGCGACCAGCGAATCCGCGATCGACCAGGGCCGCGCCGCCATCGTCAGCAGCCTCACGCAGAACTACGCCTCCGGCGGGCAAAACCCCGGCAAGATTGACCTCGACAACATCAGCGGCTCCGCTCTGGCCTCATGGCTGGAGCAGAACGATCCCGAGCACTTCGGCAACAGCCCCGACGCCGAAACCCGCTATGAAGCCCAGGCCAACGCCGTGGTGCACTACCGCGACGCCGAACACAGCGGCGTGATCGATTCCGTCGATAACCTGCGCGGTGTTGTCGATCCAGCCGTCCTGACGGCGTTGCAGCAAAATGCGTGGATCTCCGGCTTCTCGGTGCGCAGCGTCGAGATCGTCGGCGCCCAGGTGGGCAAAGTCCTCCAGCATCAGGCAGAACTGGCGACGCTTTATTCCCTCGCTGGAATGCTGGTGTATCTCTGGTTCCGCTTCGAGCTGATTTACGGTGTGGCCGCCGTCGTTGCCTGCTTCCACGACACCATCATTACTGTGGGCGCCTTCAGCCTCAGCAATCAGGAGATTTCGCTCACGGTCATCGCTGCCATCCTCACGCTCATCGGCTACTCGATGAACGACACCATTGTCGTCTTTGACCGTATTCGAGAGAACCTGCGCCTGAGCCGGCGCGAACCGCTTGCCGACCTCGTGAACCGCAGCATCAATCAGACTTTGAGCCGGACCGTGCTGACCTCCGGCCTCACCTTCCTCACCGTCCTGTCTCTCTTCGTCTTCGGCGGCGAGGTCCTGCGCGGCTTCTCGTTCGCCCTGGTGGTCGGCATCCTCATTGGCACCTACTCCTCCATCGCCGTCGCCGCCCCTATGCTGGTGGCCTATCAGGACTGGCGGTCGCGCCGGGGCCGGGCAGCCACCCTACCCGCAGCGAAGAAAGCCAGGGTATGATGGCTGCCATCCCCCTTGGGCTTCAGAAACCTGCATCTAAACTTGAGCAGGTTCGCCCTCCGCAGCGGGAGCGTCTGCATCCCGTCTCGGAATTGTGTTATAGAAGGGAACCGGCTTTGTTTGCCGGCGGCATCCACGTCGCAGCTGATTCTGGGTTAGGGGAACGGAGCGAAAAATTGAGGTAAGCCCGGCTGAGTTCGATTCGCGCTTCCCCGGCGCGCGAGTATCGGACAGTCGGGAACAAATGGGGGTCCCTGTGGTGTCTATACGAGGTGTCAACTACTGAAAGGTCCGAGGTCGGCCATGGCAATGTTTGAAGACATCCTGATGGAATCCGGGCACCAGATCAAGACGAAGAGCAAGTACTACACCATCGTTGGGCTGATTCTGAATGGTTCGGTGCTCGCCGCGCTGATCTTGTATCCGCTCATCTACCCTGAGGCGCTTCCCAAAGCCATGATGGCGACCCTGCTGGTTGCTCCGCCGCCACCGCCGCCACCTCCACCACCTCCACCGCCTGCGGTTCACATCACCCGGGTCGTTTCGGAGATGCTGAATAATCAGCTGACCGCCCCAACCAAGATTCCCCATGAAATCAAGATGGTGAAAGAAGAATCGGCGCCGCCGTCTACGGGCGTAGCCGGCATGGAAGGGATGGGTGGCTCGGCCGGCGGCGTGATGGGCGGTGTTTTAGGCAGCCTGGGTTCCGGTCCGGCGCCTACGATTAAAGCTGCGCCCCCCAAGAAGGTCACCGTCTCGTCCGGCGTCATGCAGGGAAACCGCATCGGTGGCGAGAACCCGACGTACCCGGCCATCGCCAAGGCCGCAAGAATTCAGGGAACTGTTGTTCTGCAGGCAACGATTTCCAAGAACGGAACGATCGAAAACCTGCGGGTCATCAGCGGACCTCCCATGCTTCAGGCGGCTGCCCAGGAAGCTGTGCGGAGCTGGCGTTATAAGCCCTACCTCCTGAACGGCGAACCTGTGGAGGTCGAAACTCAGGTCAACGTAGTCTTCAGTCTTGGCAGCTGATTAACCGCCCCGGCCCGGCTTTTGCCGCTTCGGGGCAATTCTCCCGTTTTTCCGGCCTTCCCGCCACTTCATGCTGCGGGCGGGTATTTCGTTAGCGCTCTTTGGCAACTACCGCAGCAATGCCTCAGGAGGAAAGATTCAGTGATTCTCGCTCAGATCAACCATCTCGTTGCAAACCCGGCGTCCCTCGGCTTCTTTCAGGAAGGCCAGACGGTCGGATTCAGCCCCATCGACCTGTGGAACAACATGGGCTGGCTCGCCCGCGGCGTCGTGTTCGTGCTGTTCATCATGTCCATCTGGTCGCTCGCGGTCATGATCGACCGCTGGCTCTATTTCAACGCAGCGCGCAAGCAGTCCCGCGAGTTTGCCCCGCGCGTCGCCGGAGCTCTCAAAGAAGGCAAGCTGGACGAGGCCGTTAAGGTTGCGGACCGCAACAAGAAGTCGCACCTGGCGGAAGTCGTCACGGCCGGTCTGCAGGAGTTCCGCAATTACGGCGGCGGCGGAGCGGTCAGCGTCGAGCAGATCGAGTCTTCCAAGCGCGCTCTCGAGCGGGCCGAGGCCATCGTTCACGCCAAGCTGAAGAGGGGACTCGGTTCTCTGGCTACCATCGGTTCCACGGCGCCGTTCGTCGGGCTGTTCGGAACCGTCGCCGGCATCCTCAAGGCCTTTCAGGAAATCGCCACCCAGAAGACTCCTGGTATCGGCGCAGTCGCCTCTGGTATTTCTGAAGCGCTGGTCACCACCGCTTTCGGCCTGTTTGTGGCCATCCCGGCGGTGTGGCTGTTCAACTACTTCACCAACCGCGTGGAGGCGTTTGACGTCGAAATGGACAACTCCTCCAGCGAGCTGATCGACTACTTCATCAAGCAGAGCAATCGCCGGTAGTCGAGCGGCTGCGCTCGCCATTCTTCCGGCGGGCGCGAAAGTGCAGTGTCCCTGCCTTGTCCGGAGTGGGCATGGCGGGAGCAAGCGAGCGGGAATCTTTCCAGCCGGGAGCCGCCCTCCAGCGCTCCCGGCGCCTGATTGTCGTCTCTGCTTTAAGAGATTTGACCGGAGCGTACCGTAATGGCAATTTCCGTAAGAAACGAAGGAACCAAGGTCAACGCCAATATCAACGTCACCCCGATGGTGGACGTGATGCTGGTGCTGCTGATCATCTTCATGGTCATCACGCCGATGCTCCAGAACAAGGTGAACGTCGATCTTGCCCAGAGCGCGAACGCCACGCCGATGGATGACGCCAACAAGGAAGATTCCGTCGTGGTGGCCATCACGCGTGACAGCCGCGTTTACCTTGGCCAGAACCAGACCAGCGTCGCCAACCTTGGACCCGAAGTCCGCGACGAGCTGGAAAACAAAACCAGCAAGATTGTCTACTTCCGCGCCGACGCCCGGGCCCACTACGGAACTGTGATGGACGCCATTGATGCCGTGCGCACCGCTGGCGTCGAGGAAGTGGGGATGCTCACGGAACAGCGGCAGGCAACCTCAACAGCGACCAGGGCCCCGTCCGCCGCAGGCGGCCAGTAACTTGAGAAGAGCGGAAGAAACGAGGAACTGAATTATGTCAATGAGCGTAGGCGGAGCCGGCGCCCTGAATGCCGAACCGAACGTAACTCCTCTGATCGACGTGCTGCTGGTGCTGTTGATCATCTTCATGGTCATTGTCCCGGTTACCCCCCGAGGGCTGGACGCGCTGGTACCGCAACCACCCAAGAACCCGAACCAGCAGCAACCGAACGACCGCACCATCGTCGTGCAGGTTCAGTCCGGCGGCGGCGGCGTTCCAAACTACCTGATCAATGAAACCCCGGTGGCCAAGACCGACCTCGAAAGCAAGCTCAACGAGATTTTCGCTTCGCGCGCCGAGAAGGTGATGTTCATCAAGGGCGATCCCAATCTGGACTTCCAGGCCGTCGCCACCGTTCTCGACGTCGGGCACGCGGTCGGCGTTGACCATATCGGGCTCATCACACCCAAGATCGCGGCTGGCCAGTAAGGCAGCGAGTTCCCGGGCAGAGGGAAAGGTTGCACTCCGGTTACCTTGCCTCGGGCGGTGGAAGAAGTACAATCGCTCTCGGCAGCGCTGAATGCGTGGCTTTAGGCTCCTGGCGAGCTGAAGGAGAAGATAGACAGAATGAACCGTATCGCACGTTTACTGGGGCTGGCCGCCGCCACGATCCTCCTCGTGGCTTCGGGGACCGGCTGTAAACGCCTGGAGGCCCGCAATCAGCTCAACAAGGGTGTGCAGGCCTACAAGCAGGCAAAATATGAAGAGGCCATCGACCACTTTCAGCGTGCCGTGAACCTCGATCCCACTTACCCGATGACCCGGCTTTACCTGGCCACCGCCTATGCTCAGCAGGTTGTACCCGGCCTCGATACCCCTGAAAACGAGAAGACGGCTCAGATGGCGATCAACGGTTTTCTCCAGGTTCTTCAGGAGCATCCGGACGACATCACCAGCCTGAAGCAGATCGCGGCCCTGAACTACGATCTGAAGAAGTTCGTTCCCGCCCGGGACTGGCAGCTGAAAGTCCTCGCGGCGGATCCCAAGGACGCCGAAGCCGCCTACACGATCGGCGTTATTGACTGGACGCAGGCCTACCAGAACGCTGTCCACGCGCTGCAGAGCGCCGGCATGCAGGATGACGGCCAGGGCAATGCGAAAATGCCCAAAGCTGTCTGCAAAACCGTCCAGGACGAAAACACGCAGCTCGTGACCGATGGCCTGAAGTATCTTCAAACGGCCGTCGACCTTCGTTCGAACTACGATGACGCGATGCAGTATCTGAACCTGATGTATCGCCGCAAGGCCGACCTGGACTGTGGCAACGACGCCGCGCGCAAGGCCGATCTCGCATCCGCCGGCGATTGGGTGCAGAAAGCCATGGGCGCCCGTAAAGCGAACGAAGAAAAAGCCAACGAGAAAGCCCAGGGCGGCGTTGTTATGCAGTAAGCTCTGTCGCTCAATCAGCCAGGCCCCCGCCCAAAGCGGGGGCTTTGCATTTCTGCTGTACCCTGCACCCTGAACGCTGTACCCTGTCTCTCGGTGGTTTTTCGCAAAATTCTCATCGCCAACCGCGGCGAAATCGCCCTCCGTATCCTCCGCGCCTGCCGCGAGCTGGACCTCTCCACCGTTGCCGTGTATTCCGACGCGGATCGCGCCGCACCGCATGTGCTCGAGGCCGACGAGGCCTGGCGCCTTGGTCCCGCCCCGGCACCTGAATCTTATTTGCGTGGCGATCTGATCCTCGAAGTCGCGGGCCGGACCGGCGCAGGCGCTATCCATCCCGGCTACGGCTTCCTCTCGGAAAACGCCGACTTCGCCCAGGCCTGTGAGCAGGCTGGCATCAAGTTCATCGGGCCCACCTCATCCGCGATGCGGACTCTAGGCTCGAAAACCAACGCCCGCCAGGCCGCTGACGAAGCCGGGATGCCCCGCACTCCTGGCTGCGTCCATGCGCTCGCCTCGCCCGAAGAGGCCGCTGATGTTGCCGCGGGCGTCGGCTATCCCGTCATGCTCAAAGCCGCGGCAGGCGGCGGCGGCAAGGGCATGCGCGCTGTCTGGCGCGCCGAGGAGCTGCCCTCCGCATTCGCTTCCGCCAGCAGCGAGGCCGAACGCGCCTTCGGCTGCGGCGAGGTCTACCTGGAAAAGCTCATCGAGCGCCCGCGCCACATCGAAATCCAGATCATTGCCGATGAGCACGGCCACTGTGTCTCTCTTGGCGAGCGCGAATGCTCCGTCCAGCGCCGCCATCAGAAAGTCATCGAGGAGGCTCCGTCCGCGGTTGTCGATACCGCTCTTCGCCACCGCATGGGCGAAGCCGCGGTCCGCCTCGCTCAATCGGCGGGATACACCAACGCAGGCACCATCGAATTCCTGCTCGACGAGAAGAAGAACTTTTACTTCCTGGAAATGAACACGCGGCTCCAGGTCGAGCATCCCGTCACCGAGTTGGTCACGGGCTACGACCTCGTCCATCTGCAAATCCGCATCGCCCAGGGGGAGCCGCTCCCCTTCACACAGAACGACGTTCAGTTCCGCGGCCATGCCATCGAGTGTCGCATCTATGCAGAAGACCCCGGCAACGGCTTCATGCCCTCGCCTGGCCGCATCACGCGCCTCCTTCAGCCCGGCGGGCCCGGCATCCGCGAAGACTGCGGCATCTACGAAGGGTGGGTCGTCCCCGTCGACTACGACCCGATGCTCTCGAAGCTCATCGCCTTCGCTCCCACCCGCGATCTCGCCATGGCCCGCCTGCTTCGCGCACTCGACGAGTATCTCATCGGTGGCATCCGCACGAATCTCGGTCTCTTTCGTCGTATTCTCACCGATCCCGAGTTCCGCGCCGCCCGCATCGACACCGGCTATCTCGACCGGCTCCTCGCGGCCGGCCCATCGCAGGAAGCCATAGCGGCCAACGGATCCCCCGCAATTCCCGCCGTCGCCGCAGCCGCCGTCTTCGAAGCGACGAAGAACGCTACTAACGGCGCTGCACTCAACGGCAAAAGCCACGCGAGCGTCTGGAAAACTGCTGGCCGCCGCGAAGCCGTCGGCAGCACCGACTGAAGGGCGTCGCGCCGATGATCTTCCACCTCGAAATCGACGGCCATTCTCGCCAGGTCGAGCTCGATCCCAGCGATGCGCCCGGCCAGTGGCGGATCCGCGTCGATGGCCAGCCGGTGGAGGCCGACGTCCATCTGCTGCGTCCTGGCATTCTGTCGCTTCTCATCGCCGGGCGGTCATACCGGGTTGTGCTCGATGCCGACCCCAACGATCCCGCGCTCCACGTCGGCCCCCACCGCATCCCTTACCGCATCGACGATCCCCGCTCCCTGCGCTCCCGCCGTCGCCACGCGCGCACCGATGGTCCCGTCACGCTCAAGGCTTCCATGCCTGGTCGCGTTGTTCGTGTTTTGGTGGAGAAAGGGGAGGCCGTCGCTCTCAATCAGGGCATTCTCGTCGTCGAAGCCATGAAAATGCAGAACGAAATGAAATCGCCCAAAGACGGGCACGTTCGCGAGCTGCGCGTCTCTCCCGGAGATACGGTCGCCGCCGGTGACGTTCTCGCGGTCATTGAGTAGCGCCGCAGGCCATCGGCTGCTTTTATTGTTGCTGCTGACTCTGCTGAATCTGCAGCAGTGGTTCGGCCGGCGGCGGAGGAGCCTGCGCCTTCTCTACCAGCATCGACCAGTCCTCGGGAATCGGCAGCTCACGGTCCAGGTCCGGAGCTGCATCCGATGAAGTTACCTGCACGGCCACGTATAACTCACTATCGGTCCGGCCCCGGAACAGGCCCCGCGTCGGCGGAACGTCCGCATAATCACGCCCCAGCGCTGTGCGAATGTGCCGGTCGCGCGCAATCAGCGCATTGGTTGGGTCAAAGCCCACCCATCCGAGCGCAGGCAGAAACGCCTCCACCCATGCATGCGTCGCGCTCGATGTGGAACGGTCGTGGTCCTCGCTCCCGTGATAGAGATAGCCGCTCACGTAGCGGCACGGGATCCCGACATGCCGCACCAGCGCGATCATGATGTGCGCGAAATCCTGGCAAACTCCCTGCCGCGTCCGCAGCGCTTCGTCGATCGGTGAATCCACGCGCGTGCTCTGCTTCTCATAGCTGAAGCTGTCATACAGCCTGTTGTTAATCTCCTGCAGTAGTCTCAGCGGATCATCTCGCCGGACGACTCCCAGCTCTTTCGCCAGCTCCAGCAGGCGCGGAGTCGGCTGGGCAAATTCACTCGGCAACAGCATCTCCCAGTAGTCGCCTTCCGCCACCAGGGCGTCCAGTTCTTTCCAGGCGTCTGGCCCCAGCGAGTCGGGAATCGTCGCCAGCGGCTGATGCTCCACCACCGCTTCTGCCACAATCACCAGTTGCGCATGCCGCCCCGGAATGTCGAAGTGGTGGATGTGATTTCCCAGGTGATCGCGATAGGTGAAGACCCGGCAGCGCGGGCTCACCGACAGCGTGAACGACAGGCAGCGCTGATTGCTGTCGCTCCTCGGGTGCATACGCACTTCCATCGTGCTCTCGCTCACTGAGCGCGAATAAAGGAACTTCGTGAGGTGCCGAACAAAATAGTAGTGCATCGAAGTGATCTCACAATCCGGGGAACCAGAATGACTGCACTGTGTGAGACCCGCCCCCGAAGCGGGTCTCATGATGCCGGTCGAAGCGATGAATCTCGAGATCGCTTCCCGTCAAACCGCCAGAGCCGCTTCAACCGAGTACTGGATGTAGACGGCGTAAATCAAATCGTGAATCTCCCTGCACTGTTGCAGAATGCCTCGCAAATACCGCACCGGGTCCTGCGCCAGGATCTCCCCGATCTGCCCAAATCCGAGCGTCGCCTTGAGCCGTCCCGCCACCCGCATCAGCTCGCCTCCGCGTTGCGTGCGTGTTTGCTGCTGGATCGCCTCCAGCGCATTGTGCAGCGCGTCGACCGCATAGTGCACCGAATGCGGAAAATCCGGATTCAGAAGCAGGAATTCCAAAATCCGCTCGTGCGTCAGGTCCGCTGTGTGGACCCGGCAGAAAGCCTCGAACGCCGTGCAGATGCGCAGCAGTCCCACCCATTCCAGATACTCGCTCGCATCGTCGGAGTCCTCGCCGAGAAAAACCTCGCGCTCGTAAACATCCAGCAACGTCGTCAGCGACCAGGCCCGCTCCAGATATCGCCCCACCCGCAGCACCTGCCAACCCTCTCCATGGCTGAGCGTCGTGTCCGTCACGCCCTGGAACAAATGCACCCCGTCGATGATCGTTGGCAGGAACTCCGCCAAATTCCTCTCCGATGGCGACGCCGTGCGCAGCCTGCTGATCTCATGAAACAGCCCATTCAGCCGCTGCCACTGCTCCGTGCTGATCTCATCGCGGATTTGGCGCGCATTTTCGCGCGCCCCAAAAATACACGCCGTAATCGACGCATGTTTCGTCGTGTCGAAACAGAGCGCGTGCACCAGCGCAGTCACACCCAGCCATCGGGCTGGTTCGGCATTGCCGTCGTGCTCGTCATGCCAACCAAGCCCCTGGGCTGAGCCCACCGCTGACAGGACCCGCTGCCATCGTCGCTCCGCGCTCACCCGGGAACGGTCCAGCATCAGGCCCATGTTGATGTCGATCAGGCGCGCCGTATGCTCGGCCCGCTCCAGATAGCGGCTCGTCCAGTACAAACTGTCGGCTACGCGCGAAAGCATCTCTCTCCACCGGTGCAACAAACTGACAACGGATCTTCTAACTACTGATCACTGACAATGCTGGCGAACAGCTTCCCTGTTCGCTAGCTCCCCAACACCCACGTATCCTTACTCCCGCCACCCTGCGATGAGTTCACCACCAATGATCCCTGCCGCAGCGCCACGCGTGTCAACCCGCCCGGCACAATCGTCACCTTGTCCCCGAACAAAATGTACGGCCGCAAATCCACGTGTCGCGGTCCGATTGACCCATCCTCCAGCAAACAAGGCGCGCGCGAAAAACTGAGAGTCGGCTGCGCAATATAGTTCCTCGGATCGGCGTCGATCCTGCGCCTGAACTCCTCTCGCTCCGCAGCAGAACTCTGCGGACCCACCAGCATGCCGTACCCGCCCGACTCACCCACCGCCTTAACCACCAACTTCTCCAGATTCTCCTTCACATGGGCGCGCTGTTTCGCATCCGTCAGCAGATACGTCTCCACGTTGTTCAGGATCGGATCCTCATCGAGGTAGTACTTGATGATCGCGGGCACGTAGGCATAGAGCGCCTTGTCGTCGGCCACGCCCGTTCCAAAGGCATTTGCCAGCGTTACATTGCCAGCGCGATACGCGTTGAACAGCCCCGCCGCCCCCAAAATCGATTCGCTCCGAAACGCCAGCGGATCGATGAAATCATCGTCCACGCGCCGGTAAATCACGTCCACGCGCTTCAGCCCCGCCGTGGTCCGCATATAGACCACGTTGTCGTGAATAACGAGGTCCCGCCCTTCCACCAGTTCCACGCCCATCTGTCGAGCCAGCCACGTGTGCTCGAAATACGCCGAGTTGTACACCCCCGGCGTCAGCACCACGATGGTGGGCTCCGGCCGCCCCTCTGGCGCCAGCGAGCGCAGCGTCGCCAGCAGCGCCTGGGGATAATGATCGATGGGTCGCACACCATAATCGCGAAACAAACTCGGCAGTGTGCGCTTCATGATGCGCCGGTTCGTCAGCATGTAGCTCACGCCCGATGGCACCCGCAGATTGTCCTCGAGCACCACGTACTCGCCGCTCTCCAGCCGCAGCAAATCGGTGCCGGCGATGGCTACATATACGTTGCGCGGCACGCGCAGACCGCGCATCTGCCGCCGGAACTGCTGGCAGCTGTAAACCACCTCGCGCGGCACCACCCCCTGCGCCAGAATCTTCTGATCGTTGTAGACATCGTGCAGAAACAGATTCAGCGCTGTGATTCGCTGCGTCAGCCCGCGCTCGATGCGGTCCCACTCCTCGCCCGTCACCAGGCGTGGGATCAGATCGTAGGGAAAAATCCGCTCCGTCCCCTCATCGCGCCCGTAAACCGTGAAGGTGATTCCCTGCATCAGGAACGACGCATCCGCCGATTGCTTCCGTCGCTGGATCTCCTCCGGGGGCAGCGTCGTCAGCTCATGGAACAGCGCCTGGTAGTGCGGGCGAATCGCCCCGTCCCCGTCGAACATCTCGTCGAAGGCGGCGTCCATAAAATATTCGCGGAGCAGCGAGTGCTCGTGCGCTCCCCGTACAGGTGTCGTTGTCATACCAGTCCGTTATTCGGATGCCTGGTTCTCCGAATTCGCCAGGCTCAACCGAGTGGTTTTATCCGTTTCGGACGGGGAAACCGTTCACGCCTCAGACGGGGAAACGTACCTTCTTGTACCACGCCGGACACGCGGGGGCAAAGGAGAGCCCAGGAGACACCGTCGCGCCTCAACCGCGACAGCACCCAGCAGCCACCGGGCACATCTATCTGTGTTACTGCCTACTGGCCGACTCCCTGCTTCACCACCACGCCGCCCTTCATCACAAACGCCACCCGCTCGACCGCGGTAATGTCCTCCACCGGATTTCCTGGGACGGCGATCACATCGGCGTAATAGCCGGGCTTCAGTTGCCCTACCCTGTCCTGCCAGCTCAAAATCTGTGCGCCATTCAGATAATCCGCCTCGAGCACGGCCAGAGGCGTCATCCCATACTGCACCATCAGTTCGAACTCCCGCGCCTGCGTCCCGTGCGGAAAAGGTCCCACATCCGACCCCACCGCCATCGGAACACCCGCCGCCACCTGTCGCTTGAATTCGTGAATCTTGTAGTCCAGCATCGCGTGCTCGCGCGCCGCCCCTGCCGGCGACTCCGCATGATTCGCGAAGTACTCAAAAATCGTGAAAGTGGGCACCGCCGGAATATGCTCCTCCTTCATCAGCCGCATCGTCTCCTCGCTCAGCTGGGATGCGTGATCGATCGACGCCACGCCCGCCTTCGCCGCAAACAGCGCCCCCGGTTCGCCCTGATCGTGAACGCCGACGTTCATTCCCAGCCGCGCCGCCTCGTCAACGCCAGCCTTGAGCTGCTCCTCGGTGTACTGGTAGGGTGTGTGAAAATCCCAGAAATCCGCGTCGTCCGGCTTGGCCTCCAGCTGGTTCAATGCGCAGATCGGGATTCCGAGGCATGGAGCCGACCCATGCGCGACCATCGCGTCGGGCCCGGTCTCATAGATCTTGACGAACGTCGATCCTTCCTTATGCTGCTCGCGAATCGTCTCCACAATCTGTTCCGCGTCATTCGCGTAGTCCGCGTTGCCCGGAACATGCGCCGCGGGATTGTAGTGAACCGCATCCTCGTGTCCGCCCAGAATGCTGATCGCGTTCCCGCTGATCCGCAGCCGCGGTCCCGGAATCAGTCCCGCATTGATCGCGCGCATCACCGCCGTGTCCGCCGATCCCGCGCCCTCCGTCCCCATATCACGCTCCGCCGTAAAGCCGGCCATCAGATCGGCCTTGGCCGCCAGCTCGGCAAGGATCGTTCGCTGCGGCACACTCTCCTCTACGGTCTGCAAATCTTCCGCGCCGGGATGCAAAAACAGATGCACATGCGCGTCAATCAGGCCTGGCATGAGCGTTGTGTCGCCCAGGTCAATCGTTTCCGCTCCTGCCGGATGTGGCACTGATGTCCCCGCGGCCGTAATCCGCTCGCCCTCCACCAGCACCTCCCCTGGCGTGACGATCTTCTCCGCCTCCACATCGAACAGCCGTGCCGCATGCAGCCCAATCGGGTGTTTCGACGGCTCGTTGTTCGCAGATCCGGTCTGGGCAAACGCAGCCGAACACGCGCAGGCGAAAAGGCCGGCAGCCAGCAGAAACATCTTTCTCATGAGAGCCTCCAATCGGCCAACCAGAATAGCAGGAGCCAATCCCGATCGCCGCGACCCACTGCCGAACGCTGACCGCCAAACGCTGTTTCTACGCTATCCTGCCTCCAATGGACTCAGTCGCCATCTCTGTCCGCGACCTTACCCGCCGCTTCGGTACGTTCACGGCCGTTGACGGCCTTTCCCTCGATGTCGCCGCAGGGCAGTTCTTCGGCTTCCTCGGGCCCAACGGCGCCGGCAAATCCACCACCATCAAAATGCTCACCGGGCTTCTGGCTCCCACCTCGGGCCACATTCAGCTGCTCGGTCTCGACTTCGCGACCCACCCGCTCGAAGTCAAGCGGCAGATTGGCGTCGTGCCCGAAAGCCTCGCTCTGTTCGGCCGCCT
>Ga0210398_10000276_pt1 | contig 61995 bp, 53 predicted proteins | sample IncBWC4OmetaG_FD_161047 | JGI IMG/M metagenome (GOLD analysis project Ga0210398, IMG submission 161047) | Forest soil microbial communities from Barre Woods Harvard Forest LTER site, Petersham, Massachusetts, United States - Inc-BW-C-4-O | ecosystem: Environmental > Terrestrial > Soil >... | reverse complement strand
AGCGAAGATCGCGGAGCGGGTGCCAACGACAACACGGGCTTCGCCCTTGCGAATGCGATGCCATTGCTCGCCGCGCTCTTCGGGGGTCAGGGCAGAGTGCAGAAGCGCAACTTCCGACCCAAAGGCGTGATGCAGCTGCGCCGCCATGGCGGGCGTGAGGCCAATTTCGGGGACAAGAAGAATGGCGGAGCGGCCTGCGTCGAGAGTGCGGCGCATGGCGGCAAGGTAGACAGCGGTCTTGCCGGACCCGGTGACGCCGTGCAGGAGCATGGGGCGGAATTCGCGCGCGAGCACGGCCGCGGTGATGGTGTCGAGGGCATCCAGTTGCGCGGGGTTTAGTTCGTGGTCGGGTGTGGCGAAGGCGTGCAGGTGGGTGAGGTGAAAATCTGCAGGACGTTCTTCGATGCGAACCAGATTCCTGCGGACCAGCGTGGCGAGGGTCGAGGCCGGAACTTCCAGGCGGCGTAACTCGGCAACCGGCAGCTCGCCGTCCGCGCCCGCGAGTTCGGCGAGGACGGTCTGCTGATTTTCGTTGAGCTTCGGCAGCCGGACATCGTCGACCAGGACCGCGTAGCGAACGGTGCGGCGCGCATCGCGCGCTTCGGCTGCGGTCTCGCGGGCGATCCATTTCTTGCGATGCATGCCTTGCAGGACGCGCATCGAGACGCCGGTTGTAGAGCGGAGGCGCGAGGCGCGGAGGGCTTCGCCGGATTCGAGGGCGTTGAGCACCGCGTATTCCTGATCCTGCTCCTCCGGCGATCGGCGAGAGCGTCGCGAGGAACCTTGTTCAGCAGCGGAGAGCAGCGCCTGGCGCCCGACGTCGGTGATGCGGTAGAGGACCTGGCGCCGGACTTCGCCCGTGAGCGGCAGCATGGAGCGAAGAACCTCGCCGATGGGGGCGAGATAATAGCTGGCGATCCAGCGGCCGAGGTCCATCAGCTCGGTCGAGAGAACCGGCTCTTCGTCGAGGACGGAGAGCATCGGCTTCGCTTCGACCGGCGGGGGCTCGTCGTGCAGACGAACGACAACGCCGGCGAGTTTTTCGTTGCGAAACGGGACGAGGACGCGCGCGCCCACCGCGGGATCCGACGAGCCCGCCGCGTAGGTGAAGACGCGATCGAGCGGGACGGGCAGGGCGACATCGCAAAACTGGGACATGGGCTCTTTTTCGGAGCCTAGCAGAATGGAGCCTGGGGAGCGGGGAGGGTCTGTGAATCCCCGGAGACGAATGGCGAATCAGATGGAAGCACGGAGGAGATTCAATGGCAGCAGAGAAAGTGGCATTCATTACAGGCGGGAACAAAGGACTCGGGCTCGAGACCGCGCGGCAGCTGGGGAAACTGGGAATCAAAGTCGTGGTCGGCGCGCGGGATGTGGAAAAGGGCAAAGAGGCCGTCGCGAAACTGAAGACCGACGGCGTGGACGCCAACGCGATCAAATTCGATGTGCTGAACCCCGCCGATTACCAGGATGTTTACAAATACTTCGACCAGCACTACGGCAAGCTGGACATCCTGATTAACAACGCCGGCGTTTCGAAGGAAAATTTCTTCGGCGGCAACAAAACCAGCACAACATCGCCCGAGGTGCTGCATGAGACGTTCGATACGAACTTCTTTGGCGTGATTCAGATCACGCAGACGCTGCTCCCTCTGATCAAAAAAGCGCCGGCTGGACGGATTGTGAATCTGTCGAGCATTCTTGGCTCCCTCGCGCTGCACGCGGATCCGAAGTCACCGATCTATGATGCGAAGACTTTCGCCTACGACGCCTCGAAGGCGGCGTTGAATTCCTTCACGGTGCATCTGGCGCATGAGTTGAAGGACACGAAGATCAAGGTGAACTCCGCGCACCCAGGCTGGGTGAAGACGGATATGGGGACGGATGCGGCGCCGATGGAGATTCCGGAAGGCGCGAAGACCAGCGTGGCGCTGGCGACGCTGCCCGACGATGGGCCGACGGGCGCTTACATTCATCTGGATCAGACGCTTCCATGGTGAAATCAGCGTGCGAGCGGAAGCTGGTAGCGCGAAGCGGTAGGGCTTCCAGCTTCCTGCCTGTTGCTATTTTGCGGGCGCCTTGAGGCCGAGTTCAGCCATAGCGATCTGCAAATCCGCCCAGGCTTCTTTCTTCTGACGCGGATCGCGCAGCAGGTAGGCAGGGTGATACGTCACGATCAGTTTCACCCCGCGCGCGTAATGGATACGGCCTCGCAGCGCGGCCAGCGGGCTCTTGCCGCCCAGCAGGTAGGTCGCTGCGGTTGAGCCCAACGCCACCACCACTTCGGGCTGAATCGCATCGATCTGGCGGAAGAGAAACGGCGCGCAAGTGTTGGCTTCCACCGGCTCGGGCACGCGATTCTGAGGCGGGCGGCATTTGACGATGTTCGCGATATAGACCTGATCGCGGCGCAGACCCATCGCGTTAATCATGTTGTTAAGGAGCTGGCCGGCGCGGCCGACGAAGGGCAGACCCTGCGCATCCTCATCGGCGCCGGGGCCTTCCCCGACGAACATCAGTCGCGCGTTCGCGTCGCCATCGCCGAAAACGATGCTGTGGCGGCCTTTGTGGAGTGCGCAGCGCGTGCACGGGCCAATGTCGTCGCTGATGGCCTTCAGCGCCGCGGCGCGGTCTTTGGGCGCGACGGCGGTCGCGGCTTCGATCAGGACGGGTTGCGGCTGTGGGCGGACTTGCGCTCGGGGCATGAACGGGGCAGGCTCCAGATCAAGAGCGGCGAGCATCGCCGCGGATTCGTCTTCTGTGAGAGATACGGCTGCAATGACGTTAGATTTGTCTAATTCTGTATCAGTCACCGTTGCAGTTAGAGTATCGCCGGGCGCGCAGCCCTCCCGGCGGTAGAAGTCGAAAACCCCGAGGTCGCGGAAGTATGCGATGCGCGCGCGGACGGCTTCTTCCGCCTCCGGGACGAGCCGTGCGGTCAAGCCTGGTCTCCCCTGCTCACCGAGAGGTCGGTATCGGATTCAGCCAGCACCTGGCGCGGTCGGCGGAGGGTCAGGATTTCGTCGAGGATCTGGTCAGCCAGCTCGCGTTTGGCCAGCTCCGGCAGTTCGATGGCGCGATCCCGCGTGAGGAACGTGACGGCGTTGCGGTCGGAATCGAATCCGATCCCTTCGCGCGAGACGTCGTTGAGCACGATCGCGTCAGCGCCCTTGCGCAGGAGCTTGTCCCGGCCGTGGGCCAGCACGTCTTCGGTCTCCGCAGCGAAGCCGACGATCAGCATGCCGGGGCGGCGCTGCTGGACCACCGCAGCAAGAATGTCTTCGGTGGGCTCCAGCTCCAGCGTGAGCGGACCGCTGCGGCGCATCTTCTGTCCAGCCTGCGCGCGTGGCCGGTAGTCGGCTACAGCAGCCGCCTTGATGACAAGGGTCGCCTGATCGAGACGGCTGAGAACCGCGTCGCGCATCTGCTCGGTCGTGACCACGGGTACGACTTCGACGTTCGCCGGCGGACGCAGAGCGGTGGGCGCGGAGACGAGGATGACGCGCGCGCCGCGCCCCTGCGCGGCTTCGGCCATGGCGTAGCCCATCTTGCCGCTGGAGCGATTGCCGAGGAAGCGGACCGGATCAAGCGCCTCGCGCGTGCCACCGGCCGTGATGAGCACGGTTTCTCCAGCCAGATCGTGGCGGTGATCGAGGACGCTGAGGACGGCTTCGACGATGGCGCTGTTTTCGGCCAGCCGACCGGGACCCATCATGCCGCAGGCCAGGTAACCGCTTTCCGGCGTGACGATACGAACATTGCGACTGGCCAGGATTTCCAGATTCGCCTGGGTCGCCGCGTGCTGCCACATGTTCACGTTCATGGCGGGCGCCACGATCACCGGAGCCGTCGTCGCCAGGTACATCGTGGTCAGGAAGTCGTCGGCGATGCCGTGCGCGAATTTCGCGAGGATGTCGGCGGTGGCGGGGGCGACGACCAGAGCGTCGGTGGTTTGCGCTGCGTCAATGTGCTCAATGGCGGAGGCTGCGTCGCCTGTGTCAGAGCCTTCCGGAGCCCACAGGCCGGTGATCACTTTGTGTCCGGTGAGGGCGGCGAAGGTCAGCGGCGCGATGAACTGCTGCGCGGCCTGGGTCATGACGACGTGCACGTCCAGGGCCTGCTTTTGCAGATCCCGGACCAGCTCCGCGGACTTGTAAGCGGCGATGCCGCCGGAAACGCCGACTGTGACCTTCATCAACTACAGGGTACAGCCTGCCGCGCACAGGGTACAGGGAACCGCGTTCAGCGACCCGCACGTCGTCCTGGACCTGTTGCTAAGAAGCGAACTTTGGGATTTCCGCGCCTTCCACTTCCGGCTTCACGACCGGAACATCCTCGGTCTTCACGTAGGCGATTTTTCCGGCGGCGATCTCTTCCTGGGCTACCCGGCAGGCCTTGCGTGAACGCGTGGGAACCATCGGCTCGGCTCCATTCTGCAACTGGCGCGCGCGGCGCGCGGCCACTAAAACGTACCGAAAATTGCTGTCGTATTCCTTCTCAACGGTCATGCTTCTACCTCCAAAACTTTCCTGCTCGTCCTCATCGGCTTATGGCGGGCACCGGAACACCAAAGGCCTGCAACACAGGTCTGACCCGCGCCTCGGAATTGGACTGCCTGCACGATTCCGCGGTGCGCAGTATGCGCTCACGGTCCGGCAGCTTTTCACCGGCATCGCCGTTACGCCGAATGCGTTCGGCTTCGACGATGGCGGTCATTTCCTCGACAGCACGGTCCAGGACGTCGTTGACGAGAATATAGCCATATTCACGGTAATTCTCAATCTCCTGGCGAGCTCTGGCCAGGCGCCGCTCGATGATCTCTTCCTGGACGCTGCCTTCGGCACGGCTTCGATTGCGCAGACGGGTGGCAAGGATTTCGGGCGAAGGCGGCATGAGGAAAATGGAAACGGCGCCAGGCATTTTGGCGCGGATCTGCGATGCGCCCTGCACGTCGATGTCGAGCAGGAGGTCGCGGCCCCGGGAAAAAGCATCGGCCAGAGTGGAGCGTGCCGTGCCGTAGTAGTTGCCGAAGACGTCGGCATATTCGAGAAACTCGCCGTTGCGGATCATCTCCTCGAAATGCTCGCGGGTGGTGAAGTGGTATTCGCGCGAGTCCTGCTCAGAGCCGCGTCGTCCCCGCGTGGTCCAGGAGACGGAAAACTCCAGTCCCGAAACCAGAGAGCGGAGCTGGTTGACGAGAGTCGATTTGCCCGACCCGGAGGGAGCCGAAATGATGAAGAGAATTCCCGACAAAGCCTTCTGTTCCTCTGCGTGCAAAAATCGACCGCGCAACCCTACTCTAAGTTCTGCACCTGCTCGCGAGCCTTTTCAATCTCCGACTTCATACCCAACCCCGCTTCGGTAATACGCGTGCCGTTACCCGCGACGCCGCTGGTCTTCGAAAGCAGGGTGTTGGCTTCGCGATTCATCTCCTGCAGCAGGAAGTCGAGCTTCTTCCCGACTTCCCCTCCCTGATCGAGCAAACCGGTGAAGTGATCGGTGTGCGTGCGCAGCCGCGTCACTTCTTCCTCGACGTCGCTGCGCTCGGCGATGAGCGCGGCTTCCTGCAGGATGCGCTCCTGATCGAATCCACCCTCGAGCATGGTCTTCATGCGCTGGTTGAGGCGTTCGAAATAGGCCTGCTGGACCTTTTCCCGGAGGGTTGCGGCTTCATCGACGAGGGCGCGGAGGCGTTGCATCCCCGCCCTCAACTCATCCGCGAGTACTGCCCCTTCCTGAGCGCGCATCGCTTGCAGGGCGGCGACGAGCGGGTCGGTTTCGCGGAGAACGGCTTCTTCGATGCCCCTCAGTTCCTCGTCGCTGTTGCGGGATTCGGCGAGCAGAACACCGGGGAGACGGAAGACGGCGTTGAGGTCGGGTTCGGCTTTGAGGCCGTGTTCGGCGGCTGCGGCGCGGAAGGCTTCAATGTAGGCAGCCACCAGCGCGTGGTCGTAACCGGCTTCGACTTTCTGGCTGCGCTCGAGATTCAGCGTGACCTCGACGTGGCCGCGCCGCAGCTTTTCTTTCAGGATGCGGCGAAGGTTCATCTCTACGCCCTCGGAGCCGTTGGGGAGACGCATATGGAGGTCGAGGAAGCGGTGGTTGACGCTTTTCAGGCTGAGGGAAAAGCCAAGGGTATCCGAGACGCGACCCGCAACACGCGCAAATCCGGTCATGGAATACACCGGCTGCTTCGCGGAGTCCACCGGCTGCTTCGCTTCGGTCATCGGTTGATCTTACCTGTGAGAGCGGGTTCGATGGGCGGCTCACCGGATGCGGTGTCGTCGAAGGGAAGCATGGGCTCGGAGTGGCCGTTGCCTTTGCCGTTGCTCTCGCCGTTGCCGTTGGCGTCGCCGATATCCATGAACTGCAGGCGGTAGAGCTTTTGGTAGATAGGCGAGGTTTGCAGCAGCTCTTCGTGGGTGCCGATGGCCGTGATGCAGCCGTGCTCGAGCACAACGATGCGATTGGCGCGGCGCACCGTGGAGAGGCGGTGGGCGATCACGATCACCGTGCGCCCTTCCATCAGATTCGCGAGCGCGATCTGCACCAGCGATTCGCTTTCTGCGTCGAGGGCGGAGGTGGCCTCATCGAGGATCAGTACAGGAGCATTCTTCAGGATGGCGCGGGCGATCGCCAGCCGCTGCCGCTCGCCACCCGACAGGCGGAATCCCTTTTCCCCGATCACGGTATCGTAGCCTTCCGGCATGCGCTCGATAAAGTCGTGGGCCAGGGCTGCTTTCGCGGCTTCAACCACCCGAGAGAGATGCACGTCGGGCTGGCCGTAGGCGATGTTGTTGCGCACCGTGTCGTTGAACAGGATCGTTTCCTGGGTGACTTTGCCGATCTGCGCGCGCAGCGAAGACAGGCTCAGCTGGCGCACGTCAATGCCGTCCATCAGGATGCGTCCGCCCGTCACGTCAAAGAAGCGAGGAATGAGATTGACCAGGGTTGACTTCCCTGCTCCGCTGGGACCGACCAGCGCCACCACTTCGCCGCGATGGATGGTCAGGTCGATGTCGTTGAGCACGATGGGCGGCCCTTCGCGCTCGGCTTCGCGATAGCAGAAGCTGACCTTTTCCAGCGCGATCGAATCTTTGAAGCCTTTCAGAACCCGCGGGTGCTTCGCCTCGCGGACTTCATCCTGATCGTCCATGAAGTCAAAGATGGCCGCGGAGGCTCCGGCGGCCTGCTGGAAGTTGTTGTAGTAGATCCCGAACCGCCGGATGGGGTCGTACATCTTGAAGAGGGCGACGATGAAGGCGAAGAACATGCCGCCGCTCATCGCGCCATGGCCAATCTCGTTGCGGCCCAGCAAAAGGAGCAGCGCGATAGCCACCGCACCGATGAAGTCCATCAGCGGCGAAGTGATCGCCTGGGCCCGGACGGAGCGCAGATTGGCGCGGAAAAGTTTGCGTGCCGCCTGACGAAAGCGGATCAGCTCCCAGAATTCCATGTTGAAGGCTTTAACGATGCGGTTGCCCGTAATGGTCTCGTGCAGGATGTTCTGGATGTCGGCGAGCTTGTCCTGGCCGCGCCGGGTCGTGCGCCGGACGTCGCGGCCGATGCGGCGAATCGAGCCCGCCACCACCGGCACGAAGATCAGCAGAACCCACGCCAGCTTGCCGCCCAGCGCGATGACCACGATGACCATGCAGAACAGGGTGCAGACCTGCTGCAGGAAATCCGACAGGACCGAAGAGGTGGCGTACTGCACACGCTCAATGTCATTGATGAGCGCGGAGAGCAATGTCCCGGTTGCGTGCTTCTGGAAGAAGGCCACCGAGCGGCGCAGGATCGCTTCGTAGAGGTCGTCCCGCATGTCGGTGATCATGCCAAAGCCCGCGTAGTTGGCGAGATAGGTGCCCGCGTAGTCGCAGATGCCCTTCAGCAGCGTGGACGCGACAAAGGCGAAGGCGATGCTGGACCAGTCGTTATGGATCCAGTGAGGAACCAGCAGCTCAGGCCGGATATTCACGTGCCAGCGTGCCCCGAGTTCCCCCAGCAGCGGAGTCTGTTTCGCGCGACTCGAGGCCGCGGGGTTCAGCACGTTATCGAAGATAGGACCGATCAGCAGGACGCGGAAAGCATCGAGGAGGCCAACGCCGGCGGCCAGAACCACGGCGGAGAGCGCCTGGAGCCAATAGCGGCGCGCGTAGTAGAGCAGGCGCCAGAGACGCTTCATGCTGCGGTGGCTTCCTGCGCGGGAAACAAATGCATCTCCTCATTTTACCGCTTGAAACCAGGCCTCCAGGCATTGGATCGCTAACTGCGGTAACCGGCCGAATATCGTTGGGCACTCGGTAGAATGGCGAGGGAGCAGGGAGTGAAAGACACCGACCAGCGGACAGCGGTCAGCGATCAGAAAAGACCGGGCACGCGGCAGCCACCGAAACCGTCGCGCATTCTTGTGACCGGCGTGATTGCGCTGATCGCGGCGGGGGCTTCGGCGTGGCTGATCCTGCGTTCCTCTGAAGTGCATTGCGATACTCTGGCGCCCCTGACTGTGCTGGCCACCCTGGCCGCGTTCCTGATCTCGATTTGCTTCCGGCAGATGGGGCGGTATCCGGACAAGCGGAGCCGGTGGTTCCTGGTGGTTTGCCTCCTGATTGCCGCAGCAACGCTGTTTGCGGATTTCCGGTATGTGCGGCGGTATCGGAATTTCTGCGACGATCTGCAGCAGCAGATGCGGCAGGACAGGTGACGGGGAACGGGTTACAGGTTACGGACAGCGCTTAGTGACCTGTGGCTGGTGAGCTGTCCGAATTCAAATCAGCCCTGTTGTCGCTCGCGAAAACGAGGCCTCGCTCCAGATAGATCGCGCCGACGAAAATGCAGACGCCGAACACTCCGGCGAGCGAAAAACCGATGCCCTGGACATGGCGTTCGCTCGTCAGAAACGCGGGCAATGAGCTGTACGCGAGCAGGAGAGCTGTCTCGCAAAAGAGCACGGTTGCCAGCAGCATTGCGTGAATCGCGATCACCACTGGGAATGGCTTCGAGTAGGACCGTGGCCTTCTGCCTCTGCCCGAATAGAGGGTCAGCACCGAATAAAAGACGATCGCTGCGCCGTACGCAGGAAGGGAAAGGTATTCATGCAGGTCAGGCATTCGTACCGCTCTCCGAGGTAGACCAGGTTAGCAGTGAAGCCCTGAACCTCCTATAGCACTTTGGTGAGCCGGGGCGCGAGATCGCTCCGTAGCCTGTAACCCGATACCCGTAAGCCGTTATTGTGGCTTTCTCTGGATTTCGGCCTGCTGGCCGCCGATGGGCGACGGTTCGTCGAGGAAACCTGTCAATACCGGACCAACCTGGCCTGCGCACTGGCCCGCGGCCAGATGGCCGCAGCCATCGAACACCTCAAACTCCGACTGCGGGACGGCGCGGTGAATCTGCTCGCCCGCGGAAACGGGGATGAGGTGATCCTGTTTGCCCCAGACGATCAGCATGGGCATCTTCAGCGCACCGAGTTTGCCGTCGAGCAGATCGTCGCCGGTAAGCATCGATTCCATGTTGCGCTTCACCACCCAGCCATGCCGTTTCACAAAGCGGAAGATGTCGCGCTGAACGAAGCCTGGCACATGGGGCGCTGGCCCCGGCATCAGCAGGTCATCGAGCTCGGCCAGCTTGGCTGCCGTATCGGGCTCGAAGAGGGAGGTGTCCCAGGTGAGCGAGAAGCGCGTGCCGGCGCTGTCGAGGATGACGAGGCGGCGGATGCGCTGTGGCTGGTCGAGCGCGACGCGCATCGCGAGCCATCCGCCCATGGACCATCCGGCGAGATCGGTGCGCGCGAGATGGCGGTTGTCCATGAAGGCCTCGACCGCGGCGGATTCTTCAGCGATGGAGTAGGCGGCGTTGCGCGGCCAGTCGGAACGGCCGTAGCCAGGCAGGTCGAGCGCGTAGACGCGGTGATGATCGCGTACGAGCTGGGGCATGAGGTTGGCCCAGTCCTCAGAGCGGCCGCCGAGGCCGTGGACCAGCACAATCGGAGAGCCGGATCCGCCGTAGTAGTAGTGGATGCGAACGTGCGGGTTTCCAGCGTAGGGGATCTCGGTGTAGTCCGAATGAAGGCCCTCAAAGAGAAGCCGGGCCTGGGTCACAGTCCACAGAACCGTCAGTGGGCGCAGAAACGCGAAGAAGACAACAACCATCAACACCAGCAGGATCGCGAGGAGCAACCAGCGTGTCACCCTCCAGGCGCGTCGTCTCCTGGTTTGGGGCGGCGTTGCCGTCGTGCTGGCCATGCTCCTGCGCAGTCCTCCCCAGCTAGGATGCCATCCGCAGGGCTTTACGGATCACCTCAATGGTAAGCGGCGTCAGGCCGTCGAGCTCCTCGGGAGCGGCCCAGCGGCCTTCAAGGGCATCCGTGGCGCAGGCCAGCGACCCACCCACCACGCGGCAAAGAAAATCGATGAGGACGTAGTGGTACCGGACCCGGCCTTCGTCGTCGCGGGAGATGCGGTCGAACGCCTGCACCACCTCGACGGCTTCCACCACCAGGCCGGTTTCCTCGATGACCTCGCGGCAGACCGCCTGCTCCAGCGTTTCTCCCAGCTCGACCGCGCCACCGGGCAGCGACCACTCGCCTTTCAGGGGCTCCTGCGCGCGCCGGATGAGAAGCGCCTGCTTCCCCCCGCCGGGGCCGTCGCGGACGATGACAGCGCCGACACCGGCAATAGGAGCATCGGGATATTCACGTCTCACAGCTTGATGGGTTTGCCGTATTCGCCGTCGAAGACGGTGCGCGCCATTGAGAAGCGGCCCCCGTTGAATTTGTCGGGGCCTTTCAGATGGCCGATGGCCAGCAGCGCGACAACTTCATAGCTGATGGGCAGGTTGAGCACCTGGCAAACTTTGTCGGCCTCGTAGCCCTCCATCGGCGCGGTGTCATAACCCAGCGCCTCGGCCATCAGCAGCATGCCGGAGAAGGCAAGCATGACGTGGCGATTCAGCCACGCGGTCAGGTTCGGATTGTTGCCGAGAAATTCCGGAATGCTCTGGCGCGCGCCTTCTGCGTAGTTTTCCGTCATGCCCTGCTCGCGTCCCATGCGAATCATCTCGTCCATATCCGTGCGCCAGCCGTCTTTGTCGCCACAAGCCACGATCACCGCGGAGGCTTCCTCGACTTTCGCCTGGTTGTAGCTGGCCGCGCGCAGGCGGCGGCGGCCTTCGGGCGTGCGCACCACCACGAATCGCCACGGCTGCAGGTTATACCCGCTGGGCATTTTCAGCCCCGCTTCGAGAATTTTCTTCAGATCGGCGTCTGGGATCGGCGTGCCGTCAAAACTAGGCGCCGCGCGCCGTTCATCGATGACTTGACTAAGTGGCTTTTCCGGTCGACTGGCCATGCGGAGGTGGGTCCTGCCTGCTTTCTCTGGATGGAATGAAGTTTAACCGCGTTGTCCGGCAGAGGAACTCTGAATTTGCTCCATGGGCAGTTCCAGAGCAAAGGGATTCTGATTTCCCGGAGTCGCTGCGTAGACCCATAAGCCGTGGAAAGCGGTTTGTAGCTCAGGATGCTGCAGTAGTAAAGCCCGCATCACAGCGGTCACCTGCGCCCGCGCCGCCACCATATCCTGATTGGGCGTGGCGTTGTAGGTGATCACCAGATCGAGCTGATCCGAGAGCTCCCCGGTGTGCAGGTTCGTGATGTCGAACGTCTGGCTGCCATTGCTCAGGCGCAGCGGATCGGCGCCCGGCAGATTGTCGGGCCGCGCGCTCTCCGCCTCGCGCTGCAGCTTCTGCAGGTTGGGGCTGGAGATGAAGTCTACTGGCTCCAGAAGATACTGCGCCGTCTGATAGTAGAACCACGCATCCCAAAGTTGCTTTTTCGCGGCGTACTCCCGTGCCTGACGCCAGAACCAAAGACCATCGTGGCCCCCCATGGTCATGGGGCGGGTGAAGAAACCGGCCAGCTTCCAGTCGGGACTGGCGACAGGGTCGTTCTGCAGCACCAGCGAGATTTGCTGCGGCTGTTTCACGCCGGTGGCATGCAGGATCGCCAAAGCATATTTGCCGGGAGGAAGGCCAGGAATCGTCACTTCCACGGTGAGCGCCGATCCAGGCAGACCGCAGAAAAACTGCGTCTCCTGCGGCGCTTTCAGATCGGTAGCGTCCAGAAGGTAAATTTCGTCGACCGTCAGGGTCGCATGCTGAATCGAGGCATTGATCGTCTGAATCGAAGTGGCGATGCCGTCGAACTGCGCGGCCACACTCGCAATCGTCTGGGCGCGGACAGCCGCGGCATTCCCTCCCTCGACGTTCCCCGCGATCATCTGCGCCGACTGGGCAAGGATGGTTCTCTGCGCGCCGGGAAGCTGGGACTGCGTCATACAAGAGACGCCAAAGGCCGGGAGCGCCACGCTCACGGGCAGGATTACGGTCAGGACTTTGGCCCAACGGACTGGAATACCGCGGCGCATCGGATACTTCCCTTCATTCGCGGCGAGCGAATTCGAATCACTGCTAGTCTAGTACACAGGAGCCGAGGTACTGTCGAGCTGGCAGCAACCCGGTGATTCCTAAGACTTCGATGCAGTTCACGCGCCTTTCACGCTGCCTCACCTGGACCGCTGCCGCGGTTTTTGCGGTTTCCTGTCAGGCGCAGGTGATGCAGGCCCCAGGCACCATGCCCGGGGCAAAGCCGCTTCCTGTACCCGCAATCGCCCCGCATGGGGGCGCTGCCAAGTCTCCATCGGCGCCCACCCAGCCGGGAACGCCCCCCGCCGCTGCGCCAGCTGCAGCACCAGGAGCGCCTGCAACGACTCCCGCGGCCAATGTTCCAAACCTTCCCCCTTCCCTTCTGGATAAGCCTGCCAAACCGGCCCACGTGACCCTTGCGGGCGGATCGCTTTCGGTAGACGCGGCCAATGCCAGTCTTTCGCAGATCCTGAAGAATATCGAAGCGTCCACGGGCATGACCGTGGACGGGTTCGAAAAGGATTCCCGCGTATTTGGGGTTTATGGTCCCGGAGATCCACGCGATGTCCTGTCTTCCCTGCTGGACGGTGCCGGCTATAACTTTCTGATGGTTGGCTCGACGGATGCAGGAACGCCGCGCGAGATCGTGCTGACCGCCCGCAGCAACGCGCCCCTCACCGCACAGCCGAGTTCCCCGTCGGAGCCGGAAGAGGAAGAAGAGCCGGTCAACAATCCTCCCGTGGAGCCATCGCCTCTGCCAGCCACCGCCCCGCCTCCCAGCGACCGCCCCAGGACGCCGCAGGAAATGCTGCAGGAACTGCAGCGCTTGCGCCAGCAGCAGCCCCAGCCTCAGGGTCAGCCCCAGCCTCAGCCTCAATAACGCAAATCGCCGCGAGCGCACCATTTTCGGTGCAATCGCCGGCATCCATGACCGTAGTAATACCTCTTTCGGGGTCTGGAAGAAGCGCTCCCTTCTGTTTATCTTTTGGATACCTCTCCTGAGGGTTACAAAAGGCGCCCCCCATGCAGAACCGCGGCCCTGCTCTCTTGCTTGCTGTCTCTACTGTCCTTGGTCTCACGCTCATCAGTGGCTGCGGCATGGCCAACACGCCACTCCAGGTGGGAACCTCCCTTTCCGGCAACTGGACCTTTGCCCTCAGTGGCTCCAGCACCGTCCTGAATCTGGGCTTCACCCAGGGAGCGTATGAGACGGTGAGCGCCGTGGCGCGCCTGAATGGAGCGTCGTGTATCAGCCCCACCAGCGACATCCTGCTGACGGGCTCCGTGGGTGGTGACAATCAGATGCTGCTGGTCTCATCGCCTTTCAGCGGGACGACCCTGACACTGCAGGGGCAGGTCGCCGGGGATGGAAAGGGCATCGCAGGTGCGACCTGGAGTTTTGCCGGCGGCAATTGCGGAACGCTGGGAAAAGCGACCGTGATCGCGACGGACTACTCATCGATCAATGGCACCTACACAGGAACCTTCATTGACTCCTCGAACGCGCAGCTCGCTGTATCGGCGCTCCTGCAACAGACCTCACAGCCGGACCTGAACGGCCAGTTCTCGCTCTCCGGAACAGCGACGTTCCCCAACAACGGCTGCTTTGCCGAGCAGCCATCCATGACCACGTCCAACGTCACCGGCAGCGGCCTTTCCATGACCTACACCGATCCGGTCAGCGGAGCGGTCCTCACCGCGGCAGGCACCTTCAACAGCTCGGCGTCGACGCTGACCATCACCACCTGGTCGATCACTGGCGGCAAGTGCAATGGAGATGCGGGCACCGGCTCGCTCACCGAGCAAACGCAGAATCTGTAGCAGCACCGAAAAGAACAGCCGAAAAAGACGCATCCTGCGGGCAGCTTGCTCGCTTCTTGCTCGTCTCTCGCGCGTTTCTCGCTACGCGTTGATCGGCCTCGGCCAGCGCGCCTCAATCGTAGTCGAGATGCCGCCGCGCGGACGGAATTCGCCTTTCACGACCGCCCATACCGGATCGCACGCCCGCACCACGTCTTCGAGGATGCGGTTCACCACGTTCTCCTGAAAGATGCCGAGGTTGCGATACGAGAAGAGATATTCCTTCCACGATTTCAGCTCGAGGCACTGCTCGCGGGGCATGTAGCGGAGCGTGATCACGCCGAAGTCCGGCAATCCGGTTTTGGGGCAGACAGAAGTGAACTCGGGATCGTCGATCACGATCTCATACCCTGGAAACTGATTGCGCCAGGTCTCGATGGAGGGAAAGTCGAAGTCGAGTCCGGCTTGAGCGTGCTCGTCGGTGTAACGGGGGGCGATCGCCATATACCAATTTTACGGGTTGCCGCTATCGTCATCCGACGTGACTCGCCGGCCGTCCTCGCCACACCGGGTAAACACAACGATACCCCCGTAAATTTCGTATTTTGCGAACCTTAAAGCCAGTGATGTGTGTCTTATATACTGACCTACGGTTTCATCAATGAAAACAGGGCAGGCAAGGCCACGGACGGCTCGAATCTGGATCATTACCGCCGTCGCACTCGCACTTACTTTCTATATCGTGCACCTCATCACGCGCGGAAGCCTGCCCATCCGTGTGGCTGAGGCCAGCACCGGCGATCTGAAGAGCACCGTCGCCACCAATGGCAAGGTGGAACCGCGGCCGCAGGTGAATTTCGAAGCACACGCGCCGTTCCCAGGAATCATTCAGACGCTGGATGTGCACGAAGGGGAAAAGGTTCCCGCGGGCAAGCTGTTGCTGGCCATGGATGACAGCGAAGCCCGGGCGCGCGTGGCGGCCGCCGATGCGGCTCTGAAGGGTGCCGAGGCCGATTATCAGGCAGCGCAGTCCGGGGGCACACAGGAGGAACGTATCTCGCTGAAGGGCGAACTGCAAAGGGCGCAGATCGGCCGCGACCAGGCCCAGCAGAACCTCGAAGCGCTCCAGAAGCTGCAGGCCAGCGGAGCCGCGTCACCCAGCGAAGTCAGCGCGGCGCAGACGCGGCTGGCTGCGGATACCAGCACACTCCAGGTGCTGCAGCAGCGATCGACCGACCGCTACGGAACTGACTATCTGGCGCACGCCAAAGCCGCGCTCGACGATGCGCAGGCTGCCTATGCCGCGGCCGAGGATGCTCTGCACCACGCCGTGGTGCATGCGCCTTTTGCCGGAACAGTGTATTCGGTGCCCGTTTCGCGCACCGAATATGTGAACCAGGGCGACCGCCTGCTTTCCATGGCCGACCTTTCGAAACTACAGGTGCGGGCCTACTTCGATGAGCCGGAAATCGGCAAGCTGAGCATCGGCCAGCCCGTGATCATTGTTTGGGACGCTCTGCCTAACCAGCAATGGCACGGCCACATCAGCCTGCTGCCCTCCACCATCATCACCTATGGAACACGCAACGTCGGCGAAGTCCTGGTCACCATCGACGATGCTGACGGTGCGCTGCTGCCGGACACCAATGTTCGTGTGACCGTAACGGTCGCTAACGAATCGAATGTTTTAAAGGTGCCTCGCGACGCTTTGCACATCGAGCAGGGTTCGACTTTCGTCTATCGCAAGGAAGGCAATTACCTGCACCGAGTCAAAGTGACGATTGGCGCGTTGAATCTTACTGAAGTGCAGATCACAAGCGGTTTGAAGCCGGGCGATGTGGTGGCGCTGGGCACCACCAACGCGCAGCCCCTGGGCGATGGCGTTCCCGTCAAAGTGGTCGACTAGGGGGAATCTTGCGAACACGAGTGCTGCTTACCCAGATCCTTTTTTTTCTTTGCGCAGGCCTCTGGGCGTTGGCGGACACCGCGCTGCCCCTCCAGGATCTGAATTTCGGCCGTGCTGACAGTGCCCTGCAGTCTTTGAACGCAAGCCTCGCGCTCCATCCAAACGATGCCGATGCGCACAATCTGCGCTGCCGCGTCTATTACCAGGAAGAAGAATGGGATCGGGCCATCGCCGACTGCGAGGCCGCGGTCAGGCTCGAACCCGCCAGCAGCAATTTCCATCTCTGGCTGGGGCGCGCCTACGGCCAGAAGGCTGCGCATGTGTCGATCGTCTCCGGTTATCCGCTGGCGCGCAAAGTCCACGCCGAATTCGAGCAGGCGGTGAAGCTCGATCCTCAGAACGCGGACGCGCTGGCCGATCTTGGCGAGTTCGATGTGATGGCTCCAGGCGTGGTGGGCGGTGGCGTCTCCCATGCCGAAGCCGTTGCGCAGCGGCTCGGTGGCGTGAATCCCGCCGATGCACTCCTGCTGGTGGCGCGCATGGCCGAAGCGAAGAAGGACTACGCCGGCGCCGAGGCCGCGTTGAAGGCCGCGATTCAGAAGTCGTCGTATCCCGCGGATGGCTGGATGGACCTCGCTTCCTTCTATCGGCGCCGCGGCCGACTGGACGACATGGTCGCCGCAGCCCATACCGGTGCCTCCCTCGATCCCACCCACGGCGTCGCGCTCGTCGATGGCGCCGGCAATCTCGCTCAGGCGGGGCGGGAGCCGCAAACCGCCATTCAGTGGCTGCAGCAGTATTTGAGCTCGCACGCGCAGTCCGAGATTGCCCCCTCCTTCGTGGTGCGCGCGCAGCTGGCTGAGCTGTTGCGGAAGCAGGGCGATATCGATGCCGCCAAGCAGCAACTGGCCGTCGTCCACGCGCTGGCTTCCGGCTATCGGATCCGATCGGGAAATGCCGCAGCCAGAGCGGCCGGTCTGTAAACTCAGAACGATGGATGCGTCGAAACGGAGCGGGACCAGAGCGCGCTGTCTGAGACCAGGACGAATCGCCGCGGTGCTGTTTTTGTTGTTGCCTCTTGCCGCTACGGCGCAGATTTCTCTTTCGTCGGCCATCGATCTGGCGGAGAAAAACAGTACCTCGGTACGCGGGGCCGTGGCGAACGTGCAAAAAGCAGCAGCGGTTCTGGCAGAAACGCGCGACGCTTACATTCCCACCTTCTTAGTCGGTTCCAGTGTGGGCTACGCTTACGGTTTCCCTCTTGGCTACCCCTCGTTTTTCACCGCGAGTTCCCAGTCCCTTGTCCTCTCCTGGTCGCAGAAGGATTACACGCGTGCCGCGCGCGCCGGCGTGAACAGTGCGAACCTGAACCTCAAAGACGTGCAGCAGCAGGTGGCGCTCGACGTGGCGCTGGACTATGTGGAGCTCGATTACGACCTGAAAGAAATTGCCGCGCTGGAGCAGGAGATTGGTTACGCGGAATCGCTGGTCGAGATCGAACAGGACCGCGTGCAGGCGGGCGTCGATCCGCGCATGGACCAACTCCAGGCCGAATTGACCGCGGCCCAGGTCGATGAGAAGCGGATCCACCTGGAGAATGACGCCAATGCCATGCGGCAGAAACTGGCGCATCTCACCGGCCTTCCGGCAACGGGGCTCACCACGGTGAGCGCGAGTATTCCACCCGCGCCTGCGGCCGATTCGCTGGCACAGAGCGGTGAGAACACCGCGTCCAGCAATCCCGGCGTCTCTGCAGCCTATGCCAACGCAAAAGCGAAGCTCTACAGCGCTTTTGGCGACGCCAGACAAAATTACCGGCCGCTGGTCTCCTTCGGAGCGCAATACGCCCTTTTCGAAAAGACCGCCGACTACTCCGAATATTTCCAGAAATTCCAGTACAACAACGTCGAATTCGGCGCTCAGATCACGTTTCCGCTCTTCGACGCTACGCGGCGTGCCAAGGGCCACGAATCCGCAGCCGACGCTGTTCACGCGCAGGCCGATGCGGATGCCGCCCTCGATATCCTGAACGAACAAACCTCCACCATGCGCGACACCACCCGGGAGCTGGCCGCACAGCAGCGCGTCGCGCAGGTGCGCAGTCAGATTGCCCAGGACCAGTTGAAAACCATCGAAACGGAATTGACGAATGGTACGGGGACACCCAACGCGCCAATTCCGCCGACCGAAGCGCAGAAGGCCCGCATCGAAGAACGAGAGCGTTACGCCGATGTGCTCGATGGTGACTTCTCGCTCATGAAGGTCGAGCTGAACCTGCTGCGGGCCACCGGCCAGCTGGATGCGTGGGTGCGCTCGTCCCTCAAATAGCGCGCAACGTGTTTTGCTGTCGGCTAACTTGCTGATTTCCCATAGGCTAAATGTTTCCGGCTCCGCCGGTCGATGCGGTTGCTGAATGGTAAACTGGAAGGAGTGCCTATGCCGCTCAAGACCTTATTCCTGAACCCTCCCTCTTTTGAGAACTTCGATGGCGGCGCCAGCTCGCGCTGGCCTGCAACCCGCGAGATCGAGTCCTACTGGTATCCGGTTTGGCTGGCCTATCCGGCCGGCATGCTCGAGGGCGCGCGTCTGCTCGATGCCAACCCCCACCACGTCAAGTGGCCGCAGGTAGTCGAGATCCTCAAGGACTACGAGTTTCTCGTGCTGTTCACCAGCACCATCGCCTGGGGCGGGGATCAGCGCTGGGCGGAGAAGATCAAGGACACCTATCCGAACATCAGGATTGCCTTCGTCGGGCCACCCGTCACGACCGATCCGGACAAGGCGCTGAACGAGTGTCACGCCATCGACTTCGTGTGCCGGCGCGAGTTCGACTACTCCGTCGTCGAATACGCCAACGGCAAGCCGCTCGATGAGATCCTCGGCATCAGCTACCGGAAGAACGGGCAGGTGGTGCACAATCCCGACCGTCCGCAGATCGAGAACCTCGATGCTCTGCCCTGGGTCACCGACATCTACAAGCGCGACCTGGACGTGACGAAGTACAACGTCCCCTTCCTGCTGCATCCCTTCGTCGCGCTGTATTCCACGCGCGGATGCCCGGCGCAGTGCACCTTCTGCCTGTGGCCCCAGACCACCAGCGGGCATGCATGGCGGAAGCGCTCGACCGACGACGTAGCCGCCGAGATGGCGCACGCGAAGGAACTCTGGCCCAACGTCAAGGAATTCTTCTTCGACGACGACACCTTCAACATCCAGAAGGCGCGCACTGTGGAGCTGTGCGCGAAGCTGAAGCCGCTCAGGATCACCTGGTCCTCGACCTCCCGCGTCACGACGGATTACGAGACGCTGAAGGCGATGCGCGAAGCCGGATGCCGGCTGCTCATCGTCGGTTTCGAGTCCGGCGATCCGCAGATCCTCAAGAACATCAAGAAGGGCGCCACCGTCGAACGCGCGCGCGACTTTGCCCGCGACTGCCACAAGCTCGGCCTCACCATTCACGGCGACTTCATCCTCGGATTGCCCGGCGAGACAAAGGAGTCGATCCGCAACACCATCAACTTCGCCAAGCAGCTCGACGTGGAGACGATTCAGGTGTCGGTGGCCCACGCGTTTCCAGGCACCGAGTTCTACGAGTACGCCCGCGTCAACGGATTCATCACCAATGAAAACAAGATGACCGACGCAGGCGGCCATCAGCTGGCGCACATCGAATACCCCGGCCTGCCGGCAGATTACGTGATGGAGATGGTGCACCGGTTCTATGACGAGTACTTCTTCCGTCCGAAGGCGGCATGGCGCGTGGTGAGCAAGGCCATCGCTAACGGCGATCTGAAGCGGCTCTATCACGAGTCGAGGTCGTTCCTGAAGCTGCGCGCGGAGCGCAACAAGCTGGTGCGTGAGACCCGGAGCCAAAAGGCTGCCGAGGGCTCGACCGCCGGCGCGCGCGCTTAGTTTTCCTGTTGGGCTCGGCGGCCAGCTTCAGGCTCGGCCGCCTTTCATCTTTCTGAGAGTCTGTGCGCGTGACCCGCTCGACCATGACATTCCGCCGATACCTGGTGTTGGCCGTCATCACGCTCACGGCGTCGTGCGGCGATACGTTCCTGGCACGCGGCATGAAGTCAATGGGGCCGGTGTCGCTGGCGCATCCGGCCGAGTTGATCCACGCCATCTTTTCGCCGTGGGTGGCGTCGGGCATCCTGCTGCTCATCGGGTTTTTCGCGTCGTATCTGACCGCGCTGTCATGGGCCGACCTGACCTACGTGCTCCCGGCGAGTTCGCTGGGCTACGTCATCATGACGCTGCTGGCGCGCTTCTGGCTCCAGGAGCGCGTCTCGCCGCTGCGCTGGCTGGGCGTGGTCTTCATCACGGCGGGAGTCGGATTTGTCACGCGCGGACCCTCGTATACGGATCACAGCGCGGATCGTGACGTCCGTGAAGAGGCGCCGGAGACCGCGCGGGAGGAGGTTCGCCAGTGACGGATCCTCACGCGATTGCGGCCACGGCCGCGATGGTCGGCGCGATCGTCGTTTCGGCCACCGCAGGTGACATTCTCACCGCCTCTGCAATGCGCCAGGTGGGCGATCTGGACCGGATCCGCGAGAGGAGCGGACTCTGGGGCGCAGCGATCGCCGTCATCACCAACGGCCGATTCGGAGTGGGCGTCATTTGCCTCGCGCTGAGCTTCTTCTCGCTGCTGTTCGCCTTCAGCCACCGCGACCTGAGCCTGATTGGCCCTGCAGCCACTTCCCTCACCTTCGTGACCAACGCGCTCGCGGCCAGGTTCTTCCTGAAAGAGAACGTCGATCATCGCCGCTGGACCGCGGCCATCTTCGTCTGCATCGGCGTGGCACTGCTGGCCTTCTGAGGCTTTGCGGTTCAGGGGGTCACCCCCCTGGGATGGCGGGTGAGACGGTACGAACGTGATGCGTTGGCCTCGTTCGCCAAGCGGACCCTTCGGCAAACTACCAGCTTCGCGTTATGGGCCTGCGGCGTTCCGGCTTCCTCTGCCTGCGACCGGCGGCAATCATCGCGGGAATAAAGACGGCAAGGAGGTTCCCTCAGCGAAGAGGATCGGGAACAGCGAATGACGTTCGTGCGGAACCGCATGTGTCAGCAGCCAGACCGTGATCCGCTCGCTGCCAAAGGCAATTCCCCGGAAAAGCGCCACCGAAATGACAGCCGAAGCCGCAATCGGCCAAATCCGAGCCGCGATTGTGCCCATGCGCTGCATCCGCCGCTTCCCGCCCTTGCCGGGCACCAACAGTGTATGCCGGTCTCCGCTTCGCCGCGCTCCCTCACTGACCCTGCTGCTTCACCAGCGGCAACTCGATGTAGCTCGGGTGATCCGCCGAGTGCCAGATCTTTTGCTCGGCTTTCCGGTAGTCATCGGGTTTCGCCCAGAAGATGTTCGGGACGAAGGTCTGCGGGTTGCGATCGTAGAGCGGAAACCAGCTGGACTGCACCTGCACCATGATGCGGTGGCCGGGCAGGAAGACGTGGTTCGCCGTGGGCAGGTTGAATTGGTATTCGAGCGGCGTGTTCGAGGGGATGGCGTGCGGAACAGCGAGGCTTTCGCGATACCTTCCCCGAAAAATATCGGCCGCGATCATCAACTCGTAGCCGCCGAGGTCCGGCTGGCTGGCGACTTCGTCGGGATAGACATCGATGAGTTTGACGACCCAGTCGGAGTCGGTGCCGCTGGTCGAGGCTACGAGATGCGCAACGGGCTGGCCGCTGATCTGAACTGGCGACTGCAGGACGTCAGAGGTATAGGTGAGGACGTCGGTGCGGCCGGACTGCTCGCGTTGATCGTCAACCAGCCACTGGGGCCAGGTGAGCGGGAGATCGTAGCCGATGGGCTGCGCAGGGCGCCCGCGATAGGGCACAGGCTTAGCTGGATCGGAGACGTAAGCGTCGAAGTCGGCGGCGGAGCCGGAAGGCTGTGAGAAGCTGAGGCCGAGGCCGGAGGTTAGGTAGAGCGGCGTCGGTTGGGGCGTGCAGCCGCTCGGGCACCCCGAGGGCCAGGCGCCGAGCTTCTCCCACGCATTGGTCCCGGTTTCGAAGGCCCACACCGGCGGAACATTCGTCGTCTCGACTGCAGCAGGCGGCGTGTCCATCAGATACTTCGCGAGAAACGGCCGCAGGATGTGCTGGCGGAAATAGAGGCCGGTATCGCTGTTGAAGTGGATCGCGCCGAGACTGCTGGCGTCCTCGATTTCCTGGCCGTGATGCCACGGGCCGATGACCAGATGCAGGTCACCGTTCCTGTCGAGCGGCTTGATGGCTTTGTAAACCGCGATGGCGCCGTAGATATCTTCCTGATCCCAGAGGCTCGCGACGAGCATGGTGGGAATCATGGGCGCGTGCTGGTAGTAGTCGGCAAGGATTTTGTCGACCGCCTGGTCGTTCCAGAACGCGTCGTAGCTGGGGTGGGCGAGGATTTTGTTCCAGAAGCCGATCTGTTCCAGGCCGCGCTCTTTGCCCAGCTCACCGGCGGATCCTGGCGTCATGTAGGTGTCCCAGTCGTCGAACGAGGAGGTGAACCACTTCGCCATGTTGCCGCGCGTGGCTTCCTGCTCGAGGACGTAGGGCATGTTCTGCTCGCGGAAGGCGCCGTTGTGGAACCAGTCGTCGCCCATCCAGCCGTCGACCATGGGGTTCATGGGCACGGAGACTTTGAGCGCAGGATGCGGATGGTACAGCGCCATCAGCGGCAGGAAACCGTTGTAGGAGATGCCGAGGATGCCGACCTTGCCGTTGCTCTCGGGAACGTTTTTGACCAGCCAGTCGATCGTGTCGTACGTGTCCGTGGCTTCGTCGACCGGCGTTGGGTTCTGCGGACCGTGGAGCGGACGGTTCATGACGAAGTCGCCCTCGGAGCCATATTTGCCGCGAACATCCTGGACCACGCGGATGTAGCCATCTTCGACGATGACCTCTTCGGCGTTGTCGTAGCCTTCGAGGATCGGGCCGAGGTGTGTGCTGGCCGCATGACTGGTGAGCGCGGTCGCATCGTAGGGCGTGCGCGTCATGAGGATGCCGGCGTGCTTCGCTCCGTGCGCGTCGAGCAACGTCTTGGGCAGCAGGATCACCGTGTGCAGGCGAACGCCATCGCGCATGGGGATCATCACGTCGCGGCGCTCGTAGTCGAGTATGGCCGTGGGCTGATTGAACTGCGCGGGCGTTTCGCTGGGGAAGTTCGGGTACTGCGGCGTTTGTGCGGCCAGGAAGGCGGGGGTGCCGACCAAGGTGAGGGTAAGAATGTTGAGCGCGCACAGGCGAGGAGCAAGAATCATGAGGGTCCTTTCGGGAAGAAGCGCGGGGTGACTGCCTTTGTATCGCGATGGAGGAGGGAAAGACAACTGAGAAGCGGAGCGGGTGGTATCGCCCCGCAATCGCGAGCATTCCAGGCGGAGAATTCGCTTGCCCTTCTCCGCCAACAAGGCTTCTGTATTATTGCGGCTGCGGCGACGAGGAGAATCCAGGTGAGCAAAGCGATTGACAATTTGAATCAGGCGATGGAGCGAGCTGCGGCGATTCGGCCCAGGGTGGGAGGCTTTCCGTACCTGGCCGAGACTCTGCGGCGCGCTGGAGTCACACGGAACATCTGGTCTCTCCCGGCTTGCCAGAGTTTATTTCTCACCAACGATGGGCCAGTGGTGATGCAAGGAGCGCCGCTGGTCTCCGGCTGCGCCGATGTGCCTGCCTTCGACCGGGAGGCTCTCATTACGGCATTGCGAATCGATCAGGCAGGCGAGAGCACGTTTCCGGAGTTTTTGCGGGCATCATGGCGCGCTGGGGTTGTGCGCTATGACGTGGATTTCGCGGCCCGCACCGTGGCCTACTTCGGGTGCAATGGGGAGGAGTACATCGAAGCCTACGCTGCCGTCGAAATCGACTAAGGGGGCGATCCTGGATCGCCTGCAATCAGCGCAGGATTGGTGGCGGTGGATGGGCTCGAACTTGAGCCGTCTTGCGGGCGTCCGAGCCCGCTGGCGAAATCCTGAGGAACACTGCGACGAAGGATCTCTCGCTGAACGGATCTGTGTCGGGGAGATTGGTGGCGGCGGATGGGCTCGAACCATCGACCTTGGGGTTATGAATCCCACGCTCTAACCAGCTGAGCTACGCCGCCAATTGAGGGAGGAAGCCATCGGAGGACGCTTCCCGGAAATGCAATTTTCATCATATACGACCCTCGTGGCCCCGCAGGCGGCGGAGGCTGCGCGCATGGCAGCAAAACGTTTTAGCTCGGCAGATCGCAACGCGGCGTTCTCTGTACACGGTTTCATTCCGGGCGTACACTGGCCTGCGGCACCCATTGCGCAAAAATCTGAAAGACTCCCAAGCCATGAATCGAATTGCGGGTTTTCTTCTTCTCTCGCTGCTTGTTTCCGGCAGCGCTGTCGCGCAAAAGCAAATTGTTCTGGAACGCCGCGACGCCACGGTGACGCTGGAACCCTATGCGCCCAACATCGTGCGCATCACGATGAGCCTGAAAAAGGATGCAGCACTCGCCGGGCCGGGATACGGCATCACGGCGCAGCCCTCTGAGGCAGGCTGGACGTACGAGCACACCGACACGATGGATACGTATCGCTCCGATCGGCTAACGGTGAAGTTGCCCATTCCGCACTACGACCCGAAGAACACCAAATACACCTGCGACACCTGCCAGTATTTCAGCGGATCAACGCCGTGGGTTCCGATGACGGTGACTGACAACTCGGGCAAGACGCTGGTGAACCTGCAGGGCTGGCAGATGAGCGTGCCGAATCACAAGGACGGCAACGCCGCGGTGCTGAACGAGGTCAATTCATCGATTGCGTTCGATCGCGACGATCCGCGCCCGCCCGACCCGGGATATGACCAGGTGGGCGCCAGCTTTCACTCGCCCGATGACGAACACTACTACGGCCTCGGGCAAAACCAGGAGGGATGGCTCGACCATCGCGGGCATCCGGTGCGCTGCTGGAATGACTACACCGCGCCCGCTGCGCCTAGTTTCTGCGTGCCGTTCCTGGTCACCAACAAAGGCTACGCGGTGCTGTGGGATAACCCGTCGAAGACCACCATCGAGCCCGGATTCAACGAACAGACGCGGTGGACTTCCGAGGTGGGCGATCGCGTTTCGTTCTTCGTGATTGCCGGGAAGAATATCGATGAGCTCTACGAGGGCTATCGTCTGCTGACCGGCGACACGCCGATGCTGCCAAAGGCGGCGTATGGATATATCCAGTGCAAGCAGCGCTATTCAAGCCAGGAGGAGGTGCTGGCCGTCGCGGATGGTTATCGCCAGCGGCATCTGCCGCTCGACGTGATCGTCGTGGACTGGTTCTATTACACCAACATGGGGCAGATGGATTTCGACGCCCGCTCGTGGCCCGATCCGAAGGCGATGAACGACAAGCTGCACGCGATGGGCATCCAGACCATGATCAGCGTGTGGCCCCGCTTTGTCCCGACCGATCGCTTCTACCGGGAGCTGCAGGATAACGGATGGTTCGAACACCTGGCCGACGGTACGCCCACCAACGGATTGCCCTATGATCGCGCCGGTTCCGACATCGACACCACGAATCCCGATGCGGCGAAGTGGTACTGGAAGACGATCCGCGACAACATCATCAGCAAAGGATTCGACTCTCTGTGGGCCGATGAGACGGAGCCCGATCTGCCGCCCAACGGCAGTTACTTCCACATCGGACCGGGGACGGAGTACTTCAACGTCTATCCGCTGTTTCACACCGCCGCGCTGTACAACGGATTCCGGGAGGATACAGATCACCGGGCGCTGATTCTTTCGCGCGATGGCTACCTGGGCGTGCAGCACAACAGCGCGATGGTCTGGTCGAGCGACATCTTCCCGCTGTGGGACGTTCTAAAGCGCCAGGTTCCCACCGGCCTCGACGTCGCTGCTTCCGGCCTGAACTACTGGAGCAACGACACCGGTGGCTGGCAGTATCTGCCGGCTGTGCATCATCCGGCACATCCGCCCCTGCTCGATCCTTCCGACGCGCGCGACAATGTCGGCGGCTACGACGACTATCCGGAGCTCTACACCCGCTGGTTCGAATATGCGACGTTCTTGCCGATCATGCGCACGCATGGCAGCCGCCGGCACAACGAGGTTTGGTCCTATGGCAAGCAGGCGGAGCCGATCCTCGAGCAATATCTGAAACTGCGCTATGAGCTGATGCCGTATATCTACTCGCTCGGCTGGTACACGCATGAGACGGGCGCGCCATTCATGCGGGCGTTGTTCATGGATTTCCCCGACGATCCGAAGGTCGCGGAGATCGGCGACGAGTACATGTTCGGGCCGGCCTTTCTGGTCGCGCCGGTGACCGATCAGGGACAGACCACGAAGCAGGTTTATTTGCCGGCCGGCGCGGATTGGTACAACTACTGGACCCATCAGCGCGTGCATGGCGGCCAGACCGTGACGGTCGACGCACCGATCGACAAGCTGCCCTTGTTTGTGCGCGCTGGTTCGATCATTCCTCTGGGCAGCGCGGTCCAGAACACCGGGGACAAGCAGAGTATCGAGAAGGTGCAGGTTTGGCCCGGCGCGAATGCGGAGTTCGATTTGTACCAGGACGACGGACGAACCTATGCGTACGAGAAGGGGGATTTCCAGCTCACCCATCTGCGCTGGGACGATGCGAGCCACAAGCTCGGGCACAGCGGAGCTGCGGCGTGGAGTGGGCCCGACACCCAGGTGGTGGAAGTGGTGAAGCAGGAGCGCTGACGGACAACCCGGCCGGCCCCCGGCTGACGCAGAGCAACGCCACAGGACGCAGTCCTTGGCTGCTGCAGATTTCGAGCGCAGCCTTTTCGGCCGCGGACGGTCCCTATTCTCCGTGCGCGAATTTGTTGATCACCATCACTGTGACAACAATGAGAACCACTGCCGCAACGAAGCCCACCGCTGCCATTGCTCCGAGACTCATGACCGCTCCCGTCCGTCCTCAACCCAACGAGGAACGTTCCAGGATAAAAGCGAAGCGGCGATCCGCTCAGTGACGGCGATCACCAAGGGCAGGCCACAGTAATCAGCGATTCTCTGGGAGTGGCGAACGGCGTCTAGTCGGACCAGGGGGCTGGGCTGCGGTCCCAGCGGTGTCTTTTCATCTTCGCGAGGAGTGCGGCATCGAGGCTGCCGGCGTCGCTGAGCGCCAGATTGCCGCGGACGTGCTCTTCCTTCCGCATGCCGACGATGATGGTGCTCACGGCGCCGTGCGACAGGATGAAGCGGATCGCCAGCTCGGGGAGGGTCATGCCGGGTGGCAGATCTTCCCGCAGACGATCGACGCGATCCATGGTGGAGGCGAGGTTTTTCGCATTGAAATAGCCCTTGCGCCAGTCGCCTTCCGGAAACGTGGTGGCACGGGTCATTTTGCCCCCCAGCGAACCTTCATCCAGCGGAACGCGGGCGATTACCCCGACACTCAATTCTTCGCAAACCGGGAACAGCTCGTCTTCCGGATTCTGGTCGAACAGGTTGTAGATCACCTGGACGGCGTCGACCAAACCGGTACGTATCGCCCTGATGCCGTTCGCCGGCTGCCAGCGGTTGAGGCTCAGCCCAAAAGCGTGGACGATCTTGTCGCGCTTCAGCTTCTCGACGGTCGAGCGAAATTCTTTGCGATCGGTCCAGGAGTCGTCCCACACGTGAAACTGCAGCAGGTCGATGGTGTCGACGCCGAGCGCGCGGCGGATCATGTCGGCGTGCACGAAGACGTGCTCGGCCGGGAAGACCTCGTTGTAGTCGTATTGCGGAGTCGCCGGCCAGCGCCGATTCTTCGGCGGAATTTTCGATGCGGAGTAGAGACGCTTGCCCGAATTGGCGGCCAGGATTTTGCCAAGAAATCCGTCGCTCTTCCCTTCTCCGTAGGCCCACGCAGTATCGAAGAAGTTGCAGCCGAGGTCGGCAGCAAGCTGCAGCGTGCGCAGGGATTCGCCGTCGTCGGAGCCGCTCCAGCCGCTCATGCCCCATAAGCCGCAACCGATGTCGGTGACGGAAAAGCCCGTTTTTCCTAATGTGCGATGCTGCATTCGTATCCCTCGAGAGTCGTCCTGAGGCAGTGTACTTCCCTTCTCGCGCAAAGTTGCCATCTCACCTCGGGCAGCCTCTTCTCGTCCATTCTTAGCCTTGCCGCGGCACAATCACCCGCAACCCTCCATACCGCGTCACGGCACGAGGCGCGAAGTTGTGCGCCGAAGAGTGTAAAATCTGGGCCTGCCAAGCGTATCCGGATGCGCCTGCCTGCGTGCAATGGAAGGCCCCTGCCGGATTCCGCCCGAGGCGCAGGAGGTGCGGTATGAAATTGGCCAGTCGACTCGTTCTTCTTCTTGCGGCGTCCGTCGGTACAGCATGCCTTGCCGGGTGCGCCCGGCACAGCAGCGCCGAACATTTCTACCTGGTAGCGGCCAATACCAAGCTGGCCTACTGGCAATCGGCCGCCGCCGGGCTGGATAAGATTGCCAAAGAATACGATGTGCACGCCGAAATGCGCGGGCCCACCACCTTCGATCCTCAGGATGAAGTCACCGAGTTTCGCTCCGTCGTCGCCCTTAAACCCGCCGGCATCCTCGTCTCCGTCGCAGACGCGAAGCTGATGCAACCGGAAATTGACGCCGCCCTCAGCGCGGGTATTCCCGTCATCACGCTCGACTCCGACGCGCCCAACAGCAAGCGTCTTTATTTCATCGGCACCAACAACCGACAGGCAGGACGTCTGGGCGGCCGCGCGCTGGTGGAAAAGATGGGCGGCAAGGGCAACGTCGTCTTTTTCACCAATCCGGATCAGCCCAACCTCGACGATCGTCTCAACGGATACAAAGACATCCTCGCCACTTCACCCAATATCCACATCAAGGAAGTGGTCGACATTAAAGGCCAGAGCACGGCTGCCTTCGATTACACAGAACACGCGCTGCCTCTCACCGGCAAAGACCGGGTCGACGCATTCGTGTGTCTGGAAGCCTCCGCGGGTCCGGAAGTCGGCGAGGTCCTGCGCCGCGGGAACGTCAAAGACCGCGTCGTGATCGCCATGGACCTCAACCAGGACACCCTCAACGACGTGAAGCAGGGCATCATCGCCGCCACCATCGCGCAGAAGCCCTTCACCATGGCCTATTTCGGCGTAAAGATGCTGGACGAGCTGTATCACAACCCGCTTCCGTCGCTGACCAGGGACTATGAAGTTGATCCCACCGCGCCGATTCCCGCTTTCATCGACACCGGCTCGGCCCTGGTCGACTCGAGCAACGTCGATCAGTTCATGCAGGCGCAGCAGGGAGCTCCGGCTCAATAACCGCAAGCTTCCCCGGCAGAATGATTATTCGACGCGCAGCGCCGTCATCGGCTCTACGCTCGCCGCGCGCTGCGCCGGAATCACCGCTGCCAGAAAGGCAGCAATTGCCAGGATCACCGTCGTCGTGACCAGAACCATAGGATCCCAGGTGCGCACGTTGTAGAGCAGGCTCGCCATGAAGCGCCCGCCGAAGATCGCCGCCGGCAACCCGATCGCCAATCCGATCCCCGCCTGCAGGAATGCGCTCCGCAGCACCATCTGCAGAATCCCCTTGCGGTCCGCGCCCAGCGCCATGCGGATGCCGATCTCGCTGGTGCGTTGCGCAACTGAATACGCCGTCACGCCGTAGAGTCCGATCGCCGCCAGGGTCAGCGCCAGCAATCCGAACACCGCCGTCAGCTGCACCAGGATGTCCTGCTGCAGAAACTGCTCCTTCACCTGTTCGCCAAAGCTCTCGAACTGGATCATGGTCAGATTCGGATTGATCTGGTTCAGCGCGCGCCGCACCTGCGCCTCGAGACCCGGCACGTAGCCCGCAGTCTGGATCTCCACTGCGCCCATCTCCAGATGCGAGACGTTCTCCTCCATGACTTCTTCCGGGTCGTCATACTTCGCCCACTGCGGCGCAGCGAGGAAAAACATGGGGTGGATCTTACTGTCGGGGTTCCAATATTGGGTATCCTCGGTCACGCCGACAATTTCGAAGTTGCCTGCGTATTTCTGGTCAAGATCGCCGAAATGCTGGCCAATGGCGTCTCCGTTCTTGAAAAAATGGCGGGCAAAGGTTTGGTTGACGACCGCGACCGCCCGCGTCGAAGCCGTATCTTGTTCGGTGATTCCGCGACCGGCGATGATTTTCGTGCCGATATTTTCAAAATAGTCCGCGCTCACGCGATCCCACGACGCGTCATTGAAACTGCTGCCCGGTGCCGGAGGCGCCTGGCCCTCAATGTAGACCGTGTGGCCCCAGTTATCGCCCTCCATCGGACTGTACAGCGAATACGTAACCGACTTGACCCCGGGAATCGCCGCGAGCGTGTCGTGGAGTTGTCGGAAGAACGCGTCCGACTGCTCCGCCTTGTAGCCGGCCATCTGCGGATCGATGTGCAGGACATACCGGTTGCGCGTCTCAAATCCAAAGTGCTGGTTCTGCAGGTTCGTCAGACTCCGGATCAGAAAACCCGCCGCGCATAGTAGCGCCAGCGAAACAGCCGCCTGCATCACGACCAGAATCTTCTGCGTCCACAGGCCGCTGTGCCGCGTCGAGCGGTTCGCGCCCCGCAGCGCTTCAATGGGATCGGCATGCGCCGTCATCCACGCCGGTGCAGTGCCAAACAGGATGCCTGTGATCAACGAGACCGCAAAGGCAAAGCCCAGAACCTGTAAAGAGGGCGTGGCATCGATGGGCAGGTAGCTCTTACCCGCGACCAGGTGCACCAGCAATCGGGCTCCTCCGTAAGCCACCGCCAGACCCACCAGGCCGCCCAGCACCGCGAGCACCACGCTCTCCGTCAGAGCCTGGCGGACCAGCCGGCTCCGCGGAGCACCCAGCGCGGCCCTCACCGACGTTTGCGCCTTGCGCCCGGTGGCACGCACCAGCATCAGGTTGGCCAGATTCGCGCATGCGATCAGCAGCACAAAAGCCGAGATCCACATCAGCAGGTGCAGTCCATCTTTGAAGTCGTCCTGCATCTGTTGCACGCCCCCGCCTCCCGGCGCCAGGTGCAGCGTCTGCTTCGGAATCAGACTTGCATCACGCTTCTCTACTTTGCTGATCGGGCTCAGAAGGAACTGCCGCAGCTCCACCTGCAGCTGCGCCTCCATCTTCTTCGTATTGGCTCCGGGCTCCAGCCGCCCAATCAGGTTCAGCCAGTCCAGCTCCGGGCTTTCATAGACGTCGAAGCCTCCGCCCTGGACCATGGGCGAATCGGCGAGCGGGATAAAGAAGGATGCGGGATCGCTGGTAAGCCGTTCCCCGAAGAAACCCGGCGGCGTAATGCCCACGATCGTGAACGACTGCCCGTTGATGAGAAACGATGCCCCCACCACACTCGGATCGCTACCGTATTTCTGTTGCCAGGTCCGATAACTGATAACCGCCACCGGCGCGGCTCCCTTTAGGTCGTCGGAAGGCCGCAGGAGCCGCCCCATCCACGCGGTCAGCCCGAAGGTATCGAAAGCATTGCCGGAAACAAATTCGCCCCCAAATGGCTCGGAGCCATTGTTGCTGCCCTGACGGCGCACTCCGATCTGCGTCCGGCCCGCCTGAAACGCCGCCAGACTCGAGAAGCCAGGCGTGTGATCGCGAAATTCGCGGTACTGCTCGGTCGAGAAGAGCGACCAGTCGTTCGGCATGCCGCCGTTAATGCAGCAATTCTCTGTATCGCCGATGCGGATCAGCTCGCTCGGCTTGGCTACCGGCAATGACTTCAGGAGCACCGCGTGGATCAGCGTAAAGATGGCCGTGGTCGCACCAATCCCCAGCGCCAGGGTCAGAATCGCGGTAACCGTAAAGCCCGGTGTCTTCAGAAACTGTCGCAAAGCGTAGCGAATGTCTTCGACCATTAGGACCGAAAGCCTCTCTAAGTTCTTCCTACGTTATCGCAGTGGGTTCAGTTCCGGGCAGGTTCTGGGACGAATGGGACGGCAAATTGCAGCTCACGCCCAGGCGTCGGCCGTCACGTAGCGTGTCTCCCCCGGCGGCCAGTGATGGAGGATCATCCGCGCCGCCTCGATCGACTGCGACCGATCCGTGCCGAACGACAAATGTCCGCCATCGTGCAGCAGCAGGTTCGATCCCCGCCCGCGCCGCCGGTTCCGCGCGATGCCCCGTTCCAGGTGTGCCGCGATCCGCTCGCCGGTCGTGTTGAGGCGCCAGTCGAATCCCATCGCATTCCACAGCACCGGCTTCAGCCCCAGCTCCCCAGCCGTTCGCAGCACATCGGGGCGCCGCGACCCATGGGGTGGCCGAAAAAACCGAACCGGTCGACCCAAAACGTCTTCCAGCGCCGCATTGCAACCTGCCAGTTCCTCGCGCACCCGCCGCGCACTCGCGACGGCCAGCCACGGATGGGTCACCGTATGATTCCCAATCAGGTGCCCCGCGTCGCGAATCTGCCGCACCAGGTCCGGGCGCTGCCGCACATACCGTCCGATCAGAAAAAAGGTCGCGCGCACCTCGTGCCGCGCCAGCAGATCGAGCAGGCGCGGGGTCCATGGATCGTTGGGCCCGTCGTCGAAGGTCAGCGCAAACTCCGCCGCATCGCGCCTCGCTACGATCGTTCGCCCGAACAGCTGCGACTCCGGAGCCAGCGAAGCATAGGTGATGAGACCCCCCGCGAAAACGACTCCCGCACCAGCACTGGCAATCGCTGCGAGCATGAAGTCAGTGTATGCGGGTTTGTTTCCTCAGCCGCCCGTGGTATCTTCGTATTTCCTTCGCTGCTCTGATCTGACCTGTGGCCAAGCTCTTCGAACAGCCGCGCTTCATCGCCGTGGAAGGCCCCATCCGCGCCGGTAAATCTTCGCTGGCGCAGGTCCTGGCCGACACCCTGCAGGCCCGCCGTATCATCGAACCTGAAGACAATCCCTTCCTCGACCGCTTCTACCAGGGCCAGCCCGGCATGGCTTACGCCACGCAGATGTGGTTCCTCATGCAGCGCTGCGAGCAGCAGCGCGAACTCGAGGACTTCACCACCCCCATCGTCGCCGACTATCTCTTCGAGAAGGACAAGATTTTCGCGTACATCAATCTCAGCGACGCGGAGCTGGACCTCTACAACCGCTACTACCAGATGTTCCGTGCCGAAGTGCCCACGCCCGAGCTGGTCATTTACCTGCAGGCTTCCCCCGAAGCGCTCAAGCAGCGCATTCGCCGCAAAGGCGTCCCCGGCGAGCGCGCCATCAGCGACAAGTACATCGAACAGGTCGCCGCCGCCTACGAGCATTTCTTTTTCCACTACTCGGCCAGCGATCTGCTCGTCGTCAACACCAGCGACATCGACTTCGTGAACAACAACCGCGACCTGCAGTTGCTGCTCAAACGACTCGCCGAGCCCATCCACGGCACCCAGTACTTCCTGCCCCTCGGCTAGATCCTTCTTCCCGCGTTCCTGCAATTCTCAGGAATCACAGACCGGACCCACCAATCAGGCGCAGAACGGCTGCATGCCCATCATCGGCCGAAACTCCCCAGGGGCCGGCCAACCACGCATGACTCGACCCAAACCGGATGGTGCGCGTGGTACTTTGGAAGCCATATTTGCCCATCGTAGTCGCCGCTTGCCGCGAGGATAACTGGGTTGAAGAATCTCGATGAAACCGCGGAGCAGCTTTTCGGTGAGGCTCTCGATCTGCCGCGCGAGCAGCGGGCGGCGTTCCTCGATCGAATATCTGCGGGACAGCAGCCTGCGTTGCGGCGAAGGGTCGAGAAGCTCCTCGACGAAAACGACCGCCTCAGCGGATTCCTTTCCGTGCCTGTGGTCAGAGAAGCAGAGGCGACGGCGGGTCCTGCAGTGACGCCGGGGACGCGGCTGCTGGATCGCTACCTGATTGTGGAGCGGCTGGGCGCGGGCGGCATGGGGGTGGTGTATCGCGCGCGCGATGAAAAGCTCGAGCGCGAGGTCGCCATCAAAATGCTGCAGCCGGGCGTGCTGACGGGCGAGGAGGCTCGATCGCGCTTCCAGCGCGAGGCGCGAGCGCTCGCCAAGCTGAGCCATGCACACATTGCCGCGGTGCACGATGCCATCGAGCACGACGCTGCGGACTTCATCGTGATGGGTCTGGTGGCGGGCGAGTCGCTGGCGGCAAAGCTGAAGCTGGCCGCGTTGCCGGTGCGGGAGGCGACAGCCATCGCGCTGCAGGTGGCCGAGGCGCTCGAAGAGGCGCACGACCGCGGCGTGATCCATCGGGACCTGAAGCCGCCGAACGTGATGATTACGCCGAAGGGACAGGCGAAAGTTCTGGACTTCGGGCTCGCGAAGCTGCTGGGCCCCACCGCCGCGACCCACTCCATGGCGGAGACCCAGGGCGTGATGGGAACGCCTCTCTACATGTCTCCGGAGCAGGCCTTGGGAAAAGGTGTGGACCAGCGAACCGATCTGTGGAGTCTTGGGGTGCTGTATTACGAAGCCCTGACAGGCGTGGCGCCTTTCCATGGAGCCAGCAGTCTCGCGGTGCTGCAGGCTGTCGCGGCAGAAGACTTTAAGCCGGTGCGACAGCTTCGGCCGGAGGCTCCCGCGGAGGCGGAGCAGATTGTGGCACGGGCGCTTGAAAAGGATCCGTCGCGGCGCTATGCGACGGCCGAGGCGATGGGGCGCGACCTTGCGGATCTGCTGGCGAGGATGAGCGCGCCGGCGGTGGCTCTGCAAAAGCGGGGACGGCCGGGACTCGGCTGGATCGCGGGAACCGCATTGCTGCTGGTCGGGTTCGCTGCGGCTGGAACCTGGCTCTATCGCCGGGCGGCGGAGCGGATGTGGGCGCGGGATGAGGCACCAGCGCAGATTGACGCGCTGATTGGGGCGCGGAAGCCCCTGGCGGCGTTTGCACTCCTGCAGCGGGCGGAGAAGGATTTGCCCGGGGATCGGCGGCTCGAGCAGATCGCGGAGGAGAACACGCAGACGATAGCGGTAATGTCGGAGCCGGCGGGAGCAGAGGTGTCGATTGAGGATTATCTGACACCGAGAGCCGGGTGGTATCGGCTGGGCACCACTCCGCTGCGTGGGGTGAGGATTCCTAAGGGGTATTTCCGGTGGAAGGTGACGCGGGCGGGGGCGGCGGACGTGGTAGTAGCCCCACAGACGGATGCGCAGATGGATTTCGCGCTGGCGGAGAATGCGAAAGCTCCGGAGGGAATGGTTTACGTGGGAGCGGGGGAGTGGGGGGACTATGAGGCATTTTTGGGGTGGCTGGGGCCGTACAAATTGCCAGCCTATTATGTGGACCGCGATGAGGTGACGAACCGCGAATATCAGAAATTTGTGGATGCGGGCGGGTACGGGCGCAAAGAGTTCTGGCCGGCGGCGTTTCAGCGGGACGGGAAAGCGTTGGAGTGGAGCGCAGGGATGGCGCAGTTTCGCGACACGACGGGCAGGCCGGGTCCGTCGACGTGGGCGGCGGGACATTATCCGGAGGGGCAGGGAGATTTTCCGGTGTCGGGAGTGAGTTGGTTCGAGGCGTCGGCGTATGCGGCGTTTGCTGGGAAGAGCCTGCCGGTGCTCGCGCAGTGGTACCAGATGGCGTCGCCGGATGTGGCGCAATACACAGTGCCGATGAGCAATATGGCGGGCGCAGGTCCGGCAGCGGTGGGGACGTATCAGGGGTTGGGACTTTTCGGGACGTACGATACGGCGGGAAATGTGCGCGAGTGGACCGCGAACGTGGTGGACAACGATCTGCGATTCATTCTGGGCGGGTCGTGGAAGTCGCCGCTGTATTTGTCGACGAGTCCGGAGGCGCTGTCCCCCTACGATCGCGCGGAGGGGAACGGGTTCCGGTGCGTGCGGAATCTTGGGGCAGTACCGGAGGGGGCGTTGGCGCCGTTTCACTCCGTGTCACGGGATTTTGCGACCTACAAGCCGGCCAGTGATGATGTTTTTAAAGCGTATGAGCTGCTCTATGCGTACCCAAAGAGTCCGCTGAACGCGAAGGTGGAAGGGGTGGTGCGGGAGACGGCGGACTGGCGGGAGGAGAAGGTCTCGTTTGATGCGGCGTACAACGGGGAGCGCATGGCGGCGCACCTGTTTTTGCCGAAGCGGGTGCGGGCGCCGTACCAGACTGTGCTGTTCTTCCCCAGCGCGCGCGTGTTCCTTCTGCCGCCGGACTCGAACGAACTGGGGGATGTGCAGTTTTTCGATTACATCCTGCAGAGCGGGCGGGCCGTGATGTATCCGGTGTACCAGGATACGTACGAGCGGCGGGTGAAGTACCGGGTGCCAGGAGGCTCGGAGAGTTTCCAGTTAACAACCGAATGGTATAAGGATGCGGCACGTTCGCTGGATTATCTGGCTACACGGGGCGATATCGATTCGAGCCGTCTGGCTTATCTCGGCGTGAGCATGGGATCGGCGGACGGGGTGATTATCACGGCTCTGCTCCAGGACCGGCTGAGGGCGGCAATTTTTCTGGATGGCGGGTATTTCCTGCTGAAACCCGCGCCGGGCACCGACCAGGCGGATTTTGCGCCGCGGATGAAGAAGCCAGTCCTGATGGTGAACGGGCGGTACGATTACACCTTTCCGGTGGAGACGGCGCAGGATCCCATGTTCCGGATGCTGGGAACGCCTGCGGTCGACAAAAAACATGTCGTGCTCGACACGCCTCACGATGTAACCGAGCAGCGGGGAGAGCTGGTGAAGGTGGTGCTGGACTGGCTGGACCGGTATTTAGGCAGGGTCGGAAGTTAGCGTCCTAACGGCGGCACAGCGAACCCTGGTGATGCGCACGGCGGGAGATTCGCGAACGCTGCGGGACGAAGTGCCGCGCGAGGTCCCGATAGCCGTTGGCCCCGGGGAGAACCTGCTCTTCTCTTCCTCCGCTACACTTTCATCGATGCGAAGACAGAGCCGCGCAGTCTGTCGACATTCGTGCCTCCGCCCAGGAATCTTCACCATCCTCCTCTGCGTTGTGCTGATCAGGCCTGCGTGTGCGCAGTCCGATCCTCGGCCGTCGCTTCAGCGCAAGGGACACACCGGCTACGTGGGCGATGCTGTCTGCCGATCCTGCCACGCGGATACGGTCGATTCCTTTCATCGGACTGCGCACTACCTCACCTCCCGGTTGCCGGATGAGAAGTCCATTCTGGGCAGTTTCGCGCCAGGCGAGAATCTTCTCAGAACCTCGAATGCCGCCTTATTTTTCCGCATGGAAGAACGCCACGCGGACGGGAAGACGGCGTTTTTCGAGACGGCAGTAGCGGGATTGCCTCCGCAGACGCGTGAGCGGTCAGAACAGTTTGCCTTTGTGATTGGCTCGGGCAGTGGCGGGCAAACGTATCTCTACTGGGACGACGATCAGCTTTTTGAGCTGCCGGTCTCCTACTGGAAAGATCTGGGCTGGGTAAACAGTCCCGGTTATCGCGACGGGTTTGCCGATTTCGACCGCCCCATCATTCCCCGCTGCATGGAGTGCCACGCTACCTATATTGAAAGTCTGTCGCCGCCGGTGAACCGCTACAGCCAGGCCGGTTTTGTTGCCGGCATCCAGTGCGAGAAGTGCCATGGGCCAGGGAAAGAGCATGTGCAACGGGAGACAACCAACCCCGGTGCGTCTTCAGGCAGCGCCATTCTGAACCCTGCGCGATTCCCGCGAGAACGGCAGATGGATCTCTGCGCCTGGTGCCACGCCGGACAGGGCGATGCACGCCAGCCCGCCTTTTCCTACACGCCTGGCGAGCCGCTGGAAAAGTATATCCGTCTCCCGCAACCCGATCCGGATGCTCCGCCGGACGTGCATGACAATCAGGTGGCCATGCTGCGTCGCAGTCGCTGCTTTCAGGCGTCCGGCATGACCTGCCTCACCTGTCATGATTCTCACGCTCCCCAGCACGATCTGGCCGAGTTTTCGCAGCGCTGCATGAAGTGTCACCAGCCGAATTCCCCGATATTCCTGAAGCCGGACCATCCGGTAACGAACAACTGCATTGATTGTCATATGCCGAGACTGGAGACGAATCTGATCGTCTTTAATTCTCAGGGCGCAAGCCTGAAACCGCGGATGAGAAGCCACTGGATCAAGGTGTACGCGGCCACCGCGAACCCCTGAAGCCTGTTGACCGAAGCCGGTTGATGGGCGCGGCTCAACGCATCTGTGGCCGCCTTCAGTGCAGCGGAACGATTGGCTCGTGCCACTTCACCTGTGCCCGTAAGCCGTGAAAACGTCGTCTTTTGCCTTCACTGCCGTGTGGCACGCGAAGTCGCACTTCGCGTCGTCCCCTGTGGTGGCTTGTCGGCTAAGTTGCCAGGCCTGAAGTGACCCGATGCCGCGTCCTACTCGAACACGCCGTAACCCCATCCGCCGCTGTCCGCGAACCGCTTGCTGTGACTCACCCCCGTCTCCACCAGAAAACCTGACACCCGGGCCTTCATCCAAATTCTCTCCGCGAGCGGTACAGTCAAGTTGGTGCCCCAAAACCTCAACCTGGCCATCGAACAATGAGACGCTCTGCGATGCTCCTCGCGCTTTTACTGATCTGCGGATGTCACCGCAGCACCCAGGAGGCCTCCATGTCCCCCAGCGAGCAGGAGCACGCCATCGCTCTGCTGCGCAACGCCTACGCGGCCTTCAACCGCGATGACATTCCTGCCGCCGTTGCCCGGTTCGACCCCGCCATCGACTGGAGCGAGCCCGCCGAGTTTCCGGGAGGCGGCGCGTATCACGGCCGCGCTGCCGTCGCCGGTTATCTCACGCATTCGCGCGCAGGATGGATCGAAGGCGCCAGCGAGCCCGTGCAGTTCATCGTCCACGGCGACCGCATCGTCGTCTTCGTGCACGCCCGTTTCCGTACAAATGGCCAGGCCGCGTGGACCGAAGTGAATCTCGCCGACGTGTACACCTTCCGCGACGGCACGCCTGTCGCGATGCGCGCCTTCGCCGATCGCAACGCCGCACTCCAGTGGGTCGGCCTCGGACCTGTGGCAAATTGAAGCGAGTGTGTCGGGTCGGGTGAGTTCAACCGCATTGCAGCAGAACGTAGAACCAAACCCCCGGAGCAGACTATCTGTTTGCAAAGGACCTTGCGTTTGCCTTTGTAAGTCATGACTCATCCCGACGACTTGCCGGCCGTCATTCGCTTCGCACGCAGCCCATAGGGTCAGTTTGCATGGCCCGCCGCGCTGGAACCAGGCTGGCTGCGAGCGTGGCGATCAGAAGTACCCCGGATACGACGAAGAGAGTCTTTGGGTCCCATCTCCCAACTCCATAGAGCAGGTGAGAGAAACTCGGCAGCAGGTGCACCAGGGCGATCGCGGAAACAACTCCGGCTGCGAGTCCGGTCCCGGCCATGCGGATCGCCTGGATCACGACCATCCGGAAGATCGAACTCCTGTTTGCCCCGAGCGCCATGCGAATGCCGATCTCCTGGGTCCGCCTTCCGACCGAGTAAGACACGACTCCGTATATTCCGATGGAAGCCAGCAGCAAGGCGAGCACAGCGAATGCCCCAAGGAGCAGAATGGGGAGGTTTCTCGAGGCCATGGATTCCGAGATCACCTCGTCGATCGTCTTGACACCGTAAACAGGTTGATCGGGCGATGCAGCATAGACCACCCTCTCAATGGACGGCATCACCTCGGAGACCGGGAGCCTCGTACGCACGATGAGACTGAGTGTACGGAAGAAATCAGTGACCATCGAATCAGGCAGTTGATACGCGGGAATATAAATCTGACTGGGGTTGTAGGCCCCCGATTCGTCCAGTCCCCAGTGACGCACATGTCCAACCACACCGACGATGCGCGCCGCTCCCCAATGCCCGACCGTAAGCGTCTGGCCTACCGGATTCTGGCCAGGAAAGAACTTTTCAGCCAGCAGGCGATCGACGACGACCACTTTCCCCGAGTTCACCTGATCGGCCGATGTGAAGAACCTGCCCTGAAGCAACGAAATTCCCATCGTTTTCAAATAGTCGGGCCCGGTCCAGAAGTAGAGCGCGTGCGGCGCTTCCTGCAGAGACGCCGGTTGCGCCGTGCCGATCCAGAAAGGACCGCCATTGTCGGCGCCCGAGAGCGGAACGATATTGGTAAGATCGGCGGACTCCACTCCCGGTATCTGGCGAATGCGCGCCAGCAGTTGCTGCCAGGCGGTACGGGTTGCCGCCGCAGTTTGCGTCAACGAGGGCGATAAGCCAACGTGGAACGAAATTACCTGCCGCGTTTCGAAACCCGGGTTGACACGCCAGAGATTGCGAATGCTGCGCAGGAGCATTCCTGCTCCTGTCATCAATACCAGGGTGAGCGCGAACTGGACCATGACCAATCGGCTGAGGCTGGAATTCTGTCCGCTCGTGGCGCCTCTGGTCGCTTTCTGCAAAGCAGCCTGAACGTTGGCTCCGCCGGACTGGAGCGCGGGAGCCAGGCCGAACACGACACCTGCCGCCACCGAAGCAGCCATTGTGAACAGCAAGACTGGCAGGTGGAGGCCGATATTCTCCGAGCGTGGAAGACCGTACGGGAGGGTCGCGAGCAGCGCACGCAACGCAAACTCGGCGACCATCAGGCCTGCTGCTCCTCCCGCTATCGACAGTACTATGCTCTCGGTCAGCAGTTGCTGCATCATGCGGCCCCGCCCGGCTCCGAGCGCTGCACGTATGCCGAACTCGCGTCCACGCGCGGTGGCGCGCGCCAGCAGCAGACTGGCAACGTTAGCGCATGCTATGAGCAGCACCAGACTGACGGCGCCGAACAGCAGCAGAATTGTTGCCTTCACGTCTCCCACCACTTGCTGCTTCAGCGGCGTCAGCGCGATGCCGACGCCGCGGTTCGCGTCCGGATACTGCTTATCGAGATCCCGCTGAATTGCGTTCATCTCGCCGCTGGCCTGTCCCAAAGTGAATCCGGTTTTCAGGCGGCCCAGAACCGCAAGTGCCTCCACGGAACGATCACGGTAGATGGTGGGTAGCAGCGGACGCAATGGAGTGATCACAGCCGCATCGGTAAGTAAATGGAAGCCTGCCGGAAGGACGCCTGTGATGGTGAAGCTCCTGCCGTCCATGACCAGGGACGCTCCGATAACATGCGGATTCGCGTTGAATCGCTCTCGCCAGAGAGCATTGCTGATGAGCGCCGTCGGTGCAGCGTTCTCCACATCGTCGGACGGTGCGATGTCCCGCCCCAGAGCCGGGTGAATGCCCAGAGTCGCCAGCAACCCTGCTGTGGCGCGGATTCCCACCAGGTGTTCGGCCCTTCCGGGCGCCGTCAGATCGAAGTTGTGAAAGGTGATTGCAGCCATAGAGTCGAACGAACGCGACGCACGCTGCCAGTCCTCGAAGTTCGGATACGATGCATCGAGTTCGGACACCCCCGGCCTGTTCTCCCAAACAAATGCCAGACGATCCGGTTGTGGAAACGGCAAAGGCGCGAGCAGCACCCCCTGCACTACGCTGAACATTGCCGTATTCGCTCCGATGCCCAACGCAACCGTTAGTACCGCAACGCAGGTAAATCCGGGGTTTCGCAACAGACTCCGCAGACTAAACCGCAGGTCGCGGACCATATTTTCAATAAGGGCCGAAGGAGACATACGATGGCGATACCTCCAGGGGAAGCGTGCTCTCTTCAGAGAGAGACGATCCCGTTATCGGTTTTTGCGTCAATCAGCCGGAAAATTTTCAAGACCCGGCAGACCGGCGACCGGTCCCAATGCAACCGCAGCCGGATGTTTCTGGCCCATTACCTCCGTACTGCAGCCACCGCAGATTTTCCTTGCTCTCTACTCCCCTTCGGCTCAACACTATTGACAGTGGGGTTTTCTGCCCAGGCGGAAATCCCCATTGCTGTTTCCGCACGCGGATCTTTGACAACGCGAACCCGCCCGATACCGTTTCCAGGCTGCCGGCAACCAACCTTTCCGTCTCGTGATGCGGTACAGTTCCAGGTAACACCCAAACGGGTAGTGGGTCAGTTTGAAAAATTCTCTTGGCCGGTACCACTTTAGTGACATCGAAACGATTGCCGTAAAATCTACACTGTGAGGTGTCTAATCAATAGGGGAGGAGCGATGGTGCCCCGGTTGCATCTGCAATCGTGATTGCGGTATCCTGCCCCTCCAGCGCGGGAGAGGAGGTCTTTGACGATGGACATTCGTGAACAACTCAGCACCTGCTCAACATCAGGCATTCCCTATCGTTATGACCTGGGAGCCGGGCGGAACAGCGGCGTCTCGTACTTCGTGGATAATGGTTTTGCTGAGAGCTTCGGTGGCACTCAGGATTGTAGCTCCGCTCACCATGAGTGCTTGAGCATCGGCGATGGGGATTCCGGTGTAGGTTGCGAAGGCGAGGGCAATGCTCTCGCGTAGCCGCTTGATTTGTTGGGCCTGCTCCTGTAGCTGAGCTTCTATCAAATCTTGTTTCTCGTAATGCATCGACACCCCGTGAAACAGAAAAGATGCTTGCGAGTTCGCTATGCGCACCGATCCTGCCGCGAAAATCACATTCGCGATTGAATCTGTTTGACCGACGTTGTGCGTCGTGATTTGAATGGGAAGCGATTTCATGAGGGCCGCGATACTCATTCCCTCAAACACATTTCCTCCGCCAGACGAAATAATCAAATAGATGTTATTCCCCGCGTTGGACGCGGAGGTAATAGCGTTTCTTAATTTTGCGGCCTGTGCTGCGTGAACGTCAGCGGTGAATACGATGTACTGAACTGCCGGAGCTGGAGCTGGTGGAGTCGGCGCAGTAGCCATTAATTTTTATGTTTCCTCTCGCCGGGATTATATGCCTAATTAGCACTTGGTATGCACTCAATTAGGGCAACTAAGTCCTCCACACTCCAGACGTGATCGCTCAGGCCAGCCTCCATTGCCGGAGTTACGCGCAGCGTCTGATGCACGCGGCAGAAGTTGTAGTACATGAAGTGAAGCGCAATCGCGTGCGCGTGATTTTCCAACTTCTTGGAGAACGCATTCGTTAGCCGCGTGAACCGGCGCATACTCATACGCATTGTGAGATTCTGGCGCTCGACGTACGATGTGCTGACGTGCCGGGGGTCTGGATCGCCAATGACCGTCTTCATGTCGCAACCGATGCACGTCGCCGGAGAATAGCGCCGCCACTCTCCCTCAGTCGTTGCGCCGTAAATTTTGTGGAGCTGGGCGTAGTCGATTTCCTCGCCGAATGCGCCTTCGACAGCGGTCAGATACGGGCGGTGCGAGTCGGTAGTCAGTTGGACACGGTTGCTGATGCGGTCCGCAACATCCTGCATGAACTGCTTTGCCCAGCTCAGATCGCGGCCTCCGACCAGCCATGAAATGCAGAGCTTCGTGTCGGCATCAATGGCCGTCCACGTCCAAACGTCGCCCCAACCGTCCTCCAGTTTCTTATCCAGGCTGACGTTCTTTTTCTTCGCCCCGACGAAGGACCAGATTTCATCGCACTGCGCCCGCTTCACAGTGAGAAACCGCACATGATGGTTATGGTAGGCCGCGCACGCACAGCCCAGTTCGCCGAGCAGCTTCGCCACGGTATTTTTGGCGACTCCCGTCATGCGGACGGTTGCACGAATGCTGTTTCCCTCTACGAGGCATCGAACAACCGAGGCCCGATCACTTGCACTCAGGCGATTCATAGTGACCATAATGCTTGAGTGATGTGGTAGTTGTCAAGCATTTTGGTCATTTTGTGGTAGGATAGTTGTAGTTTCAATGGGACACCCGGTGGTAGTCTGGTGACCCAATCGGATGATTTTGTAAACTAAATGCTTGCATCAACATGCAGAAATGCGCGAGAATGCTGCCCAACCGGCGCAGCTTCCACGCATCCGCATTCCCTCATGCGGTGTCTAACAAAAAGAGGCTCCAAATGGACGTAAATGTGCTGGCGTACAAACTCGTACAGCAAGCCACAGGCGAATCCACGCTTGGGCAAAAGAAGCGTTTGGCCTCCCAGGCTGGAGGCCGTAAAGGCGGCGCAGCTCGCGCGCAGTCTCTGAGTAGTACTCGGAGACAAGAGATCGCGCGGAAGGCCAACGCCGCGCGTTGGAACAAGCGGGCACCAGGACCCGTACAAGTCGATTGAAGGACTTTTTTGCTATGAATTCCACCACTTTGTCCGTTGCAAACACGACGATGATGGCTCCGTCTGCCCCCCCGGTGCCATTCGCTCTTCCGATGATGGCTATTTTCTCCGTAAGCAAGACGCCGCAGAAGACTGTGGCGCATGCTCTGGATTTCGATCTCGTGGCTGTGGGAGCCACCGAGGAGGAAGCTGTCCGCAAACTCAGGACCTCTGTGAAATACCACGTTGAATTTGGTATGAGGTACGGTTATGTCTTTGATATTCTTTCGTCCGCGCCGAAGGAGGCGTGGGCAGCCCTAACCACCGATTCAACCCTCAAGATCGGCAAGCCGATTATGATCGACAATTGCGCCCTGCTCACGGCGATCAAAGATGAAACTGGAACAAGTTCTCTCGCAGCTTAGACAGCACAAAATCGAAGTACACTTCGACCACACAGGACCCGAGGGAGATCGCACCATCATCGTTGGATGCGCTCTCCCTTTTCCGTATTCGGGTCGTTTCCAGTACTACACGATGACATTGGCTCCAGGGGAAGATGAAATTTCTCGGGAGGAGCGCGAGGCGATGAAGCGGCGGCTATGCCATCTCGCCACCGATATTTTCGATGAAGACGAAGACTTAGCCGAACTCATTGCCTCGGGCGTATCTGATGAAGAGCCCGATCACCTCGGGCCACCTGCCCCTTACGATCCGGATCCCCCCGAAGATTCAAACTGACCCACTACCCCCAAACGGTATTACCCTCAATCCCCTTTGGCAACAACGACATAGGCAATGCCTCCCAAATTTTTTCTGCGGACGCGACGGAAGAGACGCTGGCGTACCTAACTTCGCCGGAACCACCGTACTTCCCAGCTCTTCTCTGCTGACTGAAACAGATACACGCCCAGAATCGCGATCAGCGGCTCGAGCGGGTGCCGAAAACGCGCATGCACGGTGACGAAATAGTAGGTCAGCGGCAGCAGCAGAAATGCCCAGAAGAATAACCACGCGGCAGGAACGCGCCGCTTTAGCGCCAGCGCGAGCCCCAGCAGTCCCACAATGCTGGTGAACTGGAAATTCAGGTTGCGCCCATACTCGTTGACGAACCCCTCATCGCCTGGATGCGGCACGCTGAACCAGAAATAGTAAACGCGCCGCAGGCACAGCACGGCGAACCTCCCAGGCGCGTTTTCGATGATGCGCTTCGCCTTCGCGCCACGCATCTTCACGTAGGCAATCTCGCCCATCTGGCTGTAGAGCCGAAACTGATCCGGCGCCTGGGCTGGATGGTCATACTCCATCAGCAGTCCCGTGGCGCCCGGCCCATTGCCCAGATACAGCTCCGCCCCAAAATTTCCGCGGATGGGGACAAACTGGTGGAACGCCCGCCAGTTTCTGTAGGTCCACGGCGCAAGGCATACAAGAAAAATCACAGCAGCCAGAACCGCCGACCCCATCTGCCGCGACATTTCCCGCCGGGGCACTCCCATCAGGATCCAGACCCCACACACCGGCAGAAAAAGTAACAAGGACGGATTGGTCAGCGCAATCAGCGCCCACAATAGTCCGAACGGCGCCCACTGCCCCGCTCCAGGCGCAGGCGCAACCCCATCCGTCTCGCCGATCCTGCGCATGCGCAACGCCAGCACCAGCACCCACGCGAAGAGAAACGCCGTCAGCGTCATCTCCCAAACCCAGCGGACCGCAAACTGCATGGCCGCGGGATAGAGGGCCCAGATCCACGCCGACCACAGCGCAACTTTGCGATTGAAGCACCGCGCCGCGATTTCCCATGTGGTTCTCACCATGAACGCGTTCAGCACGCTGTCAAAGGCGAGAATCATCCACGCAGCCAACGGCGAGTAAAGCCCAAAAAGCCTGAAGTCTGCGGCGAGTATCCATGGATAAATGGGTGGAACCCACGCCGTCGGTCCGGTGTGCCCGGTGAAGGGATCGGCAAATCCATAGCCGGTGACGAGCGCCCGCGCGATCCGCCCCATCTCGTAACCGAAGGCAAAATGGTCTTCATACGGGCGCAGGTGCCATGTGTGCGCCAGCGTCATATACGCGACGCGCACGAACAACGCAACCCAGAAGATCGTCCAGGGCGACGCCGCATGGAACCGCTCGGCGCCCGCCTCTTTGCGATCGGGCCGCGTCAAAGCTGTCGGACCTCCTGGCCCGTGTGTTCCAGCTCGGCCTGCAGCAGCGCCTCCGGTGTCAGGGCATCGGCGCGGCGCAGGCTGGGAAAGAACACGCTCCACAAGCCGGTGACCGCCATCGACCCGATGCCGCCAATCACCACCGCGCGCACCGCTCCCCACCACTGCGCTGTGAGTCCGCTCTCGAACTCGCCCAGCTCATTCGATGCGCCGACGAACAGCGAATTCACCGCGCTGACCCGCCCCCGCATCTCCGCCGGCGTCGCCAGCTGCAGCACAGAGGAGCGGATCACGACGCTGACCATATCCGACGCACCGACGATAAAGAGGGCCGCCAGCGACAGCGGCAGGCTCCGCGAAACCCCGAACACTACGGTCGCCGCTCCAAAAATCGCTACGCAGACCAGCATTCGTTTCCCGGCGCGCCGGCGGATGGGGTGAGTCATCAGCCAGATAGAAACCGCGAGCGCGCCCAGCGCCGGGGCCGCACGCAGCATGCCCAGTCCTCGCGGCCCGGCGTGCAGAATATCCTGTGCGAAGATCGGCATGAGGGCAACCGCCCCACCCAGCAACACCGCAAACAGATCGAGGGAAATCGAGCCCAGCAGCATCTGCGTCTTCGCCACGTAGTGAAATCCTGCCAGGATCACTTCCTTCGAGATCGCCCGATGTTCCATCCGGCCCGGCCGCACATGCAGCGATCCCACCAGAACCAGAAACCAGCCGATCGAAAGCAGCGCGAAGAGATAGACGAGGGCCGCCCCATGCAGCCGGCTGTGCAATGGCAGCGTGAACAACACGCCGCCCAGCGCCGGTCCAACAATGTTGGAAAATTGAAAAATTGCCGATCCCCAGGTGATGGCGTTCACAAAATGGTCCTGCGGCACCAGATGAGGAACCAGCGCCGAACTCGCCGGACCGCTGAACGCTCGCCCGGTCCCGATGACGAAAAGCAACGCAAAAATCGGCCACACCCGATCGATTCCGGTCCACGCGAAGCGAAACAGCATCAGGCTCGCGACCGCCTGCAGCCCATAGCAGACGAGGATCACTTGCCGCCGGTCGAAGCGATCGGCCACATGGCCCGCGGGCAAAATGAAAACCAGCCCAGGCAGAAAAAGAATCAGTCCGGTGTACCCAAGGTCGATAGCGCGGTGCGTGATCTGGTAGACCTGCCAGGCGACTGCAAGCGCCTGCGCCTCCGCGCCGATGATCACCACGACGCGCGCCAGTTGATAACGAAGAAAGTCGCGGGAGAGGAAAGCGGCTGCGGGCTGGGCCATGCCTCATCCCTTTATACCGGCCTGCCCCGCACCAGCGCCAGTGCCGCTTTTACCGTTCTTCGCTCACACGACCGGCACCCTGGCTCGTGGAGCCCTACTCCCGCACCACCGCCTTCACGAGATTCCGCGGAGCATCCACATTCACGCCCCGCTGCACGGCAATGAAGTACGCCAGCATTTGGAGCGGCACCACTTCCAGCATCGGCAGCAGAAACTCATCGGCCGCCGGAACCGCAACCGAGTACCGCGAGAGCTTCGCCGCCTCGTCATCCCCCTCGACATGAATGGCGAGAATCTCCGCCCCCTGCGTATGCATGTCGCGCATCAGCTGCAGTGTCTTCTCGTAACGCAGCGAAGAGTCCGGATCGTCCCGATCGCGCGTCGCGAGCATCACCAGCGGCGCTTCCGGACTCACCAGCGCATTCGGCCCGTGCTTCAGCTCGCCCGCCGGCAGACCCTCCGCCTGCACGTAGGCGGATTCCTTCAGCTTGAGCGCGCCCTCGCGAGCGATCGCATAGTGAATCGCCCGCCCCAGATACAGAAACGTCCGCGCCTCGCGCAGGCTCGTCGCAATCTCCGCAACTCGCGCTTCCCATCCTTCAAGTTTTTCCTCAAGAAGGCGCGGTAACCGCTCCAACTGCTCGCAATGCGCAGCAACTGCACCAGCGGTCTTGCGGCCACCGATCCGCGCCAGAAACAGCGACAGCAAATACAGAACGGTGAGCTGTGTGGTGAAACTTTTGGTCGCCGGAACCGCGACTTCCCTGCCCGCCATCGTCGGCAGGGATGCATCGGCCTCGCGCGCCATGGTTGAGTTGGGATCGTTCACGATGGCCACTGTCGCCAGGCCCCGAGCCTTCGCTTCGCGCAACGACGCCAGAGTGTCTGCCGTCTCGCCCGACTGCGAAATCACGACCACGCCGGGATCGTGCAGGGTGTGCGTTGAGCGATACATGTACTCACTCGAATACTCCACATCGACGGCCAGCCCCGCGTAGTCTTCGAGCATGATCTCGCCGGCGAGCCCCGCGTGGCGGCTCGAACCGCTGGCGGCGATGACCACCCGTTGCCGATTGCGCAGCGCATCCGCCACGGGCGCGAAGACGTTGGTGTCCAGTGTTCCGCCCGGAGCGTAGCGCGCCATCGTGGCCGCCAGCGCCTCCGGCTGCTCATAAATCTCACGCAGCATGGCGTGAGGAAAAGTGCGTGTCTCTTGCATATCCACTCTGATCTTAGCGGAACGCGTGACGCGGGTCGGGTGAGAGCGCACGCGTCCGATAGAGCACTTCAGCGCTGCAAACGCCCGCCACGACTCAAGCCCTTCTGTTTGGCGGTGCTTCCAGCGATACCTGGCGGTGCGCTCGGCCCAAGCACTTTTCCTGGCCTACTGCGGTTTCTTCCAGCGAAGCACGGGCTTGCGCGCCGCCGTCGTTTCGTCCAGCCGCGAAACCCGCGTCGAGTGCGGAGCATCCAGCACCACCTGCGGATTCTCCTCGACTTCGCGCGCAATCTGCCGCATCGCATCGACGAACAGGTCCAGCTCCTCGCGCGACTCGCTCTCCGTCGGCTCGATCATCAGCGCCCCCGGCACGATCAGCGGAAACGAAACCGTGTAGGGATGGAACCCGTAATCGATCAACCGTTTCGCGATGTCGCCGGTCCGCACGCCGTTCTTCAGCTGCCGCCGATCACTGAAGACCACCTCATGCATCGACGGCGTGTTGTACGGCAGCTCGTACAGGTCTTCGAGCTTCTTGCGGATGTAGTTCGCGTTCAGCACCGCATCTTCGGTCGTCTGGCGTAAACCATCCGGCCCGTTCGCCAGAATGTAGGCGAGCGCACGCACAAACATCCCAAAGTTTCCGTAGAACGCACGCACCCGGCCCACGGTCTGCGGCCGATCGTAATTCAGGTGCAGCTGCCCGTCCTTGCCTTCCTCCACCACAGGCACCGGCAAAAACGGCTCCAGAATCTTCTTGCACGCCACCGGACCCGACCCCGGCCCACCACCACCATGCGGCGTCGAGAACGTCTTGTGCAGATTCAGGTGCATCACGTCGACGCCGAAATCCCCAGGCCGCGTCTTGCCGCACAGCGCGTTCATGTTCGCGCCGTCCATATAAAGGAGCGCGCCCTTCGCATGCAGAATGTCCGCGATGCGGTGAATCTCGTTCTCGAAGACGCCAATGGTAGACGGGTTAGTGAGCATCAGAGCGGCAGTGTCTTCATTCACGGCCTGCGCCAGGGCCTCCACGTCCATTCCGCCATTCGCGTTCGACTTGAAGTTGATCACCTCGTAGCCGCATATCGCCGCGGTGGCGGGGTTGGTTCCGTGCGCCGAGTCCGGAATGATGACGTTCTTCCTGGGATTGCCTTTTGCCTGGTGGTACGCGCGCGCCAGCAGGATTCCCGTGAATTCGCCATGCGCTCCCGCCGCGGGCTGCAGCGTGATCGCCTCCATCCCCGTGATCTCCAGCAGGCACTTCTGCAGCAACCCGATAATCCTCAACGATCCCTGCGAGAGCTCCTCCGGCTGATACGGATGCGCCTCTGCAATCCCTTCCAGCCGCGACACAAATTCGTTCACGCGCGGGTTGTACTTCATCGTGCAGCTACCCAGCGGATACATTCCCAGATCGATGGCGTAATTCCACGTCGAAAGCCGCGTGAAGTGGCGGATGATCTCAATCTCGCTCAGCTCCGGGAGCTCCGCGCTCTCCGAACGCTGGGCTTCGCCCAGAAGAACTGAAGGATCGACTTCAGGCACATCCAGCGGAGCCAGCCGATACGCCTTCTTCCCCGGCGCCGACTTCTCAAAGCTCAAACCCTCGTTCTGCGTCAGGTGTGCGGTGACCTTGCGCGTTGTGCCCACGAATTTTTCGGTTGTCTCAGTCGCCATCTCTGATCCCTATCGCGCCGCCACCGCTGCGGGAGCCTGCGCCACTACACTAGCCGCCGCGTCAATCTGTTCCCTGGAAGTGAGCTCCGTGGCGCACCACAGCGTCGCGTTTCCCAGCTCCGGATACCACCGCTTCAACGCCACGCCGCCGATGATCTTCTTCTCCAGCAGCCGAGCGTTCAGCGTCTCCGGAGTTTCCTCGGTCTGCAGCACAAATTCGTTGAACCGCGGCGACCGACTGAACAGCACCGTGCCATACGCGCCCAACGTCTTCGCTGCGTAGTCGGTCTTCGCCAGGTTGTGCACGGCCAGCTCTTTGATTCCCTCTTTGCCATAGACAGTCATGAACACCGTCACCATCAGCGCCACCAGTGCCTGATTGGTGCAGATATTCGAGGTCGCCTTCTCGCGCCGGATGTGCTGCTCGCGCGTTGAGAGCGTCAGGACAAACCCCCGCCGTCCTTGCTTGTCCTTCGTCTCGCCGATCAGTCGCCCCGGCATCTGGCGCACAAACTTTTCCTTCGTTGCGATCACGCCGCAGAACGGGCCGCCAAAACTCGGCGCCACCCCAAACGACTGCGCCTCCATGATCACGACATCCGCCTCAACCGGCGGCCGCACAATCCCCAGCGACACGGCCTCGGCAATCGCGACGACCAACAGCGCGCCCTTCTTGTGCGCAATTTCCGCAATCGCCGGAATGTCCTCGATCACACCAAAGAAATTCGGCGACTGCACCAGCACGCACGCCGTCTCCTCGGTCACGGCCGCTTCGAGCGCCGCCAGGTCGACTCGGCCATCCTCGGTGAAGCCAACCTCCTCGGCCCTGGAGCCGCTCGCCGCCTCGCGATGCTGCGCGTAGGTGCGCATCACCTCGCGATACTCCGGGTGCACGGTTCGCGCCACCACCACGCCGTCGCGTCCGGTCACGCGCATCGCCATCATGGCCGCTTCAGGACACGCGGTCGAGCCGTCGTACATCGATGCATTGGCGATATCCAAGCCGGTCAGTTCGCAGATCATGGTCTGGAACTCGAAGATCGCCTGGAGCGTTCCCTGTGTGATCTCCGCCTGATACGGCGTGTACGAAGTGAGAAACTCGCCGCGCTGCACGATGGTGTCGATGATCACGGGCCGATAATGCCGATAGACGCCAGCACCAAGAAAGCTCGCGTAGCCGTTGGCATTGTTCGCCGCCGCAGCCTTAAAGTGATCGACAATCTCCGACTCGCCCATCTGGCGCGGAATCTTCAGCTCCCCACGGACCCGATACTCCTCGGGAATAATGGCGAACAAGTCATCGATCGACGATGCGCCGATCTCGCGCAGCATCGCCGCGCGTTCGGCATCGGATTTAGGTAGGTATCGCATAGATATTTCTCAGCGGAGCCTCAGGCAGGCCACACAGAGTTTCTGAACACTGAACGCTGACAACTGAGCGCTGCAGTTCAGTGCCCCGTCTCTTCCTTCGCGTATGTCTCGTAGTCCTGCGCCGTCAGCAACGAATCGATTTCTTTGGGATCGCTCAGTTCAATCTTCATGATCCACGCCGCGTGCGCGTCCGCGTTGATCTTCTCCGGCGTCGTCGTCAGCTCCTGATTGATCTCCGTCACCGTTCCCGTCGCCGGCGCATACAGATCCGACACCGCCTTCACCGACTCCACGCTGCCGAAGACCTTGCCCTTCTCGACCTTGTCGCCGATCTTCGGCAACTCAACAAAAACAATGTCGCCTAACGAGTCCTGTGCGTGTTCGGTGATGCCCACGGTCGCAGTTTTCCCGTTGACGTCGATCCATTCGTGCTCACGCGTGTAGCGATAATTTGTGGGATATGCCATTGTGTTCTCTCTTTGATTGTAAGGGCAGCGTGTACCCTGGCCGGCTAGGCCTTCTTCGGCTTCCTGTAAAACGGCAACGGCACCACCTGCGCCTTTACCGGACAATTACGAATCTCAACAGCGACCTCGGTCCCCACGGCAGCAAATTCCCGCGGCACATAGGCCAGAGCAATATTCTTCTTCAGAAAGGGCGCAGGCGATCCGCTGGTCACGCGCCCGATGGTATTGCCGCTCTGGTCCATGACGCGATACTCGTCACGCGCGATGCCCCGCTCCACGACTTCGAGCCCCACCAGCTTCCGCTTCGGTCCACCAGCAGCCTGAACTTTTTGCAGCGCGTCGGAGCCGAGAAAGGCGCCCTTCTCGAGCTTGCAGAAGCGATCGAGACCCGCCTCAAACACGTTGATGTACTCAGAAATCTCGTGCCCGTACAGCGAGAGCGCTGCTTCCAGACGCAGCGTGTTTCGCGCGCCCAGCCCGCAGGGGATGATTCCGAATTCCTTCCCCGCTTCCATGACCTCGTTCCACACGCGTTCGCTCGTGGCTTCGTCCGACGGGATGTAAATCTCGAACCCATCCTCCCCGGTGTAGCCGGTCCGGGCGATCAGGGTATTGGACAGGCCGCACACGGTTTTCCAGGTGAACCAGTAGAACTTCACTGTTGCCAGGTCCGCATTCGTCAGCTTCTGCAGCGTCTCCTGCGCGCGCGGCCCCTGAATCGCCAGCTGCGTGTAGTAGTCGCTGTAGTCGTTGACGTGGCAGTCAAAACTGCGCGCCTGGGTGCGCACCCAGTTGTAATCCTTCTCGCGCGTGCCCGCGTTGATCACGAACAGATAGTCGTTCTCGCTGAGCTTGTGAACGATGATGTCATCGACGAAGGTTCCCTCGGGATAGAGCATCGCCGAATATTGCGCCTGCCCCACCTGCAGCCGCGCCGCATCGTTCATGGAGATGTGCTGGACCGCGGCCAGCGACCCCGGCCCGCGCAGCTGAATGTCGCCCATGTGGCTGACGTCGAAGACGCCCACACCGGTTCGCACCGCCATGTGCTCGGCGATCAGTCCCGAATATTCGACCGGCATATCCCAGCCGCCGAAGTCGACCATCTTTGCGCCGAGGCGGCGATGCAAACCGTTCAGTGGAGTTTTGCGGAGCGCTACCGGTGCAGACACAAACCCTCAGAGAGACGTGGAATTCTGAAGCACGAACTTCTAACGTTACAACCCGCCTGGTTGCGGGTCAATTGCGGAAGGATGGTCCTGCTGCAGGCACCGGGATCAGGACCATTCTGAGCGGGGAAGACGAAGCCTACCGCCGGACCAGCCACATGATTCCGATCAGAACGAGCACGCCGGCAATCACGACCACCCGGATCGTCTGGAACCGGTTCATCCACCTGTTCTGCATGGCGGCACCTCGGCCCGATTATAAGCCGGTTATCTTTCGGACAGGATATCCGCCGGCCGCCAACACGCAGTTACGATGAAGTTGTGGCACTCCCTTTTCCGGTAGTCCCCGCCGCGATCGCCCTGGCGCTCCTGCTGGTCCCTGTCTTTGCTTTTGGATTCGCCGGCAACCGCTGCGCTCGGAGCGCGCAATCTCTTCCTCCTGTTCTGCGCCTGACACTGCCCGCCGTCCTGGTGATCCCGTATCTGCTCGCGGCCTTTGGCTCGCACATGCTCGCGCTTCGCTGGCTTCTCGTCTACCTTCTCGCCCCGGTTCTGATCTCCGCACTCGAGTACGCCGCGGCCAGGCTGGATCCCGACCAGCGCGGCCACCTGCTCGACTTCCTCGTGCTGATCCCGCTTGGCCTCGCGGTCGACCTGCGCTGGCTTGAACCCGCCTGGCCGCACAAGCTCGCCCTCCTCGGCAAGCTCACCCTCCTCGACGCCGGACTCTACGCCTTCCTCGCTGTGCGCTGCCTCTCTGGCGTCGGCTACGATCTCCGCCTGCGCGGGCGCGACTGGCGCATCGGCCTGCGCGAATTCCTCTTCTACCTTCCCATCGCCATCCCTCTGGGACTCGCGCTCGGCTTCCTCCACCTCCATCGCCACATCGAGCACCCGTGGCTGCTCGTCCCCGCCTGGATCTTCACCTTCTTCGGAGTCGCCCTGCCGGAAGAGATTTTCTTCCGTGGCTGGATCCAGAACCTCCTCCAGCGCCGCATCGGCCGCACCGCCGCCCTGCTCGTCACCGCGTGCCTCTTCGGCCTTTCCCACTTCAACAAGCGCACGGCCCTCTTCAACTGGCGCTATGTGCTCCTCGCCGCTCTGGCTGGCATCTTCTACGGCCGCGCCTGGCGGCAGGAGCAGCGCATCGGCGCGTCGGCGATCACCCACTCCACCGTCGACACCCTGTGGGGTGCCCTGCTTCGGTAGGCTTTCTGCAATCTGTGGTGGGTCCTGCCCCGCGTAAAATAAGGGTTACGACGGCAATGACCACCATCCCCCTCGCAACTTCATCCGATCTTTCTTCCTCGCAGCTCCGCGAGCAGACCCTCGACGCCTTTCGTCGCTGGGGCTACCTCCAGGCCCACCTCGATCCACTGGAGCAATACCTGGCGCCGTTGCCGATCCCTGAGCTCGACCTCGACAACGAATTCGTCGCAGACTCCCGCCGCTTTTACAGCGGAACCATTGGTGCCGAATTCATGCATATACCGTCGCGCGAAAACCGCGACTGGATCGCGCAGCGCCTCGAAGCCGATTCCCCGCATCCGGATCAGAACCGCATCCTTAACCTCCTCGCCCGCGCCGACATCTTTGAGCAGGTCATCCAGTCCCGCTACCTCGGCACCAAGCGCTTCTCCCTCGAAGGCGTCACCGCGCTCATCCCGTTCCTCGACGAACTCCTCAACCGCTCCGCTGAACTTGGTGCACAGCGCGCCATCATGGGCATGAGCCATCGCGGCCGCCTCAGCGTCATGGTCAATACTTTCGGGAAATCCCCGGTCGACATCTTTGCGAAGTTCGAAGACGTCGACCCGCGCAGCATTCTCGGCGGCGGCGATGTGAAGTATCATATCGGCGCTACCGGAACCTTCCCCACGCGCAACGGCAGCGGCGTCGCTCTCCATCTGGTTTCGAATCCCAGTCATCTCGAGGCCGTCGACCCGGTCGCCATGGGCCGCGCGCGCGCGCGCCAGGATCGTATTGGCGCCGATGGCGCTGACCGCGTTCTGCCCATCGTCATCCACGGCGACGCCGCCTTTGCCGGCCAGGGCATCTGGGCCGAGACCATGAACCTCGCGCTGATCGACGGATTCTCCGTCGGCGGCGGCATCCACATCGTCGTCAACAACCTCATCGGATTCACGGCAGAACCCGAAGAATCGAACTCGACGCGGTTTTCTACCGATCTCGCCAAGCGACTGCCAGTCCCGATTTTTCATGTCAACGCCGAGGATCCCGCAGCCGTCGTCCGCATCGCCGCGCTGGCCGCCGATTACCGCTACAAATTCCGGTCCGACGTCGTAATCGACCTGATCGGCTATCGCCGCCACGGCCACAGCGAAGTTGACGATCCCACCGTTACTCAGCCCCTCCGCTACGCAAAGATCAAGAGCCATCCGCCGCTCTATGAGATTTACGCGAAGCAAATCGGGGTCGATGTCTCAGGAACCGTGAAGGAACTGCAGGCCGAGTTCACTGAAGCGCAGAAAAAGGCCACCGCAGCGAAAAAGAAACCCAGGCTCGTCGATATGCCCGAGTACTGGAGCGCGTATCCGGGCGGGCCCTGGAACGCCGGCCTTGAAGTCGACACCGGCCTTGATCGTGCCACAGTTCAGTCCATCGCGGGCAAGCTCGCCACCTGGCCCGATGCCTTCCACATTCACCCCAAGATCAAAAAGCTTCTCGAACAGCGGGCTGCCATGGGCCAGGGCAAGCAGCCCTTCGACTACGGCATGGCCGAGGCCGTCGCGTTTGGGTCGCTCCTCCTCAAGGGCACGCCGGTTCGCCTCAGCGGCCAGGACTCGCAGCGCGGCACCTTCAACCAGCGTCACAGCGTGCTGATCGACATCGAAAATGAGCAGCACTGGGTTCCGCTGAACCACCTCGACCCCAACCAGGCGCACTTTAGCGTTTACAACTCGATCCTGTCCGAGGCTGGCGTGCTTGGCTTCGAGTACGGATACAGCCGCGACTATCCGGAGACCCTGGTTCTGTGGGAGGCACAGTTCGGCGACTTCGCCAACGGGGCGCAAATCGTCATCGATCAGTTCATCGCCGCTGCGGAGGACAAGTGGGGCCTGCTGAGCGGCGTCACCCTTCTGCTCCCGCACGGCTACGAAGGCCAGGGACCGGAACACTCCAGCGCCCGCGTCGAGCGCTACCTGCAGCTGGCCGCGCGGGATAACATCCAGATCGCCCAGCCCTCGAACGCGGCGCAGTATTTCCACCTGCTCCGCCGCCAGGCGCTGCGCAAGTGGCGCAAGCCGCTGGTCGTCTTCACGCCGAAGAGCATGCTGCGCCATCCCGACGCGCTCTCGCCCATCGACGCTTTCTCCCACCCGCGCTTTCTCCCGGTGGTTCCTGAAACCGAAATCCAGGATGCGCAGCGCCTGCTCATCGCCACGGGCAAAATCGGCCACGAGCTGCGCGTCGAGCGCGCGAAGCGCAAGGACATCAGCACCGGCATCCTCTTCCTCGATCAGCTCTACCCCTGGCCGGAAGCGGAGCTCAAAGCCGCAATCGAAGCGCATCCGGCCGCACATGAAATCGTCTGGGTGCAGGAAGAGCCGGCGAACATGGGCGGTTTTGGATTCGTCATGCCGCGCCTTCGCCGCATCGCGGGTGATCGTCAGGTTCTCAGCGTGAAGCGCTCTGCCGCTGCCAGCCCCGCCACCGGCTCGGCGAAAGCGCACGAGATGGAGCAGAAGACGCTGATCGACCTGGCTTTAAAGAGCAGCGGTTAGCGTACAACGGAGAGCGTTTCAGGAACGGCGGTTCGTTCCCCTCTTTCCGAAGCCTTCCCCCCCAGAAGAAAAGCGGCCAGGTTCCCCAGCCGCCTTTCCTGTCCGCTGAACGCTGTCCCCTAGCTTCTTTCGTGCCAGTGCATCTCCCACCCCAGATAGCGCGTCGCCGCTTCATACACCGGCGCGGCCACCTGCGAGAAGTTCGCCGCCACGTGATGCTCGAAGCCCTGTTCGCAGATTTCGTGCAACAGCTTCTGCAATTCGGGGATCTTCGCCACACCCGCGCCGCCAAAGGTCTCGAGCGGATCGTTGGTGAACTCGCCTTCGCCGACGTACCCGCGGATTTTCCCGCGGTAATCGTCGGTGGAGAAGCGCACATAGCTCATCGCACCTGGCTTCACGCGCCCGTAGCAGGTGCCGAAGGTGTTTTCCTTGCCCACTGTCCCGGCGATGATCTCCTGGAAGTTCATGACCACGTCCTGGAAGAAGTGCTTGGGCAGATTGGAGCAGTGGAAGCAGACGCACTTGTTCTCGTCGTCGCCGTAGTTGTTGTTCCAGTCCAGCAGCGCGCTGGGCGTCTGGCTGGCCAGTGCCAGCGCATGCATGCTCACCGTACCCATCACGTCGGTCTCGCATGCGGCAGGCAGGAGGCTTTCGCTCATCATGCTCATCACCGTGCACGGCACGACGCCGAAGTTTTCCTCGAGCGACGTCCAGCACTGCACCGCGCTGACTGTGCAGTGCGTGTCCTTCATAAAACGCTCGATAGCCACGCCGAGCTTCGACATCTTGATCAGCGCCGCTTCCGGCACGCTGCCCGTGTTGACGTAGCCGCGAATCGCCGCCAGCTTCGCCTGCACCTCGCTGTCGTCGTCCTTCATGCGGCCGATCGCGCCGAAAATGTCGGATAGATCCAGCGTCACAACGGAAATCCCGTACCGCTCCAGCAGCTTTTCGCTGTAGCGAACTGTGTTGAACGCCTGCGGCCGCGCGCCGATCGCGCCGATGCGCAGCTTCTTCAGCCCGTTCGTGACGCGGCAAACCTTCGCGAACCAGTCCAGATCTTTGCCGAACTCCTCGGAACTTGGCTGTACGGTGTGGCGCCTGGTAATCGAATACGGGATCCCATACTGCATCAGGTTGTTGCAGGCCGACATTTTGCCGCAGAAGCTGTCGCGCCGGTCGGAGATCTTCATATCGTTGCGGCGGTCCGGCGTCGCCTGCACCAGCACGGGCACGTTCAGGGTCGAGTAGCGAATCGAATCGGCGATCCCACGCTCGTCGCCAAAATTGGGCAGGGTCACGATGATCCCGTCGATCTCGTCGCGATGCGCGCGAAACAAATCGCCGCAGCGGATCGCATCGTCGTGCGTCTCTACCGAGCCGAACTTCGATTGCTCGGGCGTCAGCGTGATAGCACGAATGCCGGCCTTCTCCAGCACTCCCAGCATCTCTTCGCGCCCCTCTTTGGCCAGGTGGTCAGGGAAAAATCCGCGGTTCCCCACAATGAGTCCGAACGTCAGTTGTTTTTTCATAAACGCATTTCCTCAAATCAATGTTTCATTTCGATCGCTGGGCGTTAACGGGGACGAAATCGCAGGGTGTAAAAGAGCCCCACTGCCGCCATCATGCCTCCCCACCAGATGGGTGGGTGCAGGTGATACAGCACCGGCGGGTTCGCCAGCGGATGGCTCAGTTCCCATAACCCGGTGCCAGTGATGAGCACTCCGTAAGCCAGCAGCAGGATGCCCGAGAAGAACCAGATCTGAATGTGTCCTCGCATCGCCCGTCTCCTACCAGAAAATGATGTTGAGCACCACGAAAACCGCCGCCACGGCGCTCGCCCAAAGGATCGGCTTCTGGTACCAGTGCTCGTCGCGCTCCTCCGGGATCTTCGACGCGCCGTACACCAGCCCTTCCAACTCGGTGACCGGCTTCGGCTGCGTCATTAAACTCACCGCCACCGTCACCAGCACGCAGGCGGAACACGACCACATCGCGCGATACATGTCCTCCGCCATGGCTTTCGCGTCCGGCGAAAACGCCACGTAGCGCAGGGCTTCCGGGTTGAAGTGCACCCAGAGAAACAGACTGATGGCTGTGCAGGTTCCCGCCAACAAGCCCCAGAATCCGCCCGCCTTTGTCGCGCGCTTCCACAGCATGCCGAGCAGCACTGTGCCCAGCAGCGGAGCGATGAAGAAGCTGAACAATCCCTGCACATAATCCATGATGCTGGCCGCGTGCTGCACCAGATAGGCTGTGCCCACTGAAATCAGCACGCCGATAAACGTGCACCAGCGGCCCATCGAAACGTAGTGGCTGTCGCTGGCTTTCTTGTTCATGAACGCGCCGTAGATGTCGTAGGTCCAAACGGTCGCGAACGCGCTCACGTTGCCGGCCATGCCGGACATAAAGCCCGCAATCAGCGCGGTCACGCCCAACCCCAGCAACCCCGGACCGCAATAACGGACCAGCATCAGCGGCAGCACCTCGTTGTAGCTGTGCTGGCCGGTGGCCACAGCAACATCCTGGGGAACCAGGTGAAACGGCAGCAGCGACAGCGCCAGCAAACCGGGCAGGATCACGATGAACGGCACCATCATCTTGAAGCCCGCGCCGATGATGGGCGCCATGCGCGCCGCGCGCAGGTTGTGCGCGGAGAGCACCCGTTGCACCACCAGAAAATCTGTCGTCCAGTAGCCGCAGCTGATGGCGATGCCCAGCCCGAAGACCAGACCCGTCCAGTGAATCCCCATGGGATTGTCGCGGAAGTGCGCAGTAGTGCTCCACAAATGGGTGTACTCCATGCTGCCCATGCGCGCGGCAATCTGATTCTTGAGGTTCGTCCAGCCGCCGGCTTCGATGAGGCCCATGATCGGGATCAGCAGCGCGCCCAGCCAGATCAGGAGAAACTGCAGAATCTCGTTGAAGATCGCCGACCGCAGCCCGCCCAGCGCCACATAGATCGCTACCGTGATCGACGAGACCCAGATCGAGAAGTTGAGGTTCCAGCCCAGCACCACCTTCATCACCAGTGCCATCGAGTACATATTGATGCCGCTCATCAGCACCGTCATGAAGGCGAAGCACACCGCCGACAACCCCCGCGCGCCATCGCCATAGCGCAGATGCAGATATCCGGGAACGGAGTGCGTCTTTGAGATGTAGTAGAACGGCATCATCACGATGCCGAGGAACAGCATCGCCGGAATTGCCCCGATCCAGTACCAGTGCGTCGCCAGAATGCCGTATTGATACGCCGAGCCCGCCCATCCCATCAGTTCAAGAGACCCCAGGTTTGCCGAAACGAAGCTGAGGCCCGCGATCCACGCCGTCATCTCGCGGCCGGCCATGAAGAACTCTTCACTGGTGTTGGCCGCGCCCTTCAGGTAGAAGCCGATGTAGATGACCATCGCGAAGTAGATCGCGATCACCGTGATGTCGATGCCGCCGAGATGAACCAGCGATTGCTTGACCGGCGTCTGGAAAAACGCGAGCCCGGCATTCAAAGATGCGAGTGACATTCCTGTCGTTCCTCGGTGGAAACCCATGCGTGCGGGAACCGGAGTGGAGGAAACCCGAGTTCCAGGTTCAACTGCGTTGCCCGTAAGTGGCTTTCGCGCCGTGTTTACGGAAATGATGGCGGTCCAGGAGCGCCTGCGAGATTCCTTTTCCCTGTGGATTTAACGTCGCCGTATAGAACGCCATCCGCGCCACTGCTTCCAGCACCACTGCATGATACGCGGCCTCCATGGCGTCCTTGCCCCAGGCGAAGGGCGCATGTCCCGCTACCAGAACGCCGGGCACCGCCTTTGGATCGAGGTTGCGAAATCGCCGCACGATCGCCTTGCCGGTGTTGAGCACGTAGTTGTCGCCCGTCTCGTCATCGGTCAGCTCCTCGGTCAGGGGCACCGGACCATGGAAGTAGTCGGCGTGCGTGGTGCCATAGGCGGGGATCTCCCGCCCGGCCTGCGCCCATGCCGTTGCAAACTCCGAGTGCGTGTGGACGACGCCACCAATGCCAGGGAATGCCCGATAGAGTTCGAGGTGGGTGTCGAGATCGGAGGAAGGCTTGAGCCGGCTTTCGATCAGCTTGCCGCTGAGGTCGCTGACCACCATGTCGTCAGCGGTCAGCTTCTCATAGGGCACGCCGCTGGGCTTGATGGCCACCAGCCCCTGTTCGCGATCGATGCCGCTGGCGTTGCCAAAGGTGTACAGCACCAGCCCGCGACGGACCAGTTCCAGATTGGCATCGAGAACCTGCGACTTCAGTGCGTCCAGCATGGATTCACGCGCTCCCAAGCCGCGGGCGCAAGGCCGCGGACAAAGAGGAGCAAACGGCATTCTACTAGAACGCCTGAAATCGGGAAAGCGTTTACCAGGGCTTTAGGATGACTGCCGTTTCATTTCCCTGCCCTGGGGCCAAAATCCGCCACGCCCACCTCGACGCTGGTCTTCTTCTCGGTTCCGCTGCGCGTCGCCCAGGCCCCATACACGCGCCCACCCCACGCCGCCAGCCCGATGTAGTCGCCCATGAAGACCTCGCTGGGATCAAAGGGCGTCCTCGTCCACGCATAGTTCGTAAACGTCGTGCCCCCGTCCGTGGAACGCGTCAGCGCCACAATCTGCACCTTGTCGTCAGCATCCTTTCGCCTGTCGTAGAACGCCACATTCACGGCCCCCGATACCGGATCGACGGCCAGCCACTGGAATATCTGATCCGCGCCGTTGTGCACAGGATCGTTGTTCACGCGCACCGGAGCACTCCAGCTG